>ERZ761602.6548-NODE-6548-length-12916-cov-10.376332_pt1 | contig 12916 bp, 13 predicted proteins | sample MGYA00512165_ERZ761602 | MGnify/ENA primary metagenome ERZ761602 (study PRJEB28899, sample SAMN02445085) | bioreactor sludge metagenome | biome: EBPR sludge; isolation source: Thorneside wastewater treatment plant | place: Australia: Brisbane, Thorneside...
CGGCTTCTACACCGTACTCGCCGAAGGCGACGACCAGCAGGATCCGATCGCCGATTCGGCGCGCGCGATCCTGGACGGGCACATCGTCCTGTCAAGGACGCTGGCCGACGCCGGGCACTACCCGGCAATCGACATCGAGCAATCGATCTCGCGCGCAATGGTCAATCTGGTCAGCCCGGCGCACCTCGAGCACATTCGCCGTTTCAAGAGCCTCTTCTCACGCTACCAGCGTTCCCGCGACCTGATCAGCGTCGGCGCTTACGCCGCAGGCTCGGATCTGCAACTCGACCAGGCCATCGCCATCTATCCAAAATTCGAAGTACTGTTGCAGCAGAATCTCGCCCAGCGCGCGGACTTCGACAGCAGCATCGCGCAACTACAGGCCCTGTTTGCGACCAAGCCTTGATCCACGCCTGACCGCCATGCTTTAAACCGCGACCCTTCGCTGCGCGATCGAATTTCTCAGCCGAACTCTCAGTTTTCACCGATCACACCGAGATCAACGTGCCCAAACCCTTCTCCCTGCAAACGGTCCTGGAACTCATGCAGAACCGTAGCGACGAAGCCACGCAACGGCTGGCACGACTGATTGCCACGGAACGCGATGCGCAAAGCAAACTTGGCATGCTCGAAGACTATCGAGACGACTACACCGAGCGCTTTCGCAAGGCCATTCAAGGCGGGCTGTGTCAGCCCGAATGGCGCAACTATCAGGAATTCCTGAACCGCCTCGACGAAGCCATCAGCCAGCAGTTGCAGGCCGTCCGCCAACAGCAGGCACACACTGCCGCCGGCCAGGCGGAATGGCAGCAGCAGCGAACCAAGCTGCAAGCGCTCGACGCCCTTTATGAGCGCCATCGCGCCAGTGAAGCAAAGCTGGAAGAACGTCAAGAGCAAAAGGCACAGGACGAGTTTGCCGCTCGCCGAAGACACGACAAACAAGACGAGGCCTAACGGTCATGACACGTGGAGACACCCCAAATCATGAAAGCCATGACCGTCCCCCTCTTCCCCTGGCCCTTCTCCGGCAAGGGGAGAAGGGAGGTTCGCGAGTCGCGTACGCGGCTTTTACGGTAAGGCCTGGATTGCATGGAACGATAGTTGCTTGGATATATCGGCAACCCTTGCCGGAGAGCATCGTCCATGAGCATTACAATCGTCGCAAGCTTCGCCCAGCCAGCCGTCGCGGGAGCGTCCGCCGCAGGTGGCGCCAGCAAGCTGATGGCCGTTGACGATGCGCGCATCGGGCTGGACTTTGCAAGCATGCTGCTGACTCTGCCAGTGGGCAACGCCGCGCCACTCCCTGCCGAAAGCAGTCGCCAAGCCCGGCCGGGCGACCAGGCGACGCTCCCCGAGGCAGCAACAGCTTTGGCGGGCCACGAATTGCTGGCCATGCTCGGGCTGAATCAGCCCGTTCAAGCGAATCAGCCACCCCCCCTGCAGCCTGCCCATTCTGCGGGCCGCTTGGATGGCGCGGACATCGCTGAGCTGAGCCGCTCCCTGCCGCCTCCTGGCACGCCCCTGCTCGCCTCGGCAATAACCCCATCCGCGCCACGCACTGACGCGCAGGGCACCTATCCCGGCAACGACGAACGCGGGGAGCTGCCATCAATGGCGCCGCTAACGCCGATCGGCGACGGCAAAGCGGCAAAAATTGCCGTTGCCGACTTCGTCGCACAGGCTTTCGCGCAAAACGAAGGGAAGCGCCCGGAGCAACAGCTGTCGCCCGCCAGCAACCTGGCCACTCTCGGGCCCGCGAGCCAGGCGCCGAACAACGCCACCGTCGCCCAGGAAAATTCACTAGGCCTACAGACGGCACTCCGCGACCCCGCCTGGGCGACGGATTTCGGCCAAAAACTGCTGTGGTTTGCGGCCAACGACAAACAGCTGGCGCAACTGACGCTCAATCCGCCCCAATTGGGAGCCGTCGAAATCACCCTCAAGATCGACAAGGACGGCGCCAACGCACACTTCGTCTCGGCGAACGCCGATGTTCGCGGGGCCATCGAAACAGCATTGCCGCGCCTACGTGAGATGTTCGCCAGCGCGGGAATCGACCTCGGGCAAGCCAGCGTCGGCAGCGAATCCTTCCGGCAATCCCCCGATAGCCAACGACAGACATCGGGCCCACCCCGCCCGATGGCCGATACGGCTATACTTGGCGGTGATTCGATCAGCGGTCTGCTGAGTCAGAGCGTCGTCGCACACCGCGGCAGCGCGCTGGTCGACACTTTCGCTTAGAGAAGCGGCCGCCGGCCGGGCGTCAAACAGGTCGCGACGGAACACCATGGAAACGAACACCACCAGGCGAATCAACCAGGGAGAGAGTTGCTGAATGGCCAAGGATGCAAAAGCCGAAGCTGACGGCGCGGGTGCCGCGCCAGTGAAAAGCACGAAAAAGCTGCTGATCATCGTCATCGCCGTATTGGTACTGGTGCTCGGCGTCGGCGCAGTGGGTGCCTACTTTCTCCTGAAGCCGGCGGCGGAATACGACGAGGAATACGCCGACGCCCCGCGGGAAAGACCCAGGCCGTCCAAGAGAAAGAAAGTAGATCACAATGCACCACCGGTATATGTCGCGCTCGACGCATTCACGGTCAATCTCGTACCGGAAAACGGCGACCAGTACCTGCAGTTGATTCTTTCGGTCGAGGTCGAGGACGTGCAGGTCGACGAACAACTCAAGCAGTACATGCCAAAGCTGCGCAACGACCTGACTCTGCTGCTTTCGAGCAAGAAGGCCTCGGACTTGATAAGCAGCGAAGGCAAGACCCAGCTCGCCGCCGAAATCAAGGAGGGGATAAACGACATCCTTGATCCAGCCGGCAGAGGAAAGAAGAATGACTGGCCAGTCAGGGAAGTGCTGTTTACTTCATTCATCATCCAGTGAGCGGCAATGAGCGCCGATTTCCTCTCTCAGGATGAAGTCGACGCCCTGCTCAAGGGCGTCAGCGGCGAAGCCGACGAACTGGAGGAAGCGGAGGACCAGGGCAAAGGCCCGCGCCCTTACAACCTCGGAACGCAAGAGCGAATCGTTCGCGGGCGCATGCCGACGCTCGAGCTGGTCAATGAACGCTTTGCCCGTTACCTGCGCATCGGTCTCTTCAACTACATGCACCGCAGCGCCGAAATATCCGTGGGCTCGATACGGGTGCAGAAATACAGCGAGTTCACCCGTAACCTGGTGGTCCCGACCAACCTCAATCTAGTCGCTGCAAAATCCTTGCGCGGCACGGCATTGTTCGTGTTCGACCCAAGCTTGGTCTTTCTGGTGGTTGACAACATGTTTGGCGGCGATGGCCGCTTCCACACGCGCGTCGAAGGCCGCGATTTCACGGCCACTGAACAACGCATCATCCAGGGCCTGTTGGCGGTCGTATTTACCGAGTATTCCCGCTCCTGGAAGCCGGTCTACGACATGCATTTTGAATATATCCGCTCGGAAATGAATTCGCAGTTCGCGAACATTGCCACTCCCTCGGAGGTCGTCATCTCGACAAGCTTTTCGCTGGAGTTTGGCGGATCGGGTGCAGACATGCACATCTGCTTTCCCTACTCGATGATTGAACCGATTCGCGATCTGTTGTACAGCACCATGCAGAGCGATCAGCTGTCAACCGACCGACGCTGGATCGTCATGCTGCGCAAGCAACTGAAAAACGCCGAGGTGGAGATCACGGCCAAACTGGCAACGACCAGCGTCGCCCTGCGCCAGATTTTGGCGATGAAAGTCGGCGATGTCATTCCTATCGACATCCCCGACAAGATCATCGCCCTGGTCGACGACGTGCCGGTAATGGAATGTCGCTACGGGCAGCAGGATGGCCAATACGCCCTCAAGGTCGAACGCTTCATGGCCGCCGATCAGGAGCAAGCCCCCGCCGGAGAAAGCAATGGATAAGGAAGAAACGGACGAATTTGACATTCCAGGCACGGACGCTGGCAGCGCTGACGCCAGCAGCGCCGACGACGACTGGGCGGCGGCCATGGCCGAACAGGCACAGGCGGATACCGCGCCGGCCGCTGGCGCGCAAGCGGCCAACATCTTCCCGAGTTTTGACGAACCCGGCAACAAGACCTCGCTGATGAACGAACTGGACATGATTCTGGACATCCCGGTCCAGATCGCCGTCGAACTCGGGCGGGCCAAGATCACCATCAAGAACCTGCTGCAGCTGGCACACGGCTCGGTCGTCGAACTCGACGCCATGGCCGGCGAACCGATGAGCGTTTTCGTCAATGGCACGCTGATCGCACAGGGCGAGGTGGTGGTGGTCAATGACAAGTTCGGAATTCGGCTGACGGATATCGTGACCCCCTCCGAAAGGGCTCGCCATATCGGACGCTGACCGTCTCGGCGCCTTCCGGAAACGGTGAGCCGGTCGATCACGGCGTTTGCGCTTCGCCGCGCTTCCTTTAAGATAGCGAGCAGCATCCCGAGCCGGCCGACCCTCTTGCTTCGACACCTAAAGCCCTTTGTTTACCACCCGACGCGCAATGCGTGCTGGCTGTTGTGCGCATCGTTTTCGAGTGGCGCGCTAGCGCAGCAGGCAACGCTTCCCGATCCGCCCGGCCTGTCGCTGGCGACAATGCTGCAAACCGTCGTCGGACTGGCGGTGGTCATTGCCATTCTGTTTCTGGCCGCCTACTTTCTGCGCCAGTTCAACGGCGGTCGCGGTTTCGGCAGCAATGGCCCGATGCGCGTCGTCGGCGGCCTGATCATCGGCAGCAGAGAGCGCATCGTGCTGGTCGAGGTTGGCGACACCTGGCTGGTTGTCGGCCTGGTGCCGGGCCAGATCCGCACCCTGCATACCCTGCCCAAAGGCGAGCTGCCATCGAGCGGCGACGGTGAAAAGCCTTTTTCGAAATGGCTCCAGCAGATCGCCGAGCGCAAGAATGAAGGCCGCTAGACTCCGCCGCCGCGGCTTCCTGCTCGCACTGCTGACCTTGCTCGCACCGCTGGCGGCCTGGGCCCAGGCCGGCGGCCTGCCGGCGCTGACCAGCACCCCGGGCGCGGGCGGCAGCCAGACCTTCACGCTGTCGGTGCAGACCTTGCTGACGCTGACGGCACTGACCTTCATCCCGGCAGCGCTGCTGATGATGACCAGCTTCACCCGGATCATCATCGTTCTGTCGCTGCTCCGGCACGCGCTGGGGACGCAAACCTCGCCGCCCAATCAGGTGCTGCTGGGGCTGGCACTCTTCCTGACCTTTTTCATCATGTCGCCGGTGCTCGACAGTGTCTATAGCGAAGCCTATCAGCCGCTGTCGGAAAACAAGATCACCTACCTGCAGGCGATCGAACGCGGCGCCGTGCCACTGCGCAAGTTCATGCTCAAGCAGACGCGCGAAGCGGATATCGCGCTCTTTGCGCGCATGGCCAACGCGCCCCGTTTCCAGTCTGCCGACGACATACCGATGCGCTTGCTGGTTCCCGCTTTCGTCACCAGCGAACTGAAAACGGCTTTCCAGATCGGCTTCATCATCTTCATTCCCTTCCTGATCGTGGACATGGTCGTGGCCAGCGTGCTGATGTCGATGGGCATGATGATGATGTCGCCGGTGATGATCGCCCTGCCCTTCAAACTGATGCTCTTCGTACTCGTCGATGGCTGGCATCTGATCCTCGGCTCGCTAGTCGCCAGTTTCGCCACATGACGCCCGAACTGGTCATGGATATTGGGCGGCAGGCGGTCGAGATGACCTTGCTGCTGGCCGCGCCACTGCTCCTCGCGGCGCTGCTGATCGGTTTGATCGTCAGCGTTTTTCAAGCCGCGACGCAGATCAACGAGCAGACCCTGTCGTTCATTCCCAAGCTGGTTGGGGTATTCCTGATCCTCCTCCTGGCCGGCCCTTGGATGCTGGGGCTGATGGTCGACTACGTGCGCCGGCTGTTCGAGAGCATTCCTCTACTGGTCGGCTAGGCCGGCGATGATCAGCCTCACGTCGGCCGAGATCAACGCCTGGATCGTCGCTTTCTTCTTCCCGCTGGCGCGCGTCCTCGCCGTCCTGGTTAGCGCGCCACCGTTCAACAACCCCGCCCTGAGCGTCCGCGTGCGGCTGATCCTCGGCCTGGCGATCACCGTGGCCATCGCCCCGGCACTGCCGCCGATGCCGGCGATCGATCCGGCATCTGCCGCCGGTCTGCTGATCCTCGCGCAACAGGTGCTCATCGGCTTTGCCATGGGTTTCGCCGTGCGCCTGGTGCTCGGCGCGGTAGACCTGGCGGGCAGCATGATCAGCCTGCAGATGGGCCTCGGCTTCGCCAGTTCCTACGACCCACTGACTGCCGGTCAGACGGGAGTGATCTCGGAGTTCCTGGGCTTGCTGGCTCTGCTGATTTTCATGGCCATCAACGGACACCTGATGGTCATCGCCACCTTGACGCACAGCTTCACCGCCATTCCCGTCGCCGCGGCACTGCCGGACTCTGGCAGCTGGTGGCAGCTGGCGCGTTCGGGCGCAATGGTCTTCTCGTCGGGGCTGCTCCTGGCGCTGCCCGTTCTCGTCGCGCTGCTGATCACCAACTTGTCACTGGCCATCCTGGGCCGCGCCGCGCCACAACTCAACCTGATCGTGATTGGCTTTCCGCTGACCATCGCTCTCGGTTTCATCGGACTGATGTTCGGTCTGTCCTATCTGAGCCAGCCCTTGCAGCAGGTCTTCGAGTACGGTCTGCAGGCGATGCTCGGGAATTTCTCGGCTCCTTAAGGCGCCTTTTCGGGATCACTTTGGAGCAGCTGGAAAGTAGCTTCCGCGTAGCGATGCGTAAAAGGGGTGCTTGATTCGATACCCTCGGAATAGTCCAGAATCAGATAGCCCAGAAAGCCCCCCTTGCGCTGCAACTGCAGCGCTCGCCGCTTGAGAATCAATCCGGACTCGCCATCGCCGCCGGTGCGGAAACTTTTGGCGCGCATCGACAACAGATAGGTGTTTCTGCCGACCATCCGCTCCTCGATCGTCCAGTTCGGTGCCAGCGGATCGTAAACCACATAGGTGGCGATCACCGCAGCGGCGGCCAGGCCGAGATTCGCAGCCGGTCCAGTGTATGCGGAAGCCCCGTAAGCCACCGCGCCGACCAGGGCAACGGCCTTACCAGGCTCGACGCTGACGGTCGGGTCGGGAGACTGCGCATAGCGGCTGTCCGGGGGATCGCTCACCGCCCGCGCCGGCGGCTGTACATCGACAGTGCCACAACCCGTCAGCAGCAGTGCCCCGAGAAAAAGGCCGGCAGGGATGAACCTTGACATACTCATCGTTTAACGGTCATGACAGTCGAGACGCCCCAGATCATGAAAGTCAAGACCGCCCCCCTCTTTCCCCGGCCCTTCTCCCGCGAGGGGAGAAGGAAGTTTCGTGAGTCGCATGCGCGACTTTCACATTAAAGATAGCTGAACAGGCTCAGACCACTGATCGTGACAAAGGACTTCTGGGCGGCTTCGAGACTGAGCTGCTGACGCGTGAAATCCGAAAGCGCTTGCGCGTAATCCAGATCCTGAAGCGCCGAAAGGCTCTGCTGATGCAGGATATCGACCGCCGCCGAACTGTTGCTCAGGCCATCCAGTGCCTGCAGGCGCGAACCGACCGATGCCTGAACGCTGCTGACCTTGGCCTGCGCCTGGTCGAGATGGTTCAGATGTCCTGCCAGCTGACCGGTGAATTCGCTCCTCGCCTGACTCGAACCGAGCGGCGACTTGAGCAGGCCGATCAGCTCCTGCATCGTCTGGAAGACGCTCTTGTTGCCACTCGGTGTGATGCTGAAGCTGTCACCATCGGCCGGCCGGCCGTTGATCACCACCTGTGCGCCAAAGTCCGCTGCCGGCGCATTGCTCAACAGTGGAATGGCCTGTCCGGCAGTAAATGGCAGCAGCTCACTGACCGGCCTGGCCGGCATCGGCGCCGCCGGCGGTGCCGGGGTCGAGACGTCGAACAACTGGTAATGACTGTCCCCGGCGACCGACGAGAACCTGATTTCCAGCGCTTGATTGCTGCTGCCCTGCCAGAAATCCGAGTTCAATGCCCGCTGCCACTTCTGCGGGTCAAGCACCGAGCCACTGTCAATCACTCCGCTACCCTGGTTCACTGAGCTAGCGTTGGCGCCGCCAGCGGCGGCCAGGAAGCTGCCATTGCCTTGCCGGATGTTCATGAACAGGTCGCTGCCGGCAATGCTGGTCGGCATCAGCTGCGCCAGCCCGACCTGCAGCAGACGTTCGCCGTCGTCACCAAAATAGCGGACCGCGGTCGGTGCCGCCGACGAGGTCGCCGCGCTGAGCACGAACGGCGTCGTCGCACCCTGGTGACCGGCAAAAAGATAATCGCCCTCGGCACTCTGGCTGTTGGCAATTCCCAACAGTTCCGAGAAGCGCGCCTCGAGTTCGCTGGCCACCGCCTGACGGTCGCTGTCACTGAGGATCGTGTTTCCGGCTTGAATGACGCGACCGCGAACGCTCTGCAAGAGATCGGTCACCGCGCCAAGCTGACTGTCCACCAGCCCCAGCCGGTCGACAGCCGCGCCCTGGTTACGCGCGTACTGAGCGGCGACCTCACGGGTCTGGGTGACGGTCAGCGCGCGTGCCGCGCCGACCGGATCGTCGGCCGGCGTGAGGATTCGCCGGCCGCTCGAAATCTGTTCCTGCAGTTTAAGCAGCTGGCTCTGATTGCGCTCCATGCCGCGCACACCGGCATCATAAAGTTGATTGCTGCTGATGCGCATTTTCGTCTCCTTTAACGGTCATGACATGTCGAGATACGCCAGATCATGAAAGTCATGACCGTTTCCCTCTTCCCCTGACCCTTCTCCCGGAAGGGGAAGGAAGGGAGCTTCGTGAGTCGCTTGCGCGACTTTTGCATTAAGCCGCCAGTTCGAGAATCGTATCGAACAAGGAGGCGCCAATTTGAAATGCCCTCGCCGACGCTTGGTAGGCCTGCTGATAGCGAATGAGGTTCGCTGCCTCCTCGTCGAGGTTGACCGCCGAGAGCGAGTCGCGACTCGCTCTCGCCTGCGCCAACAGATTCTCCTGCGCTTCGCTGCTGACTTGCAGCTGGCGTGTCTTGTTGCCGGTTTCACTGACCAGGCGCGCGTACGCGTCCTGGTAGGAGGCCGTCTGCCCGGACATCGTCTGCTGGGTCTGCAGCTGCGCGAGCGACAGCGCGTTGCGCCCATCGGCCGTGGCACCGGTGTTGAGCTCGACCGAGAAACGGTCGCCATTATTCGGCAAACCGGTGATAACGAAGCTGAAGCCCGCCGGTGGATTGACGTTGGCCGAGCCCACCAGGGTGAGCGTTGCGCCGCTGGTGTAAGCAATACCCTGATCGCTGGCGGTGATGTCTACGGGGGCCGCGCCATCGATCGAGACGCGCGCACCGACCGGGAAGTTGCGCAGTTCGCCAGCCTGGTATTCGAGACTGATCGGCAATCCGGCAACAGCGTCCGGATAGCCGGGTCCGGCTTGCCCCAGGGAAACGCTGGCCGAACCGGTATTGGCGGTGCCTGCGGCGGCCCGCAGTGGTCCGGCAGCGGCGATCAGACGCGAGTCGGCGACCAGCGCGGGATTCACGGCGATGCTGCGGGCCGCTCCCCGCGTCGGCTGAATCAGATAGCTGGAGCCTGCCAGCAGGGCGCCCGGTGCGGCCAGGACGAAGCCCTGCGGGTCGCTGCTCAGCTGTGCGTTCACCGCCGCCAGATCGGCCCCCGCCCATTGCTTGTTGTCGGTCAGGCGAGTCAGGGTCAGGCCAGCGCCGTCGGCATTGAGTCGGTAGTCGCTGTTACCCAGATCGGTGTAGTAATTGCCGTCGAACGGCGGCGGCGTGACGAAAGCAGCGCTGACCAGGGGACTGCCCGGTGGATTCCGGGTGTTGCCGACGACCACTGGCGGAGAAACCGAAAAGAACTGCGGCGTAAAGCTGGTCGGCGGCGTCGAGGCAAGCTGCGACTGACCGTAGAAATCCTGGCCGAGCGTGTGTTGTGCATTGAAGGTCAAGGCCAGCGAAGCCGCATGGCTGCCCAGATCGTTGCTCGCCCGATCCAGCGACTCGCTGCGGAAAGCCAGCAAGCCACTCAGGCTGCCGCCGCTGATCAGCGACTGTGGCATCTCCTGCACCCCGGCCGCGGTTCGCAGACCGACTACCAGACGCGAGGAATCGGCACTCGACGGCATTGTCGCCATGCCGATCAGCTGCGCACCGACGACCAGTTGCTGACCACTACCGACGAAGACGTTGTAGCTGCCATCCGTATTGGTGGTGGTTCGGGTACGGATCAGCTGGTTCAGTTCGAGCACCATCTGGTCACGCGCATCGAGCAAATCGTTCGGCGGTTGGCCGGTCGAAGCTTCGGCCACCGAAATGCGGCCGTTCAGTGAAGCAATCTGCTCGCCATAGGAATTGATGCTAGCGACGGCAGCCGTGATTTCGCTGTTGATGCCGCCGTACATCTCGGCCAGTTGATCGCTCAGCGACTGATAGCGGGCGGTCAATGACTGCGCCGCCGAGACCATCGCCTGACGGTTCGGCAACTGCGAAGGATTGGCGGCAAGATCCTGAACACTGCCGAAGAAGGACTGCAATGCTGGCGACAGGCCGGTGCCGGGATCGGCAAGCAGGTTATCGATCTGCCTGATTTGCGTATAGTAGGTCTCGAGTTCACTAGCACTGCTCTGCGAACGATCCACCTGCTCACTGAGAAAGCGGCTGTACATGCGCTCGACCGTTGCCACGTGCGCACCCTGCCCGACATAGCCGGCGCCGGTCAGCAAGCCGACATTGCTCTCCTGGATGCTCCGCTGCCGAGAGAAGCCCGGGGTGTTGGCGTTGGCGATGTTGTGTTCGGTGGTCAGCAGCCCATACTGAGCCACGTTCAGACCGGTCACCGCGGTATTGATGATTCCTGAGCCCATGAGGTGAACCCCTGTTGGTATATTCCGTTAACGGCAGCGCAGCGCGAATGTTTAGGCTGCGCCTAGCCGGACAAGGCCTGGCGCAGGGTGTTGCCGGCAATGATGCGCGCCAGCTTGTCGGCATACATCGGGTCCGTGGCGTAGCCGGCCTGCTGCAATGAACGGGCGAACCGGACGCCGTCCTGCTGCCCGAGCACGCCCGCGTAGCGTGGCTGGCTGGCCAGCAGTTCGGCGTAATCGCGAAAGGCCTCGGCGTAGGAAGCATAGGCGCGGAAGCTCGCGTGCTCGGCCTGCGCCACGCCATTGACGAATTCCGTCGTAGCCACCTCGACAGTCGCTCCCGACCAGTTGCGCCCGGCCTTGATCCCGAAGACATTGAAACTCGGCGAACCATCGGCGTTGCGGATTTCGTGCCGCCCCCAGCCACTCTCCAGCGCCGAGTGGGCGACCAGGAAGCGTGCCGGGACACCGGTGGCAGCCGCCGCCGCCTGGGCGTGTGGCCAGACGCGATCGACAAAGTCACGCGGCTCGGACGGCGAGCCCGCGGCCAGCGTTGCCGCGCGAGTGCTGGCCGCCGCGCCAGCCATCATGCCAGCAGGGTTGCCACTGGCAAGCAGATAAGCGGCCGCACTTGCCGGCGACAGCGAGTTCAGCGACTGCTGCAAGGCGTTGAGGCTTGCACTGCCGGCTTCGTCCTCGCCGGGCTTGGCCGCTCGCGCCGACTGCTGCTGCTCGATCAATTCCGCCAGACCCATGGGCATTTGGGTCGCCAGGTTAAGCGCCATTTGCTGATCGCCAAGGGCGGTGAAAAAGCTGCCTTGCTGGCTGTCCAGCATGCCGCCACTGATCGTCGCATCGCGCATGCTCTTCAGCAGCAGCTGCAAGAGCATGCCCTCGAATTGCTGTGCGACCTGCTTCATTCCTCCCTGCGCATCCTGAGCGATGCGAGCGCGCAGATCGGCGGCCGCGGCTGGATCGATAGCGAGGCGAGTGTTGGCAACATCCTTGGCAAGATCGATTGATTTCATGAGCAGAGGCTTGCTGTTGATGGACGTCTTGAACGACGACTCAGATGATTTCAAGCTCGGCACGCAAGGCACCGGCCGCTTTCATGGACTGCAGGATGGAGAGCAGATCCTGTGGTCCGGCACCGAGCGCATTGATCGCCTTGACGACCTCGGCGAGACTGACCCCGGCCTTCACCGACATCAGAGAGCCGCCCCCCTGTTTGATCTCGATCTCGCTCTGCGTCGTGGTCACCGTCTCCCCGGCCGCCAGCGCATTCGGCTGACTGACTTTCTGTTCGGTATTGACGACCACCGAGAGGTTGCCGTGCGCCACCGCGCAGGATTCGATGGTCACCATCTGGTTCATGACCACCGAGCCGGTACGCGGGTTGATGATCACTTTGGCGATCCCCTTGCTCGGCCGGACTTCGAGACTCTCCAGGTGGCCCAGGAAAGCAACTCTGCTGTTCGCGTCTTCGGGGGCCATCACCTGTACCCGCCGACCATCGAGTGCCTGTGCGGTGCCGGGACCGATGGCGCGGTTGATCACCTCGACCACGCGCTGGGTGGTGCCGAAATCGGTGGTGCGCATTTCGTAATGAACGAAAGGGCCCTGCCCCAAGGCCGTCGGAACCTCGCGCTCGACGGTTGCGCCGCCGACGATACGGCCGGCGAGCAGGTGATTGACCGTCACCCGGCTGCCCGCGGCCCCCGCGCCGACACCAGGAACCAACACATTACCCTGTGCTTGCGCGTAGATCTGACCATCGGCGCCTTTCAGCGGCGTCATCACCAGCGTCCCGCCGCGCAGGCTCTTGGCGTTGCCCATTGACGATACGGTAATGTCGATCACCTGCCCGATCCTGGCAAATGGCGGCAGATTGGCGGTCACCATCACCGCGGCAACGTTCTTCAGTTGCAGGGATTGCGTCGTCGGCAGGGTGGTGCCGAGCTGCGCCAGCATGTTGATGATGCTCTGGGTGGTGAAAGGCGTCTGCGTGGTCTGGTCGCCGC
>ERZ761602.6549-NODE-6549-length-12913-cov-10.150957_pt1 | contig 12913 bp, 10 predicted proteins | sample MGYA00512165_ERZ761602 | MGnify/ENA primary metagenome ERZ761602 (study PRJEB28899, sample SAMN02445085) | bioreactor sludge metagenome | biome: EBPR sludge; isolation source: Thorneside wastewater treatment plant | place: Australia: Brisbane, Thorneside...
CGGGCCATAAGCCATTGTTGTTCCACGCCTTGCGGTAAAGCAAGCCGCCTAAACGACTTGCCGCGATTCTCTTACAAAACTCTTACAATCAGCCGGCCGAAAAGCTGTTAGGCTAAAAGTGCGGTAATTCTTCCGCCGCAATAATTTTTTCGGGGGATCGATGGGAGCAACAATTTCAAACCGGGCGAGCGCGGACTCGCTTAACCTCACAACCTTATTTTTCGTCGTCGTCTTTCACATTCTGGCCGTCGGCGCGTTCTTCACTTTCAGTTGGCAGAACCTTGCCGCGTTTCTCATTCTTTGGTGGGTCTCCGGGAGCCTCGGTATCGGGCTCGGGTATCACCGCCTGCTTACGCACCGCGGTTTCAAGGTGCCGAAGTGGCTTGAATACACGCTCTCGTTGTTCGGCACGCTTGCACTTCAATCCGGTCCGTTGAGCTGGGTCTCGACGCACCGCATTCACCACGCCTTTACCGATCAGGAAAACGATCCGCACAGCCCGCGGCACGGCACCTATTGGGCGCATATCGGCTGGATCTTTCGCGGCACCTCGCAGAACCAGACCGAGGAAACGATGCGGCGCTATTGCCCGGACATGATCGATGACAAGGCCCATCGCGTCCTTAACCGGTTCTATTGGGTCCCGACCGTTTTGGTCGGTGTCGGGCTCTATGCGATCGGCGGATTCGGGATGATGCTCTGGGGCATTTTCCTTCGGACGGTGATGGGTTGGCACTTTACGTGGCTGGTCAATTCGGCAACGCACCTTTGGGGCAGCCGCCGCTTTGAAACGCGGGACGACTCGCGAAACAACGGGCTCGTTGCTGCTCTCTCTTGGGGCGAAGGTTGGCACAACAATCACCATGCCCATCCGCGTTCGGCCAAGCACGGCCTAACCTGGTATGAGGTCGACATTAACTGGATTCAGCTTCGCGTGCTCGAAATGGTCGGCCTCGCAAAGGACATTTACGCCTACGACGCCAAGAAGCAGGAAGAGCGAAAGCAGGTGAAGCTTGACGCCGTAACGGACGCTGCTTAACCCGTGGCCACCGCACTAATTTTGGGCAAAGGTAGAAGCTTCGCTTTTACTTTTGCCCTTTTCGCTTCTAATCTTGGGCTTTTAGCGATGCAGCGGCGTAAATCAGCCATTTTCTTCCTTGTTCTGGGCATTAGCCTCAGCGCACTTGCCGTCGCGCTCAATGTCGGCTGGATCATCCTCAACCTCCGCGAGGTGGTGATGATGATCCTCGGCATAATCTTTTTCGCACTGATCATCACCGGGCTGATCCTCAACACCATCTTTCTTATCCGCGAGATCCGCCGCAATGAGCAGCACGATGCGTTCTTGAACGCCGTTACGCACGAGCTGAAAACGCCGATCGCCTCGATCCGCCTTTATCTCGAAACGCTGCGCAGCCGCGAGTTGACACCCGAGCGGCGTGCCGAGTTTTACGACATAATGCTCAAGGATAGCGACCGCCTTTTGCTCACGGTCGAAGAGGTGCTTGAGGCAAGCCGTGCCCGTACCAACGCAGAATTGGCCGTCCGCGAACGGATAGATATTTCCGTCCCGATAGCCGACGCCGCCGAGGCGATTACAAAGCGTTACGCGCTCGGGCAAGGGGATATCCGCATCACGCGTCCGGCCGAGCCGCTCTTCATTACCGGCGACCCCGCGGAGATCGAAACCGTTTTTCTCAATCTCTTCGACAATGCCATCAAGTATTCGCCCGATGAGCGCCGCGTTGCCGTTCGCATCCGCTCCGCGTCCGGCGGGAAGAGGGTTGACGTCATCGTCCGCGATCAGGGCATCGGGCTTGATGCTTCGGAGCTGAAACGAATCTTTCGCCGCTTTTACCGCGTCAGCGATAAACGTGCAAAAGCGATAAAGGGAACCGGGCTCGGGCTTTACCTTGTCCGGTCCATCGTAAAGAAACACGGCGGCCGCATCCGGGCCCAGAGCAAGGGCGAGGGCCGAGGGACGACCATGCTCGTCCGCTTTCCGGCCGCTGAAACTAAATGAGAATTCTGATCGTCGAAGATGAGGAGCACCTTGCCGCCGGGCTTCGGTTCAACCTTGAGGCCGAGGGCTTTGAGACGGCCGTTGCCGCCGATGGCGAAGCGGCGCTTGAACAGATCGCCTCCGGCAGCTTTGACGCAATTGTGCTTGATGTGATGCTGCCGGGGATCGATGGCTTTACGGTCGCCCGAACGCTTCGCGAGCGGCGCGACTTTACGCCGATCCTGATGCTGACGGCGCTTGGCCGGCCTGAGGATGTGATCAAGGGATTTGAGGCCGGTGCCGATGATTATCTGCCAAAGCCGTTTGACCTAAACGTCTTTCTCGCACGCATCCGCGGGCTTATCCGCCGGAGCGGATGGCAGGCCGAGGGCGAAAAACGCGCCCCGGACGAATACAACATCAATGGCCGCACCATCGACCTCGCAAATCTTGAGCTCCGCCACGGCGGCGGTTCCGAACGCCTTACGCTGATGGAGGCAAAGCTGCTCCGCTACCTTATCGAAAATGCCGGCCGGGCCGTTTCCCGCCGCGAGATACTCGACGACGTCTGGGAACTCCACGCCGATACCGACACCCGCGCCATCGACAACTTCATCGTCCGCCTCCGCCGCTATCTTGAGGACGAGCCGAACAACCCCCGCATCCTCCAGACCGTCCGCGGCATCGGCTACCGCTTCAACCCGCCCAAATAGTTAACGAAGCAGCGTCCGAGGCAGCGGAAGGTCGCCGTTCGTTCCCCAATTGAGCGTCGAAACGCCGCCGTCGCCGCTGCGAAGTATCCACCAGTTTCCATCCGCGGGCCGGAAGATCGCCTGGTCCCACTTACCGTCGCCGTCGTAATCGCCGGGTGCGGGAATGTCCGTTCCGCCGCCCCATGCAACTGCTCCGACTCCGCCGTCTGAACTGCGGAAGATATACCAGACACCGGTCGATGGCCGATAAACCGCAACGTCTGCTTTGCCATCGCCGTCAAAATCGGCCGGGATCGTCAGGTCGGTTTCGATGCCGAAGTTCTCGATGGTATATCCCGAATCCGAGCTGCGGAAGATATACCAAACGCCGGTCGAGGGCCTATAGACGGCAATATCCGCTTTGCCGTCGCCGTCGTAATCCGCCGGAACCGGACGATCCGTCCCGAGCCCGAACTGAATTATATGGACGGCGTTGTCAGATGACCGACGTACGTACCAGCTTCCATTCGATGGGCGATAGACCGCGATGTCAAACTTTCCGTCCCCGTCGTAATCGGCCGGAACCGGAATGTCATCCGCAAGGCCGAAGTTCGTGTAATAGATCGGGTCGCCGGCAAATCTCCGCACCCACCAAAGTCCATCTGAGGGCCGATACAGAGCGATATCAGTACGGCCGTCGCCGTCGTAATCGGCGGGAACCGGCAGGTCGCCCGGGCGGGCGAAAGATAACACTCCGTTGAAGAGCGAACTAATGTACCAAGCCGAATTTGACGGTCTGTAAACTGACAGGGTGGTTCGTCTTGAGCCGGTGAAATCGATCAGGTTTCCGGAAGCAACTGCACATGCATTCAGCAAAACAGAGAGGTTATCCGAGCCGTAGTTCGCCGTAATGATGTCCGGACGCCCGTCGCCGTTCATATCCCCTGAAGCGATCGAATTTGGATATTGTCCGACATTAAAACTGCTGCCGGATTCGACGAACCTGACGGCATTCGAGCCGCTCAGTGCAGTTGCTCGAGTCTTCGAGCCGTTGCCGAGAAAGTCGTCAGCAACCAACGCAATCGGGTTCGAGCCGACGCCCGTTTGGTTTGAACACGTAAAGCTACCGTTCTGGCTTCCTGTGCAGCTTGTTAGTGAGTCGCCGTTATAGTTTGCGGTAATAATTTGCGGGAAACCTCCGCCCTGTCCCGGCAAGATCTCGACCGCAACAGGGCCTGCACCGGTATTCAAATTCTGGCTGAGTTGAAAACTCCCGGTTCCGTTTCCGAAGAAAACGGCGATGCTGTCAGAGCCGAAGTTCGCGACCACCAGATCGAAGTTACCGTCACTATTAAGGTTGCCTACCGCGACAGCCGAGGGTTGCGTTCGTGTCCGGATCGAAGGCCCCTGCGAAAACGAACCATTACCGTTCCCGAATAGAACCGAGACCGAGCCAAGGAAAAAGCTTCCGAAATTTGCTACCACAAGGTCGCGGTTTCCGTCATTGTTAAAGTCGCCCGCCGCGATAGAGATCGGCGATGCACCGGCGACGAAGTTTGTCGGTGCAGAGAAAGTCCCGTTGCCGTTGCCGAGCAGGATCGAGACATTGTTCGAACCCGAATTTGCGACCGCAATATCGATGAAGCTGTCGCCATTGAAGTGGGCTGCGACAACCGAAAATGGCCCGGAGCCTACCGGAATAAATGCCGGTGCGACAAATCCGCCGTTCCGAGATGAATAGAAACATCATTCGAAACCTGATTGGCAACGACAGCATCGGGTATTCCATCGCCGTTAAGGTCGCCGACCGCGAGGTCCGACGGTGCCGAGCCCGCTGGAAACCCTGCCGGATTTGCTGATGTAAATGATGGGAAAACACAGCTTGCACTCGAGGGCGGCTGCGTCGGAACGGTTTCGATCTCGAGGCTCCAACCACCCGATATCGAACCCGAGTCACCCGAGCGGCCGTCCGTTACGAAGAGCCGCCATTCGCCATTCGGGCTGATGCCGTTAAAGCTCGAGAGATTCGCTGTCGGAAAGTACGACTCAGGCGGAGCCGGAGCTGGGAAGAAATCGTGAAATCCGCTAAAGTTCGCCGGGCGGAAAGTGCCCGAAACAAGCGGCGTTGGCGGTGTCCCGGCGGCCGCGTCGTCGAGCGTAATGTTCAACCCGCTGACCGATCCGCTACTGCCGAGATCTGAAAAGATGACCGCGCCCGAACCGTTCGGGCCGACGAGAAGCATATCGACATCCTGCGGGTCCGTGTGCGTAAAACCGTTAAGAGTAAGCCGAAGTTTTGATACCGAACCGCTCAAGCCTGACACGTTGATCGCAGTTCCGTAGGGGTCGGATTCGACGAACGAATCATGAAAACCGATATACGCCGGGTTCGAAAATGTTTGCGGCTGTCCGCCCGTGGTGATCGCGAGTTCCCAACCGCCGCTGATGAATCCACGATTGCCGACCGTATCGTCAACCGCAAAAAGCCGCCACTCGCCATTCGGATCGCTGCCGTTAAAGACCGAGGCGAAGCCGTCCGCCGGCGGGATCGGATGCGGCCCGGCAGGTGCGGGCGAAGGGAATACATCAGTCAGCGAGTCCCCGCTTGTCGGCCTGTACTGTCCCGAGGGAACAGGATTAGAGGACGAGAGCGTGGTCGGGGCATCATCAGCGAACGTATAAACACGGTCGGCCACATTCCAACTTCCCCCCGCATCCGCCATGAAGACGAACCTCGCCCCCGTCGGGCCGACGAGCAGCATATCAACCTGATTGAAAAATTCGTGGTTGAAACCCTTTAGCGTCACCTCCACCTTTGTGACCGTGCCGGTCATTCCCGTCACATTTATCGCCGAGGGATAAAGTGTGGCCGGTATCGGAGCGGTAAGCGGGCTGGTCAAGGTGTTAATTGTTACCGGCGTCGCGTTCGTAAAGATCGTTCCGCCGCCTTTCGCCGCCGCGGACGGAAACTCGGGTAGCAACGAAAACACCAATATCAGTGCCGTAAAGAATGCGGCAAAGGCTTTTGAGAGACCTGAGAACACGGTTACCTCCTTGGGCTAAAGGCTAAGAGGGAAAGCGACACGCGTCACAACGAATGCGTGCATTGTACTCCAGTTCCTAGCGGCCTGACAATATTTTTCGTTCGATGACCTTTATCTCTTTGCGCCAGTTGGAGTGGAGGACGAACTGCCACATTTCGAGCTCGGGGAGAAGGGCGGCGGCGAAGCGTTCGAGCTCGCGGTGAAATGAAAGTGCCGGAGCGGCGATGTAGATAAGTGCGGGCTGGTCGGCGATCTCACGCGGGCCAAAGAGCCCGGCCGCTCGGAGCACGCCGCGGCGCCGCTGAAGCTCGATCCGCCGCCAGTAATCGGCCGCTTGAAAAACGCTGTCGCGGTCGGGCTGCGACTTTAGCTCAATGATCACCAGCCGCCCGTCGCGGCGAAGTGCGAGCAGGTCAATCCGTTCGCCCGCCGAGCGAAACTGGTTATAGACCGGTGCCAGGATCAGATTGCCGTCAAGCCTGCGGATGTCGCGGCGGAGTGTCGATTCGATCCACGCCTCGGGCCGCAGGCTGTAAAGCTCGTGCCGCGGTGTTTCGGGCTCGGGGTCGCGATTGCGATGAAGCAGGTCGAGCATGTCGTGAAAGGCCGCTCGCGTTTCCTCATTGAGCGGCCTCCGCTGCCGCCCGAGCCCGAACCAAGCGTGCTCCTTTCCGCCGAGCCTCCGCGTCCGCAAAAACGGCAGCCCGCGGAAGCGAAGCGTCTCACCGTGTCGCGAATAGATGATGTCGATCTTGTCCGGCGAGCGTTCGAGCACCTCGGCCGCCAGCTCGCCCGGCACAAGCTCATCCGGAAGCGCGAGCTTGCCCGGTTTCTCGCGCCAGAGCTCGGCGAGGTTCGGTATCTGCATTCGGCCGATGGTCTCGCCCTCGTCGCGGTCGGTCCAGGTCAGAAGTTCAAGCGAATTGCGATAGCCGGGCCGGAGCAAAGCGGCAAGCTTTCTGACCCTCGCAATCTGCCGCTTCTCGCCGGCGATGGCGATGCGGTCAAGCGGATTCTTTTTTCGCGTACGAAGCTCATCAAGCCGCTTGATCGCCGCCGCGAGTAGTGCCTCGTGGCTCATCCGGCCGGTGACGTCCGCAAGCACGGCCTCTTCGGTCTTGCCGCGGGCGAGCGTTATATTTGCGAGCCTGCCATTATATGCCGCGATCGCGACCTTACGGACACGGGCCTCGCGTCCCTCAGCCGCCGCCCGAGCGATCTTCCCGGCACGCTCAAGCCGCGCCAGCTCGACCTCAAGCCCAAGCTCCGCCGCACTCTGCCGCGGTATCAGCCGAAGCGTCTCGCGGTTCGCCCCAAGCCCGTCCGCAAGCTCAAGCTCAAGCTCAGCCCCGTCCGTCCTCGCCGCGACCAGCCGCCGGACCCGAAAACCATCACGCGCAAAATACCCGAACCGCCATCGCCCCGCCGCTTCCTCAAGCTCGACCTCATCGCTCCGCAGAGTCAAGACCGTCCCGTCCTCGAACACCCCGAGCCACTCGACCCGTTCGTTGAGCAACTCGCGAAGTGAACCGGGTTCTACCATTCGTGGTTTGCGGCGAAGTATTCCATCATCGCTTCGGCCCAGTCTGCGTAGCCTTTTTCCGAGGGATGAACGCCATCGGCAAAAAAGCCCTCGAGCTTCAGCTCCCGCGGCTGCGGGTAATAGAAAACGCGTTCCATCCCGGCGGTCAGCTCGCGGACGTTCGCGTCATGAGTTTTTGAGAGTTCCCAGAGAATGCCCTTGATAGGCTGCGGTATCGAGGTGGACATCCCGATCATCGGACAGTTTGAAAGAAAGGTGACCGGCCGGCTCGTCCGCTCGTGGAGCAGGCCGAGAAACTCGGTCATATCGCGGCGAAATTTCTTTGGGCTTGAGAGCTTGAGCACGTCGTTTCCGCCAAGGCCGACGAGTGCATAGTCGAACCGCCGTTCGGGCACCTGCGGCAGGAGCTCGTCGATCGTCCGCCGCGTCGTAACGCCGCTTTTCCCGACCACGTGCCATTCCACCGGCCGCCCGATATGGCGGCTCAGGTGCCGGGCAAATTGTCCCGTCAATGCCCGCTCATGATCGCGTGCCCCGAGCCCCGCGACGGTCGATTCACCGATCACCAGAAGGCTTACCGGCTCAGCGTCATTACTGCTGTCATTGATAACGCCTGTGTTCGGCCCGCCCGCCGGCGGCAGAACGCCGATCCGCCACCTTGCATAACGGCCCTGCAAGTAAAGCGCCGGCGAAACGGGTGCCAGAAGCACCGCCGCCGTCAGGTATTTCATTTGCCAACGATCAAGGCTCATCGTCCAAAGCGGCCCGCGAGGCCGATATGATAAAATTTCGCGAGTCAGATGAATTTGTCAAACGCGGCGAAAGCCTTACCTATATATATTGTCTTCTTTTTGTTGCTTAGTGCCTGTTCCGGCACGGGCGGTGGCAATTCCAATTCGTCCGCTTCGAGCGTGCAAACCTCGGGCGAATTTCCCTTCGAAATTTCCGAGCCGACGACCTATCAGGCAAAGATCGTTATGACCGCGGGCGAGACCGAACGGACGTCTTTCGTTGCCCGCAGCGGCGAGCTCCGCCGGACCGATCACCGCCTCGGCACTCCGCTCCAGCTTACGCTGATCTCCGGCGAGCGTGAAACCATCATTTTTCCCGCGATGAGCATTTACGCCGAAAGGGAATCGGGCTCGCCCGGAGAACATCTCGGCATGTCTGAGATCACGAGCTGGCTGCTCTCTCAGCGGAGCTTTGCCGAGTTTGAAAGCCTCGGCAAGGAAGGCGAGCTCGATAAATACTCCGTCCGCATCGACCGCCTCGACGGCTCCGAGGCGATCGTCTTTTATGACCCGGCGCTCAAGATGCCGGTCCGCCACGAGTTCTACTCTGTCTCCGGCAGCGAACGCACGCTCCAAATGAAGACCGAGCTTCGCGAGGTCAAACTCGAGGCCGACGCGTCGCTTTTCGCCCTTCCGCCCGATCTCAAAAAAGTGACCGAGCAAGAGCTTTACCGCCAGCTTCAGATGGCGATGGCCCGCGAAGCAAACCCGCAGCAATAGCCGCCCGCAATGGAAGAGATCCGCAAATTTGCCCGCTACTTCGGCCCTTACAAATGGCCGATCGCTGCCGGCATCTTTTTCATACTCTGCTCGATGAGCTTTGGGCTGATGGTGCCCTCGCTGGTCGGAATGGCCGTCGATGACCTCGGCTCGGGCGTTACATGGGAAAAGGCAATTTACTATCCGCTTATCATCCTCGGGGCCAACGGCATCAGCGGCATTTTTCTCTTCTGGCAGCGGCGGTTGCTGATCAACACCTCGCGGCATATCGAGTACGACATGCGGCGCGATTTTTATGCCTCGGTCGTCCATCAGCCGCTCGAATTTTTTCAGAACACCCGCGTCGGCGACCTTATGGCCCGGGCGACCAACGACCTCGCGGCCGTCCGCCAGATCGTCGGCCCGATGATCCTTTATACGTTCCAGGCCGTCTTCGCCCTCGCGATCACGCTCCCGATACTTTTCAACATCTCCATCAAGCTGACGCTCTTGATGCTCATCCCGCTGCCGCTCGTCTCGCTTACGGTCAAGTATCTCGGCCAGCAGATCCACGTCCGCTTTGAGAAAATACAGGAGTTCTTTTCCGATATCACCGCCCGTGCGCAAGAGAATATCTCCGGCGTCCGCGTCGTCCGCGCATATGCCCGCGAAGAGACCGAGATCGCCGAGTTCGAACGGCTCAATGAAGAATACGCCACGCGCAATCTTCAGCTTGTGAAGTTCTCGGCGGCGATGCGGCCGCTGCTGTTCTTTTTCATCGGGCTTGGATTCGTGATAATCGTCGCTGTCGGCGTTCCGATGGCGGTCCGGGGCGAGATAACGGCCGGCGACTTCACCGCCTTCATCCTCTACCTGCAGCGGATGATCTGGTACCTCATCGCCCTCGGCTACGTCGTCAATCTTTACCAACGCGGCACCGCCAGCCTCAAGCGGTTCAATGCCGTGCTTGAGACCGAGCCGACCATCAAGGACACACCCGCCGCGAAAGAGCAGCCCGCGATCCGCGGCGGCATCGAATTTCGCGATCTGACCTTCGGCTATAATGGCAAGCCCGTCGTCGCGGGCATCAGCCTAAAGATCGAGCCCGGCCAAACCGCGGCATTCGTTGGACGAACCGGCAGCGGCAAATCTACGCTGCTTAATTTCATCCCGCGGCTGCTCGATGCGCCCGAAGGCACTCTCTTCGTCGACGGCCGCCCGGCACGCGACTATCCGCTCGAGCAGCTCCGCCGGGCGATCGGCTTTGTCCCGCAGGAGACGTTCCTCTTCTCCGACACGCTCGCCGCAAATATCGCATTCGGCTCCGAGCAGGACGCCGAGAGCAAGATCTCCGTTGAAAAGGCGGCCGAGATCGCTGGCCTTGCCTCCGATGTCCGCGGCTTCCCGAACCAATACGAACAGCTCGTTGGCGAACGCGGAATAACGCTCTCCGGCGGGCAAAAACAGAGGACCGCCATCGCCCGTGCCGTCTATCGCGACCCAAGAATATTGATACTCGACGATTCGCTCTCGGCGGTTGATACACAGACCGAGGAGGCAATACTCCGTAATCTCCGCGACGTCCGCTCGGGCCGGACAACGCTCATCGCCTCGCACCGCATCTCGACCATCCGTGATGCCGACATTATCTGTGTGCTTGACCGCGGGCGTATAATCGAACGCGGCACCCACGAAGAGCTACTCGCTCTCGGCGGCGAATATGCCGACCTCTATCAGCGGCAGCTCCTGCAGGAGGAGATCGCCGCCACCGATTGATCGCTATGCAGCACGATACGACCGAAGTTGACGCCCGTTTCCGGACGATGATGATCCTCTGGCTTGTGCTCCTGATGTCTCAGGTGATGTTCTTTGGGATGGTCTTCGTTATCCGTCCGGACATTATGAACCCGCCGATCCAGCCGATGCTTGGCGAAAATCCGCTGCTCGTTCTGCTCTTCGGCATCCTCGCGTTTATGAACATCGCCGTCTCGTTCTTCCTGCGAAAGCGGGCACAGGAACAGGCCATTCTCGAACGCAAGATGAGCTACGTCCAGACCGGGCTGATCATCGCCTGCGCCGTCTGCGAATCCATCTCGCTGATGGGCTTCGTCCTCGCCATTGCATTCGGCTACCAATACTTCTTTTTCTGGTTCATCATCGGAATAATCGGCATCTTTATGCACTTTCCCCGCCGCCAGCACCTCCTCGAAGCCATTTACGGGAAGTAAAGGTTGCGAGAGTTTCGAAGTTTCGAAGTTTCGAAGTTGGGAGTATGGAGTGCGGGCTTCAGCCCGACGCTTTGAGTCCCGGCTTTAGCCGGCCGACAATGCAGAAGCCCGCACGTTAGTAAGGGCGTTTCATTCAATGCGGATTTCGGATTTCGGAATGCGGAATCTGGAATACGGAAGCCCGGCGGTGTTAGAGGCCCGACCGTAAGGGAGGGCTCATCTAAATGCAGGATTTGAGATCCGGAATCTGATATCCGACTACTGACACCTGACTACTGCCCCGCAGCTCCGCTGCTGCCGCTCGGAGCAAGCTGAGCTATAATGTTGTCGAAAGGGAGATCATATGCAGGATACCCTATATTATGTATCGCTGATCTTGATCGCGGTTAATGTGCTATGGGCGGCCATTATGATCCCGGTGAATTTCTATGGCCTTTTCCGCGGCCGGAATGTCGCACGCTGGCTGGCCGACTCGGCTTACGAAAAGCTGTTTCGAATCCTTGTCCACATCTTCACCATCCTTCTTTGCACGACGCTTTACGTCCACCTTGAACGGACCGAAATTTCGACCGTTCTGACCTCTCTCACCCTTTTCGTTTACAGCTCGATCGAGCACTACGCCGTCCGCTACTTCATGACCATTCCGGACCGTGACGATCCGATCATCTGAGCTATAAGTTCTGCGAAGGGATAGGCTACTTTCCAATTTCGTCCACGGTTTCGCCGCCAAAGCACTTCTCCACATTTCCGGTTCAAAAGCGAGGCCAAATACCGGGACGGCCAACGGTCGCACCGGCAGCGATACGAGCTTCACTGAAGATCTCCGTTATATCTAAATCCTATATTCTGCAATGCAAAACATTGAGCGAAAATAAACTTGACAGCAACACACTCAACCTTTATATTCTATAAAGGCTCAAGGGATATTTATAGCGGTATTTATTGGGCGAGAAGAAATTATTAAAGCGGAGAAAGATAAATGAGCAAGATCATTGGAATCGACTTAGGAACGACGAACTCGGTCGTGGCCGTTATGGAAGGCGGCGAGCCGATCGTCATCACCAATTCGGAAGGCGGCCGGACGACACCGTCTGTTGTGGCATTTGCCAAGGATGGCAACCGCCTCGTCGGCCAGGTCGCAAAACGCCAGGCCGTTACGAACCCGGAGAATACGCTGTATTCCATCAAGCGCTTCATGGGCCGAAAGTTTGACGAGGTCCAGGGCGAGATCAAACAGGTTCCTTATAAAGTAGAAAGGGCCTCGAACGGCGACGTCCGCATCGATGCCGAAGGCAAGCAGTACAGCCCGCCGGAGATCGCCGCGATGGTGCTCCAAAAGCTGAAGCAGAGTGCCGAAGATTATCTCGGTTCAAAGGTCGAAAAGGCGGTGATCACGGTCCCGGCCTACTTTAATGATGCTCAGCGGCAGGCAACGAAAGATGCCGGCAAGATCGCGGGCCTCGAAGTTCTCCGCATCGTCAACGAACCGACGGCCGCTGCCCTCGCCTACGGGCTTGATAAGAAAAAGGACGAGACCATCGCGGTCTTCGACTTCGGCGGCGGTACGTTCGATATCTCTGTCCTAGAGGTCGGCGAAGGCGTTGTCGAGGTCAAGTCGACCAACGGAGACACCCATCTCGGCGGCGACGACGTCGATGAGGTGCTGATCAAGTGGATCATTGATGAGTTCAAGAAGGACCAGGGCATTGACTTGACGTCTGACAAAATGGCGCTTCAGCGTCTCAAGGAATCTGCTGAAAAGGCAAAGGTCGAGCTTTCCTCCGCAATGGAAACCGAGATCAACCTGCCCTTCATTACGGCCGATGCTTCGGGGCCGAAGCACCTTGTGATGAAGCTTACGCGTGCCAAGTTCGAGGCGCTCGTTGAGCCCGTCCTCAAGCGGCTTATGCCGCC
>ERZ761602.6553-NODE-6553-length-12909-cov-3.333670_pt1 | contig 12909 bp, 8 predicted proteins | sample MGYA00512165_ERZ761602 | MGnify/ENA primary metagenome ERZ761602 (study PRJEB28899, sample SAMN02445085) | bioreactor sludge metagenome | biome: EBPR sludge; isolation source: Thorneside wastewater treatment plant | place: Australia: Brisbane, Thorneside...
GGCTGCCGCGTGATGTCGATGCCGAACTCCCGGCAGCGCTCGTACACCGTGGGGAAGCGGTCGCGCACCCAGGCCGGATCGCGGTGGGTGATGTCCAGCAGCACCGAGTCGTCGCCCGAGCGCTTCAGCTCGGTGTCGATCAGCTTTATCATGGCCGCGGCGCCCACCGCCGATCTGCCCAAGTCCGCGGGGAAGCGGGGCACGTTCGAGGGGTACACCATCGTCGGCAGTCTGCCCGGCGGGGGGAGCGGCGCGAAGTTGTACGTGGCCGAGCCTGACGCCGTGAAGTTGGCCTCGTTCAACCGGGCGGGCATCTCGGTCGGTCAGGTTGTCATCAAGTCCTTCTCCCTCGCCGACGGCAGCAGTCTGCCGCAGATCGTCCGCGAGAGCCGTTCCCTCGATGCCGCCAAGCGGCTGGGCCTCATCCTCGACCACGACCTTACACCGGAGCGTTTTTTTTACGTGATGCGCTACGTGCCGGGTGAGAGCCTGAGCCTCATCACCAAGCAGTTGCACGCCTCCAGCCCCGCGGGCGGGCTGGGCGATGCGCAACTCGCCGCGGCCCTCCGGTATGCGATCGATCTAGTCTCGACGCTCAGCGCCTACCACCGCGGCGGGCTGTGGCACAAGGACGTGAAGCCCGACAACATCATCGTGGCGACCCAATCAGACAAGCGGGCTCACCTGGTCGATTTCGGCCTCGTCTCCAGCCTGCGCAGCGCCATGACGCTCACCACGCACGGGACCGAGTACTTCCGTGATCCCGAGATGGTGAGGATGGCCCTCAAAGGCGTGAAGGTCCACGAGGTGGACGGCACCCGGTTCGACATCTACGCCGCCGGCGCGGTGCTGTACTCGATGATTGAGGATTCCTTCCCGGCCCACGGCGTGCTCAGCCAGGTGGAGCGCCGGTGTCCCGAAGCGGTGAAGTGGGTGATCCGGCGGGCGATGACGGATTACGACAAGCGTTACGCCTCCGCCGAGTTGATGCTTACGGATCTTTCATATATCTCGGAGGCGGGCGACCCCTACGCCGTGAAACCGGTGGAACTGCCGAGCATGAGCGGGTCGGGAATGACGGCATTCGACCGCATCGGCGGGGCTTCGCCCATTCCGCCTCTGCCGCGCGATGCGGGACCGGCCACCGTCGATACACATCGAGTTGCTCCGGCGGCATCTCCCGGCACGCGGGGAGGGATTCCTTCCATCCGAGTGACGAACTGGTGGAGCGGCGCGGCACGAATCGACGGCGCTCCGGATGCCCGCGCGGCCGACCCCGCCACGGACGCGGTGCGGCACGCCTACGCCGCCGCCCAGCAGGGGATCGCGGCGGCCCAGGCACAACTGAAAGCCGCTTTTGGGGGTGCTGCCCCCCCGCCGGTGCCGCAACCCCAGCCCGGTCGCATCGTGGGCACACCACGCCGTCCCGCGGCGGAGCAGTTGCGAACCGCCCGCGAGCGAGCCGAATCACGCCGGGAACGTGCGAGGGCGCGCCTCGCCGGAGTACGTCCTCCCACGAGACACTTCAAGACCGGCATGGGCGGCGGGGTGGGTCTCTCTCTTCTCATTTTCTTCGGCGGCCTTTTCGGTGTCGGTGCGCTCATGACCTATCAGGCGGCCAGGAGCCAGCGGCAGGCACAAGTCGCCGAGATGCTTGAGCGTGAAAAGGCCGAGTTAGCCCGTGCCGAGGCGCTGCGTGCGGCGCGGGCCTTCAGATCCGCGGATGCCGTAGCTTCTGATGCGGAAGTTATCGCAACAACTCGAATGAACGGGAAGAACTCCGCGCGTGGGTCGGTACGCAAGACCCCGGACAAGCCCGCTCCCCAGGCCGCGCCGATCGGACGCTCGCTCCTTCTGGTGAACGATCTCAAGACTCCGCTCAGCGACACCAACGCACGGCGAATCAAGAACCTGGTGGATCGCCTGATCGATGCGGGTGTGACGGTGCTGGGTGAAACGGGTCAGCCGGGGCGCGACATGCCCCCGGAGGAACTGGACGCGGTGGCCGGAGTGAGGTTCGCGCTGGGGACGATCCCGCTGGATTCCTCCGACTCGATCGACCGGCTCGGCGGCTGGCTGAGGGAACAGGCGGGCGAGGTACACGCGATTCTGTGGATCTCACCCTCGGTCGATCCCTCGGTCGATACGCCCTCGCTGCGGCTGTTCGGTCCCGGGGCGGAAGAGGTGCTGACGGCCGAGCAGATGCGACGAATCAGGGATGTCGCCCTGCGTGCCGTGAACCCCGCGGTGTGACTCCTCTTCAGAATTCGTGATCGATGGCGCGCCGATCACGCCCCCCCGCCTCTTCCTTGAAGGGGCGGTTTTTGTTCCCGTCCTCTTCGTTCATCGGGTTCATCGTTCTGTTGTGCCGCGGCGAGCCTCCGCGACCCGGGTCGCGTTCCGCGCCGGGAGTGGGGAGGACCGCGGCGCGGTCTCATCAAGCGCGGAACATCCAGGAGCACTCGTATGGCTTTCGAGTATAAGTTCGGCGGCAGGACGATCACACTGCCGGTCGATTCGTCGTTGGTGGCGGTGCGATTCCGGGAACCGGCCCCCAGGGAAGTTCGCGCCATGCACATGGCTGCGTTGGGCGCGGGGCCGCTCCAGCCGCGCATCGAACTGCCCGGAGAGAAGTTTACGCTCATCAGCGCCGGCCCGGGGGGCATGGGCTTCGCCGCCGCGGCGCCGGGGGCGATGGCGGGGGGTCCCGCCGCCGGACCCGTCGCCCGCACCGCCCCGGTCTTCAAGGTGAACGGGCAGACGGTCCTCGCCACCGATAGGCTGATCATCGGGTTCAACAAGGACATCACCGACGCCGATGCACGCCGATTTCTCCGGCGTCGCAACTATGAAGTCATCGATGAGATGGATGGCGCGTTCGTTGTTCGGCTCGGAGAGTCCGTCGATCCGTTCGCCGAGATCGCCAGGCTCGACCAGGTGAAGTCGGTCCGGTACGCCGAGCCTGATTTCGTCACCATCGGGCGGCACATCCCGCAAGGCCCGGCCCCGGCGGAGCCGATCACCACCTCCGCCATCGCCGCGGCGGAGGCGGAGCCTTCGGACGAACCGGGTCCCACCGCGCCCGCGACCGATCCGTATCTCGCACGCCAGTACGCGATGAAGATCACGCGCGCGGACCGGGCGTGGAAGTTGCTCGGCAACGCGGCGAACGAGCAGATCAAGATCGCCATCCTCGACGAGGGCGTGGACCGCGCCCACGAAGATCTCCGGCTCACGGGCGAGTACGACGCCACCGGCAACGACCTCGACCAGCAGCCCAACCCGTGGGACGGGCACGGGACAGCCTGCGCGGGCCTGGCGGCGGCGAAGGGAAAGAACAATGTGGGCATCCGCGGGGTGGCGCCCGGCTTCCCGGTGATCGCCGTCCGCATCGCGTACAGCGCCTACCCCAACGGGAACTGGGTCACCAGCAACTCGATCATCGCACGCGCCATCACCTGGGCGTGGCAGAGCGGCGCGGATGTGCTGAGCAACAGTTGGGGCGGTGGCGCGCCCTCCTCGCTGATCGTGAACGCCTTCGAGTCCGCACGCACGAAAGGGCGGGGCGGTAAGGGGTGCGTTGTCGTCGTCGCCGCCGGCAACAGCAACTCGCCCATCGCTTTTCCCGCGGACCTTCCCGATGTGCTGACGGTGACGGCGAGCAACGAGTATGACCAGCCAAAGACCCCGACGAGTTCCGATGGAGAGACCTGGTGGGGTTCGTGCTACGGCCCTCCGGCGGATGTCGCGGCCCCGGGTGTGCACAACTACACGACGGACAACAGCGGGGGGGCCGGGTACAGCGTTGGCGGCGTCGATCCCGCCGGGAGGCCGTTCTCGGCCAACTACACGCACAACTTCAACGGAACATCCTCATCCACGCCTCTCGTGGCGGGGGCCGCGGCCCTCTGCCTTGCTGTCAAGAAAGACCTCCGTGAAAAACAAGTGCGGGAGATCATCAAGGCGACGGCCGACAAGGTGGGCGGGGCGTACGACGCATCGGGATTCAACCCCCGCATGGGGATGGGAAGGCTCAACGTCATGAAAGCGATCAAACTCGCCAAGGCGACAACGCCGAACCAGGGTGGGGCAACGGGTGCTTCGTTGCCGGATGCGGATGTGAAACCGATCAAGTCATCCTCCAAGGCCGGGGTGTGATGAGGGAGATGGAGTGAACCGACCCTGGCCAAGCTCGCCGGGGTTGTTCCGCGCGCCGCGTGCCCCTTACGCTGTGGCTTCATGCCAGAAGTTGTCTCCGTGTCACTCAAGGTCGGGCTGGAGGTCCACGTCGAACTCGCGACGCGGAGCAAGGTCTTCAGCAGCGCCCCCAACCCCGCGCACCCCGATCATGACGGGGCGGGGCCGAACACGCTCATCGATCCCACGGTTCTCGCGCTCCCCGGGTCGCTGCCCATCCTGAACCGAGCGGCGGTGGAGCGTTCGATCCTCGTGGGCCTGGCGCTGGGGTGCGAGATTCCCCAACGCACCAAGTGGGACCGCAAGAGTTACTTCTATCCTGACCTGCCCAAGGCCTACCAGATCAGTCAATACGACCTTCCGCTCTGCCGCGACGGCGCGGTGGACCTGCCCGAAGCGGATGCGGATGGGTTTCCTGACTTCTCCAAGCCGACGCGTCGAATCCGCATCATCCGGGCGCACCTGGAGGAGGATGCCGGGAAACTCCTGCACGAAGCGCCCGGCGGGGGTGCGAGCGATGTCACGCTGGTGGACTACAACCGCGCCGGCACCCCGCTGCTTGAGATCGTGACCGCCCCGGATTTCGACAGCCCGCAGAGCGTGGTCTTGTTCGCCCGGATGCTGCGACGCACGTGCCGCTACCTGGGGGCCACCGAGGGCGTGATGCAGAAGGGGCACATGCGCTTCGAGCCGAACATCAACTGCGACCTGGTCCTCTCCGACGGGCGCAGGGTGACGACGCCCATCGTCGAAGTCAAGAACCTCAACTCCTTCAAGAGTCTGCTCGGAGCCATCGACTATGAAATGGCCTATCAGCCGCGTCGTTATCCGGAGGACGGGCGCACCATGGGGCCCGGGGAAAAGACAACGCGGGGGTGGGACGATGTTCGCGGCGTCACCTTCCCCCAGCGGGAGAAAGAAGATGCCCACGATTACCGGTATTTCCCCGACCCGGATCTTCCCCCGGTGCATGTGGATGCCGGGTGGCGGGATCGGATCGCCGCGACACTGCCCGAGCCGGCGGAGAGGCGTCTGCGCCGATACATCGAACGCTACGACCTCAAGGTGAAAGAGGCGGCCGCGCTCGTCGAGGAACGACCCTGCTCCGACCTGTTCGAGGCGGTGATCCGCGGGATTGTCGATGCGGGCGTCCGTGAGGAACGCGCCGGCAAGATCGCCGCGAACCTGCTGCTGCAACAGGCCATGAAACACGCCAATGAGCGCGGCGTGCAGGTGCATGAACTCGGACTGCTGCCCGGGCCTTTGGCGTCGCTGGCCGTGCTGCGCGAACAGGGCCGCATCGGGAATCAGGGTGTGGACTCGCTCTTCACCGTATTGGTCGAACAACCCGATGCCGTGCCGGACGATCTGGCGCGGCGGATGGGCCTTCTCATCGTGCGCGATCAGGGGGCCATGGACGCATGGATCGAAGCGGCCTTCGCGGCACATCCCAAGTCGGTCGAGGATGTTCGGGCCGGCAAAGTGCAGGCCGTCGGCAGACTCGTAGGCGAAGTGATGAAGCACGCCGGAGGTGCCGCGGACGCGAAATCTGTCCGCGACGAAATCCTCCGGAAGTTGACGGTTGTGGGGCAGTAGTTCAAACGGGTTCAGCGATCCGGCGAACTCATTCGATCATCACTTCACGCCGCGAGTTATCAGCATGGCAATCGGTTGGAACAACCCAAGTGATGTTCTATAATATAGAACCAACAAGTACCGTACCCGCACCATCAAGGAAGACAAATCATGCGCATCGGCGCCATCGGCATCGACTCCTCCCACCTCCCAGAGTTCACCAAGCGGATCAAGGCATTGAATGCCGACGGGAAGACTCGTTGTCAGGTCACGCACTTCTGGGATCCCGGGCGACATGAGTGGCAGCACCCCGAAGGCGAGGCCCGTTCACGCCAGGATGTAGAAGGCTGGAGAAGGACGACTCTCGAACTGGGAGCAAAGCAGGTCGATTCACTCGATGATCTCCTCAAGGTCGTGGACGGGGTCATGGTGCTCAACATCAACGGCCACCGGCACCTGGAACTCGCCGCGGGCCCCATCGCGCGAGGGATGCCCACGTACGTGGATAAGCCGCTGACGTGCAGCCTGGCGCAGGCGCAGAGCCTTCTGTCGATGACGCGGCAGTACAAGGCTCGCTGCTATTCCGCCAGCAGTCTGCGCTTCATCACCGAGATCCCGGCCCTGTCAAAGGACAAAATCGGTGACATCGTTGCCATCGACGCCTTTGGAAACGGTGAAGTGCTCGACATGATGCCCGACCTGTGGCACTACGGATGTCACAGCATCGAGATGGTCGATGCGATCTTCAAGTGGTCGGGGCAGGGGCCGGGGGTCCGGCGAGTCAGCGCGATCAGGAGCGGCGATGCCACCAGCGGCTATCACCTGCTCGACATGGAGTACCGCGACGGAAGGCTGGCCCGCATCCGAATGGACCGCAACGGCGCCTGGGCTTTCGGAGCAACTGTTCACGGAAAGAAGGGCGTGCAGCAGTTTGTCGTGGACTTTGCCCCCGTGTATTCCCATCTGGTGGAAGGCATGGTCCGCTTCTTCGAGGGAGGGGCTGCCCCGGTGGTTTTGCGAGATATTGTGGAGAACGTCGCAGTGATGGAAGCCGGAAATCAATCGATCAATCAGGGTGGTGACTGGGTCGAAGTCCCGGTGATTGAATAAACAAGCTACAAGTTCTTTGTGTACGATAAAAGTTAGGTATAAATCCGCAGTAAATTGACTTGCAATTTGGATCAGTTTTCGGGATAAAGTACATTCTGCGATTGTTATAGAATATGAGCGGTGATGGTTTGCGTTCGATCCGCGGCGGCTTTGAGGAGGCCGACCGCGGCGTGTGTTTCCGAATCGCGCGTGGGCGCGGCAAAGGACCGTCCATCGACGGTATAGAGAACAGGAGAGATTGAGATGAAGACGACAACAGTTGTGACGGCGTTGGCGCTCGGGCTGGCGACCGCGGCGGAGGCGACGACGATCACCCTCCGCGAGACCATGCGTTCCGATGTCAGCGCTTTCGCCGGACCGACCAGCCAATGGTTCATCGGCCGGAACCTCGCCAGCGTGGCGTGGAACGGCACCGATGCGTTCATCGGCGGGCAGTCCTTCGACACCTCCGGCAGCGCCATCGCCAAGTTCCGTCCCAACGCCGTTGACCAGACCGCCGCGGCGCTTCTGTCGGGCAACTTCGGGTTCCTGACCCAGGCCGCGACCCGCGGGGTTCAGGACCTGGCCCTGGGTCCCAACGGCGAACTCGCCGTCGCGTGGGACAACGGTGCGGCCAGCAACAACGGGTTCCGTCAGTTCGACAGCAACGGCGCGGCGATGGGTGCCGCGACCTTCGGTTCTCGCGGCAACGGCGCGCACTACGACCCCACCGATGGGCGGTTGACGGGCATCGCGTTGGGTTCCGGGCGCGTCTATAAGTTCAACAGCGACACCAGCACGTATAACGACGGCGTCAAGAACTGGAACGCGACCACCGGCCCGCTGATCTTCCCCAACCCCGCCAACACCTCCACGAACCGCGATCTGACGATGGACCTGTCGGGGAACATCTACTGGCGCGGGCAGAACAGCGTGTTGCGTGCCGATCGCAGCGCCGACGGGCTGAGCTACGGCACGCCGACCCTGCTCAAGGCCAACGGCATCGACAACGTCAACGGTCAGAACATCGAGTTTGTCAACTCGCCCACCAACCCCGACTTCCTGATTTACGGCGACCGCCTGAGTGTTGCGAACGGTCAATCCCTGGCAAGCGTTGTCAAGGCGATGGACCTCAACGGCGGCGCCATCACCCTCGACTTCCAGTTCCGCGCTGATTACGGCGATCCCGCGGCGGGCAACGGCTACTACGACTTCTCCTACCACGCCGGAACCCGCTCGCTGGCGATGTCCGACTTCGCCAACAACAAGGTCTACTTCTTCGAGGTCGTCCCCGCTCCGGGCGCTGTGGCGCTCCTGGGCTTGGGCGCACTCTTGGCCGGCCGCCGCCGGCGCTGAAGCCAGTCTCCCCTCTCCTCCGCCCGTGCCGCGAAGGTCCGGGCGGGGATTCTTTCAGGTCTTCCGGCGCTGGAGGCGCCGAAAGACGGACGCTCCGGCCGTTCGCGGTCGTGGGTGAACACACGGGGTTGCGAGAGAGAGGCCCATCGGCGCGAGCCGACGGGTGAGGGGTTGGGGTTCGCCCGCTCGGGGTGTTCGTCGCGCCGGGGATTCTCTGGGTTGCTACCGTGATCGAGTTGAAAAACATCTCCCCTCAGCCCGGCAAGCCGCTCTACGCGGTCGTGAAGGACGCCATCCGTGCCGCCATCGATGCCGGGCGGTTCGCTCCGGGGGAGCGGCTCCCGAGCACGAAGGCGCTGAGCGACCAGATGTCGGTCTCTTTGGTCACGGCCCATCGGGCCTTGCAGGAACTGGTCACCAGCGGGGTGCTCCGCCGCGGGCAGGGCGTGGGAACGTACGTTCACGAGGACTACGGCCACCGCGTGAAGCGCGGTCTGGGTCGGCGCTTCGGTCTGGTCTTTCACGCCGAGAGTTCCCTCGCCGACGCTTACAACGGTCAGATCTTCGAGGGTGTCCGGCGCGAGGCCAACGAGCAGGGGGCCGACATCGTGCTGCTCCGCTACGGTGAGGACTGGCGCAACGAATGCCACGGCTATCTGTACGTGAATCCGTACGAGGATCAGATGCGCACGCCCGCGAGAAAGAGCAAGCGCGGGCCCGCCGGAGAGGCGGGGCGCGCGCCGGTCATGGTGGTGGGGGCGAACTTCAAGCATCCCGGGGTCACGTGCATCGATACCGACAACACGGTCCTTGCGCGGCAGGCCGTCGAGTACCTCCTCGAACTGGGGCATCGCAGGATCGCGTTTGTAGGCGGTTCCGGGCGCGTGAGCAACGACCGCGACAGGCACGCGGGTTTCATGAGCGCTTGCCGCCGCGCGGGCATCGATGTTGACCCGGGGTTTGTACTCAGGAATCACGGATGGCGGCTCAACGAAACAGAGCGTGTGCTCTTCGAGAGTCAACTCACCCGGCCCGATCGGCCCACCGCCGTCTTTGCCGCTGGATACCACTTCGCGCTCGATACCTATTCCGCGGCGGCGAACGCCGGACTCAGCATCCCGCGAGACCTGTCGGTCATCGGTGTGGATGATCCTCCCAGCGCCAGTTTCCTCAACCCGTCGCTCACCACGTTCCGGCAGCGCCTGATCGAGATGGGCATGTCGGCGGCGCGGATGCTCCTCGAACGCATCGCGGACCCCGCAGCGCCGGCGGAGCAGGCTGTGCTCCTGCCCGCGGAGTTCGTGGAGCGTTTGTCGTGCGCCGCGATCGGGGGCGGGGAACGTCCGGCTGTCGATCGCAACGTTCACTTGTAGATCTCTCTCGTCCATTCGGAGGCCACACGATGCAGCCCAACAGTCAGTCTTCCCGTCGTCATGCCTTCACTCTTATAGAACTTCTGGTGGTCATCGCGATCATCGCGGTGCTGATCGGTGTTCTCCTGCCCGCGCTCGGCAAGGCACGTGAGACGGCCCGCACCACCAAGTGCCAGAGCAACATCCGACAACTCACGATCTCGCTCGTGCAGTACGCCCAGGATTACAAGTTCCGCTTCCCGCCTTCGCTCACGGCCTCGGGGAGCGAACTCGGTCAGTTCTGGTACGACATGCCCCGGCTGGGCAACTACCTGCCCCAGGTCGTGTTCGTGGATCGTCCGACCAACGGGTACGAGACGATCGCGGGAGGGGTGATGGAGTGCCCGAACCACCAGGCCGGGGCGCGTTCCTACGGCATGAACCGCTGGGCGCAGTCCGCGTGGGGCACGGTGACGAACTTCCAGCAACCGGGCATCTCGCCATCGTCCCTCGGCCGTGGCTTCGATGCGAACGTGGACTTTTCGTCGAGCATGATGCTGATCGGCGAGATGTGGGCGATCCAGGGCATCGACGTGGAGGGCCAGCGGCGCTGGGTGACGCAGGATTCCTTCGGCACCTTCGGGCGGCCCGGTGAGCGCTTCGGCGGCGGGAACGGCGTCAACGACGCGTCGATCACGCCCGGCTTTGACCGCCCGCCGGAGTTCGGCCCCGGCTTTGACCCGCCCAAGAGCTACACCTCGTACGCACGCCATCCGCGCAAGAAGACGCAGAACGTGGCGATCAGCGGGGGGACGATGATCGGGTTCGTCGATGGGCACGCGGCGGTCAAGGTGGCCGGCGAGGTGGTGGATACGTCCACGGGAAAGAGCACGCTCAAGGTGCTCTGGTCTCCGAAAGACCCGGAGATCGACCGGCCCAACCAGTGACGGGCGCGGCATGCACGGTGCCGCGTATGCTCGGCGTGACGTGGTGAAGACGCCCACACCGCTCCATCCCCGGCTTTCGCGGCGTGCGGCCGCACGATGGTGCGCAGCCGCGTTGTGTGTTGCGGCGGTTGTGCCTTTCGTCGCGTGTGATCGCGCGAGGGATGACCGCGCCGAAGTGGAGTTCTGGACCCTGTCCCTCTCGCCGATGTTCGATTCGTTCGTGCGGGGCCGGATCGAGGCCTTCGAGGCGGAGAATCCGGGCGTGCGAGTGCGCTGGATCGATGTGCCCTACGACGCGCTGGAGCGCAAACTCATCGCCGCGGCGGCGGCGGGGCGCGCACCCGACGTGGTCAACATGCCCGATCTGAACTTCGCGCGCTTTGTGTCGCTCGGGGCGTTCAGGGCGCTGGATGATTGCTTGCCCGGCGGGTCCGATGAGCGGTATCTCCCCGGAGCGCTCGCGCTGTGCCGCGTGCGGGGCGGGTTGATGGCCCTGCCCTGGTACGTGAACCCGCAGGCACGGATCGTGAACACCGCACTCCTGAAAAAGGGCGGGCTGGATGTGGACTCGGTCGCGCGGGACTGGCGCGGCCTGGCGAAGCAGGCGAAAGACTTTCACGCCGCGACTGGGGCGTACCTCTTTTCACAGCCGCTGGGGGAGGAGTCGCAACTCCCGATCATGCTCTTCGCCGAGGGGCTTTCACCACTGAGACCCGGCGCGGAAGGGGCGTTGGAGCCGTCGCTCGCCACGCCCGAGATCAGCGCCTACCTGGCCGATTTTGTGCGGCTTTACCGCGAGGGCGCACTCCCGCGCGACGCCGCGACGCGCGGGCACGCCCACCTGACCGAGATGTTCCAGGACGGCAAGGTCGCCGTGATCTCGACGGGTCCGAACTTCGTGAAGCGGATCAGGGATGTCTCTCCGACGGTTTACGCATCGACCCAAGTCCTGCCCGGCGCGGTGGGCGCTCTGAATCGAGTTCACCTGCCTGTGATGGTGCTGGCTGTGACGGGCCAGTCGCGCCGACCGACGGAGGCCGCCGCGCTCGCGTGGTTCATGACCGGTCCCGAGTCGCAGACCGAGTTCTGCAAACACGCGGCGATCATGCCCAGTTCGACGGGGTCTCTCTCGGACCCGTTCTTTGCAACGCCCACCGCCCGCGCGGGCGAAGATGAGAAGTTGCTCCAGGCACGCGCCGTGGCGGCGGGCACGCTCGCCGATGCCGCGGCCTTCACCGCGAGTGTTGAGACCTGGCCCGACCTCCGCCGCGCGTTCGAGGACGAGTTCAAGCGCGTGCTGCTCGATGGCGCCGACCTCGACGAATCGCTGCGGCGCATCGAAACTCACTGGGGAAGCATCCTGCGGGCCGCGCCGCCCGTCGGGATCGATGCGCTTCCCACCCGAGAGCCGGTGCGGGCGGCGGGGGAGGCGGGACGCTCCTGACATGACCCCCCTCCGCCGTCATCACCCGCTGACACCCTATCTCTTCCTCGCCCCGGCGATGGGGGTACTCGGGGTTTTTTTCCTTATCGCCACGTTGCAGGTGGTGTATTTTTCGCTGACCCGCTACACGGCGTTCCAGGGGCCGGTCTTCATCGGGCTGGAGAACTACCGTCGTGCGCTGGCTTCCGAGCGGTTCTGGCTCTGCCTGGCCAACAGCGGGCTGTACCTGCTCGTGACGCCCGCGATCATCGCGGCGAGTTTGTGCGCGGCCCTGGTGGTCGAGTCGCTCGCGCGTGCGGGGAAGTGGTTGCGCATCCTGCTCTTCCTGCCTGTGGTGACGCCGACGGTGGTGGCGGCGCTGGCGTGGAGGCTGGTCTTCAACGAGGATTCGGGTGTGCTGAACACGGCGCTGCGGGCGTTGGGTCTGCCCGCCGTGGCGTGGCTCTCGGCTCATCCGTGGACGCTGGTGAGCGCGATGACCGTCACTCTTTGGAAGGGTTTCGGCTTCTTCATGATGGTCTTCCTGGCGGGGCTGGCCAGCGTGCCACGGGAACTCCGCGAGGCCGCGGCCATCGACGGGGCCGGGCGATGGGGGGTCTTCCGCAGCGTGACTCTCCCGGCGCTGGCACCGTCGATCGTTCTGGTCTTCGTGGTCTCGTCGATCGCGGCGCTCAAAGTGTTCGATGAACTCTTCGTGATGGTGAAAGGGGCGGGCATCACGAACCAGACGGTGGTGCCGCTGCTCTACCGAATCGCCTTCGAGGAGGGGGACTACGGCCTGTCGTGCGCGGTGGGGCTTCTCTTGTTTGTCGTCATCCTGATTTTCAGCCTCGTGAACCTTCGACTGTCCCGGGCGCGGGCGGAGGAGGGGGGCGGGGCGGCGTGATCGATCGACGATCCATTCCCTTCGGGGTGTTTTTGTGGCTCATCGCCGCGACGCTGGCGCTCG
>ERZ761602.6556-NODE-6556-length-12903-cov-44.374767_pt1 | contig 12903 bp, 14 predicted proteins | sample MGYA00512165_ERZ761602 | MGnify/ENA primary metagenome ERZ761602 (study PRJEB28899, sample SAMN02445085) | bioreactor sludge metagenome | biome: EBPR sludge; isolation source: Thorneside wastewater treatment plant | place: Australia: Brisbane, Thorneside...
GGGATTCCCGTGATGCGCCTGATCGTCCCCCACTTGGGCGCCGCCGCCGCGGATGACCCGCCGGGCGAGCACGCTACCCCTCCCCCTGCTGCCACGTCCGGTCGTGTCGCTGCGCCCTGCGGGAAACAGCCGGCCGCGTCTCGCAGGGACTTCCTCCGGCCGTCCTCGCTCCGCGCCCGTCGTCCGGCCGCCTCTCTGCAAAGTCGTGGTAAATTTCGCCTGTTTCGAGTCTTCGTGCAGGGAAAAGCCATGTCGTTCATTCACAGGAAATGCCGGCGCCGCAAGGCGAGCCGGCTGGTCGCGGCCGCCGCACTTGCCCTCCTTGCGGCCTGTCAGCCGGCCGAGGAGGCCCCTGCGCCGGAAATCCGCCCGGTACGGGTGGTGACCGTCGAGTCAGCCAATGGGGGCGATTCGGTCTCGCTCACCGGCCGGGTACAGGCGGAAAGCGAAGTCAATCTGGCGTTTCGTATCGATGGCCGCATGATCAGCCGCACGGTCAATGTCGGCGACACGGTCACGGCCGGTCAGGAAATCGCGCGGCTCAATCCGGAAAACGAGGAAAACGGCCTGCGGGCGGCGGAAGCCACCCTGCAGGGCGCCCGCGGGCAACTCATCGAGGCGCGCGCCAACGAGACGCGCAACCGTTCGCTGCTGGCGCAGAACTTCATCTCCCAGGCGGCTTTCGACCGGATCACGCAGGTTGCCAACAGCGCCCAGTCGCAGGTCGACGCGGCGCAGGCGCAGGTCGGCATTGCCCGCAACCGCCTCGGTTACACGCGCCTGCTGGCCGATGCCGGCGGCGTGGTGACCGCGGTCGGCGCCGAACCCGGTGAAGTGGTCCAGGGTGGGCGGATGGTCGTTCAGATTGCCCGCAAGGATGGTCGCGACGCCGTGTTTGACGTGTCCGCGCGGTTAAAGGACGTCGCCCCGGCAAATCCGGAAATCACCGTGACCCTGGCGTCCGATTCGGCGGTGACGGCGAAGGGCCGGGTGCGCGAGGTTTCGCCGCGCGCCGACCCCGTGACCGGAACCTTCACGGTCCGCGTCGGATTGATCGAGCCGCCGGCCGCGATGCGTCTGGGAACCACCGTAACCGGCCGCATGCCGGTCGGCGCAGCGCAGGGAATCGAGATTCCCGCGTCGGCGCTGGTCCGCGCCGATGGCCGGTCGGCGGTGTGGGTCGTCGACCCGCGGGCTTTGACGGTTTCCTTGCGGACCATCGAAGTACGCGCCTCCGACCCGGCCAGGGTTCAGGTTGCGGCGGGCCTGAACCCGGGCGAGATCGTCGTTACCGCGGGCGTGCAGGCGCTGCGTCCGGGCCAGAAGGTCCGCTTGCTCGAGAAGAAGTCATGATCGGGCCGAATCTGTCGGAATGGGCGCTGGCCAAGCGTTCGCTGGTCGTCTTCCTGATGATCGTCGCGGTGGTGGCCGGGACGTTCTCCTTCATGAATCTCGGACGCGGCGAGGATCCGGCCTTCACCTTCCGGACCATGGTGGTTGCCGCCGCCTGGCCCGGCGCGACGGTCGACGAAACGCTGAATCAGGTGACCGAACGCATCGAGAGAAAGCTTCAGGAAACCGACTATCTCGAGCGGGTGCGCAGCTACACGACGGCTGGCCAGACGACGATCTTCGTCGATCTGAAGCAGTCGACGCCGCCGCACAAGGTTCCCGACATCTGGTACCAGGTGCGCAAGAACATCGGCGATATCCGCGGCACCTTGCCGGCGGGCGTCATCGGACCGGGTTTCAACGACGACTTCGGCAGCACCTTCGGCATCATCTATGCCTTCACCGCCGACGGCTTCAGCTTCCGCGAACTGCGCGATCATGTCGAAGCGGCGCGATCGCGCCTGCTGCATGTCCCCGATGTGTCGGAAATCGAGGTGCTCGGCGCGCAGGACGAGCAGATCTACATCGAATTCTCGACCGAGCGGCTGGCCGGCCTGCGCCTCGACTACCCGACAATTCTGGCGTCGCTGCAGGCGCAAAACCTGGTGCGGCCGGCAGGCACCATCCAGACCGAACAGGAGCGCGTGTTCCTGCGCGTCAGCGGCTCCTTCGATTCGGAACTCGACATCGAGTCCGTCAACATCGTCGCCGGCGACCGCATGTTCCGCCTGGGCGACATTGCGACGGTGCGGCGCGGGTTTTCCGATCCACCGCAGCCGATGTTCCGCGTCAACGGCCAGCGCGCAATCGGCCTCGCCATCGCCATGCGTGACGCCGGCGACATCCTGGCGCTCGGCCGCAACGTCCGCAGTGAAATGGCGGACATCACCGCAAACCTGCCCCATGGCATCGAGCCGACGATGGTCGCCGACCAGGCGGTCAGCGTCGACGTCGCGATCAACGACTTCATGACCTCGCTCTGGCAGGCGATCGTCATCATCCTCGTCTGCAGCTTCGTGAGCCTCGGCGGACGGCCCGGCGCCGTCGTCGCGCTGGCCATTCCGCTGACGCTGGCGGTCGTGTTCGCCGTGATGGACATCGCCAACATCGACCTGCATCGCATCTCGCTCGGCGCGCTGATCATCGCGCTGGGACTGCTGGTCGACGATGCGATGACCACCGTCGATGCCATGCTCCGCCGCCTCGGCGCCGGCGACAGCATGGATGAGGCGGCCACCTTCTCCTACCGCACGCTGGCGGCACCCATGCTGATCGGCGCACTGGTGACGATCGCGAGCTTCGTGCCGATCGGCTTCGCGAAAAGCAACGCCGGCGAGTACACCTTCGACATCTTTTCGGTGGTGGCCATTTCGCTCATCGCGTCGTGGCTGGTCGCGGTAGTCTTCGGGCCGCTGCTCGGCAAGGCCATCCTGAAAGCGCCCAAGGTCGAAGCGGAGCCCAAGCCGAGCAAGATGGTCGCCGTCTACAGCGCCTTCCTGCAAGGCGCGATCCGCGCCAGATGGCTGACCATCGGCCTGACGCTGGCCGCTTTCGTCGCTGCCATCTTCCTGCTGCGCTACGTGCCGCAGCAGTTCTTCCCGGCCTCCGACCGGAGCGAGTTGACCGTGAGCATGACGCTGCGGCAGAACGCCTCGATCTACGCGACCGAGGCGCAGGCCCTGCGCCTCGAAGCGTTCCTGAAGGACGATCCCGACATCGACCACTACAGCACCTATGTAGGCCGCGGCGCGATCCGTTTCATCCTGACCCTCGACGTGCAACTGGCCAACCCGTTCTTCGCCCAGTTCGTGATCGTCACCAAGGACCTCGAAGCGCGCGAGCGGGTACACGCCAAGCTGGAAAAAGTGCTCGCCGAGCAGTTTCCCGAGGTCGTCGCGCGCGTCTCGCCGCTCGAACTGGGGCCGCCGGTCGGCTGGCCGCTGCAGTACCGGGTGACCGGCCCGGACAAGGACGAAGTGCGCCGAATCGCGCTCGATCTGGCGCAGGTCCTGGGTTCCGACACCCGCACACGGCACGTGAACTACGACTGGATGGAGCCAGCCCGGCAATTGCGGGTCCGTGTCAACCAGGACCAGGCGCGGCAGCTGGGCATCAGTTCCGCGGCACTGGCCACCGTGCTCAACGCCAAGGTGACCGGCTCGACGGTCACGCAGGTACGCGACGACATCTACCTGGTCAATGTCGTGGCGCGCGCGGTCGACGAGGAGCGCGCCTCGTTCGGGTCGCTGGCTTCGCTGCAGGTGCCGGCATCGAGCGGGCGCATGGTGCCCTTGAGCCAGTTTGCGACGGTGGTCGAGGAGCAGGAATTCCCCCTCGTCTGGCGTCGTGACCGGCTGCCCACCCTGACCGTGCGCGCCGACGTAAACCATGGGATCCTGCCCGATTCGGTGGTCGGCGCGCTCGCGCCGAAGATCGCCGAATTGAACGCCAGGCTGCCGTCGCAGTACAAGATCGAAACCGGTGGGCTGTACGAGGAGAGCGCGGTTTCGCGAGCTTCGGTGTTCGCGGTCGTGCCGCTGATGATCGTGCTGATGCTGACGGTCATGATGGTGCTGCTGGTGAGTTTTCGCCGCCTGGCGATCGTCGTCTGCGTGCTGCCGCTCGGGCTGATCGGCGTCGTCCTCTCGCTGCTGCTGTTCAACCGGCCGCTCGGCTTCGTGGCGATCCTTGGCATCCTCGCGCTGATCGGCATGATCGCCAAGAACACGGTGATCCTGATCGTCCAGATCGAGGCCGACCGCGCGGAAGGCAGGAACGTACTCGAGGCGGTCCTCGCCTCGGCAACGTCGCGGCTGCGGCCGATGGTACTGACTGCGATCTCGACCGTGCTCGGCCTGATCCCGATCGCGCCGACCGTGTTCTGGGGGCCGATGGCCTTCGCCATCATGGGCGGTCTGCTGGTGGCGACATTGCTGACGCTGGTCTTCCTGCCGGCGCTCTATGTGACGGTGTTCGGCGGCAAGCCGGCGGCCGCCGCGGAGCAAGGTGCGGCGTGAGCGCCATGTGGCGAACCGCGGCGGTGCGCTGGGGAGTGTTCCTGGCGTTCTGGCTGTCGCTGATCGGTCTTTCGCTTTCGGCGACGGCGGTCGGCATCGTCGCGGCCGCCGCCGCCACCTGGGCGAGCCTCGCCTTGTTGCCCCCCGGGCGGCAGCGCGTCCGCCTGCTGCCGATGCTTGCCCTGCTGCCGCGTTTCTTCTGGCAGTCGTTGCTGGCCGGCTGGGACGTGGCGCGGCGGGCGTTCGCGCCGCAAATCCCCTTGCGTCCGGGTTTCGTTGCCTACCGTTGCGCCCACCGGCCGGGGCATTTTCGCAATACTTTCGCAACCATTTCCAGCCTGCTGCCGGGCACCCTGCCGTGTGGCGAAGACGAGGACCACCTCGTCTTTCACTGCCTCGACGTCGATCAGCCGGTGTACGATCAATTGGCGCTTGAAGAACGGGTCCTCGCCCCGCTGTTCGCGGAGTCGGCGAACGATGTCTGATTTTCTGTTTGGTGCTGCCTGCGCCGTTGTCTTGCTGACCGCGCTGGGGTTGGTCCGTCTGTTGCGCGGCCCCGGCGACGCCGATCGCATGATGGCCGCACAGTTGTTCGGTACCGGCGGAATCACCGCGCTGCTGCTCGGGGCGACGATTTCCGATCCGGCGATCATCGATGCCGCGCTGACGCTGGCGCTGCTCGCCGCATTCGCGGCGGTCGCCTTCGTCAAGTATGGCGCCGCTCTCGGCCAGACATCGGCAACCGACGAGGTGGGCGAGCGATGAATTTGCTGCTCGACCTGTGGACCGTGGCCGCGGTGGTGGCCGGCGTTTTCTTCTTTCTTGCCGGCACCGTCGGCCTGTTGCGTTTTCCCGATACGCTGACCCGACTGCATGCCCTGACCAAGGCGGACAACCTCGGTCTGGGGCTGGTCGTCCTCGGCCTGCTGCCGCGTGTCGGCAGCCTGCTCGATGCATTGAAACTGCTCTGCGTCTGGCTGCTCGTCCTTCTCGCCGGGGCCTGCGCCTCACAGTTGATCGCGCGCCACGTCAAGCGCTCGCAGCCGCCAACATGACCATGGCGATGCTGCTCGATGGCTGTCTGGTGCTGCTCATCCTGGGGATTGCGGCATGGACCGTGCTCGCCCGCAATACCTTTCCCGCCGTGGCCGGCTACGCGGTGTACGGGCTGCTGCTGGCGCTCGCCTGGGTCCGCCTGGCGGCCATCGATGCGGCGCTCACCGAGGCGGCCATCGGAGGCGGTCTGACCGGCGTGTTGCTGATTCGCGCCACGGTCCGCCTGCGCTCGACCGAGGCGCGCGCGCATGCCGAGCGCCCGGGTCCGCTGTTCCGTATCTTTGCCGCACTGCTCGCCGCCGCCTGCGCCGGTTTGCTGGCAGTGGTCTTTCTGGGGTTGCCCGATCCGGCGCCGACGCTGGCGCCGATGGTCGCGGAAAACCTCTCGGTGACGGGTCTGGGCAACGCGGTGACCGCCGTGCTGCTGGCCTTTCGCGCGATCGATACCCTGCTTGAAGCGGTGGTCCTGGTCTTTGCTTTGATCGCGGTGTGGTCGCTGGCGCCGAACCGCCATTGGGGGGGGCGCCCGGGGCCGCGCTACACCCTTGATCCCGATGCCATGCTGGCCTATCTCGGGCGGCTGCTGCCGCCGCTCGGCATTATCGTCGCCATCTACGTGTTCTGGGTCGGCGCCGATCTTCCGGGAGGGAAGTTCCAGGCCGGCACACTGCTTTCCGCCATGTGGCTGCTCACCATCATCGCCGGTCTGCAGGACTCGCCTCCGGTCAGCCGGCGCTGGGTGCGCGGACTGCTGGTACTGGGCACGGTCGTCTTTCTCGCTATCGGCTTTGCCGGCTGGCCGCTCGCCGGCTTCTTCCTGGCCTATCCCGAGGATTATGCCAAGCCGCTGATCCTCCTCATCGAGGCAGCCTCGATGATCTCCATCGCCGTCACCCTGGGGCTGCTGGTACTCGGACCACCCGCCCGGAGCAATGATTCATGAGCACGCTGAATCTTTATGGCCTGTGCGGCGCCGCGCTGGTCGGACTGGGGCTCTACGGCCTGCTCGCCGTCCCTCATCCCTTGCGCAAGATCCTTGCGTTCAACCTGGTCGGCAGCGGTGTCTTCCTGCTCTTCGGCGTTGTTGCGGGGCGCGGCGCGGGTTATGGCCTGGCCGGCGACCCGGTGCCGCAGGCCCTCGTCATCACCGGCATCGTCGTCGCCTTTTCGGCGACGGCCCTGGCGGTGGCGCTACTCCTGCGCCTGCACGAGGAGACCGGTAGCGCCAGCCTGAGCCCGCCGGAATCCGGGGAGCCGCCCACCGTATGAGCACCGTGCCCGACGCCGTGGTGGAATTGGCGACATCCTCCGGATTCCTGCTGGTCCTGATCCTGGTCCTACCCTTTGCCGCGGTTCTGCTGGCCCTGGTTCTCGGCGGGCGCAATCCACGACGCGTGGCCTTCCTCACCCTTGTGACCGGCCTCGGGCTGGCGATCGCCATCGCCCTGGCGCTCGCCAGGGGCGGGCAACCGCTCATCTACCTGCTTGGCAACTGGGCGCCGCCGCTTGGCGTTGCGCTGCGCGCCGATGGCCTGTCGGTAACCATGCTGCTGACCACCGTCGGCGTCATCCTGGGCGTCGCCATCTATGCCCGGAACGATTTCACGACCCCGCCGGGAGGCGGCGAAGAGCGCGCACCCCTGATGTTCTGGATACTCCTGATGGCTGTCTGGGGGTCGCTCAACCTCATTTTTCTGGCGGGCGACCTGTTCACCCTCTACGTTGCGCTCGAGCTCGTCACCTTTGCCGGCGTGCCGCTGGTTTGCCTCGACGGGCGGCCGGCAACCCTGCAGGCCGCCTTGCGCTACCTTCTGTTTGCCCTGGTCGGTTCGGTCCTCTACATGCTGGGTGCGGTGCTTCTTTACGGCGCCTACGGCACGCTCGACATTGCCCTGCTGGCCCAGCGTGTCCGGCCCGAGGCGGCGGCCTATGCCGCGGCGGCCCTGATGACCGGCGGGCTGCTGGCCAAGACCGCGCTCTTTCCGCTCCACCTGTGGTTGCCGCCGGCCCATGCCGGCGCGCCGGCAGCGGCCAGCGCCGTCCTTTCGGCCCTGGTCGTCAAGGGGTCGTGGTTCCTTGTCGTGCGCCTGTGGTTTGACGTGATGCCGGGCGTGGTGACGTTTTCCGCCGCCCAGGTGCTCGGTGCGCTGGGCGCCGGCGCGATCGTCCTCGGGAGCGTCGTCGCCTTGCGCCAGGAACGTCTCAAGCTGCTCGTCGCCTATTCGACGATGGCGCAGATCGGCTACCTGTTCCTGATGTTTCCGCTGGCCTTCGACGCGACGGGCCAGCTCTCGGCGCCGGCGCCCGCCGTGGCCGGGGGCTTGCTGCAGGTGGTATCGCACGCCACTGCCAAGGCCGGCATGTTCATGGCCGCCGGCCTGATCTACGCCGCGCTCGGCCACGATCGCATCGGCGAACTGGCCGGCGTCGGCCGCGCCATGCCGGTCGCGACGCTGGCGCTCGCCGTGGCCGGTGTGGCGTTGATGGGGGTACTGCCGAGCGGCGCCTATGTTGCCAAGAAATTGATGCTCGATGCCGCCGATGCCTCGGGGCAATGGTGGTGGACACTGGTCCTGCAGGGTGGTGCGGTGTTTACCGCCGGCTATGTGGTGCTCACGCTGTTCAGCGTCATGCGCCGCGCCCCCGCGACGGTGCGCCTGAGGACGCGCGTCTCGCCGCTGGCCGAGTGGGTGGCGCTGGCGCTGTCGCTGGCCTCCTTGTTGCTCGTCTTCGCCGTGCCGGCAATCCCCGAAGCATCGCCGGTCGGCGGACTGGCGTCCGAGACACTCGCCATGCTCGTCGCGCTTGGCCTGGGAGGCGCGCTGCTGGTGTATGGACTGTCTACGCAGACGTGGGGCGGGCGCGGGACGGCCGACAGGCCGCTGCGCCGCGCCGGCGCGGCGCTGGGCGCGCTCTTCGCGGGCGCCGACGATCTCGTTCGCCGCTGGTCGACGGCAACGGCCAGCCTGCTCCTGCTGGTCATGCTGCTCGGCGGCCTGCTCCTGGCGGGCCAGCCCGGATGATTCCGGCTTCGCCGGGAAGGAGCCGGGATGCGATGTCCTGATACGATGTGGCGCTGGCGATGGTCTGTGGACCGTCGATCAGTGAATTATTGATGCTGCGAATGAAGAAAGGGTCACAATGAAAAAACTGTTTGTCGGGGCGCTCGTCGCGGGCAGCCTGTTCGCCACCGGGGCGTTGGCCCAGCAGGCGCCCAACACGCTGGGCAAGATCAAGGCGGCGAAGGTCATCAACGTCGCTTATGCGGGAGACTCGCTGCCGTTCTCGTTCGCCGGTCCGGACAAGCGGCCGGCCGGTTATTCGATCGACCTGTGCAAGCGCGTGATCGCGCAGATCGGCCGGGCGGTCGGGATTCCCGATCTCAAGGTGAACTGGCTGGCGGGTTCGACGCCCGAGCGCCTGGAGATGGTCCGTGCCGGCAAGGCCGACCTCGAATGCGGCAACACCACCCAGACCCTGGCGCGCCTCGCCAATGTCGATTTCTCCAGCCTGATCTTCATCGACGCCGGCAGCGTCATCCTGCGCGCCGATTCGCCGGCCAACAGCATCGCCGACCTGGCCGGCAAGAAGATCGCCGTACTCAAGGGCACGACGACCGAGAAGCGTCTTGCCGCGATCGTCGCGAGCGATCTGCCCAACACCACTGTCATTCCGGTGAGCGAGTCCGGCGAAGGCTTGACGATGCTCGAAGAGGGCCGTGTCGATGCCTATGCCGGTGACCGCGTCAAGCTGGTCGGCATGGCGGCGCAACGCAACAACGCCGGCAAGTTCGCGCTGCTGACCGAGGAGCTGTCGTTCGAGCCGTATGCGTTGACGCTGCCGCGCGGCGATTCGGCGCTGCGCCTGGAGGTCAACCGCGCGCTGACCCAGGTCTACCAGAGCGGCGACATCGAGACCGTCTTCCGCGAGTGGTTCGGCAAGATGGGCCAGCCGACCGGATTGCTGGCGGCCATGTACCTCCTCAATTCGATCCCCGAGTAATCGCCTCCAGTCATCGTCAAGAAGGATCAAAGCATGAACATCATCCAGTTGCCGCGCCTTTTCGCCTTCTGTATCGCCCTCGCGGTTTTCCTGCTGGCCGGTTGCGAAACCCAGCCGGCGTTCCAGGTGTCGCAGCCCTCCTCCCGCGTCGGCACCGTCGAATCGATCCGCTCGCAGCAGGTGCAGAATCCCAACACGGCCATCGGCACGATTAGCGGCGCGCTGGTCGGCGGCGTGCTCGGCAACCAGATCGGCAGCGGCAGGGGCCGGACGGCGGCGACCGTCGTCGGCGCGGCTGGCGGCGCCTATGCGGGGAACCGGATGACCAGCGGAAGTTCGCTGGTGTGGATCATCGGCATCCGTTACGATGACGGTTCGCTGGCGACCGTCCAGCAGTCGGCATCGCCGAACTTGCGGATTGGCGACCGCGTGCGGGTCACCAACAACGGAATCGAACTGCTGTCGCGCGGATAGTCGCCGAGTCGCGCGCCGTCAGGCGCGGAACATCGCCCGACCAGGAGCCAACGTGGATAAGGTCACCAGAAACATCGCGGTATTCGCACTTCTCGCGTCCGCACTACCAGCCGGCGCCGCGGACCCACACCTGATGTGTTTCGGCAACGAGCCGTCGTGGGGCCTCGAATTTTCCGGACGAGGTTCCGCGCGGCTGTTGTTCCCCGATCATCGGCCCGCATATTTCCGGGGAAGCGAGACGCGTCTCGACGCCTTGAAGGAAAGCGCCTGGCGTGGGAAGGCCGTGGGTGGCAAGGGCGGCAACCTCGTGGCTTTCCTGCGCGAAGCGGCGTGCAGCGACGGCATGTCCGACGTCCGGCACCCCGTCACGGCGCGTGTTTCGCTGCCTGACGGACGCTTCCTCGCCGGCTGCTGCCGCATTCCGGCCGCCCCGAATGCCGCGCCGACGGCGACGATCGAGGGGCCGACCTGGAATCTCGTCAGCCTGCCGGGCCATGATTCGAGCGTGCCCGGCGGCACGCAGCGGCCCGTCACGGCGCGCTTCGAGGGGGGGCGCGTCAGCGGTTTCTCCGGCTGCAACCGTTTCATGGGCAATTACACGGTTGACCGCGACAAGCTGGTCATCGGCACGCTGGCCGGCACGATGATGGCCTGTCCGGAACCCGGGATGGCCCTCGAGCGTGCCGTTCACGGCGCCCTGACCGGCGCCCTGCGCTACGCGATCGACGCCGGCCGCCTGACCCTGACGCCCGAGTCCGGCGCGCCGCTGGTCTTCCAGATGGCGCCCGAACCCAGGCTCGAGGGCGTCAGCTGGGAGGTTACCGGCTTCAACAACGGACGACAGGCGGTGGTGAGCGCGTTGTCCGGCACCCGGCTGACCCTTGAGTTCCAACAGGGCGTCGTGCAGGGTCACAGCGGATGCAACACATTTCGCGCCACCTACAAGAGCGATGGCGATCGTCTGGCCGTCGGACCGGCGGCGGCAACGCGCATGGCGTGTGCCGGCGATGGGGTCATGCAGCAGGAACGGGAATTCCTGGCGGCGCTCGCGACGGCAACCCGGTGGACCGTCCAGGATGGCATGCTGGACATGCACCGCGCCGACGGCGAGCGGGTGCTGACGGCGAACCCGGTTGCCAAGTGAGCTTTGCCGAGCCGCTTCGGACCATCCGCCATCGCCGATCGGGTCCATCTTCATGAACAGCCGCGCGCGCTGGATCGTCGCCTTTTCGCTGCTGGCGATTGCCGCGGCGTTTCTGCTGCCCGCCACGCGACAGCCGGTCGAATACCATGACTTCGCCGATCATCGGCACGCCTGGGGGATCGACAACTTTCTCGATGTCGTCTCCAACCTCGGCTTCCTGATCGCCGGCGTCATCGGCCTGCTCATCGCCATCGGCGGTCGCGCCCGCTTCGAGTTCGCCGGCGAGCGCTGGCCATTCGTGGTCTTCTTTTCCGGGGTGCTGCTGACCGCGCTCGGGTCTGGCTACTACCACCTGGCGCCCGACAACGAAACGCTGTTCTGGGATCGCCTGCCGATGACGGTCGCCTTCATGGGGCTGGTGGCCAGCCAGATCGTCGACCGCATCAACGTGCGGGCCGGGCTCATGCTGCTGTTGCCGATGCTCCTGCTCGGCGTGGCGTCGGTCGTCTATTGGCGGGCGACCGAACGCATGGGGGTCGGCAATGTCCTGCCCTACGCGATTCTGCAGGGCTACTCGGTGGTCGTCCTGCTGCTGCTGGCCAGACTGCATCCATCGCGCTACACCCGCAGCAGCGACATCTACTGGGTATTTGGCTGGTATGTCCTGAGCAAGATCCTCGAGACTTTCGATGGCGAGGTGCTGGCCATCAATCACCATCTCAGCGGTCACACCCTCAAGCACCTCGCGGCGGCGGCGGGAGCGTTCGTCGTGTGTTACATGCTGGTTCACAGAAACCTCAGGGAGGTTTCCCTGGCGGCGCGGTGAGTGCCGGCGGATTGAAGCAACCCGGCCGAATAATGATGGACATCACGGGGTAGCCCGGAAAGGAAAGCTGTTGTGCGTTACGTCTATATGTCGTTGGTTGTCGTGGTAACGGCGGTCGTGCTGCTGTTCAAGATACAGAACTTCGAGGCGGTCACCATCTCCCTCCTTGGCGCGAGCGTGACGCTGCCCACGTCCGTGCTGATCATCGGCGTCTATGCCCTCGGGATGGTGTCTGGGAGCGCATTGCTCGGTGTGCTGCGCGGCTGGGTCAAGGGCGCGATGCGCCAGGGCCAATGACGCAGCTCCCATGGTTTGTTTCTTCGTTCTGATGGAAAGGCGGTATCTGTAATGAGCAATTTCTGGGACAACGTGTGGCTTATCGCGTCGACCTTCCTGTTTGTGGCCTATCTGCTGATCCTGTTCCGGATCATCGCCGATCTCTTCCAGGACAGCGAACTGGGCGGCGGGTCCAAGGCGCTGTGGCTGATCTGCCTGATCTTCCTGCCGATGCTGACGGCGCTCGTGTATGTGATCGCCCGCGGCGACAGCATGGCCGCGCGGCAGCGGGCCGCGTTCGAACGCTCGCGTTCCGAGGCGGAGTCCTACATCCGGCAGGTGGCCGGAAAATCGCCCGCCGAACAGATCGCCGACGCCAAGGCGCTGCTCGACAGCGGCACGATCACTCCGGAAGAGTACGCCCGGCTCAAGGCCAAGGCGCTCGCCTGAACTCCGTTCGCCGGGCGGCGGTCCCGACGAAAATGACCAATTTTCGGCCGTCGACCGCGCTCATGCCCGGTTTCCGGAAAGGCGTTCCTTCCGCCTGACCTCGCCCGCCGGACCCGGGATGCTCCCGGGCCCGGCAGTCCGCATGGGGGCGTGCTACAGGTCGTTCCTACTCTCGATGACGCCGTCGGCAATGGCGGCAACGAGCTGGGCATGATCGCGGTCGTTCTGGTCGGCATAGCGAAAGGCGAAGTCCTTGATCGCCCGGG
>ERZ761602.6557-NODE-6557-length-12902-cov-13.173971_pt1 | contig 12902 bp, 10 predicted proteins | sample MGYA00512165_ERZ761602 | MGnify/ENA primary metagenome ERZ761602 (study PRJEB28899, sample SAMN02445085) | bioreactor sludge metagenome | biome: EBPR sludge; isolation source: Thorneside wastewater treatment plant | place: Australia: Brisbane, Thorneside...
ATCTAAACATAGCCAATCAAACAATTTTAATCCAACTGAAAATGTCAGATAATCAGTTAATAACAAAGAAAATTATATTCTAAAAAAATAATTATGAAAGTAAAAATTATACTTGCCGCCCTACTTTTTTCTGCTACAACTTTTTCACAAGTTAGTATCGGAGATGCTCTTCCAAATCCATCGGCTAATTTAGACGTAACAGCAATAGATGTGGAAGGGAATACGAGGGGTTTGTTAATTCCACGTTTAAATCTATTAAATACAACAGACGCCAGTACTATTAATAATGGAAACGTGAATAGTTTGCTTGTCTTTAACGAAGCAACGCAAGCCGATGTTACTCCCGGATTTTATTATTGGTATATTGATAAATGGGAAAGAATTTCAAATGGCTCTGGTTCTGTAACTGAGACAAATACAGATTTATCTTTTAATCCATTAACAAGCGAATTATTCTACGTAAACGAATTTAATAATAATGCACCTATTGACTTAAATTCCCTAAAAATAGAACCATGGCAAGTGGAAGGAACAGCTGATAAAGCTTCTTTAAATACACAAAATATCTATCAAATAGGTAATGTAGGTATTGGAACAAACGACATGTTAGATGGTGTCGCTCTTGATGTGAGAGGTGCTGTTAGAGCGGGAGCAGGAAATACAGGAGTTGTTGGTTTAAACTCTGTTACTTTTGGAACAAATAACACAGTTTCAGGGTCAAATTCATCAGCAACAGGGGTAAATAATGTTGTTTTAGGATCAATTTCCGGTGCAATTGGAGAAAACAATACAATCAATTCAAATAATGCAATGGCAATTGGAATTGGTAACGTTGTTAATGCCACTAAAAGTTTTACTGTTGGAGAAGCCAATGTTGTAACGGGTAATTTAGCCTCTGCAATGGGTAGAGAAAATATTGCCGATGGTGAAATTGCTGTTGCTTATGGCTTAAATAACCAATCCATTGCCGATTATAGCTATACATTAGGTGTTGGAAACATTGCCGGTGCAATGGGCAGCATGGTTTTTGGTAGATATAATGCTCTTATTGGTGGTGATCCAACTAACTTTTCTGTACCGTTAGATCCTTATTTTCAGTTGGGCAATGGTTCAGGACCAGCAAATAGATCTAATATGATTACCATATTGAAAAATGGGAAAATCGGTTTCGGAAATATTTATACTCCACAAGCAACTATTCATGTTGTAAAAACGGGAGCCGATTTAACTCCTGCAATCATCGAAGGTTGTGAGGTTTATCCCGACAACGTTGCGGCAACAGCTGCCGGTGTTCCGGTAGGCGGACTTTATAGAACAGCAACAGGCGTACTAATGGTTCGTTTCTAACATAATTCATTAAATTGAAATAGAATTTCAGTTTAGAAAACTAAATCATGTAAGATGATAAAAATAATAATAAAGTTATTGATCGTTTTTGTTTCAGCAACCGCAGGATTAATGGCTCAAACAAAGCTAAATAATCAAGGGATTCTTTCCGTTCAAGGAATTACTGGAACATTGGCAGCAATAGACAATAACGCTACGGGAGAATTAATTAATGATGGAGACTTTTATGTTTACAATCATTACAACAATGATGGTATAGTAACTTTTTCATCGGGAATAAGTGCTGGAATAACGAGAGTGAATGGCATATATGGTTTTCAAAATATTTCCGGCACCGTTCCCATGGATTTATTTGATGTTGAATTCAACAATAATTTGCTTCAACCTGCTTTTCATTTGTCAAACCAAATCAATGTGTTTAACGAATCAAATTTTTTACAAGGAATTGTAGACAATGATAACCATGGCGGTTTATTTGTTTTTGAAGATAATGCATTTCATAATAGCACATCAGATCAAAGTCATGTAGATGGTTATGTTCGTAAAAACGGAAATCAATTTTTTCAATTTCCAATTGGTGATGGAGGTCAGTTTCGATATGCTTCCATTTCTGCTCCTCAATTATCTATTGATGCGTTTACCGGAAAATATTTCTGGGAAAATTCTAATCCGCTTTATCCACTCGAAAACAGAACAGGGATAATTACTTTGATAGATAATGCAGAGTATTGGACAGTTGATAAAACAGCAGGAAACAGCAATATTTTTCTAACTCTTTCATGGGATGAAGATACAACTCCAACAGAAATATATGCAGCTCCTTTAGAAGATATTCACATCGTTCGGTGGGATGTTTCCGAAAACAGATGGGTTGATGAAGGTGGTGTGGCAGACATAAATACAAAAGAAGTAACTACTGTTATCGATCCACTTACGCAGTATGGGGTTTTTACATTGGCTCGTGTTCGATCAGAAGACATCTTGCCTTGCGGCGGAAGGGGAGTTGTAATCTACAATGCCATTTCTGCAAATGAAGACGGAAGGAATGATTATTTTATTATCGACGGAATTGAAGAATGTCCACAAAATACAGTTGAAATCTATAATCGTTGGGGTGTAAAAGTATATGAAACAACTTCCTATAACACAAACGGTAATGTTTTTAATGGCTATTCTGATGGACGTGTAACAATTGCAAAAAATGAAAAATTACCTGTGGGAACTTATTTTTATCACATCAATTTCTTAGATGAAAATGGAGGAATAAGAACCAAAAAAGCAGGTTATTTATATATTAGTTTATAAAAATTAAGCTAAATTGATTGAACATTCAACGTTGAGATTTCAATGTTGAATGTTTTTTTATCTCCATTAACATCTTATTAACCTCGCCATTTAAAGTAATTTTTTACTTTTCATAAAATTATTAAAAGCCTAAAAATGAAAATCTGTTTTACTTTCGTTCTACTATTATTTGCGGTCTCTTTGATGGCTCAAAATAGCCAAGCCAATGCAGTTCAAAAAGAAGCCCAACAAAAAATTGTAGATGAATACGTGCACAATTGTGCTAAAAATTATTCATTTTATAATATGAATGAACTACAAGAATGTTTGGATGAAGGACTCAAAAAAGATCCAACCATTGCCTATTTATGGCAACAAAAAGCAATGCCTTTATTTAAAATGAAAAAGTATGAAGCCGGAATGGTTTTTTGTGATAAAGCAGTAGAACATGATCCACATCGATGGCTTTCGTATCGAGCATATATCAAATGCATTTTCGCAAGAACATATAGAGAAGCAATTATCGATTTTGAAAAGTGCAAAGAAATGTCCGGCAATAGTTATGAAATGGATCATACATATAACTTCTACATTGCCTTATCACATTTACAATTGAATGAATTTGACAAAGCAGAAGAAATCTTTAAAACTGATATTGCAGAACAAACTGATTTAAGAGGTGAAGCTCATCACCTTGATTTATTTTACTACGGAATAACATTATATGAACAAAAAAAGTGGGAACAAGCCATCGAAGAATTTGATAAAGCCATCTCTCAATATGAAAACTTTTCGGATGCAAAAGTTTACAAAGCTTTTTGTTTAGGAAGAATTGGTCAGGAAAAAAGAGCAAATGATTTGTTGTTGGAAGCTAAAACTGATGCTAAAAACGGCTACACAATTAATGAAGATAATATGATTTTCGAAGTATATCCGTATAAAGTGAAATGGTAATTACATCTTTAAATAAAAATCTTTGGTAAGATTGATATAATCATCTGTATATTCGTGACGATTAATTTCGATAACCAATTCATCAGCCGTTAAAGTGCTTAATTCATAACGTTTAAAAGCCAGCAAACTTCGTTTGATTTCTGTGGTTGAAGTGCCTTTTACACGAGTTACTTTAATCGGATAAAGTTCCACTTCTGCACACAAATCGATAAATTTTTCTTCTTCTTTGTAAGGGATAATCACGGCAAAAATTCCATTTTCAGAAAGTAATAAATCAGCCGCTTCAATCAAATCTTCAAAAGGCATCGCTTCTTGAAATCTGGCTAAATCACGTTGCGAATTTTCGGTTTTATAATCTTCGGAATAAAAAGGCGGATTAGAAATGATTAAATCATACTCATCTTCCGGTTCATCGACAAACTCATCCAAACCGGCGTGAAAACAAAAGAGTCTTTCTCCCCAAGGCGAATTTTCAAAATTTTCTACGCATTGTTCGTACGCATCTTCGTCAATTTCTAATGCGTCAATTTGTTCGGCATTGCTTCGTTGGGCTATCATTAATGATAAAATTCCCGTCCCTGCACCAATATCCAATACTGAAAAAGGATTGTTTTCAATCGGACACCAAGCTCCCAATAACACACTATCAGTTCCTACTTTCATAGCACATCGATCTTGTTGAATAGAAAATTGTTTGAATTGAAACACTGTGATTAACGATTTTTGAATGAAGAATTTTGATTCCAGAACTTGAAATTTGAAACCTGACCCGAGGCGGAGCCGAATAGAGCGAAGCTAAACTTGAAACTTTCTAAAGATACATCTCAACCAAACCTTCCGGCAAATTCATAACCACCTTCTTGTTATCACGATCAATTTTAACCAAAAACTGATCAATCATCGGAATAAGCATTTCAACATTACCATTCAAAACTTCAAAAAGTGGTTGAGCAGTTGTATCATTGATAGAAACAATTTTTCCCACCACTCCAAGTCGTTGGTCTTCTACTTCAAAACCAATTACTTCGTGATAATAAAATTGATTTCCTTCTAATTTTGGTAAAAACGAAAGTGGAAGATAAAGTTCACAACCCATAATGGCATCAGCATCCTCTTCTGTTTCAACATCTTCAAATTTGACTCTCAGAAAGTCATTTTTATGTAGTGAACTGTTTTCAATAAAAAATGGAACCAGATTTTTGTTTAATTCAACAAAAACTGATTCCATATTTTCATATAATTCGGGCTCGTCTGTGTCTAAATAGACCAAAACTTCACCTTTGAAACTAAATTTTTTAGCGATTTTGCCAAGATAGAAACATTCTTCTTTACGCATTATCGCAGAATATTAAGCTTCTTTTTCTTCGTTTGTTTCTTCAGCAGCAGGAGCTTCTTCAACAGCAGGAGTTTCCTCAACAGCTACTTCAGTTGCAACTTCGCTAACTTCTTCAGCAACCTCTTCAGTTGCTTCAGCAGCTTTCAACGCATCAGCAGCAGCATTTGCACGTTTTTCATTTGCAACTTTTTCAGCTTTTAATGCCTCAGCTCTTGCTTTCTCTTGTGCTTTAGTTAAACCTTCTTTTTTAGAAGTAACTTTGTTTGCTTTTTCATCAATCCAAGCTGCTAATTTAGCATCTGCTTGTTCTTGTGTAAGAGCACCTTTTCTAACTCCACCATCCAAGTGATGTTTCAATAACGCACCTTTATAAGAAAGGATAGCTCTTGCAGTATCAGTTGGTTGAGCACCATTGTGTAACCATTGAACAGCACTGTCCAAGTTTAAATCAATTGTTGCAGGGTTAGTGTTTGGATTGTAAGTTCCGATTTTGTCTAAGAATTTACCATCTCTTTTGGCTCTTGCATCAGCAGCCACGATCCAGAAAAAAGGTTTTCCTTTTTTTCCGTGTCTTTGTAATCTAATTTTTACTGGCATAATCGTATGATTAAATTGTGAGGTTCTCGACCTCTGTTAATTAAGGGTGCAAATATATAAAAGTTTTTTGGATTAGAAATGAATGATTCAAAATTTATTTAAATTGTTTGATTCAGTGTGTTTTATGTGTTTTTAACAAAAAAGTATGTCGTTTATTCAGTAGAAAAACTATTTTTGTACTTTAGAAATAAACACAATTGATACAATGAAAAAATATTTTTCTCTTTTAGCTATTGCTTTTTTATTCATTTCCTGCGAAGAAGATGTTGTTTTAAATTCACCCTCAGTTCAAGGAAGATTAGAAAACACGTTTTGGAGAGCAATTGATTCCGATGCTGTTTTGCAACCAAATGGTGGTTTAGTAATCACTGCAAAAGCTCGTTTGCAAACAATGACTTTAAGAATTCCTTCTAGAAATGTTGGAACCTATGTTTTGGGTCAAAACCAATCACGAGTTGCAACTTTTGTATTTGATTATGATGATAGTGAATTGTTTTACAGCACGGGTGTGACTACTGAAGAGGAGTATCAAGGAGACGGAGAAATAAAAATCACAGAATTTGATGCAGAAAACGGAACTGTTTCCGGCTCATTCCGATTTAATGCCGTTAACATGGCAAACAATCCGTTGGGAGGAGAAATATTAAACTTCAATCAAGGAGTTTTTTATAAGGTGCCTGTAACCGGAATCGAAGAAGATTAATAAGAAATAAAGTCCCAAAAAAGCCATTTCGAATCAAAAACGAAATGGCTTTTTTATTTATTTTCAACATTTTATGAAATAAAGTTTACTTTTTAAGATGGTTTGCCATTTTAATAGTTTACCTTTGTTTCAAATAATATTATTTTTTATGAACATTTTTGTAGGAAGCCTTCCTTGGAGTATTGAGGAAGCAGATTTAAGAGAGTCTTTCGAGGCTTATGGAGTTGTAGACTCTGTGAAAGTAATTACTGATAAATTTACCGGAAAAAGTAAAGGTTTTGGTTTTGTTGAAATGCCTAATGACGAAGAAGGTCAAAAAGCTATTGACGAACTAAACGGAGCTACCGTTCAAGGTCGTGCTATTGTGGTAAACAAATCAGAACCAAAACCGGAAGGCGAAAAAAGAAGCTTTAACAATAACCGTTCAGGCGGTGGTGGTTACGGTGGTGGTGGAAACAGTCGTGGTGGCGGTGGCTACAGCGGTGGTGGAAACAGTCGCGGTGGCGGAGGAGGAAGATACTAGTATTTTTTCTTTATAACATCAACAAAACCATCTTGAGCAATCAGGATGGTTTTTTGTTTTGTTGATAACTAAAGTTGACATTCTCTTCCTTAAAATGTATTTTTGAAAATAGAATTGTCAATTGGTTTTTCCGCTAATTACGAATCACTTTTCACTAATCACTCTCACATGTTTTTAATCTTCGATACCGAAACCACCGGCTTGCCCAAACGATGGGATGCACCATTAACCGATACCGACAACTGGCCTCGTTGCATTCAAATTGCTTGGCAATTGCACGACGAAATGGGAAATTTGCTCGAACATCAAGATTATCTCGTGCAACCGGACGGATTTAATATTCCGTATGATGCCGAACGAATTCACGGTATTTCAACCGAATTGGCTCAACAAGACGGAATTCCTTTGAGTGAAGTTCTCGAAAAATTCAACATCGCTTTAAGCAAAGCCAAATTCATTGTTGGTCAAAATGTTGGTTTTGATGTGAATATTATGGGATGCGAATTTCATCGGATGAATCTAAATTCTCCACTGACTTTTAAACCGGTTTTAGATACGTGTACCGAAGTAACAGCCAATTTGTTGAAACTTCCCGGCGGACGTGGAGGGAAATTCAAATTGCCTACCCTAACCGAATTACATCAATACCTTTTTGGCGTTCCTTTTTCAGAAGCTCATAATGCAACTGCCGACGTGGAGGCAACGACAAGGTGTTTTTTGGAATTAATAAGAAAAGAAATTTTCACCAAAGAAGAACTCGATGTTCCTGCCGATTATTTCAAAAATTTTAATGAACAAAATCCGAAAGAAATTCAACTTATCGGATTAAAACATATTAATTTAAAGGAAGCTTCTGAAGCAATTCGGAAACAATTTCAAAAAGAACAACCAAAAGAAGTTGCAAAGACAGATTTAGTTGAAAACCAAAAAACATTAGTCGATGTTGATTTTGTGCATTTGCATAATCATTCGCAATTTTCAGTTTTACAATCTACAATTTCTGTTGCCGATTTGGTGAAAGCAGCCGTAAAGAATAAAATGCCTGCAGTCGCAATGACCGATATTGGCAATATGATGGGAGCTTTTCATTTTGTCCGCGACGTTTTATACCATAATAAATCAGCCGAAGCTAAAAACAAAGCAGCAATTGAGGCCGGAGAAAATCCCACAGAAACAATTGTAAAACCAATTGTGGGATGCGAATTTTTTGTCTGCGATAATCACAAAGATAAAACCCGAAAAGACAATGGCTATCAAGTGGTTTTTTTGGCTAAGAATAAAAAGGGTTATCATAATTTAGCCAAAATGTCATCCATTGGTTATACTGACGGATTTTATTATGTTCCCCGAATTGACAAAGAAGTTATTCAAAAATATAAAGAAGATTTGATTGTTTTGTCGGGAAGTTTGTCCGGCGAAATTCCGAATAAACTTTTAAATATCGGCGAAAATCAAGCAGAAGAAGCGTTGCTTTGGTGGAAAAATGAATTCGGTGATGATTTTTACATCGAATTGATGCGACACAATCAAGAAGATGAGAATCGAGTGAATACTTCGTTGATTTCATTGGCCAAAAAGCATAACGTAAAAACGGTGGCTACCAACAATGTTTTTTATGTGGATAAAGAAAATGCCAATGCTCACGACATTTTGCTTTGTGTTCGCGATGGTGAAAAACAAGCCACACCCATAGGAAGAGGTCGCGGTTATCGTTACGGTTTGCCCAATCAAGAATATTATTTTAAGACGGGTGACGAGATGAAAAAACTTTTCTCCGATTTACCCGAAGCCATTTTAAACATCACCGAAGTAGTTGATAAAATTGAAATTTTCGACTTGGCTCGTGGAGTTTTGCTTCCAAAGTTTGACATTCCTGAAGAATTTTTAGTTCCTGAAGATGAAGAAGATGGAGGAAAAAGAGGTGAAAATTTATTTTTAAGACATCTTACGTATGAAGGGGCAAAAAAACGATACGAAATAATCACGCCAGAAATTGAAGAACGTCTTGATTTTGAATTAAAAACAATTGAAAACACAGGTTACCCAGGATACTTTTTGATTGTTCAAGATTTTATCAGAGCCGCTCGTGAAATGGATGTTTCGGTGGGACCCGGACGTGGTTCGGCTGCCGGTTCAGTGGTTGCCTATTGTTTGTGGATTACGAACATTGACCCATTAGAATACGATTTGCTTTTTGAGCGTTTCCTAAATCCTGACAGGGTTTCGATGCCCGATATTGATATCGATTTTGATGATGAAGGTCGTGGTCGCGTGATGCAATATGTAATTGATAAATACGGTTCAAATCAGGTGGCACAGATCATCACGTATGGAAAAATGGCGACCAAATCTTCGTTAAGAGATACCGCTCGTGTGCTCGATTTACCTCTTTTTGAAGCCGATAAATTAGCTAAATTAATTCCGGGAATGATGCCTGGAAAATGGAGCTTAGCCCGATTTTTATCCGATTCAATCGATGAAGTAAAAAAAGCCGTTCGTTCGGATGAATTTGATAACATTAAAGAATTAATTGCGATAGCCAATCAAGGTGAATTAGCCGGAGAAACCATCCAACAAGCAAAAGTATTAGAAGGATCGTTGCGAAATACCGGAATTCACGCGTGTGGAGTCATCATTACGCCAAGCGACATTACCAATTTCGTTCCTGTGGCAACAGCAAAAGATTCCGATTTATATGTCACTCAATTTGACAACTCGGTGGTTGAAAGTGCCGGTTTGTTAAAGATGGACTTTTTGGGATTAAAAACCCTTACGTTAATAAAAGATACGGTTAAATTAATTAAATATCGAACCGGAAAAGAACTCGATCCGGATGCTTTTCCAATTGATGATGTCAAAACGTATGAGCTTTTTCAACGGGGAGAAACAGTTGGAATTTTTCAATACGAATCGGTTGGAATGCAAAAATACCTTCGTGATTTAAAGCCAACTGTTTTTGGCGATTTAATTGCGATGAATGCCTTGTATCGTCCGGGACCATTAGAATATATTCCATCTTTCGTTCTTAGAAAAAATGGCCAAGAAGAAATAAAATATGACTTAGATGCTTGTGCAGAATATTTAAGCGAGACGTACGGAATTACAGTATATCAAGAGCAAGTAATGCTTTTGTCGCAATCTTTAGCCGATTTTTCAAAAGGTGATGCCGACGTTTTGCGTAAAGCAATGGGTAAAAAAGATAGAGCAACGTTGGATAAAATGAAACCAAAATTTATAGAACAAGCAGCATCTAAAGGTCACGATGCAACTGTTTTAGAAAAAATTTGGAAAGATTGGGAAGCTTTTGCAAGTTATGCTTTCAATAAATCGCATTCCACTTGCTATGCTTGGATTGGCTATCAAACGGCCTATCTAAAAGCTCATTATCCTGCGGAATATATGGCGGCGGTGCTTTCTAACAATATGAACGATATCAAACAGGTTTCGTTTTTTATGGAAGAATGCAAACGAATGGGTATGAAAGTATTGAGTCCGGATGTGAATGAATCGTTTTATAAATTCACCGTAAATGATGATGGTGCGATTCGTTTTGGAATGGGAGCTATCAAAGGAGTAGGAGCCGGTGCAGTGGAAACCATCGTACAAAACCGATTGAAAGATGGAAAATATAAATCTATTTTTGATTTAGCAAAACGAATTGATTTGCGTGCAGCCAACAAAAAAGCCTTTGAAAATTTAGCTTTAGCAGGTGGTTTTGATGGTTTTTCGGCAACGCATCGTGCACAATATTTTCATCATGACGGTGATAACATCACGTTTTTGGAAAAAGCGATCCGTTACGGAGCAAAATTTCAGGAAAATGAAAATTCGGCTCAAGTGAGTTTGTTTGGTGAAGCAAGCGATGTTCAAATTGCGGAGCCACTGGTTCCACCTTGCGATGAATGGAGTACGATGGAGAAATTAGCCAAAGAAAAAGAAGTTGTTGGGATTTATATTTCCGGACATCCATTAGATGATTTTCGTTTTGAGATGAAATATTTCTGTAATTCAAAATTAGAATACCTTAAAAATTTAGAGCAACACGTGAATAAGACGTTGACTTTTGGCGGAATTATAACGAATGTTCAACATCGCATAGCTCAAAATGGTAAAGGCTGGGCTTCGTTTATGTTGGAAGGATATGATGAAAGCCACGAATTTAGAATTTATGGTGAAGAATATTTAAAATTCCGACATTTTATCATCCAAAATAATTTTACATTTATGAAAGTGATGGTGCGTGAAGGATGGGCAAACAAAGAAACCGGTAAAAAAGGAGATCCGCGAATTACATTTCAACTAATTCAATATTTGCAAGATGTTTTGCCACAATTTGCTAAAAAATTGACAATTCAAATGGACATTATGGCATTGCAACAAAATTTGATTTCCGATTTGAGTGCCATTTTTAAAACATTTCAAGGTGATAATGCGGTTACGTTTGAAGTAATGGAATTGGAAAAAGTAAAAAAAGAAGTAGAAATTAAGCCCGTTGTAATTGCTTCGGATGATGATTTAGACATTGAGAATTTAGAGGATATTGAAATGGAAATCGAAGCTCCAACCGAAGAAATAAGAATGGTAACGAAGTTAAGTATGCCAAGCCGCAAACTAAAAGTTCAAATCTCGAATGAATTATTAAGTGAGTTGGAGAAAAAGCAGGTTGATTTTAGGTTGAATTAGTCATCAATTCCACCAATACATTCATAATCAAAACTAATTTTCAATTAACACGACTTTAAGTTTTAAATTTTTAAATTTGCAGTGTTAAATAAAGAAATAATAATCAATAAAAAAATATAAAATGGCATTAGCAATAACAGACGCTACTTTTGATGAAGTAGTTTTAAAATCAGATAAACCGGTAGTAGTAGATTTTTGGGCAGCATGGTGCGGACCATGTAGAATGGTTGGACCGGTTATTGATGAAATCGCAACAGAATATGAAGGAAAAGCTGTTGTTGGAAAAGTTGACGTAGATGCAAACCAAGAATTTGCAGCAAAATACGGCGTTAGAAACATTCCAACCGTTTTAGTTTTTCAAAATGGAGAAGTAGTTGGAAGACAAGTGGGTGTTGCTCCAAAGAAAAATTACACTGATGCAATTGATGCATTGTTGTAATTTTTAATAAAAATAAATTTCAAGGTCTGATGAAAATCAGGCCTTTTTTTAAACTCAAAATTATAATTTTAAAGTAAAAGTCGTTCCTTCACCCAATTTAGAATCCACTAAAATTTCACAGTCAATCGCTTTTGCTAAATCCCGAATCAAGTGCAAACCCAAACCGGATTTTATTCCAACCACTTCTTTATCATCATAAAGTGCTTTGAATTGTTCTTGAGTTGCACCTTTTCCATTATCTGAAACGGACAAAAAAGTTTGATTGTCTTTTTGCCAAGCTTTCCAAATTATTTTCGGATCGTCAATTCCTTCTAATGCTTTTATGGCATTGCCAGTCAAATTTCGAATGATGGTTTTGAGGTAATTTTCATCGGTAAATAACTTTAAATTACTCGGATTTTCAAATTGAATCTGAATGTGTTCAGTGCTTGAAAAGTGTTTTTTGGTATCTTCAAACAACGAATTAATCTCAATGTTGGTAGGTTGAGGTTTAAAATTCTCCATCTGACTTTTGCTCCATTGTAAAATATCTTCCATTGAATTCAACAAATTTTCTGCACCACTCATCGTTTTGTCTTGCATTCGTTTGATACTTTCTTCATCTAACATTTCAGGACTTTCTTTTTGTAATTGTAAGAAGAAAATCAAATTCGCAACCGGCCCGCGTAAATCGTGATTCAAAATACTGAAAAATCGTGTTTTAGCTTTATTGGCTTGGTCGAGTTCTGCGTTAAGCTGTTGAAGTTTATGGTTTGTTTTTTTACGTTGTTGGTTTTGATAGAAAAGGATGGCTCCAATACAAGTCACTAAAAATAATCCTAAAAATAAATACAGTCTTTGTTTATTTGCCGTACTTATTTTTAAATTTTTAATATCATTTTCAACAGTAAGGTTTTTTATTTTTTGCTCTTTCAGTTCATTTTGATACGTTCGCAAAAGTTCCTCAGTTTTATCTGCTACTTTCATGTTAAAAACAGAATCTTTAGCCATGTATGCCTGTCTCTTATACACATCTGACGCTGCCGACGAAGAGGAT
>ERZ761602.6559-NODE-6559-length-12898-cov-3.629214_pt1 | contig 12898 bp, 10 predicted proteins | sample MGYA00512165_ERZ761602 | MGnify/ENA primary metagenome ERZ761602 (study PRJEB28899, sample SAMN02445085) | bioreactor sludge metagenome | biome: EBPR sludge; isolation source: Thorneside wastewater treatment plant | place: Australia: Brisbane, Thorneside...
CTCGGTGGGAGCGCCGATGATGCGCCGGCCCAGAGGCGTGTTGGGCCAGATCTTGAACGCGAAGGCCCCGAAGGCCGGGACGAGCACCAGCATCAGCAGCAGCCCGGACAGTCCCCACCGCATGTCGTAACGAAAGAGGCAGACGATCCCCGCGATACCGATGACGCCCGCGATGACGCCCAGGAACCCGCCCGTGGGCAGGAACAACTCGATAAAGAAGAGGACGAACATGAGGGCGATGAGGGCCACGCCCCAGGTGTGTAGTTCCATAGTCTCGCTTCCGACAGGCCCGCCAAGGGCAGTGCCGTACGTGATCGTAAGCATGACGGCCCGGAGTGCCGCCATCCCGTACGAAATGACCATCACCCAAACGTTACCCTCATCCGGGCGGTGAAGTTCGGGCCACCGCGCGGTTGACGACAAATTTCACACAAAATCACAAAAAAGAGTTGGCATCGGCAAAACCGTGTGGCATGTTTGTAGTGGACTTGCGGTTTGTAGGGGACCGGGCGCTCCGTTGGAACGGTGAGCCACAGGGGAGATTCGTGTGTACCCGCCTTCGCGGCATCCGAGCCGCGGGGGCAAACGGAGTGCGGCTGGTTCAGGCCGAACCAGCCCGACCGCTATGAGTGCGCTTTCTCGCAAGCCCGATCTATCCATTCTGACATCGCACTGGCAGGCCGATGTGCAGCAGATGCTCGACGAGCATCACCTCGTCGCCTGGTCCGACCTGCCTCACAGGCGGACCCAGTTCGCGGTGGCCCTGGGGAACTTCCTCAGCGCCCAGCGCGATGCCGAGGTCTTCACGTTCTACGGGAAGCACATCAGCGACCTCGAGTCGTTCTGCTACCAACTGGAGCGTTGCCTGCCGGGGCCGACGCTGGAGCGGCGCGTGCACGGGCCGCGGGGCATCGTGCCCCTGATGCGCACCCGCGACACCATCCGCGGGCGGAACCAGGCCAAGTACAGGTATTACCTCTGGAACGATGCCGATGTCCTCCTCCGCGCGGACAAGGATCTGTTCGGCCAGATCGTCGATGCCCTCTCGGGGGTCGCGGCGGAGGCCGAGTACGTCTCCGACGACCTGCTGCTGATCCATCGCAGCGTCTACATCGGCTCGAGCATCCTCGATGTCTACGCCGAAGACCGCAAGGGCCAGTTCCAGAGTTGGTACGACGACGGGCACGATGAACCGTTCTGGCGCGTCGTCACCGGCGTCCAGAAGCCCGAGTTCCTCCGCTACGGGATTGATGTGCTGGGGAATACGTGATCGTTCCACGCCGGCACGCGCACGGAACACCCCCCGCGGCCCGCGCCGGTTCACTCCCCGTCATCAAACTTCCATGATGAGCGGAACTCCCTCGGGGGCGGCTCGTTCAGGATGATCGCCCGCACCATCTCGACCGGGATGTTGTTCTCCACGAGCACGGCGTCGTGGAACTGCCGGTCGGTCATGCGCCCGGAACCCACGGCCTCCTCGTAGAGCCGGCGGAACTGAAGGCCGCCGATCATGTACGCGACCTGGTACAGGGGGCCGTAGTTGCCCGCGACGGATCGGCGCACCTCCCCCTCGGCGTTGGCCTGCTCGTGGCCGATGCGCTCGGTGAGGAACGCGATCCACTCCGGCGCGGTCATCTGCCCCAGGTGGAACTTGAGGGAGCAGATGATGCGGGCGCAGCGGTGGCTGCGCCAGAAGAGCGCCCCCACGCGGCTGAGCGGATCGGCGTGGAAGCCCCGGTCCCACATCGTCATCTCCCAGTAGAGCGCCCACCCCTCGGTCCAGAAGGCCGTGTTGAACGGACGCCGGTGGGTGTTGCTGCGGGCGCAGGCGTACTGCTGGAGGTGGTGCCCGGGGATCAGTTCGTGGAACACCGTGGCGTTGGAGAAGTGACGGTTGTTGCCGCGCAGGCTCATCAGTTTGTCCTCGTGGGCCATGCCCCCGGTGGGGAATGACACGCTGATCACCTCGCCGCCGGTGAAGAAGGGCGTCACCAGCTGCCGTTGCGGGGACATCATCTCCATCCGCCAGACTTCGTCCGCCAGGTCGGGCACGGTGATGAGGTCCTTGTCACGCAGGAAGGCCACGGCCCGATCCGAGAGTTCACGGATGAGCGCCGGCTGCTCACCCGGCTGCACGTGGTCCTGCTTGGCACGCTCCAGGGCCGCGCGCCAGTCGTTGCCCAGGCCCAGGTCCGCCGCGGCCTTCGCGTATTCGGCCTCGCACCAGGCCAGTTCGCGCTCCCCGATGGCGATGAGTTCCTCGGGCGTGTAGGGGATCATCTCGGCATCGAGCTCGGCGAGCAGCGCCTCGCGCCCGATGGGGACGCCGACGATGATGTTCTCGTTGCCGCGGGTGATGCCCACGCCCTTCTCCCGCACCGCCGTGGCGTACGCCGCGAACGCGTCGGTCACGGCCTTGTACGGCTGTTCGCACCACCAGGTAAAGAGCGGGTCGTACCCGGCGCTGAAGTCGTACCAATCCGTCAGCGTGTCGCGCAGCGAGTTGATGCGGGCCAGGACATCGCGCGAGAACGAGGGTGTCACGGCGGGAGGCTCGCCCTCCTTCGCGGTCTTCAGGCCGGCCTCGAAGGCCTTCTGCGACTCGGCGATCCGCTTCGACAGGTCGTTCAGGCTCGCCGCGGCCTGCGCCGGGCGCGGATCGCGCATCGCCACGCGGTCCTCGGCGAAGGCGAAGATGACCGGCTGGAAGGGTGTGAACACCGCCGCGGCATCAGCTCTGGCTCCGTCGATCTCGAGCCGCCGGCGCGCGTGCGAGACATGGGCCTTGAACAACGTCCGGTCTACCTTGCCCGCCGGCGAAAGCCCTTCGTACGGATCGGACTCGAGCGCGGCCAGGGCTTGATCATAGAAACGGGCCATCCGTTCTCGACGCGCCGGAGAGTCGGGGTACTTGCGCAAAAGCGCCCCCCGATCGGCCTCGTGGCGGGTGATGGCCTGGGCGTACTCGGAGCAGAGTGATGCGGGCTGCGCCGGGGCGAGCAGCGAGCACCAGACGAGCGTGATGACGGCGGTATGGTTCATCGCGGGCAGGGTAGATCGAGCCGGGAACGCGGGAATCCGCCGCACCATACAACGCCTCGGCCCCGCGCGAAGCCGTCCGAACCGAGTGATCACCGGGGCGGAGCGTTGGATCACCCGGGGCCGTCTCGGTGCTCCGGTGAGCGAATAATCACCTCCAGCGCCATGCCAACCACCAAACGCTCGCATCACGCCGCGGCCAAAGCCTCGGACGCCTCGCCCGCGGACATCGGCCCGCGATTCTTCAACCGCGACCTCTCGTGGCTTGAGTTCAACCGGCGGGTGCTGGCCCAGGCCGCGGACGTGACATTGCCGCTCCTTGACCGCGTCCGGTTCCTGACGATCTTCACCAGCAACCTGGACGAGTTCTTCATGAAGCGCGTGGGCCTGCTGAAGCGCGCGGTCCACGCGGGGGTGGACGCGGTGGGGCACGACGGCCTGACACCCCGCCAGCAACTGGCGGCGATCCGCGAACTGGTGAATGAACTGATCGGTCAGCGGGCGACCCTCTTCGATACCGAGATCCGCCCCGCGTTGGACCGCTCCGGGATTCACCTTGTTCGGTACGCAGACTTGGCGACGAAAGATAAGTCCTGGGCGGAAGAGTGGTACCGGACCAATGTCTTCCCCACGCTGACGCCGCTGGCGGTGGACCCGACCCACCGCTTCCCGTTCATCTCGAACCTGTCGGAGAACCTGGCGATCCGGGCCGAGGCGCCCGGTGGCAAAGGGGAGCACCTCTTCGCCCGGCTGAAGTTCCCGCCGAACATCCGACGGTTCATCGCCCTGCCGCAGCGCGAGGAGCGCGCCCAGGGCGTTCGGCTCGTGCACCTGCACGACATCATCCGCAATAACCTTGACGACCTTTTTCCGGGGATGAAACTGACGGAGATCGCGGGGTTCCGCGTCACACGCTCCGCGGGCATCCAGAAGGATGACCTCGACACCGCGAACCTGCTGCAGAGCGTCGAAGCCGATCTCAAGCAGCGGCGCTTCGCCCGCGTGGTAAGGCTCGAACTCGACCCCAAGGTGTCGTCCTCGGTCGAGCGTTGGCTGCTCGACAAGCTCAACATCGACGGGAAGGACCTCTACGACCTCCCGCCCGAGGCTGATTTCACCGGCATCGCCGAGCTCTGCGACCTCGACCGCCCCGACCTGCGCCTGAAGCCGTGGAAGCCGGTCGTGCCGCCGCGCCTGGCCTCGGCCCTGCTGCAGCCCGGCAACGACAAGGCCCCGGCCAACTTCTTCGCGGCGATCCGCAAGCAGGACATTCTCGTCCATCACCCCTACGAGAGTTTCGCCGCGAGCGTGGAGCGGTTCATCGCCGCGGCGGCGGGCGATCCCGACGTGATCACCATCAAGCAGACGCTCTACCGCACCAGCCCGGACTCGCCCTTCATCGAGCACCTGATCCGCGCGGCCGAATCGGGCAAGCAGGTGGCGTGTCTGGTCGAGCTGCGGGCGCGGTTCGACGAGGACCGCAACGTGCGCTTCGCCCGCTCGCTGGAGAAGGCGGGGGTGCACGTCGCCTACGGCGTGCAGGGCCTCAAGACCCACTGCAAGACCAGCCTGGTGGTGCGGCGCGAGCGGCACGGCCTGCGCTGCTATGCGCACCTGGGCACGGGGAACTACCACCCCAAGACGGCGCAGCTCTACACCGATGTGGGCCTCCTGACCTGCGACCCGGAGATCACCGGCGACATGGTCAACCTCTTCAACTTCCTGACCGGGCTGGCGGCGACGCAGTCGTACTCGCGGCTGCTGGTCGCGCCGCACACCATGCGGGGCGGGTTCTACCAGCTCATCGACCGCGAGATCGCCAACGCGAAGGCGGGCCGCCCGGCCCGCATCATGGCCAAGATCAACTCCATGGAGGACCGCGAAACGACTGAAAAGTTGTACGAGGCCTCCGCCGCGGGCGTGCGCATCACGCTCATCGTCCGCGGCTTCTGCTGCCTGCGACCGGGCGTGCCCGGGCTGTCGGAGAACATCCGGGTCATCAGCGTGGTCGGGCGCTTCCTCGAACACTCTCGCATCTTCCACTTCGCCGACGGCAGCGACGACCCGGTTGACGGCGATTGGCTGATCGGCTCGGCGGACTGGATGTACCGCAATCTCTCGAACCGGGTGGAGGTCGCCGTGCCCGTGCTCGACCGCGATGCCCGGGCGCGTCTCTTCGAGATCTTCGCCGTGCACCTCGCCGACCAGCGACAGGCGTGGGACCTTTCGCACGACGGCGCGTACACCCGCCGCACTCCCCAGGCCGATGCGCACCCCGACTCGCCCGCCGCTATCGGCACCTTCGAATCGCTGATGCGGTCGGCGTTGAGCCAATGACCACGCACGCTCCCAAAGCGCCCGCGCATCCGGTGGCATGGGGCGAACCGCGTATGATTCCATATCCGTGCAGAGAACCAACGACCCAACCCCGATGGTCACGCTGGCCTTCGCGGCCAGCATCGGTCTGCACGTGGGGTTGATCTGCCTGTTGGCCTCCGCCGACCCGCCCGCGGTCAAAGTGCGGCGCACAGCCCACACGCGGCTCTTCATCCCGCCCGATCCGCTCCTCCCGCCAACACTCCCGCCGGAGAAGACGGTCGAACCGCCACCGCCCGAGCCTCCCAAGCCCGAACCGCCGCCGCCCGAACCCCCGCCCCCCGAGGTGCCCGAAGTCACCGCCGGCATCGACGACGGCGTGGCCGACACGCCCGCGTGGCTGGGCTTCAGGGAGGCCACTCCGCACGCCGCGCCCCTCTCGACCGTGGAGCAGTCGGCCCTGTCGCCCGCGCCGGGTGAACGTGCCCCCATCGGCGCGCCGCCGTCTCCCGCTTCAAGCCCGTCTCCCGATCGGCCCCCGTCGAGCAACGAGCAGCAGCACACGCCCATCGAGTTCGCGCCGAACGCGAAGACTCAAGTCCCCGCCCCCGATGCGCGCCCGCAACCGGCGGCGACCGACCCGTCATCGGCGCGGCCGGATGAAGCCCTGCCCCCGCCCGATGCGGCCCCGCCCACCAATGAAAAGACCGGCGTTGTCGATCCCCCCGCCGAGTCAAACGCGGACCATCCGCCCAAGCCCGAGGCCCGCTCCACGACCGAACCTCCCGTGCCCGATGCACCCGTGATGGAGTCTCCTCCATCGCCGAAGCAGGATGCGGCACCCGGCCCGCAACAGCCCGGATCGCGCGATTCAAAAGACGGGCATGAAGGTGAAAAGCCCGTCATCAATGCGCCCGGGAGCACGAGGGATGCACGCGAGACCGAGACACCCGGTGAGTCCGCGGCTTCCGACTCCATCGGGCCCAGCGTCGAGGACGGCATCATTCCCCGGGCCGTGCCACCGCCCGCCGCCGCGGCAGAGACGGCCCCGGCCGCGGCATCTCCCCCGCCGCCCTCCTCGGCCCCTTCCCCGGTACCCATCGCGCTGCCCACCCCGAGTTTGACGCCGATGTTGCCCGCGTCAGGGCGAGAGAGCGAACCGACGCTTGATCTGTCGCCCGCATTGATCTCACCGGGCGCGGCACCGTCGCCGATGCGTCCGCCGATGCCGCCGGGAACGCCCGCGACGGGGCAGGGCGTGGGCGAGAAGAGCGATGCCCAATCCGATGCCTCGGCCATCGCCGAGGCGCTCACGATCGCACCCGGCCGCGTCGCGGCGCACAAGGGCCTGCGGATCACGACCGTTCGCCCGCAGTGGAGCATCACCACGCAGCGCACCGTGTCGCCCCGCAACCCGGTGGTGCGGATCACCTTCGGGCGCAACGGCCGCGTCCTGAAGGCCGAGTTCATCAAGGGTCAGTCCACGGGCTACGACGAAGTTGATAGCCCGCTCCTCGACGCCCTCTACAGGTGGACGGCCACGGGCGAGGCCCTCCGGCGCATCCCGCCTCACGATCCGCTCGCCGGTGTGTCGATGACGTTCCGCGTGCTCCTCCAACCGGAGGACCCGCTCTCTCGCCGATAGACGTTCGACACCCGGCGCATCGCCGCCTTCGCACACAGCTCCGCAACGCCGACTCGCATCGATGAGCCTCCGCACCGTCACGATCCTCGCCTGCACGCTCGCCCTGCCCGGGGCGTGGGCGCTCCCGCCCGGAGTGACGCCGGTGAATCCTCGGCAGGACGACATCAACCCGCTTTCTCGCGGCTTCGGCGTGCCTCGGGCCGACCTGCGCGCACCCATGAACTTCGAGAGGGTGTACCGGATCAGCAGCGACCTCAACCTCTTCGGGCGCGGCGAGGAATACTTCGCGCGGGCCTCGGGCGGGTTGTGGGCCGTTTTCCCCGCCTCGGTGTACCGCGCTTCGAAGGGCGGCACGTTGCCCGATGTGCCCCCCGGCACGATCTGGCTGATCGGCGACCCATCGCTGCACGCGCGGCCCACCGCCTCGGCACCCGCCGACACCCGCGCCGCGCGCCCCATGGATCTGCGCATCGACACGATGGTCCCCCCGCTCGATCCGACATCGGCCGCGCGCCCCGAGAATCACGCACTCCCCCTCGCAGAGCCGACCATCTGGACCAGCGACCTCCACCGCCAGATCCGCGTGTCCAAACTCCTGGATGAGGTGGCCGGCGCCGGGACGATTCGCCGGCCCGCCACGGCGGGAACACAGTCCGCCCGATGAGACGTGGTCACGAGGGCGCATCACCCCTCGAGCCTCGCCTCGGCGGCGCGGGCGTGGGCTTCCAGTCCTTCGGAGCGTCCGAGTGCCGCGGCATCGGCGATGAGTTCGGGCACGGGAGCCTCGATGCTGAGAAACGTGCGTACCCGAAGAAACGTGAGCACGCTGAGGCCGCCGCAGGCACGGGCGATACCCCCGGTGGGCAGAACGTGGTTCGGCCCGGCGCCGTAATCGCCCAGCACCTCCGCGGCCCTGGGACCGATGAACACCGCGCCGTAGTGGTTCACACGCCGGGCGAGATCATCGGCATCGCGTGTGTGAAGTTCGAGGTGCTCGGGCGCGATGGCATCACTGAGTTGCGCGGCGTGCGTCGTGTCGCGCGCGAGGGTGACAAAGCCGTTGCGGAGCGCCGCGCGGGCGGTGGGCGCGGTCGGGAGCGTCGCGAGTTGGCGCTCGAGTTCCGCCTCGACGCGGGCGTGGAGCGAAGGGTCGGTGGTGATGAGCACGGGCCGGGCGTCGTCATCGTGCTCGGCCTGCGCCAGCAGGTCGGACGCGATCAGGGCCGGGTCGGCGGACGCATCGGCGATGATGAGGACCTCGCTGGGGCCGGCGAGCATATCGATGCCGCGCGTGCGCGAGGCGATGTGCTTGGCGGCGGTGACCCACGCATTGCCCGGCCCGGCGATCAGGTCGCACGCGAGCACGGGGCCGGCCCCGTACGCCAGCACGCCGACGGCCTGCGCCCCGCCGATGGCCAGCAGACCATCGCACCCCGCGAGCGCCGCGGCGGCGAGGGTGATCGGCGCGGGGCGTGGTGATGCGGCCCAGACTTCGCGGACGCCAGCGGCGCGCGCGGTGAGCGCGGTCATCAGCACGGAACTCGGCAACGGGTAGCGCCCGCCGGGCGCGTAGCACCCCGCCCGCTCGACGGGCGCGAGGGTGTGCCCCGCGCGTCCGCCGGGGATCGCCAAGTCGAGGGGTGCGAGGCACGCGCGCTGCGCCCGCGCGAACGTCTCGATCCTCGCGGCGGTGCGTTCCAGCACGCCGCGATCCTCCGGGCCGAGCGCCTCCAACGCGCGCCGCAGATCCGCCGGCTCGAAGAAAGCCGCCTCCCCCGGCGGAAGGTCGCCCAGGCGTCGCGCGTGGGCGAGCGCCGCGGACCAGCCCCGCTCGCGCACATCGCGCATGATGGTCTCGGCCCCGGCGAGGGTTTCGGCTTCGAAGGGTTCGCGTCGGGCGGCGCACAGTTCGTCGGGGGTGATGTGTCTGAGCAGCGGCATGGCGTGTGTGGGTTTATGGCTTGGCGTTGCCGGGCCGACGCGAAAGGCGCAGCGCGCGGCGGTCGAGTTCACGAGCGACCTCGGCGAGTGTCACGCCCTCGCGCGCCAGGCGGACCAGCGTGAAATAGAGAAGGTCGGCGGTTTCGTGGATGATGTCGAGTTGCTTCTCGGCACGGCACAGTTCGTCGGCTTCTTCCCGGGTCTTGGCGTCGAGCAGTTCCGGCTCGCGCAGCAGGCGCGCGGTGTACGAGGCCGGATCGACTCCGGCAGCGCGGGCGGTGGCTTCGAGACGCGCGGTCAGGGCCGCGATGCCCCACGCCGGGCCGAAGCACGCGCGTGTTCCGGTGTGACAGAAGGGGCCGGACTGCGTGACCGTGAAGCGCAGCGCATCGCGGTCGCAGTCGGCATCGACGCGGAGCAGGTGTTGCGCATGCCCGCTTTCTTCCCCTTTGCGCCACAGTCCTCTTCGGCGCGACCAATAGACGCCGCGACCCTCGTCGAGCGCGGCCCGAAGGCTCTCGGTGTTGCTGTGCGTCAACCCCAGGCACACCCCGGCCTCATCACACACGACCGTGGGCCAGAGGCCGTCGGGCCGGTCGCTGGTGAGGCACGCGGCCAGCGCTTCGGCGATGTGCATGGCGCCCGAGTACACCGCCATCCCGACCTGGGCATCGACGCCGAGCCGATCCAGCGCGGCGACTTCGGCGGGTGTTCGGATGCCGCCGGCGGCGGTGATGGGCACGCCGCGGGCCGCCTCGAGCAGGGGACGAACGCGGTCGGGGGCCAGCCCGCTCATCGTGCCCTCGATCTCGACGAAGGTGATGAGGAAGCCGCCTACATGGTCGCGGAGTTCGCCGATGCGCTCGGCGATGCCGCGGCCCGTGGCTTTTCTCCACCCCTCCACCACCACCTCGCCGTCGCGCGCATCGAGCGCCGCGATGGTGCGTTCGCGGGGCAGTCCGCCCAGAACACCGGGGGTCGCGGCGGTGCCGAGGATGACCTTGTGGGCGCCGGCGTCGAGCCAGGCTCGTGCCGCTTTGGCGGTGCGGATGCCGCCGCCCACGCGGCAGCGTGCCAGGGGCAGCAGCTCGCGGATGAGCGCCGCGTTGTCACCCTCGCCCTTCGCGGCGTCGAGATCGATGACGGCCACCTCGCCAACGCGGCCGAACTTCTCGGCGATGGGCCGGGGGTCGCCCGCGTTGATGATGAGCGTTTCACCCCGGCGCAGCTGCACCGCGCGCCCGCCCTGAAGATCAATCGAAGGAACGATCATGGATTGGGCTCCCGGACAGGGATATCCGCGGCGGCGAGCGCGGCCTTGACATCGCTCACCCTGTATGTACCGTCGTGGAAGATGGAAGCGGCCAACACGGCGTCGGCTCCGGCGTGGACGGCCTCGACCATGTGGGCCGGGTTGGCCGCGCCGCCCGAGGCGATGATGGGAAGCGCGATCACTTCTCGCACGGCCCGCACCAAGGGCAGGTCATAGCCCAGGAGCGTGCCGTCCCGGTCGATGCTGGTCAACAGGATTTCACCCGCGCCGCGCGATTCGGCCTCGGCGGACCAGGCGACGGCGTCGAGGTCCGTGCGTTCACGCCCGCTGCGGATGGCGACCCGCCATCGGCCCCGACCCATCGCGGCGGCGTCGATGGCCAGCACGATGCACTGGTTGCCGAAGCGGGCGGCGAGCCGGTCGATGAGCGAAGAGTCGAGCGCCGCGGCGGAGTTGACGGCGACCTTGTCCGCACCGGCATCGAGCAGCGCCCCGGCGGTCTCGACGCAGCGCACCCCGCCGCCGACGGTGAGCGGGATGGAGAGTTCGCGGCGCAGGGCGCGGACCGTGGCGAGCGAGGCGGATCGCGCCTCGGCGGTAGCGCTCACATCGAGCATCGTGAGTTCATCGGCGCCGTGCGCTTCATAGAGTCGCGCTTGTTCCGCGGGGTCGCCCGCATCGCGCAGCGAGACGAACCGGACGCCCTTGACAATGCGTCCGTCATTGACGTCGAGGCAGGGGATGATGCGGACGGCCGGCATATCACTCGCCTCCCTTCATGCTCAGCCAGCCGCGCAGCAGGGCCGCCCCCCACGCGCCGGAGAGTTCCGGGTGAAACTGACAGGCCAGGATCGCCCCCCGGAACATCGCGCCGACAAAGGCCCCGCCATGATCGGCGCGGGAGACGTTCCACCCGGGGGGCGCATCCGTCAGCCGGTAGGAGTGAGCGAAATACGCGAAGCCGCCGGGCGTGCCGCCGATCGCCCCAACCCGCGACCAGCCCATGTGCGGCGTGCGAACTCCCGTGAACCGTTCGGCGAAGGTCGGGACAATGCACAACCCGCGCTCGCCCGGGCTTTCGGCGCTGCCCTCGCAGAGGAGTTGCAAACCCAGACAGATGGCCAGCGCGGGCCGGCCGTCACGGAGCCGATCGCGCAGCACCTCCACCAGCCGCCGCTCGCGCAGCGAGGCCATCGCGGCGGCGAGGGTGCCCACGCCGGGAAGAACAAGCCGCGTAGCATCGGCCACTTCGGACGGATCATCCGTGATGCGCGCCGCCTCGCCCAGGCGCTCGAAGGCCGCGATGACGGAAGCCAGATTCGCCGTGCCGGTGCGGACGATGACGACTTCGGCGGGCACTACAGCCCCCCCTTCGTGCTGGGCACGCCGCCGCCGACACGGGCGACCGCACGGCGGAGGGCGAGGGCCAGAGCCTTGAAGGCGGCCTCGGCCTTGTGGTGGTCGTTCTCTCCCCGCAGCACATCGGCGTGGATGGTGAAACGTCCCTCCATCGCCAGGGTGCGGAAGAAGTGCGCGATGTTCTCGCAGGCGAGGCCGCCGATGGCCTCGCGCGTGAGCGCGAGCGATACGACCGCGCACGGCCTGCGGGCCAGGTCGATCACGACCCGGGCGAGGGACTCATCGAGCGGCGCGTGCGCTTCGCCGAAGCGGGCGAGCCCCGTGCGCTCGCCCAGCGCCGCATCGAGTGCTTGGCCCAGCGCGATGGCGGCGTCCTCGGCGGTGTGGTGGTCGTCCACGTGCAGGTCGCCCCGAACGCGCAGCGCGAGGTCGATGCCCGAGTGGCACGCCAGCGTCGCGAGCATGTGATCGAGAAAGCCGATGCCCGTGGCGACATCGGCCGTGCCGCCGCCGTCGAGGTTGAGCGTGACCTCGCAGCGGGTCTCTCTGGTTTCGCGCGTGATGGAGGCGGTTCGGTCAGGCACAGGGCACCTCGGGGAGTTGGTCGATCCCGATCAGAACGCGGGCCGCGCCGGCCCGCAGGAGCGTGTCGGTGGTGATGGCCGCCTCATCGCTCGGCGCGATGATGCCGAGGGGAACGACACCCGCGCCCCGCGCGGCGGTGATGTCGTCGCGTGTGTCTCCGATCATCCAGGCCTCACGCACGCCCAACCGATCGAGCGCGTCGCGGACGATGGCGGGATCGGGTTTGCTCGGGCCGTCCTCCATGCACAGGACGTGCGAGAAGCAATCGGCGATGCCGTGCTCACGTAAGAAACGATCGGCATCGGCGCGGGGGCGTCCCGTAACGATGGCCAGCGGCACGCGCCGCGACAAGGCCAGCAACCGTTCGCGCGGGATGAGCAGTCGCTCGGCGGCGCGCAGTCCTGGGCGGCCCGGCGTGCCCTGGTAGATGTCCTCGAAGACCCGCGTGACCTCGGCGAGAGACTTCTCAATGCCGCGGGCTGCGAGCAGGTCGCGCGAAAGAACCCAGTCGTTGTTGGCGTTGCCGCGGCGCTTGGCGGCGGCGACCTCGTCGCGGGTGATGGCCGCGCCCAGCGCGGCGCAGGTCCGGATCACGGCCTCGCGGTAACTGTTGGAGACATCGGCGAGCACGCCGTCCATGTCGAAGAGCACCGCGCGGGGGCGGAGCGCGGCGCGCAGGGCCGCACGCAACCGTTCGCCGGAGGCGGGGTCGGCGGGCACGCCCAGCAGCGGCTGCGCCG
>ERZ761602.6560-NODE-6560-length-12895-cov-423.740343_pt1 | contig 12895 bp, 10 predicted proteins | sample MGYA00512165_ERZ761602 | MGnify/ENA primary metagenome ERZ761602 (study PRJEB28899, sample SAMN02445085) | bioreactor sludge metagenome | biome: EBPR sludge; isolation source: Thorneside wastewater treatment plant | place: Australia: Brisbane, Thorneside...
GCCCAGAGCCTGGTCACGCTGTACAAGGCGATGGGCGGCGGCTGGCAGCAGGCGCGCAGCCGGCCGCTGCTGGATGACGCGACACGCGAGACGATGGCCGAACGCAGCGACTGGCGGGAGATGCTGGCGGCGCCGCTACCGCCGCCCGATGTCGCCCCACCCCAGATGACCCCGGAGAAGGAAGAACGATGACCCAGGAATCGCCGAGCCAGAGCCCGTCGACCGCCACCGGCGGCGAAGTACCGCAGCCGGGCAAGGCGACCAGGGTCGGCGCGACGGTCGTGCTGGCGCTGATCGCCGCCAGCCTGCTCTGGTACTTCGCCGCCGACCGGCTGACGCCGCACACCACGCAGGCGCGGGTGCAGGCCTTCGTCGTGCCGGTCGCCGCCGAGGTGGCGGGCAAGGTGCTGGCGGTGCACGTCAGGAACAACGACGCCGTTCAGCCGGGGCAGCCGCTGTTCGACATCGACCCGAGCCAGTACCGCATCGCGCTGCAGAGGAGCCGCTCGGACTACGAGTCGGTGCAGCGATCGGTCAATGCCTCGGCGGCGACCGTAGAGGCGGCTCGCGCTTCGCTGCAGGCGGCCCAGGCCAACCATGTCAAGGCCGAAAAGGATGCGACGCGGCAGGAAACGCTCTACGCCGAGGACCCCGGCGCCATCTCGGTGCGCCGGCTGGAGGTCGCGCAGGCCACGCGGATCCAGGCGCGCAGCCAGGAAAAGGCCGCCGAGGCCGACCTGCGCAAGGCGCAGGAAGCTGCCGGCGAGAGCGGCGACAACAACGCGCAACTGCGCAGCGCGCGCTCGGCGATCGAGAAGGCCGAGCTTGACCTGGCGCGCACGCAGGTGGTGGCTCCCGGCCGTGGTGTCGTCACCGACCTGCGCACCGATGTCGGCCATTTCGCCCAGGCGGGCGCGGCGGCAATGACGCTGATCGCCAACCACGACCTGTGGATCAGCGCCGACCTGACCGAGAACAACCTCGGCAACATCGACCCTGGCGACGCGGTGGCGATCGTCCTCGACGTGCTGCCCGGCGAAGTGCTCAAGGGGCGTGTGCGCAGTGTCGGCGGCGGCGTCAGTTCTGGGCAGCAGCAGGCACCGCCGGGAACGCTGCCGACGATCCAGAACAGCCGCGACTGGCTGCGCCAGGCGCAGCGCTTCCCGGTGGCGATCGAGTTCGACGCCGCCGAAGCCGACCGGTTGGGCCGGCTCCGCCCCGGCGGCCAGGCCGAGGTGATGGTCTTCACCGGCGACAACTTCCTGATGAACCTGCTCGGCGCCGGCTACATCCGGCTGATGAGCCTGCTCTCCTACCTTTACTGAGCGACCGATGATCGCGCCGGCGGACAAGGCGGTACTGCGGCTGGCGGTCGGCCTCGGCCTCGCCGTCTTGGTCGCCTACGGCTTCGCGTTGCAGATGCCGCACGTGGTCTGCCTGATGGCCATGATTGTTCTGTGCAAGCCGGGTCCGCCAATTCCGCCGCTCAAGGCGGCGGCCTTTGCCCTGCTGCTTGCCGGCCTGCTGGTGACGGGGGTGCTGATGGTTCCCCTGCTGGAAAACTATGCGCTGGCCGCGGTCATGCTGACTGCTGCGATTCTTTACGCGTTGTTCTTCTTCGGCATCCGCACCGGCAACCCGCTGACCACGATCCTGGTGGTGGTGTTCACGCTGATCCCGGTCGCCGGGGTGGCCGAGCAGGCGCTGGTGACGGTCATCAGCGTGACCATCGCCGCCGGTATCGCGGTCGGCGGCCTGGTCGGCAGCCTGTCGCACGCCTTTTTTCCCGATCCGCCGGGCGCAGCCGCCAGGGCCGCCAAGACGCCGCCCCCCAGCCGCGAGACGGCGGGCTGGATTGCACTGCGCGGCATGCTGGTGGTCATGCCGATGTTCGTGCTGGCGCTGACCGACCCCTCGTTCTATCTGGCGGCGATCATGAAGACGGCCACCCTCGGGCAACAGGCAGGTTCCATCGACACACGCTCTGCCGGCAAGGAACTGGTGGGATCGACCCTGATGGGGGCGGCGATGGCTCTGGTCGTGTGGTGTGGTCTGTCGCTCTGGCCCAACCTGTGGATGCTGCTGCTGTGGATGATGGCGGCCACGCTGTGGGCCGGTGCACGAATCTTCGGGGTCCAACGCACGGCCTACCCGCCCGTGTTCTGGAAGGACGCGCTGATGACCATGCTGATCCTGCTCGGCCCGGCGATCGAGGACAGCGCCGGCGGCACGGGGGTACTGACGGCATCCGCCGTTCGCGTCGGCCTGTTCGTCGGCGTCGCGCTCTATGCCTGGGCGCTGGTCTGGTTGCTCGAACGCTGGCGCGCCGCGCGCCGCCAGGCGCCGTTCTTCGACCGCGGCTGAAACAAGGAGATTGACGATGCTGCACAACCTGCTGGTCGGCCTGCCGACCATGCTGCTCTGCCTGGTCCTGCAGACGACGTTCACCTTCTGGAGCGTCCGCTACTACGTGCGTGCGTCGTACTCGAATGCCGCCGTCGGAGCGCGCGTCGCGATTTGGCCGCTGCTGATCGCGATGCTGATCCTGACCGCCGGCAACCTGCTGCAAATCACCCTCTGGGGCGCCCTGTTCCTCGCGCTGGGCGAGTTCTCCGAGTTCTACGAAGCCCTCTATCACTCGGGGGTGAATTTCGCCTCGCTGGGATATGGCGACATCGTCATGAGCAGGTCATGGAAGCTGCTCGGGCCGCTGGAGGCGGTCAATGGCGTCCTGATGGTGGGCATGAGCGGCGCGGCGCTGATGGCCATGCTGCAGTATTTGATCAAGAAGCAGCACGAACAGCGCACGCGAACGGGCTGAGCGCCCGGTAATTCCAAGGACATGATCATGATTTCGCGGGACGCCCGGTCCCGTGGACGCGGCCGGGCGACGAAGCCCCGACGTCGATCGATATCCGCGTCGGCGGCTGGACGCGGGCGTGCGCACGGCGCTTTCTTGATCGGCAGCAAAGCCGCGGGCAGCGGGAGCTGCGTAAGATCCGCCGCATGAACAAGCGCAGCGCCGATCGGCAGTGAGTCTGCTCGCCTCCTGGCTGGCCGCTGCTGCGCGCGATCGTCCGGCAGCCTGCGCCTTGCGCGCGGCGTCGCGCGAATGGGCTTACGGAGAACTTCTGGCGCTGGCCGGTCAGGGCGCAGCCTGCCTGCGCAGCAGCGGCGTCGCCGCCGGCGCCATCGTCGGTTGCAGCGGTGCCGCGGTCGATCTCGCGCTGGCCGCCGTCGCCTGTTCGTCGGCCGCTGCGGCGCTGCTGCCGCTTGATCCGCTGACCGTCGATAGCGCTTGGCCGCGCCTGCAGGAACTGGCTGGCGGGCGACTGCAGCGCCTCGATGCGTCGCCAGCCGAGTGGTCAAACTACCGCGGACTGGCTCCTGCTGCTGCCGACGCAAACGACCTGGCGCTGGTCATCGCCACCAGCGGCAGCGAGGGAGAGCCGAAGGCGGTGATGCTGACGGCCGGCAATCTCGCCGCCGCAGTCGCCGCGTCGCAGCAGTGCCTGCCGCTGGCGGCCGGTGACGTCTGGCTCGGCTGTCTGCCGCTGTACCACATCGGTGGCATGTCGCTGCTCCATCGCTGCCTGCGGGCCGGCGCGACGCTCCTGCTGCACAGCGGTTTTGCCGCGCCGGCGGTCTGGCGCGACATCAACGAACAGGCGGTGAGTCACGTCTCGCTGGTGCCGGTGATGCTGGCGCGACTGCTCGATGCCACCGCTGGCCAGCCGCCGCCGGGCAGTCTTCGGCATGCGCTGATCGGCGGCGGCGCACTGTCGCGGCCACTCTGCGAACGCGCACTGGCCAGCGGCTGGCCGATCCGTCCGAGTTGGGGCCTCAGCGAGAGCGCGGCGCAGGCGGCGACGCTGCTCGACCCGGAACTGGAATGGTGGCCCGGGCTGGTTGGCGCGCCGCTGCCGGGGCTCGCCGCGCGCATCGCTGCCGACGGCCGCATCTGCCTGCGCGGGGCGCAGGTGATGGCCGGCTACCTCAACCCGCAGTGGCGCCCGGGCCTCGGTCTGGTCGACGGCTGGCTGATCACTGCCGACCTCGGCGAGATCGATGCGGCCGGTCGCCTCAGCATCCGCGGTCGCGCCGACGACCTGCTGATCAGCGGTGGCGTCAATGTCCATCCCGCTGAGGTCGAGGAGTGTCTGGCCGCCTGTCCGGGGGTCAGCGACGTCGCGGTGACGGCGATTGCCGACGCGGAGTGGGGTGACTCGCTGCTGGCGCTGGTTGTCGGGCAGGCCGACCTGGAACTGCTGCACGCCTGGTCGCGGCAGCATCTGCCGGCCGCCAGGAGGCCGCGGCGATTCCGCTGCGTCGACCGGCTGCCGCGCAACCCGCTCGGCAAGCTCGAACGTGCCGTCCTGCGCCGACTGGCTGCGGAGGCTGCGTGATGCCGCGCGCGCTGCTCGACGCGACGCAGATCGCGCTCCTTCGCGGCCGCCTGCGCGCCCGGCTCGCCCGTGCCCGCAGCAATGATCTCTTGAGCATCAGCATCGACCTTGGCGCCGGCGACGACGACTGGCTCGGTGGTGACGGCGACGACTGGCCCGGCGTCGACCTGAGCCGTGGCGAGGGCAGCTGGTGGGCATCGCCGCTCGCCTGCGGGCGCTCCGACCACCGCCTGGCGATCGGCCGTGCGATCGACTTTCGCAGCACCGGGGAAGCGCGTTTTTCCGCCCTGCAGGCGGCCCTTGGCGGGCTGCAGGCGGTCTGGCAGCACGACGACCCGCAGCGGACCGGCGTCAGCCCGCTGGCGCATCTCGGCTTTGCCTTCGCCGACGAGAGTGCTGACGCCTGGCCGAACGCCCAGCTGCTGGTGCCGGCGATCCTGTTGCGCAGCGGCAGCGGTCGGCGCACCGCGACCTTCAGCTGTGTCGCCGCTGTTGGCGAGGCGGCGTTGCCGGGCTGGCTCGGCGAACTGCGCCGCGGTGCCCAGCGGCCGCTGCGCACCGCGGCGGCGCTTCTGCCGCAGACAGCCGGGCCGCTTGCCGGACAGGCTTTCATGGCGCGTGTCGCTGCCGCTTTGCGGACCATCAGTGACGGCCGGCTGGAGAAGCTGGTACTCGCGCGCAGCCTGCGCTGCACCGCCGACGGCACGATTGCCATCGCGCCATTGCTCGCGGCTCTGCGCGACCGGCATCCGTACTGCACCACCTATGGCGTCTCCCGCGCTGGCGAGAGCTTCGTCGGCGCGACTCCCGAGCGCTTGCTGGTTCTGCGGCGCGGCACGGTGCAGGTCGACGCGCTCGCCGGGACCGCCTGGCAGGCGGCTGGCGCTGCCGGCGTGGCGTCGCCGTCGCTGCACGACGACAAGAATAGGCACGAGCAGCAGGTGGTGGTCGACGCCGTGCGCGCCGCACTGCTGCCCTTCTGCAGTGCGCTGGCACCGCCGCAGTCGGCCGAGGTGCTGCGGTCGGGCGGCCTGCAGCACCTGCGGACGACTGTGCACGGCGGCCTGCGGCCGGGAGTGGGCTTCTTCGAGCTGCTCGGCAGCCTGCATCCGACGCCGGCGGTCGGTGGCTGGCCGGCGCCGGCTGCCGGCCGCTGGCTGCAGGTGCATGGTGAGCGGCGTGGCGCCTGGTACAGCGGCGGCATCGGCTGGGTTGATCGCGATGGCGATGGCGAAGCCGTCGTCGCGCTGCGCTGCGCGCGCATCAGCGGCCGGCAGGCCGAGCTGTTCGCTGGCGCCGGCATCGTTGCCGGCTCCGACCCGGCGCAGGAACTGGCGGAGACCGAAGTCAAGCTGGCGGTGATTGCCGAAGCGTTGCGGCATGCGCGCTGCCGGCCGGTCGCCCGCCGGGCGGCAAGCGCGTGAAGCAGCACGTCGACGACGGCCTGCTCAACCTGCGGTACGCGCAGACGCTGGTAGAGGGCCTGCGCTCGGCCGGGTTGCGCGATCTCGTCCTCTCGCCCGGATCGCGGTCGAGCCCGCTGGCGCTCGCCTTCCTGCGGCAGCCGGCGATCGCCAGCGAGGTCATCGTCGACGAACGCAGCGCCGCTTTCTTTGCGCTCGGCATCGCCAAGACGCGTCGGCGGCCGGTGGCGCTGCTCGCGACCTCGGGCTCGGCGCCAGCGAACTGGCTGCCGGCGGTCATCGAAGCCGATCTTGCCGCGGTGCCGCTGCTGCTGCTGTCGGCCGACCGGCCGCCGGAGCTCGTTGGTTGGGGCGCCAACCAGACGATCGATCAGCGGCGGCTGTTTGGCGGCCACGTGCGCGCCTGCCATGCGCCCGGACCACCGGCGCCGGACTTCGCTGCCGGCTACCTGCACAGCCTGGCGGCGCGTGCGCTGAGCGAATGCTGCTCGCCGCTGCCCGGCCCGGTGCAGCTCAATCTCGCTTTCCGCGAGCCGCTGCTGCCGGCCGCCACGGTGCTCGCCGGCGCCACCGCTGGCACCGCCGGCACCGGCGACGGGCAGCCGGTGCCGCGTGCGGGCTGCCCGCGACTGCTGCCGGACCGGCAACTGGTGGCAGACAGCGGCGCGGCGATCAGCGGTCGGCCCGGAGCCATCGTCTGCGGCGGCGACGACTACCCGCCCGGCTTCGCCGCCGTCGTCAGCGCGCTGGCGCGGCAGCTCGACTGTCCGCTGCTTGCCGAGCCGCTGTCGAACCTGCGTTTCGGTGGCCACGATCGCCGCCGGATCTGCGTCCGCTACGACGCCTTCCTGCGTCCGCCATCGCCGCTCGCTGCCGCGCGCCCCGAGTGGCTGCTGCGCTGCGGCAGCTTTCCGGTCACCCGGACGCTGCAGGACTGGCTGCACGCCAACAGGACGGCACGGCACATCGTTCTCGGCGCCGACAGCCGCTGGCGCGACCCGCTGCACTGCGCGGCCGCAGTGATCCAGGGCGATCCACTGGCGGTCTGCGAGGACTGGCTGGCGACGCCGCTGCGGCCGGCAGCGCCGCGCTGGCGCGAGATGTTCGCGCAGGCCGAGCGGCGTGTCGCAGCGCTCGCTGCCGACTGGCGTTCGCGGGAAGATTTCGAAGGCGCGCTGATCCCGGCGCTGCTCGATGAGCTGCCTGCCGGCCACCGCCTCTTTTGCGGCAACTCGCTGCCGATTCGCGACCTCGATGCCTTCTCGGGGAGCGGCGACAAGTCGTTGCGCTTTTTTGCCAATCGTGGTGCCAGCGGCATCGACGGCAATCTGTCCACCGCTCTCGGAATCGCCAGCGAAGGCCCGTGCGTCGCGCTGCTCGGCGACCTGACGGTGCAGCATGACCTGACGGCGCTGGCCGCTGCCGCTGCGCGCGACATCGTCGTCGTCGTCATCAACAATGGTGGCGGCGGCATCTTCGAGTATCTGCCGGTGGCGACGCTGCCCGAATTCGAGCGCGCCTGGCTGACGCCGCAGGCGGTCGATCTCGTTGCCGCAGCGGCTGCCTTCGGTGTTGCCGGCGAGCGCTGCGCGTCGCTCGACGGGTTCACCACCGCGCTGCGGCGCGCACTGCAGCGCGGTGGTTCGACGCTGCTGGAAGTGCCGATCGACCGCCGGCGCAGTGTCGTGCAGCATCGGGCTTTCTGGCAGCAGGCGGCGGTCGTCGCCGGCAGCGTGCCGGCGACGCCCTGAGCGGGTCGCCGCAGGCGCTGCCGAAGTCGATTGCCGGCGTTTCGTGACAATGCACCGGCAATTCTGGTCCAGCCGCGGGGCCGGCCTCAAATGGGTCCCGCCACGGCCCACGCTGGCGGCGGCGCTGATCCCCGTTCGGCTGCTCGTCCGGCGCAGCGGCGGCGATGCCGGTGAGGCGATCACCGCCGGCATCGCCAGCCATCGCCGGCGCACTGCACGCATCCGCAGTTTCAGGCCGGGTATACTCCGCCATTCGGCGTTCGCATTGAGGAGAAGTCATGGGCCTGGCACTTCGCGATGATCGCTACCACACGTACGCCGACTACCTCGCGTGGCCGGAAGACCTTCGTTACGAGTTGATCGACGGCACGGCCTACCTGATGGCGCCTGCGCCAACGCTGGAACATCAGGACGTCGTCGGTGAAATCTACTTCCAGATCCGGCAGGCGCTGGAAGGCAAATCCTGCCGCGCCTTCGTCGCGCCGGTCGATGTCCGCCTGCCCAAGGCCGACGAGGCCGACGACCAGGTCGATACGGTCTTGCAGCCGGACGTACTGGTGGTCTGCGACCCGTCTCGCCTCGACCGTCGCGGCGTGCGCGGAGCGCCGGATCTGGTGGTGGAAGTGCTGTCGTCGTCTACCGCCAGCCACGATCACGTGTGGAAGCGGCGGGTCTACGAACGCTCCGGTGTGCGGGAATACTGGCTGGTACGTCCGATCGACCGAATGATTACGGTCTATCGCTTGCGGGATGGAGAGTACGGCAAGCCGGAAGTCCTCGAGTTGCTCGGAGAAACCGCGGTCGGCGTGTTGCCTGGGGTTTCCGTCAGCTGGGACGAGCTGGTCCACAGGTTGCCGAAAGCGGAGTATTGGGCAGCCGGCAGGCACTTCGGCCCGGAGCGGGGTCTGAAGTGTGTACCTGCGTGGCTACCTCAAGCGGCAGCAGGCCGAGTACTACCGGCGCTTGTCCGCCATCCGCAGCGATGGCGACTGGGAGGGTTGGGGATCCTTCTTCCTTGAGGGAGTCGCCTCTGCAGCCGCGGATGCGGAGCGCAGCATCAGTCATGCACCGCAGGGAAACTGGTTGCGCCGGGGCAGACCACGCGCCACCTGTCGCTGACAGGCAAAAAAAAAGCCTGCCCCTCGCGGGGCAGGCCGCGCCGACCAGTGGCCGGCGCTCTGCTGCGCTGGCTCAGGCTTTCGTGCCGAGCGCGCGCTGCAGTTGCTCAAGGGCGGCCGGGTCCTCGATCGTCGTCAGGTCGCCCGGATCGCGGCCTTCGGCCAGCGCCTGGATCGAGCGCCGCAGCAACTTGCCGGAGCGGGTCTTCGGCAGCACGGTGAGGAAGTGCACACGGCTCGGGCGCGCGATGGCGCCGAGGCTGTCGTCGACCTGCTTCATCACCGCTTTCTCGAGCGCTGCTGTCAGTTCGGGAGTGGCGACGCTGTCGGCGTTCTTGACGACGGCGAAGGCCATCGGCATCTGCCCCTTGAGCTGGTCGGCGACGCCGACGACGGCGACTTCGGCGATCGCCGGGTGGCCCTGGATGGCCTCCTCGATCTCGCGCGTGCCGAGGCGGTGGCCGGCGACGTTGATGACGTCGTCGGTACGGCCGAGGATGTAGTGGTAGCCGTCCTTGTCCTTGATGCCCCAGTCGAACGACGAGTACACCTGCGGCTCACGGAAGAGCGTGAAGTAGGTCGAGACGAAGCGCGCGTCGTCACCCCAGACGGTCGACAGGCAGCCCGGCGGCAGCGGCGGCAGGATGCCGACGATGCCCTTCTCGTCCGGATCACAGACCGTGCCGTCTTCGCGGAAGATCTTCAGGTTGTAGCCGTAGACCGGGAAGCTCGGCGTGCCGAAGCGGATCTCGGTCTTCTCGACGCCGGGCATTGCCGACAGGATCGGCCAGCCGGTCTCGGTCTGCCAGTAGTTGTCGATCACCGGCCGGCCGAGTTCGCTCATGATCCATTCGTGCGTCGGCTGATCGAGCGGCTCGCCGGCGAGGAACAGGTGCCGCAGGCTCGACAGGTCGTACTTGTGCATGTACGCCGGGTCGTGCTTCTTGAGGACGCGCGCCGCGGTCGGCGCCGAGAACATGACGCTGACCTTGTACTTCTCGACGATCTGCCACCAGATGCCGGGGTCGGGCCGCAGCGGTGTTCCCTCGTACATGATCGTCGCCATGCCGGCGATCAGCGGCCCGTAGACGATGTACGAGTGGCCGACGACCCAGCCGATGTCGGAGGTCGCGAAGTAGGTCTCGCCCTCGTTGCCGCAGTAGATGTTCTTGATCGACGAGGCGAGCGCGACGGCGTAACCGCCGGTGTCGCGCTGCACGCCCTTCGGCTTGCCGGTGGTGCCCGAGGTGTAGAGGATGTACGACGGCTCGGAGGATTCGAGCCAGGTGACCGGTACCTCGGCATCCATGAACTGCGCGCGCAGCGTGGCGTAGTCGACGTCGCGACCTTCAACCTTGTTGAAGTTCTTGTCGAGACCGCGATCGATCATCAGGACCTTGGCCGGCTTGTGCTGCGCCAGCGAGATCGCTTCGTCGAGCAGGTCCTTGTAGGGCACTGCCTTGCCGCCGCGCATGCCAGCATCGGAGGAGACGATGAGCTTGGGCGCCGCATCGTCGATGCGCGTTGCCAGCGAACCGGAGGCAAAACCACCGAAGACGACCGAGTGGATGGCGCCGATCCGCGCGCAGGCGAGCATCGCGAACAGCGCTTCGGCGACCATCGGCATGTAGATCAGGACGCGGTCGCCCTTGCCGACGCCGAGGCTCTGCATGATCGCCGCCGTGCGCATGACTTCCTTCTTGAGCTCAGCGAAGCTGTAGACGACTTCCTGGTCGGTCTCGGTCGAGATGAAGACGAGGGCGCGGTCATTCGGACGCTTTTCGGCGTGCCGGTCGACGGCGTTGTAGCACAGGTTGGTTTCGCCGCCGACGAACCACTTGGCGAACGGCGGCCGGGAAAAATCGAGCACCTTGGTGAACGGCTTGTGCCACGACACCAGCTTCGCCTGTTCAGCCCAGAACTCCTCCGGATTTTCGATCGACTGCTTGTGAAATTCCTTGACTGTCGTCATGTGACTCCCTCTTCAAAAAGATGTACCACCTGCACCAATGGTGTTCATGCCTGCCGGGTGTCTTGGAACTCGTGCTCCCGGTCCAGCATCCGTTCACGAATGTCTGCCAGAGGCAGACCCAACTTCCACTCCCTTTCCAGCAACTCGAGAAAGGGGAGTATTTCCCTGCTCAGGTGCGCCAGATGCGGAATCACCGCCGCGGCGTGCCCAGCACGGATGAGGTCGATCGCGTGCCCGAGGCGGGGCACCGGTACCTCTGGCTGCGCCTGGTCGACGCAGGCCAGGACGCGGTTGCCCCCCGCCTGCCGGGCCGTTTTCAGTCGCTCGCCGGCAAGCGCGAGCAGCGAGGTTGCCGATGCCGCCCGATCGACCGGCGTGTTGGCGACTCCGACGCTGACGGAGAGGGCCAGGCGCTGCCCGTGGACCGCGATGTGCGCGACGGCAAAGGCTTCGCGCAGGCGATTGGCGAAAGCCTCGCAGGCAGGGTAGGGAGTGCCCGGCGAAACGACCGCCAGCTCGCTGTCCGAATAGTGGCCGAGCGTATCTTCCTTGCGCACCTTCTGCGCCAGGATGCTGGCCAGCTTCTGCTGCAGCTTGCCCGCCAGATCGTCTCCGTGCTCGGCGCGCAAGGCGTCGAAGCGGTCGAAACCCATGACCAGGATGCTCGCCGGCGCCTCGAGCCGAAGCGACTGCGCGAGGGCGTTCGCTGTCTGCAACTCGATGTGCTGCCGCGTCGGCAGACCGGTCAGCGCGTGCTGCGCGGGGCTCGCCGCCTGCTCGGCAAGCTCGCTCTCCACCTGCGCAAGATCGATCAGCGTGGCGATGCGGGCGAGCAGCTCGCTGCTCTCGATGCTGCGGCTGACCAGATCCGATGCCCCGAGCTGGCGCGCCCGCTGGTTGGCCTCCTGATTGTCGCCGGCGATCATCAGCACCGGCATCTGCCGCAGGCGTGCCAGCCTTGAGGCGCGTACCCGGACCAGCAGACCGTCCCCGTCGAGCAGCGGCAGCGACAGCGAGCAGATCACCAGCTGGATCGAGTGGTCGAGCACCAGCGCCTGCCAGGCCGACTCGCCATTGACTTCCTCGCGAAAGCTGTAGTGTTCGCGAACACGCTTGATCAGCGCCGCCCGCGCCATGCGCGATTCGTCGACGATCAGGATGCGCGGTCGCTCGGTCGGCTCTGCCATCGCGCCCTGTGCCCTGATCGCCCCGCTGCGCCTCAGGCGCCAGCGATGGTGACGACGACCCGGCCGTGTGCACGACCACCGATGTACTCGTCAAAGATCTGTGGCAGGTCGTCGAAGGCGATGCTGCGCGTCATCGCCTGCAGGTGCTGCGGCCGCAGGTCGGTTGCCAGGCGCTGCCAGACGCCGTTGCGGTAGGGCTCGCCAATGTAGCCGGAATCGATGCCGAGCAGACAGGCTCCGCGCAGGATGAAGGGCATCACCGTCGTCTTCAGCTCGTGACTGGCGGCAAGACCGATGCTGGCGATCGTTCCGCCCTGACGCATCGTGCTGACCATCCAGGCGAGGACGTCGCCGCCGAGATTGTCCACTGCGCCCGCCCAGAGCGCCGTGTCGAGCGGGCGGATGCGCGTCGTGGCGAGTTGCGAGCGAAACATCACCTCGCTGGCGCCGAGGCCCAGCAGATAATCACGCTCGCTCTCCTTGCCGGTGAGGGCGGTCACGCGGTAGCCGCGGGCGGCGAGCATGTCGACCGCCAGGCTGCCGACCCCGCCGGTGGCACCGCTGACGATGACCGGACCCCGGTCGGGCCGCAGGCCATTCTCTTCCATCCGCACGACGCCGAGCGCGGCGGTGAAGCCGGCCGTACCGAGGGCCATGGCGTCGTACAGCGACAGGCCGGCCGGCAGTGGCACCACCCACGGCGCGGGAATCCGCGCGTACTCGGCGTAGCCCCCGTGATGCGCGACGCCGATGTCGAAGCTGGTGGCGATGACTTCGTCGCCCGGACGGAAGCGCGCATCGCTGCTTTCGGTGACGGTACCGGACAGGTCGATGCCGCCGACACAGGGGTAGCGACGGATGATCCGACCCGTGCCGGTCGCGGCCAGAGCGTCCTTGTAATTGACGCTGGAGTAGGCGACGCGGATCGTCACTTCGCCCGCATCGAGCTGCGCCGGATTCATATCGACCAGGCCGGCGTGTGTCCGTCCCTCACGGTCCTCGATCAGAAAAGCCTTGAAGGGGCTCATGCGCACTCC
>ERZ761602.6563-NODE-6563-length-12895-cov-3.423988_pt1 | contig 12895 bp, 11 predicted proteins | sample MGYA00512165_ERZ761602 | MGnify/ENA primary metagenome ERZ761602 (study PRJEB28899, sample SAMN02445085) | bioreactor sludge metagenome | biome: EBPR sludge; isolation source: Thorneside wastewater treatment plant | place: Australia: Brisbane, Thorneside...
CCGCCCCCCGGGTCGCAGGCGCAGAGGACCGCTTGCAGGATCGCGCAAGCGCACAAGCCCCTCACAGAACGTCCTTCAGCAGCTTCTCGAGCGACGCCTCGTCGACGAAGCCGCTGGTGCGGTGCACGATCCGCCCCTCGCGGTCGATGATGATGAGGCTCGGGAGCGTGCGAACCGCGTAAGCCCGCTGCGTCTCGCCCGTACCGTCCACCACGATCGGGTACGACAGGCCCTTTTGCTGGGCGTAGAGCTGGGCCATCGCAGGCTCGTCGTCGTGGACGTTGAGGCCAACCACCTTGAGCCCGCGGCCCTGGTGCCGCCTCGCGAGCCGGTCGAGGATGGGCGTCTGCATCGCGCACGGCTGGCACCAGGTCGCCCAGAAGTCGAGGAGCACCGGGCTGCCCTTCAAATCCTCGAGCGAGAGGCGCGACCCGGTGTCGCCGTTGTGGATCACCGGGAGCACGAAGGCCGGGGCCGGGAGGGCTTGGACCTCGCCCTGCGAGAACGACAGGCGCGGCAGCAGCATGAGCGCCCCCAGGGCGAGGGCCGCGATTAGGGCGGCCGCCGGGGCAAAACCGACGCCCGATCCGGGAGCTTTCTCGGCCGACATCCGGCCGAGAGCCTAGCAGGCCTTCGGGGCGGCGGCCGGGTTGGTCTTGTCGGCAGAAAGCCCCCCAGAGTACGTTGTCGCCCGCCATGGCCAACTTCCCCCCGGACGACAAAGCCCTGCAAGAGGCGGCCCTCCAACCCAAGGCGCAGGCGGCCGAGGACGGTAACTTCCGGCGCGGGAGGTTCAACCCGATCTTCATCCTGATCGCGATCGTCGCGATCCTGGGTGGAGCGGCGGCGCTCTACTTCGGCATCAAGAAGGACAAGGAGCGCATGCTCCCCGAGCAGATCGCGAAGGAGAAGCAGAACATCTTCGTCCTTCCCGAGCCCGATCAGGTGCCCAAGTGGCGCAGCTGGGTCGCCTCCGAAGAAGAGGACATGGTCCAGGAGGCCCTCATCCAGCTCGGCCACCTCGAGGACCCCGAGGCGATCAAGCTCGCCACCGCCGCGCTCGCGCGAAAAAACCACGCCATCAACGGCGTGGCGGCGCAGGTGCTCGCGCACTTCGGCTCGCCCGCGGCCGACGAGGGCAAGCCGGCCTTGCTCGAGGCGCTGAAGCTCGCCGACGACTCGGATCGCCCCCAGATCGTCTGGGCGCTCGTGGTCCTCAAAGAGCCGAGCGTCTTCAAAGAGGCGATGGAGCTCTACCGCACCGCCAAGCTCGCCAAGGTGCAGCGCCTCGGCGGCGGCAACGCGTTCGACCCCGAGAAGCTCGCGACCCTCGTCTCGACCGACGAGCTCGCGGCGATGGCGGGCGACTCGAGCAATGCGGTTCGGCAGCTCGTCGCGACCGTCATCGCGCGCACCGGCGACCCCAAGTACACCGACGTCCTCATCAAGCTCGTGAACGACGAGGATATCGACGTGGCCGGCCAGGCCGCGAACGGCCTCGGCAAGATCGGCGACGCCAAGGCCCGCGATCCTCTCCTCAAGAAGCTCGCCGAATCGAGCAAGGAGCACCGCCAGAAGTTCCTCGAGGCCCTGCGCGACGGCATCGGCGGCGAGGGGCTCGTGCTCGCGCTCGCGAGCGTGGCCAAGGAGCCCGAAGAGCGGAACTGGTTCCAGATGGAGCAGATCTTCAAGATGCTCGAGGGCCTCGCGGATCCGCGCGCGGCGGACGCGCTCGTCGCCTGGGCCGAGCAGACCCCGCCGCCCGCGCCTCACTGGCGCAGCGAGGTCGGCATGCGCCTCGCCGAGATCGGCGACATCCGCGCGACGAAATACCTCGCCGAGCGAATGGCGATCGATCCCGAGCAGATGTACCCGAAAGAAAAGTTCTGGCAGCACGACGCCGGCGGCCACCTCTCCAAGACCGACAACCAGCGCGTCTGGGCGTCGCGCATGCTCGCCGACCTCGCCGTCATGCACCCCGACAAGAAAGAGGAGCTGAAGGTCGGCGAGGCCGCCGTCATGAAGTGGCTCACCGACAAGCCGCAGCCGCACGCGAACGGCCTCAGGTTCCTCGCCAACATCCAGAGCGACGAGGCGAGGCAGAAGCTCCGCGAGTGGGCGTTCCCCGACGCGCCTCTGCCCAAAGAGGGCGCGCAGCCGCCGTTCCCCACCGAGTTCGAGACCGCCCAGAGCGCGCTCCGCTACCTCGGCAAGATGAAGGACGAGGAGAGCTTCGACAAACTGGTCAAGCAGTTCGAGCGCAAGAAAGACAAGAAGATGTGCATCACCAACGACTGCCTCATGGGGGCGGGGTTGGCGATGCTCGGCATGGCGCTCCGCGCCGTCGCGTACGGCGCGGCGCAGGGCCTCGGTGAGTGGGGCGACAAGCGCGCGGTCAAGCCGATGATGGAGCTCATCGAGGACGAGACCTGGCACGAAGAGGCGCGCCTCGCCGCGTGTGAGTCGCTCGCCTGGGCCGCCGCGCCCGAAGACATGAAAGAGATCGCCAAGCGGGCGATCAAGTTCGGCAAGGAGCAGAACAAGGCCAAGCAGTTCATCGGCGCCTGCTACGCGACGACGCTCTCGCTGCGGCCGATGCCCGAGGTGGTGCCGGAGCTCGAGAGCCTGCTCACGCCCGAGCTCGATCCGAGCCTGCGCTACGCCTTCGCCGTGTCGATCGGCGCGACGAAGATCGACGATGCCACGCGCGACAAGCTCTTCGAAAAGATGAAAGACGTCGAGCTCCGGAACGCGGCCGCCCTCGCGCTCGTCCGCGGCGGCGACACCAGCACCGCGACCCGCACCGTCGCGATGTACGGCGACTACGGCAAAGAGGCGATGAACGACCTCAAGGACGCGTACTTCCGCGCCTACGGGTTCTGGAGCGACGTCGACTTCAAGCAGGGCAACCTGTACCGCTGGGTCGAGAACGCCGAGGCGATCGCCAGGGTGAAGGTCTTCGAGGCGCCTCAGCTCTGGGCGATCGAGCGGCTGCAGTCCCAGTTCGACAACCTGCGCTACGACAACGGGCCGCACTCGGAGACGCGCGTCGTCTTGCGCTTCCGCTTGGTCAACGCCGCCAAGACCGGCGACGACAAAGAAAAGGTGAACGCGATCCGCACGCTCAAGTTCATGAAAGAAAAGGGCGTCTTGATGGCTCTCCGCGACGAGAAGGGCAAGACCGGCGAGCTCGCCAAGAAGGCGTTCTACGAGCTCATGAACCCGAAGCCGATCGTCCCCGAGGACCTCAAGACCCTGCAGGCCGAGCAGAAGGCGAAGATGAAGGGCGAGAACAACTGATGGCCAATTGGCGAGACGAGCTCAACGAAGCGGTCAAGACCAAGGCCGAGCGAGAGGCGGAAGAGGCCGCAAAGCAGCGCCAGCGCGTGCAAGAGGCGCTGGCGTCGGCGCAGGGCGCGATGGCGCTCGGGATCGACGCGCTCAAGTTCGCCGCCGAGCGAATCGCCGAGAAGGGCCAGGCGGCAAAGCTCAGCGAGCAGGGCGGCGGCGCCCGGCTCGATCTGGCGACGTTCTCGCTCGTGCTCGAGCTCGATCGCGAGACGGCCGTGATCAAGGTGACGTTCCTCGAGGGCAAGCCGCGTGAGTTCGACTTCGCCCGCGACCGGCACATCGCCGCCGCCGACGTCGAAGAGTACGTGGGCCGGCGGACGGTCGAGCTCGTCCGCAACGCCCAGAAGGCCCAGCCTTGGTGACGCCCGGCGAGGGCGCGCTGGTCGTCGTCCTCGTCAACGCGCCCCCGGCGGATGCGCCGCGAATCGCTCGAGCGCTCATCGAGCGGCGAATCGCGGCGTGCGTGAACGTCATCCCGGGTGTGAAGAGCTTCTACTTCTGGGACGGCGCGCTGCAGGAGGACGACGAGAGCACCCTCGTCGTGAAGACCACGTCGGCCGCGCTCGAGGCGCTCACGGCCGCGGTGAAGGAGCTGCACCCGTACAGCGTGCCCGAGGTGATCGCGCTGCCGCTCGCCGAGGGCGGCAACGCCGCGTACCTCGACTGGGTGCGCGGCTCGGTCACGACGCCGTGAGGTCGAACGTCGCGATCGCGCTGGCGCTCCTCGCCTGCGAGCCGCCGAGCAAAGAGCCCGCTCCGATCCCGGCCTCGACGTCGGCACCGCCAGAGGCGGAGACCTCGGCATCGGCATCGAGCTCGCCATCGGCATCGCCATCGGCATCGGCCTCGAGCTCGGCGTCGGCATCGGCGGAGCCCGCGCTGCCCGGTCGAACGGACGGATGCCCCGACGGCATGGTGCGGGTGGAGGGCGCGTACTGCCCCAACGTCGAGCAGAGGTGCCTCGAGCACCACGAGGAATACGAAAAGGACCAGCGAAAGAAGCGAAAGGCCGCCGAGGAGGGCAAGAAGTACAAGAGCACCGTGAGCGAGCGTTGCCTGCGCTACGCCGCGACCGAGTGCCTCTCGAAAGAGAAAAAGACGCTCAGCTTCTGCGTGGACCGGTACGAGTTCCCCAACCAAAAGGGCGAGCTGCCTGCGCTCCTCGTGAGCTGGACCGACGCGAAGAAGACGTGCGAGGGGCTGGGCAAGCGCCTCTGCACCGAAGACGAGTTCAATTTCGCGTGCGAGGGCACCGAGATGCTGCCGTACACCTACGGCCTCGAGCGCGACGCCAACAAGTGCAGCATCGACAAGGCCTACCGAAAGCGCGAACGAAAGCTCTACCGCTACGAGCGGTGCATGAAGCACCCGGGCTGCAAGGAGCACCTCGAGCACCTCGATCAGCGCCTCCCGGCCGGGTCGCTGCCCGATTGTGTGTCACCGTTCGGCGTCTACGACATGAACGGAAACATCAACGAGTGGGTCGAGCTCCCCGGCAAAAAGTACCCCGATCGCAGCGGCCTGAAGGGCGGCTGGTGGGGCCCCGTGCGCGGGCGGTGCAGGCCCACCGTCGATTTCCACAAAGAGGACGACTACGGCTACGAAGAAGGCTTCCGCTGCTGCAAAGATGCGGGATAGCCTTGGGGCCATGCTGAAAAGGCTCGCTGCGCTTGCGCTCTTCGCCGTGCCGGTCTCGCTCTTTGCCTGCGCGAACGAGCGCGACGCCGAAGACCCGTCGATGATGCAGGGCCAGTACGGCCAGCAGCGAGGCCCAGGCATGCAGCAGCCCGGCATGCAGCAGCCCGGCATGCAGACCCAGCCGCAGGCCGCGCCGAACCCGCTCGCGCCGCCGTGCTCGATGGATTCGCAGTGCCTGACCGCCAAGTGCAACATCTCGGCAGGCAAGTGCCAGGTGCCGTGCGCGTCTGCCAACGACTGTCAGGCGGGGTACGTCTGCACGGTCGGCGCGTGCGTCCCGCCGATCCCCGGCGCGCCCGCGCAATAAGCTCCCCTCCCCGGTCACGGGCACGTGCCCCGACTCATCTCTCGTATCCTCGGCGATCGGACGATCGCGCTCGTCTACCTGACCATCCTGCTCCTCGGGGTGTCGTACGGGCTCGCGCTCTCGATCGCCGGCGTGTTCCTCGAGGAGCGCGGCTTCGACAAGCCCGCCATCGGCTGGCTCGTCACGTTCTTCGCCGCGGGCATCGGCGCGCTCGCGGTCCCGTCAGGTGCGCTGCTCTCCCGCTTCGGTCCGAAGCGCGTGCTCGTCGTGAGCCTGATCGGCTACGGCGCTGCCGCCGCCGCGTTCCCGCTCATGGACTCCTACGTCGGCTTCGGCCTCGCGCGGTTCTTCGACGGCGCGTTCTCGGTGGGCGTCTGGGTCAGCAGCGAGACGATCCTCCTCGCGCGCGCGCCGAAAGAAGAGAAGGCCTTCTTCATGAGCGTGTACGCGATCGCGCTCGCGGCCGGCTACGTCATCGGCCCGCTGGTGAACCGCGGTCTGATCGAGGTCGCGCCCAAAGCGGCCGCCTTCTACGCGGGGGCGGGCGTCGCCACCGTCGCGGCCGTCGTCTGCGCCGTCTTCCTCGACCCCGCGCGGTCGAACGAGTCTGCGACGGGTGAAGCGCTCGGGGGCGAGGCGACCGAGGGCGGCGGGCTCACGACCGGGCAGGTCTTCAAGAAGATCCGCGCGGCGTGCTTCGCCACCTTCGCGTACGGCTATTTCCAGGCGAGCGTGGCGATGTTCTTGCCGCTCTACCTGATCGGCCACGGCATGACCGAAGAGGACACGATCCTCATCCCCGCGTTCTTCGCCGGCGGGATGCTCTCGTCGGTGGTCGTCGCCGGCAAGCTGGCCGACAAGCACGGCCACCTGTTCATCATGCGCGTGCTAGGCAGCGTCGGAACCGCGGCGATCCTGAGCTTCGTCATGACGCGGAACGAGCTCGCCGTCTACGCGCTCGTCTTCATCGCGGGCGCGTCGCTGGCCGCGCTCTCGCCAGTCAGCCTGGGCCTCCAGGGTCGCGTCCTCGCACCGCGCGATCTGCAGCGCGGCGGCGGGCTCTACAACGCGGCCTACGGTCTCGGCATGTGCATCGGCCCCCCCATCTCGGGCACGGTCTTCAAGCGCATCGACGGCGACACGATGATCTTGCACTTCGCCGGCCTGTGGGCCGCGTTCGTCCTCGCCACCGTCCTCTGGCGCAGGGACGACCCGCGCCTCTCCTCCCCCCTCGCCGAGCGAGGGGGGCCGGGGGCGTGAAAGAGCAGCACCGAGGTCATCAAGCACGACGACGACGCCAGTCTTTCCATCCTGTTAGGCGAGGTCGGCGACCTTCTTCTCGTACTCGGCCTTGGTGATGACGCCGTCCGCCAGCTGCCGGCTCAGCGTCTCCATGTGGCTCTTGGTCTCGGCCTGCTTGAGGCTCACCGCCTCTTTTTGCTGGGCGTACGCGGCCTTCGCGTCTTTCTTGGCGCGCTCGAGCTCGCTCTTGAGCATCGACGCGTCGGTGCCGCCCGACTCGAAGTAACGCGCCGCGACCGTGCCGAGGGCGAACGTCGAGACGAAGGCGCTCGCGGCGCCCACCGCGCTGCCCCAGCCGGGGACGAACTTCGCCAGGTTGCTGAGGGCGATGCGCAGGCCCATGCCGAGGCCCGCGCCCGCGAGGAGCTCGGCCGCGCCTTTGGCGTCGACCTTCTTGCCGTAGTACTGGCCGACATCGCGGACGAGCTTGGTCTGGAGCGCGGTGACCGCGAGATCGGTCGCGATGGCCAGGCCGGGGATGGGGAACGCGCCGAGCGCGGCCGAGAGGATCGCGTACTTGAGGGTGTCCTCGCGGATCTCGAGCGCGCGGCGCTCGGGATCGACGATCTCGGCGATGTGCGACGGCAAGACGGTGTCCTCGGCCTCCTCCAAGAGGCGCTTGAGCGCCGAGCGGTTCTCGGGGACGAACCCGAGCCGAGCCTCGATCTGACCGAGCAGGTGCTCTTCGTCGAGGGTGCAAGCCGCGTCGGCGTGGGCGAGCGCGTAGACCGACTCGTAGGTGGCGCGCTTCGAGGCGTCGCTCTTCAGCTCGGCGAGCTCGTCCTCGAGCGTGAAGGTCGAGCCGAAGAGCGACGCGAGCGTGACGCCCTCCAAGCGCGCCTCCGCGATCGCCTCTTCGATCATCTGCTCTTCGGGGTGCGTGAGCACGCCGTCCGCGCGCGCCATCGCCACGAGGACGCGCAAGCTCGCCAGGGTTTCCCGTTCGGTCATCGCCAAACATTACACCGAACGGACCGCGAGCCTCACCGGTCGAAGCGAAGGCCCATGACGAAGCTGGACCAACGCTCTTGAAACGCCGCCATGTCGCGCTCGCCCAGGGTCTCGACCAGCGTCGCGTAGCCCGTGGGGTCGGCCCTCTTGGCGGCCCTGAACGCTCTGTAGAACCGGACCAAGAGGCCCTTTTGCTGGAGGTAGTACATCAGGTAGCGCGCCTGCGCGTAGTTGGTCCCGGTGTCCTCGTCGTAAAAAGCGTGGTCGCTCATCGCCGCGAGCGCCTTGAACGTCGGCACGCGCCCGCGCGCGAGCGCGCGCTGCAGCCCCGGGAGCCGCCAGTTGGTGTACCCGACGATGTGGCCGTTCTCTTCTCCCGACTGCTCGAAGAGCGACCCGAGCCCCTCGTTCAGCCAAGCCGGCGCGTCGTCGAAGTCGGCCTCCACGTACGGGTGCACGATCTCGTGCACGAGCGTGCCACCGCCAGTCGCGATGTTCATGAACAGGCCCCCGTTCTGCCGCGAGTAGAAGCCGTAGGGCGTGCCCGGGTCGTCGCCGGTCAGGCGCACCACGCCGCGCTCGTAGCTGGCCGCGCTCTTGAAGAGAAAGACGTTCAGGATGCGCTGGGGCCGCTTCTCGAAGAAGTCTTGCTCGAGCTTGTCGGCCGCCCACCGAACCGTCTGCGCGCGACGCGCCAAGACCTCGGGCGTGTCGTCTCCGACGACGACGAACGGGTCTTCGATGCGGAACGAGAGCCCGTTCATCCCGAGCGCGGTGAGCCGCTCCTTGAGCGCGAGCACGTGCTGCGCGTACGCGGCGGGCTCGAACGTGCCGGTGCGCTTCGGCGGGTCGCGGAGATCGGCGGGGCGGAGCGGCAGGCTCACGAGCGTCCCCTGGTCGGTCTCGTACTTGAGCGGCCAAAGGTCGATGAGCCGTTCGCGCGGCATCCGCAGGTAGCCCCCCTGATCGATCGCGGGGTCGTGGTAGACCACCTGGTCGGCGTCCCGGTCGTAGCCCACGACGAGGCGGAAGTGCTCGGTGGTCTGGGGACGCTCGTCGAAGCGCGTGCACACGATCGTGGGGACGCCCGCCGCGAGATCCGCGAGCACCCGGTCGAAGCTCCCCGCGAGGGCGGGCCCCGGATTGGTGGCGTCGACGCGCGTCCAGACCGGGCCCACGTCGAAGCCCAGGTTCTTGGCGCCGGCGGCGAGCTCACGCGTGATGGCGCCCCGCCCCAGCGCGGGGTCGACCGCGGCCGCCGCGAACACGCCGTCCTGATCGTAGGCGCGACCCAGACGCCGGGCCGCCATCTCGATGCACGCTTCACCGCAGAAGTCGGGCCGCTGCCGGACATGGGGCACGCCGTCGAGGACGATCGTCCCGGGCCCCGAAGGCGCCGGTACGCGAACGGGCGCGGGCGCGGCCACGCGATCCGGGCCGCGCACGTCTCCGCACGCCAACCCGAGGCTCGCCGAGCCCAGCATCCAGACAAAGCTTCGCCGCTGCATGGTCGTTCGTCGTTCCGCGGGGCCGAAGTGTGACCTGGCTGCGGGGGCTCAGACCATGCGCAGCGCGAGGAAGTCTTGCTCGTCGAGGCCGGGAGCCCCTAGCTCACGAAGCGCCTCGTTGAGGAGCGGGAGCGGCACCGTGGTCGGCAGCGGCACCTCGAGGCCGATCGGCAGCCCCGCGTCGTCGTAGTGGGCGGTCATCGGCGGCCGGATCGGGATCGTGCGGCCGCACTTGCCGCTCGCGCCCTCTCTCAGGTGCAGGAACGCTGCGACCGGCTTGCCCTTGCGGAAGACGATCTCGACCCTGGGCCGCACGCGCTCGGAGCTTGCCACGTCACCGGAAGGTGAAGAATTTTTTCTCTTTCGGCAAGGTCACATAGAGGGCCCCCCGGCCATCCCAACCGATATCGCTCGCCGCCTCGGCGAACGGCTGCTTGAACGCGGTCGAGCCGTCGTGGCGCCGGAACGCGACGAGGTCCGAGCCGGCGCCTCGGTTCACCACCGAGACGATGTAGTCCTCGAAGATCACCGGCTGCCGGGCGAGGACTCCCGCCTCGGTTCGCCAGACGGTGGCCCCCGTCTTCAGGTCCACCGACGACAGGAACGCGGTCGACGTCTTGGGGTCGTAGCTGATCGGGCTGTTGACGAGGAGGAGCCGCTCGTCGAGCACCGTCGCGTAGGCGAGCGGCCGCGCGCCCGACGACGGCTCGATGGGCCCCAGGGCGAACGGCGCGAAGTCGAGGACCCTGTCCACCTTCTCGGCCTTGATGATCGCGATGAACCGGAGACCGTAGGCGAGGATGACGTCGTCGCCGTCGCGCGAGGCCCAATGGATGCTCTCGAGCCCGAGCTCGCGCGGGTAGAGGTGGCTCGGCCCGTTCGGGTACGCGTTCATCGCGAACTCGGGCCGCGTCTCACCCTTCTTCGGCGGCACCTCGCGCCCGGTCGGGTAGTACAGATCACTCTCTTTCACGGGGACGAAGCGCCGGGGCTGCACCGTCTTGCGAGGCCCATCGGTGCGCGTCTTGGCCTTGGTGAGCGGCTGTACGGGCACCGGCTCGACCTCGGTGAGATCGATCCCGGCGCGCCCGCTGGCCCGCTCGATGAAGAAGTTTCCCGCCGCCTCGAGCCCCTTGGCCAAGCTCGCGTCTTGCGGGAGAACCTTCGCGATCTCGACCAAGGCGGGACCGTCGCGGTGGTCGAGCGCGATGGCCGCGTTGGTGAACCAGCAGCGGGTGATCTCGCCGGTCGGGATCGACGCGTCGGCATCGCCGAGCTTGACCATCTGCCCGAGCTCCACCTTGGCCGCGGCCGGGGACGGCGTGATTTCGAACGTCTCGACCGACTCGTCGCCCCAGGCGAAGACGCGATTGGCGTTGCCGAAGACGTGGTCGGCGCGCGCCGAGAGCGGGGCCGTCGCCACCACCTTGCCCGTCGCCAGATCGATGACGTTGAGCTTCGAGTCGCCGGCCGGCTTCGTGTAGGCCTGGCGGGCGACGCGGCGATCCTCGTCGGTGGTCGTGCTGAAGCCGACGACCGCGTAGCCCGCCGACACGTGCATCGTGTAGCTCGTCGCGATGGCGGCGTCGCTGATCCAAGCGACCTTGTCGGTCGTGAGATCGTAGGCGACCACGAACCCGTCGGGCTTCGCGCCGAGCCCGTCCCCGTCGTGAGCGAACTGCGCGACGAGCAGGGGCCCGACGACCTTGGCGTCGCGCACCTGGGCGTTGATGCTGTTCGGATCGACCATCGGAGGGGGCGGGATCGAGACCGGCGACGACGAGGGAGGGAGCATCGGCCGATCGGGGACCGCGGGGACGACGACGGGCTTGAGCACCGCCTTGAAGCCCTCGGCGACGACCGGCAGAAAATCCACCGGCCGGATGCCGCCTACCCGATCGCCGACGACCAGGAGGGCCGGCCCGTACTCGGCGATCGTGTGATCCTCGTGGTGGCGCACGGTGCCCATGTGCAGCTCGCCCATCTGATCGGGAAAGAACAGCAGCGGATCCGCGCCGTTCGGCTCCTGGTTCACGTCGGCGACCTTGTTTCGCTCTTTGAAGGCCGCTTGATCGGAGTCGTGCCGCTCCTCGGAGAGGCGCTTGAGCGTGATCGCGCCGATCTTGGGGAGCTTGTCGGCGCGCGCCACCGTCTTGTGCGGCGGCGCGATGGCGGCCACCTGGATCGGCTTGAGCTTCTCGGCGCGCTTGGTCAGCTCTTGTCGCAACGCGTTGCGCTCGGCCTCGGCGGTCGAACGAAAGGTGAACGCGGCCAGATCGGTCGGCCGCGTCGCGAGCGCCTCGCGGAACGCGTCGAGGGCGTTCGTGACGTCTCCCTTTGCGAGGGCATCGAGGCCCTTCTGCCGGGCTGCCAGCGACGGCGACGGCTTGGCGGGCCGGGTGTCGGGCTTGCAGGGGGGGAGCGAAGCAGGAGGCTTTGCCGCGGCGCTCACGGCGCCGGGGGTCGAGGCCGGCTTCGGCTTCGACGTGCTCCGTGGGCTCGAGGGCTCGGTAGCGGCGGGCCCGCAGGCGAGGGCGCCGAGGGCGATCGTCAGCATGAGCCGGGTGAGGGTCGAAGAAATCGCCATGGCAGCTATGTATACCGGGTCGCCCCTCGGGTTCCCGCGAAGGGGATACCTCGCTGTACGCTCTCGCGCCGCCGAAGCTTTCGACCCTTCGTGCGGCTCACCTTTTGTCACCCAGGCGAGAATCGTCTGCTACGAATGATGCGTGAGGTTGCTGTCGGCCGCGATCCTCGCGCTCGGGCTCTCGGCTTGCGCCGTCGGGGCGCCGGGGCCGAACGCCCCCGCCGGGGCGCAGGCGCCGCCGGAGTGGCTGCCCCCCTACACCGCCGCCCAGCAAGCGTTGCTCCAGCCGGGCGGTGAGCCCGTGGCGGTTCGCGCCGCGAGGACGTTCCCCGACACGAGCACGTTCCGGCACGCCGAGGAGCGGGTGCTCGACGACCCGCGCGACGCGATGCGCATCACCCGGATGGTGGCCGAGATCGTCGAGCGGTCTCCACGGTACTACGCGATCACCGACGCCAAGCGCGACATCGCCAACCATGTCGCGCAGTACGGCCCGCCCGGCGCAGACGAGCCGAACGCCTGGGTGCTCGCGCACAAGGATGGCCTCGGCGGGGTGGCGCTCTCGCCGGTCACGCCGACCAAGGACGCGCGCGCGGCGTACGATCGAGGCGCGTCGGCCCTGCGCGCCGGCGACGGCGACGGCGCCATCAGCGCGTTCCGCCTCGCCGTCGACAAGAGCCCGCGGGTCCCTGCTCTCCACCTCGCGCTCGCTCGGTCGCTCGAGCGGAGCGCCCCGGCCGAGGCCGAGCAGGTCTATCGCGCCCTCCTCACGCTCGACCCGACCCTGGCATCTGCGCACGTCGGCCTCTCGGGCGTCTTGCTCGCCCGTGGTGACGCACCTGCCGCGCGCGTCTCGCTCGCCCACGCCCTCGCCTATCACCCCAGGTCGCGCACCGCGCTCGCGATGGCCGAGCGCCTCCGTTCGCCCGACCGCGTCGTTCCCTTTGCGATCTTTCTCGACGTGGATCCGGCCGGTGCGGTGCGCATCGCGTCGGCACCCACGACGGCGGCGCGAATGTACGCGGGCTGTCGCGCGGTGATGCGGTACGAGCCCGAGCTGCGCGAGCTGCTCTTCGACGTGACCCCCGAGTCGCCGTACTTCTTGAGCGCCGCCGAAGAGATGCTCTGCATGGAGAGCGCCATCGGTGCGTACGTCGCCGAGCGGGTCGCGGCCCGCGACGAGGGCCGCGA
>ERZ761602.6565-NODE-6565-length-12888-cov-3.600171_pt1 | contig 12888 bp, 11 predicted proteins | sample MGYA00512165_ERZ761602 | MGnify/ENA primary metagenome ERZ761602 (study PRJEB28899, sample SAMN02445085) | bioreactor sludge metagenome | biome: EBPR sludge; isolation source: Thorneside wastewater treatment plant | place: Australia: Brisbane, Thorneside...
GGTCGGCTGGAGCCCCGAGCGCATCGCCGCGACGACCTTTCTGGACGACGGGCTGGAGGCCGCGCGCGCCCCTGTGGATGTGGTGATCGAGGCCACCGGCGCGCCCGAGGCCGGGCTGAACCACGCCCGCGCCGCGCTGGACGCCGGGCGCCATGTGGTGATGGTCAATGTCGAGGCCGATGTGCTGGCGGGTCCGGTGCTGGCGGCGCAGGCGCGGGCGGCGGGGCTGGTCTATTCCATGGCTTACGGCGATCAGCCGGCGCTGGTGGCCGAGATGGTCGACTGGGCGCGCGCCGCCGGGTTTCAGGTCGCCGCGGCGGGGAAGGGGACGAAATACCTGCCCGAGTATCATGCTGTCACTCCCGACGGCGTCTGGCCCCATTACGGCATGACCCCCGAGGCCGCGCGCGCCGCGGGGATGAACCCGCAGATGTTCAACAGTTTTCTGGATGGCACCAAGTCGGCGATCGAGATGGCGGCGATTGCCAATGCCTGCGGCCTGGATGTGCCCGAGGGCGGGCTGGCCTTTGTGCCCTGCGGGGTCGACGATCTGGCGCGGGTGCTGCGCCCGCGCGCGCTGGGCGGGCAACTGGAACGTGACGGCATGGTCGAGGTGGTCAGCTCGCTGGAGCGCGACGGTCGGCCGGTGTTTCGCGATCTGCGCTGGGGGGTCTATGTGATCCTGAAGGCGCAGAACGACTATGCCGCCGCTTGCTTTGCGCAATACGGGCTGAAGACCGACGACACCGGGCGCTATGCAGCGATGTACAAGCCCTTTCACCTGATCGGCATGGAACTGTCGGTCAGCGTGCTGTCCGCCGCCCTGCGCGGCGAGGCGACGGGGTCCAGCCGCGAATGGCGCGGCGATGCGGTGGCGGTGGCCAAGCGCGACCTGAAAGCGGGCGAGGTGCTGGACGGCGAGGGTGGCTATACCGTCTGGGGCCGCGCCTGTCCGGCGGCAACCTCGGCCCGGCGGGGGCTGCTGCCGATCGGCCTTGCCCATCGCGTGCGGCTGCGGCGCGATGTGGCGCGCGGTGAAAACCTGGGCATGGCCGATGTCGATCTGGACGAATCGCAGACAGCTGTGCGTTTGCGCCGCGAGATGCTTGCCGGTTGGGCAGGGTCACGCTAGTTTTTTCCACTGTCGCGCCCATTTCAGGGCAGCGGGGCCTTGCCTCGTGGGCACGCAAAATCGTCACTTGAGCTTTTGATCACAACTTCGCACAGTCGCAGGAAAGGTCTTGAGAGCCTTTGCGACAACAACCGCCCGAAAAGGGCCCAACGGAGAGACCGGACGTATGACGAAACTTCTGACTTCGACCGCATTGACCGCGCTCGTGCTGAGCGCTGCCGCCGCCCAGGCGCAGGTTGTCAATGTCTACAACTGGTCGGACTATATCGCCGAAGACACGCTGGCGGCCTTCACCGCCGCGACCGGGATCACTGTCAACTATGACGTCTATGATTCGAACGACACGCTGGAAGCGCGGATGCTGGCGGGGTCGTCGGGGTTCGATGTGGTCGTGCCGACCGGCGACTTCCTGCAGCGTCAGATTTCGGCCGGCGTCTATCAGCCGCTGAACCGTGACCTGCTGCCGAACCTGGCCAACATGGACCCGGCGCTGATGGCGTTGGCCGAGGCCTTTGACCCGGGCAACGCGCATTCGGTGATCTACCTGTGGGGCACCACCGGGATCGGCTATAACGCCGCCGCGGTCGCCGCGCGCATGGGCGAGGATTACGAGGTCAACTCGTGGGATATCCTGTTCAACCCCGAGATCGCCAGCCGCTTTGCCGATTGCGGCATTGCCTGGCTGGACTCGCACACCGAGATCCTGCCCGCAGCCCTGCGCTATATCGGTCGCGAACCGGTCACCACCTCGGAGGATGATTTCAACGCCGCCGCCGAGATGCTCCAGCAGGTGCGTCCCTTCGTGCGCTACTTCCATTCGTCGCAGTATATTTCCGACCTGGCCAACGGCGAGATCTGCCTGGCCATCGGCTGGTCGGGGGACATCCTGCAGGCCGCCACGCGCGCCGAAGAGGCGGGCAACGGGGTCGAGGTGGGCTATGCGATTCCCAACGAGGGCGCGCATCTGTGGTTCGACCTCTTCGCCATTCCGGCCGACGCCCCGAACCCGGAAGGCGCGCATGCCTTCATCAACTTCATGATGGATGCGCAGATCGCGGCGAACAACACCAACTATGTCGCCTATCCCAATGCGAACGCCGCCTCGACCCCGCTGATCGACGAGGCGATTCTGAACGACCCGACGATCTATCCCTCCGACGAGGCCCGGGCCGGTTTCTGGACCCTGCGCCCCTATGACAGCCGCACCGACCGGGTGGTGACCCGCATCTGGACCCGCCTGCGCACCGGGCAGTAAGCCCCTTGGCCCCGTCCGCGTGTTGCGGGCGGGGTCCTTTCGTTCGGAGGCCATTTCATGCCCAGCAATCCCGCGATCGCCGCCAACACCCGCCCCTGGCGCGATCCTGCTGCCAAGCCGTTCATTTCGATCAAATCCGTCACCAAACGCTTTGGCGATTTCACCGCCGTCAACGATGTGAGCCTCGACATTTTCCGGGGGGAATTGTTCTGCCTCCTGGGTGGATCGGGCTGCGGCAAGTCCACGCTCTTGCGCATGCTGGCCGGGTTCGAAACCCCGACCGCAGGCCAGATCATCATCGACGGTCAGGACATGGGCCGGGTGACGCCGGACAAGCGCCCGACCAACATGATGTTCCAGTCCTATGCCCTGTTCCCGCACATGAGCGTGGAAAAGAATGTGGCTTACGGGTTGATGCGCGAGGGCAAGTCGCGCGCCGAGGCCTATGAGCGTGTCGGCGAGATGCTGAAGCTGGTCAAGCTGGACCAGTTCGCCCGCCGCAAGCCGCATCAGCTCTCGGGGGGGCAGCGCCAGCGGGTCGCGCTGGCGCGGGCGCTGGCCAAGCAACCCAAGGTGCTGTTGCTCGACGAACCCCTGGGTGCGCTGGACAAGAAGCTGCGCGAGGAAACCCAGTTCGAACTGGTGCGCATCCAGGAGACGCTCGGCATCACCTTCATCGTTGTGACCCACGATCAGGACGAGGCGATGACGCTGGCCACCCGCATCGGCGTGATGACCGAGGGCGTCATCAAGCAGGTCGGCGAGCCGCGCCAGATCTACGAGACGCCCGCCTCGCGGTTCGTCGCCGATTTCATCGGCTCGGTGAACCTGTTCGAGGGGCAGGTGCAAAGCCTCGACGGATCGCAGATGCGGGTGCGGACCACCGATCTGGGCGAGGTTCTGGCGCCGTCGGCCCCCGGGCTGTCGGTGGGCCAGACCATCTGGCTGGCGATGCGCCCCGAGCGCGCCTGGATGACCCGCGACGTGCCGCCCGACGGGGTCAACACTGTTCCCGGCGTGGTGCAGGACATGGGCTATGTCGGGCATATGTCCTCGTATCTGGTACAGTTGGCGAATGGGCGGGTGATCCGCGTCACGCAGGCCAACGAAGGGCGACGCGACAATCCGATTTCCTGGGACGAATCCGTGCATGTCAGCTTTGATCCCCCCGATTTCCGGGTGCTGACCGAATGAGCGACGCCCTCCCCACCCCCCGCCGTTTCCCGCTGACCGCCGGCCTGATGGCCGGGGTTGGCGGGCTTCTGGGAGCGACCGCTGTCGGCTGGCTGGGCCTGCCGCCCAATGTCGCGCTGTTGCTGAGCATCACGGTCGGCGTGGCGCTGCTCGCCTTTGCGCTGGGACGAGTCATGGGTTGGTCCGACCGATGGATGGTGATCGCCATTCCGCTGGGCTGGTTTCTGGTCTTCTTTCTGGTGCCCTTCTTTGTTCTGGGCCGCATCTCGCTGAGCGAGGCGATCATCGCCCGCCCACCCTATTCGCCGCTGTGGGACACCGCGCCAGACGGCAGTATCGAGATCCTCGCCAGTCTGCAGAATTACGGGTTCATTCTGGGCGAGTCGCTCTATCGCAACGCCTATCTGTCGTCGATGCAGGTGGCGGCGGTCTCGACCGTCTTTGCGCTGCTGATCGGCTATCCGATCGCCTATTACATCGCCCGGTCCGAGGAACCCAAACGCTCGATCCTGCTGCTCATGGTGATCCTGCCGTTCTGGACCTCGTTCCTGTTGCGCGTCTACGCCTGGATCGGCTTCCTGCGCCGCGAGGGGGTCATCAACAACCTCCTGCTGTGGGCGGGCATCATCGACGAGCCGCTGGTGATGATGCAGACCCCCGGCGCGGTCTATGTCGGCATCGTCTATACCTATCTGCCCTTCATGATCCTGCCGATCTATTCCGCCCTTGAAAAGATGGACGGATCGCTGATCGAGGCGGCCGAGGATCTGGGCTGTTCGCGCCTGTCGGCCTTCTGGCTGGTCACCTTTCCGTTGTCGCGGCCGGGCATCATCGCCGGCTGCTTTCTGGTCTTCATCCCGGCGATGGGCGAATTCGTCATCCCCTCACTTCTGGGCGGGTCGCAGACGCTGATGATCGGCAAGGTGCTGTGGGAGGAATTCTTTTCCAACCGTGACTGGCCGGTGGCCTCGGCGGTGGCGGTGGTCCTGCTGCTGCTGCTGGTCGTGCCCATCGTACTGTTCCAGCGCAACCAGCAACGCCAGCAGGAGGCCGGGAAATGAAGCACCGTCTAAGCTGGTTCAACGTCACCTCGCTGACACTGGGCTTCGCCTTCCTGTATCTGCCGATGCTGATCCTGATCATCTTCAGCTTCAACGATTCGCGGCTGGTGACGGTCTGGGGCGGCTTTTCGACCCGCTGGTATGGCGCGCTGTTCCAGAACCAGCAATTTCTGGATGCCGCATGGGTCACGCTGAAGGTGGCGCTGTTTTCCTCGACCCTGGCGACGGTGCTGGGAACCATGGCGGCCTATGTGCTGGTCCGGGCCGGGCGCTTTCCGGGCCGGACGCTGTTTTCCGGGATGAGTTATGCCCCGCTGGTCATGCCAGAGGTGATCACCGGCCTGTCCCTGCTGCTCTTGTTCATCGCCATCGGGTTGGACCGGGGCGTCTTCACCATCGTGCTGGCGCATACCACCTTCGCCATGTGCTATGTCTCGGTCGTCGTCTCATCGCGGCTGATGACCTTCGACCGTTCGCTGGAAGAGGCCGCGCTGGATCTGGGCTGCACGCCGTTCGATGCCTTCCGCTCGGTCACGCTGCCGATCATCATGCCGGCGGTGATTTCCGGCTGGCTGCTGGCCTTCACCCTGTCGCTGGACGATCTGGTGATCGCCTCCTTCACCTCGGGGCCGTCCTCGACCACGCTGCCGATCAAGATCTTCTCGGCCGTCCGCCTTGGCGTCAGCCCGGAAATCAACGCGCTGTCCACGATCGTGATCAGCATCGTGGCGGTGGGGGTCATCACCGCCTCGCTGATCTCGAAGCACACCATCGCGCGCAGGCAGCGCGAAGAGATGGAAGCGGGGCATGGGTGATCCGGCGCATCTACGAGGATGCGGCCTATGGCGCAGGATCGCTTGACGGCTGCTACTGGACGGACACGATTGCCGATCCGGGCGACTGGCCATCGCTGACCGGACAGGCGCAGGCTGATGTCGCGGTGATCGGCGCGGGTTTCACCGGGCTGAACGCGGCGCTGGAACTGGCCGGCGCGGGCGCCGATGTGGCGGTGGTGGACCTTCACCGGCCGGGCTGGGGCGCCTCGGGGCGCAATGGCGGCTTTTGCTGCCTCGGCGGCGCAAAGGCGGGACGCGACACCCTGCTGCACCGTTATGGCGAGGTCGAGCTCCGCCGCTATCTCGCGGCCGAAAAGGCGGCGATCACCCATGTCCGCGACCTGCTGAACCGCCACGACATCGCCGCCGACACCCATTCGCAGGCGGGTGAATTGCAACTGGCGCACCGCCCGCGGGACTTCGCCGCCCTGCGTCGGAACGCCGACCAGACCGCGCGAGACTACGGCACCGAAGTCAGGCTGATCCCCCGCGATGACCTGGCCGCCGAGGGGATGGCGGGACCGGCCTTCCATGGCGGCATGGTCGTCCCGCTGGGCTTCGCGCTGAATCCCCGGAAATACCTGCTGGGCCTGGCCGATGCCGCGCGGAATGCCGGCGCGCGCATCCATGCCGACAGCCCCGTCCTGTCGATCACGCCCCGGAACGGCGGCTGGCACCTGACCACGCCACAGGGCAGCCTGCTGGCCCGCCGCCTGCTGGTCGCAACCAACGGCTATTCCTCGGACGACCTGCCGGGCTGGATGCGCGCCCGCTATTTGCCGGCGCAATCCAGCGCGATCATCACCCGCCCGCTGACCGGGGCCGAAATCGCCGCGCAGGGCTGGACCACCGACCTGATGGCCTATGACACACGGCATCTGCTGCATTATTTCCGCCTGATGCCCGACCGCCGCTTTCTGTTCGGCATGCGCGGCGGCATCCGCTGGACAGCAGCCGCGCATGCCGAAATCCACCGGATGATCACCCGCGACTTTCATGCCATGTTCCCCGCATGGGGCGGCGTCGAGATCACCCATTTCTGGTCCGGGCTGGTCAACCTGACCCGCGATCTGGTGCCCTTCGCCGGCCCGATTCCGACCATGCCGGGGGTCTTCGCCGCTTTCGGCTGGCACGGGAACGGCGTGGCGATGGCAAGCTGGACGGGGCGGCAGGTCGCGCATCTGATGCTGGACCGGCCGCATGACCTGCCGGGCTTCTTCAGCCGCCCGCCCGCGCGGTTCGAGCTTGGCCGGTTTCGCCGCCTGTCGCTGCGCGCGGCTTATGCGGCCTATGGGCTGCTGGACCGTTAGGAATCGCGCTGCAACAGGTCACGGGTGAACAGCTTGTCGGCCACATCGGCCAGATCGTCATGGCGGCGGTTGGCAACGATCAGGTCAGCCCGCGCCTTGAACTCCTCCAGATCGCGGATCACGGGCGAGTTGAAGAAATGCTCCGCCTCCAGCGCAGGCTCATAGACGATGCAGGGAATGCCTTGCGCCTTGATCCGCCTCATCAGCCCCTGCACGGCACTGTCACGGAAATTGTCCGAACCTTCCTTCATCACCAGCCGGTAGATGCCCACCATCCGCGGTTGCCGGGCGATGATCTGTTCGGAAATGAAATCCTTGCGGGTGCGGTTGGAGTCGACGATCGCCGCGATCAGGTTCTGCGGCACCCGGTCGTAATTCGCCAGCAACTGCTTGGTATCCTTGGGCAGGCAATAGCCGCCATAGCCGAAGGACGGATTATTGTAGTAATCGCCGATCCGCGGATCCAGAGAGACCCCTTCGATGATCGGGCGCGGATCAAGACCGCGACTGAGGGCATAGCTGTCCAGCTCGTTGAAATAGGCGACGCGCATGGCCAGAAACGTATTGGCGAACAGCTTGATCGCCTCGGCCTCGGTCGATTCGGTCAGCAGGACCGGCACATCGGGTTTCTCTGCCCCTTCCAACAGCAGATCGGCAAAGCCCCGCGCCGCATCCGTGCGGTCGCCGACGACGATCCGGCTGGGATGCAGGTTGTCATACAGCGCCAACCCCTCGCGTAGGAATTCGGGCGAGAACAGGATGCGGTCGGTCCCGTGTTCCTCGCGCATCCGGCGGGTGAAGCCGACGGGGATCGTGGACTTGATCACAACCGTCGCATCCGGCGCGATCCGCCGGGCCTGCGCGATCACCGCCTCGACCGAGGCGGTGTCGAAATAGTTCGAGCGAGGATCGTAATTGGTCGGCGTGGCGACGATGACATATCTGGCACCCGTCAGCGCCGCCCCGGCATCCGTCGTCGCGGTCAGGTCAAGCTGGCGTTCGGCGAAGAAGCGGGCGATCTCGCGATCCTCGATGGGGCTTTCGCGACGGTTGACGGCATCGACCCGGCCCGCGTCCACGTCCAGCGCCATGACCTGATGGCGCTGCGACAGAAGGACGGCATTCGACAGGCCGACATAGCCCAGACCCACAACGGCAAGTTTCATCGCCGACACTCCAATCACCAGAACGCAGCCCTTCTAGGCCAGCCGCCGGGCCGCGTCCACCGGATCAGAAATCCCAGTCCTCATCCTCGGTCGCGACCGCCTTGCCGATGACATAGCTGGACCCCGAGCCGCTGAAGAAATCATGGTTCTCGCTGTCGGGCGACAGGGCCGCCAGAATCGCCGGATTGACCTCGCAGGCGCTTGGCGGGAACAGTGCTTCATAACCCAGGTTCTGCAACGCCTTGTTGGCGTTGTAGTGCAGGAACGCCTTCACATCCTCGGTCAGGCCGATGCCGTCGTAAAGCTCGGCCGTGTATTTCGCCTCGATATCGTAAAGGTCGAAGATCAGCGCAAAGGCAAAGTCCTTCAATTCCTGCTGCCGCTCTGCCGACAGCTTCTCCAGCCCGCGCTGATATTTGTAGCCGATGTAATAGCCATGCACGGCCTCATCGCGGATGATCAACCGGATCAGGTCGGCGGTATTGGTCAGCTTGGCGCGGCTGGACCAATACATCGGCAGGTAAAAGCCCGAATAGAACAGGAAACTTTCCAGGAAAACGCTGGCGATCTTGCGCTTCAGCGGATCGCTGCCGGCCTTGTATTCGTCCAGAACCAGCCGCGCCTTGGCTTGCAGATGCGGATTTTCCTCGGACCAGCGGAAAGCCTCGTCCACCTCCTTGGTCAGGCACAGCGTCGAGAAGATCGAGGAATAGGACCGCGCATGCACGGCCTCCATGAAGGCAATGTTCGACAGCACGGCTTCCTCGTGCGGCGTCACCGCATCGGGCATCATCGAGGGTGCCCCGATGGTGTTCTGAACCGTGTCCAGCAGCGTCAGCCCGGTAAAGACGCGGATGGTCAGCTCCCGCTCCTCGGGCCGCAGCGTCGCCCAGCTTTGCACGTCATTCGACAGCGGCACCTTCTCGGGCAGCCAGAAATTGACGGTCAGCCGGTTCCAGACCTCCAGATCCTTGTCGTCCTCCAGCCGGTTCCAGTTCACCGCGCGCGCCACGGTCCGCATCACCTGATCCTTCATCGCCGAAGAACCCCTCTCATCTCTGGTGTTCACATATGTCGCGGGGATCACAGGGTGCAGGACACGCAGCCCTGAACCTCGGTTCCCTCCAGCGCGGCCTGCCGCAACCGGATGTAATAGATCGTCTTGATGCCCTTCTTCCACGCATGGATCTGGGCACGGTTGATGTCGCGCGTCGTCGCCTCGGCCGGGAAGAACAGCGTCAGCGACAGGCCCTGATCGACATGTTCGGTCGCCGCCGCATAGGTGTCGATGATCGCTTCGGGGCCGATCTCATAGGCGTCGCGGTAATAGTCCAGGTTCTCGTTCGACATGAAGGCGGCGGGGTAATAGACACGCCCGATCTTGCCTTCCTTGCGGATCTCGATCTTCGAGACGATCGGATGGATCGAACTGGTCGAGTTGTTGATATAGCTGATCGACCCGGTCGGCGGCACCGCCTGAAGGTTGCGGTTATACAACCCGTGCTTCATCACATCAGCCTTCAATGCGGCCCAGTCCTCGCGCGTCGGCAGCACGATCCCCTCGAAAACCCGTGCGACATCGGGCAGCGCGGGCAGCCAGTCGCGGTCGGTATATTTGTCGAAGAACGTCCCGTCGGCATATTTCGATTTCTCGAAATCACGGAAAGTCGCGCCCTTTTCCCGCGCCAGCAGGTTCGAGGCCCGGATCGCGTGATAGGCGACGGCGGCGAAATAGACGCTGGTGAACTCGATCCCCTCAGGGCTGCCGTAATGAATCCGCTCACGCGCCAGAAAGCCGTGCAGGTTCATCTGGCCAAGGCCCACCGCATGCGCCTCGTCATTGCCGCGCCGGATCGAGGGCACGGCGTCGATGGCCGACATTTCCGACACGGCGGTCAGCGCGCGGATCGCGGCTTCGATGGTGGCGCCGAAATCGGGGCCGTCCATGGTGGCGGCAATGTTCAGCGAACCCAGATTGCAGGAAATATCCGTGCCAAGGTGGGAATAGGACAGGTCTTCGTTATATTCGCTGGCCTCGTTCACTTGCAGGATTTCGCTGCACAAATTCGACATGCTGATCCGGCCATGCACCGGATTGGCGCGGTTCACCGTATCCTCGAACATGATATAGGGATAGCCGCTTTCGAACTGGATTTCCGCGATGGTCTGGAAGAATTCGCGGGCGTTGATCTTGCGCTTGCGGATACGCTTGTCGTCCACCATCTCGGCATATTTCTCGGTCACCGAGATTTCCGAGAACGGCACCCCATAGACCCGCTGCACGTCATGGGGTGAAAACAGATACATATCCTCATTCTTCTTCGCCAGTTCAAAGGTCACGTCGGGGATGACCACGCCGAGGCTCAGCGTCTTGATGCGGATTTTCTCGTCGGCATTTTCGCGCTTGGTATCCAGGAAGCGCAGAATATCGGGGTGATGGGCGTTCAGATAGACCGCCCCCGCCCCCTGCCGCGCACCCAATTGGTTGGCATAGCTGAAGGAATCCTCCAGCAGCTTCATCACCGGAATCACGCCCGAGGACTGGTTTTCGATCCCCTTGATCGGTGCCCCGGCCTCGCGGATATTGGTCAGCATCAGCGCCACGCCGCCGCCGCGTTTCGACAGTTGCAGCGAGGAGTTGATCGACCGGCCGATGGATTCCATGTTGTCCTCGACCCGCAGCAGGAAGCAGGAAATCAGCTCGCCCCGAGATTTCTTGCCCGCGTTCAGGAAGGTCGGCGTGGCAGGCTGGAACCGGCCCGACAGCATCTCATCCATGAAGCGCAGTGCCAGCGCCTCATCCCCGCGCGCAAGGGTCAGCGCGACCATGACCACGCGATCCTCATAGCGTTCCAGATAGCGCTGCCCGTCGCGGGTTTTCAGCGTGTAGCTGGTGTAATACTTGAACGCGCCAAGGAAGGTCGGGAAGCGAAATTTCTTCTCATAGGCCGCGTCCCAGATGGCGCGCTGGAAATTGCGCGAATACTGGTCCAGCACCTCGGGCTCGTAATAGCCTTCATCGACCAGATAGCGCAGCTTTTCGTCCAGATTGTGGAAGAAGACCGTGTTCTGGTTGACATGTTGCAGGAAATACTGCCGTGCGGCCAGACGGTCGGCATCGAACCGGATGCGGCCATCCGCATCGTAAAGGTTCAGCATCGCGTTCAGCGCGTGATAATCCAGATCCGTCTTTACGCTGTCAAGCATTCCAGCCCCCGCAGTTTTTCCAGCCCCTCGCGCACGCGGGCCATATCGGTTTCGGTTCCGGCCAGTTCAAAGCGATACAGGACCGGAACCTTGCATTTCTCGGCGATGACACGGGCCGCAAGCGCATAGGTGGCGCCGAAATTGCGGTTGCCCGTGCCGATGACGCCGCGCAGCAGGGCGCGGCGGTCGGGATCATTCAGAAAGCGGATCACCTGTTTCGGGACCGCGCCCCGCCCCTCGCCATCGGCAAAGGTCGGGCAGATCAAGACATAGGGCGCGCGCGGCACCGGCATCGGATCGACCGGGCTGATCGGGATCCGGTCGGCCGCCAACCCCAGCATCTCGACGAAACGCGCCGTGTTGCCCGAGGCCGAGGAATAATAGACCAATCCCGGCACGCCCGCCGCCGCTCAGGCCAGCCGGCCGATCATGTCGGGGCGGAACCCCGCCCAGTGGGCATCGCCCGCGATCACCACCGGCGCCTGACGATAGCCAAGCGCCGTCACCCGCTCCATCGCCTGCGCATCCTCGGTCAGGTCGATGACGGCATAATCCAAGCCGCGGGCATCCAGCGCGCGAGTGGTGGCGGTGCATTGCACGCAGGCGGGTTTGGAATAAACGGTAATGGTCATGCCCTTCTGCTCCTCATTTCTCTGCGGCGGTCGGGGGGCGGGACGGCATAAGACCGGCGCAGGCAGCGCCGCTATCCGTCATCACCCCGGACCCACCGTCCGGTTGATTTCTGTCGCCATGGCAGGTTTCCTGGCTTGCAGAGTTTCGCGCGGCTGGCCTTCCCGGTCGTCCCAGTGGCATCCCCAGCCTTGCACTCTACTTACAGTTGCGGGGGCAGCGCCGGCCTTACACCGGTCTTCCCGTTTACCCCCCGACGAGTCGGAGGCACCATAGCCACATCATTTAGACAGCAGAGCGGCGCAGTCGTCAACATCTTGTCACAGAGAAGGGGGAAATTCTGGCGGACGGCTGCCATGGACCGCGATCCAGTCGCCCGCGCCCGACAGGACGGCATCATAGACCACTCGCCCTATGGCGGCACCGATTTCGGTGTGAAGTCCGGCATATCCGCCCCTTCCTGCATCACATGCCAGCGCAATGCAATCCGTTCCGGTGCCGGTTGCCGTACCGGAAGGCAGTTGCAGATTTGCCGCGATCACCGCCGCCGTGCGCGCCTCGGCGGCAATGGTCAGCGCCTCGATCATCGCCGCTTCGGTCAGCCCGGCCTCCAGCAGCAGGGCGATGTTGATCGTGCCCCAGGTCGTGGGCGCGAAACGGCGATGCCCGACCCGCTCGGCATTGCCGAGGCCGACCGTGGCGATGCAGGTCGCGGCACCGCTGCGGGCATGGCGCAGATGTTCCAGCCCGCGCGAGGTCATCATGCCGACCGCATCGCCCATGCCGCGTTCGGCCATCCGGCAGGCCAGCCAATCCGAGGCATCAAGGCCCGGCATCAGGTCAGCGTCGCGCACCTGCCGCCACAGGATATGCCGGGCGGTCACGAAACCCGGATTGCAGGGCGCGAAGGACAGGATACGCCGGGGCCGACCCAGATCAAGAGTCAGCCAAGGCGGTTCCAGCCGCCATGCCATGCCACCGCTGTCCTGTCCGGCGCTGTCCATCCCACCCCCTGCCACCCCGGCCCCTTGCATGCCGCAAGCCATGCAGCGGCGCAACGGATCACGGCCCAATCAGGTCCAGCGGCGGGGACAGCA
>ERZ761602.6569-NODE-6569-length-12884-cov-4.839582_pt1 | contig 12884 bp, 11 predicted proteins | sample MGYA00512165_ERZ761602 | MGnify/ENA primary metagenome ERZ761602 (study PRJEB28899, sample SAMN02445085) | bioreactor sludge metagenome | biome: EBPR sludge; isolation source: Thorneside wastewater treatment plant | place: Australia: Brisbane, Thorneside...
GATCTAGAGCGGCGGTTTCGATCTTCAAGACAACAGATTTTGGAGAGGCGCGCTCTCGTTCAAAAGAAGATAAATCTCGGGCAGAATTTCCAATTTTTAGATGAGACTCGAAAGATTCGAGAGGCCGCATGGAGTGTGAATTCAATTGCGCACGATCTGGCCGATCGGCGGGTGGAAATCACGGGTCCTGTCGAGCGCAAGATGATGATTAACGCCCTTAACTCCGGGGCCAAAGCTTTCATGGCGGATTTCGAGGATTCTCTGAGCCCTTCGTGGTCGAACGTCGTGAACGGACATTTGAATTGCATCGATGCCGTTCGGCGTACGCTTTCTTTCCAAAATCCGGACGGAAAAAAATATGAGTTGAAGCAAAGTATCGCGACGCTTTTAATTCGTCCACGCGGCTGGCATTTGACGGAGGATCATCTTTGGCTGGAGGGCCAACCTCTCTCGGCGAGCATTGCAGATTTCGGATTCTATTTTTTTCATAATGCAAAAGCAGCCCTTGAGAAAGGCACAGCGCCTTATTTCTATTTGCCGAAAATGGAAAGTCATCTCGAGGCACGCCTTTGGAATGAAATTTTTTGTTATGCTCAACAGAAGTTGAACATTCCGCAGGGAACAATTCGCGCCACCGTTCTCATTGAGACGCTTCCTGCTGCATTTGAAATGGATGAAATTCTCTACGAGCTCCGGGAACATTCCGCTGGATTGAATGCGGGAAGGTGGGACTACATTTTCAGTGTCATCAAGAAACTTCATTCACGAACGAGCCTAGAATTTCCCGATCGTTCTCAAGTCACCATGGCAGTGCCTTTCATGAAGTCCTATGCCGAGTTGCTTGTAAAAACTTGTCACCGGCGAAACGCGCACGCGATGGGGGGGATGGCGGCATTTGTACCCAGTCGAAAAGATCTAGAAATAAATGCAAAGGCTTTTCAAAAAGTTCGCGAGGACAAGGAGCGGGAAGCGCAAATCGGGTTCGATGGCACTTGGGTCGCTCACCCGGATCTCGTTCCTGTGGCGATGGAAGTTTTTGATCGAGTGCTAGGAAAAAATGCTCATCAGATTTCAAAACAACGACCGGATGTTCAGGTGGGACCGACGGAACTTCTAAACACGGATATTCCAGGGGGAGCGCTCACTGAGCAAGGCATTCGAAATAATATCTCCGTCGCCCTCCAGTATCTCACGCATTGGTTGAAGGGATCGGGCGCTGTGGCGATTCATCATTTAATGGAAGACGCGGCAACAGCAGAAATTTCTCGCGCTCAACTTTGGTTGGCACTCCATCGATCAGCAAGGATATCGGACGGCCAAACATTTACGGCGGAGCTCTTTCAGCAATGGAGAGACGAAGAAGTAAAAGAGATTCGATCTTCTTCGAAGGCAGAGCCTGAGTTAGCGGCAGCCATTGAACTTTTAAACCACATGGTCCTAGAAAAAGATTTCGAAGAGTTTCTAACGATTCGCGCATACAAAACATTAACGGGGGGAGAATCATGAAGAACAATCATTCCGACACACTTCAACATCAAGCCGAAAGACTCAACATGGCTTGGAGCCAATCGCCGCGCTGGAAGGGAATTTCACGTCCTTACTCTGCGGAAGAAGTCGTTAAATTGAAACCTTCAGTGGCAGTGGAGCACACACTTGCGAAGAGAGGGGCTCAGCGGCTCATGGAAATGTTTCAAAATCAAAGTTATGTGAATGCGTTGGGAGCGCTCACGGGAGCTCAAGCGGTTCAAATGGTAAAGGCGGGGCTCCAGGCAATTTACATGAGTGGTTGGCAAGTCGCTGCGGATGGGAATCTTTCGGCGCAAACGTATCCGGATCAAAGTTTGTATCCTTCAAATTCCGTGCCGGCTTTGGTGAAGCGACTCAACAATGCCCTCATGCGAGCCGATCTCATTCAAGCGAGCGAAGGTGATCGCAGCACGGATTTTTATGTGCCGATTGTGGCGGATGCTGAGGCGGGCTTCGGAGGACCTCTTCACGCCTTTGAACTCATGAAGTCGATGATTGAAGCCGGAGCAAGTGCGGTTCACTTTGAAGATCAACTCGCCTCTGAAAAAAAGTGCGGACACTTGGGAGGGAAGGTATTGGTTCCCACATCGCAATTTATTAAAACGCTCGTCGCGGCGCGACTGGCGGCTGATGTCATGGACGTTCCGGCAGTCATCGTTGCGAGAACGGATTCTCTCAGCGCGAAATTGCTGACGAGCGATATCGACCCTTATGACAAGCCATTTCTCACCGGCAAACGCACCGCCGAAGGATATTTTTATGTGAAGGATGGGATCGACGCCGCGATCGCGAGAGCATTAGCCTACGCACCTTACGCCGATTTGCTTTGGTTTGAAACCTCAACGCCTGATCTGGAAGAGGCCAAGAAGTTTGCTGAGGCAATTCATGCCAAATACCCGGGTAAGTATATGGCTTACAATTGTTCTCCTTCCTTTAAATGGACAAAGCATTTGGACGATAAAACGATTGCGGCTTTTCAAAAGACCTTGGGCACGCTGGGGTACAAATTCCAGTTCATCACCTTGGCGGGATGGCATTCTATTAACTACCACACCTTTGATTTGGCGAAGGCCTACAAAGAGGAGGGCATGACGGCCTATGTGCGTTTGCAAGAAGCGGAATTCGCGCGCGAAAACGAAGGCTACACAGCGACGCGACATCAGCGCGAAGTGGGCACGGGGTATTTTGATCAAGTGCTCATGACGGTGACGCGAGGCGAGTCCGCCACTGCTGCTCTTAAAGATTCGACGGAGAATGAACAATTCTACGGTGAGAATAAAGCAGGGTCTGCGACGACGGCCGCAAGGGCGAACTAGTTAGAAAAGCCTTGTCCCCAGACGAGCTGAAGCTTTTATCAGGGGGCAAGGCGCTCGATCGTCCAGCCCTTTGCCGTTTTTAGGAATTGAAAACGATCATGGAGTCGGGATTTTTGACCAATCCAAAACTCAATTCTTTCGGGAATAATTTTGTAGCCTCCCCAGTGAACGGGACGGGGAATTTCTTTGCCTTCAAACTTCTTTCCAAATTCCGATACGCGTTTTTCCAGTTCGTCTCGGGATTTTAAAACTGAGCTTTGGGGAGAGGCCCATGCGCCAATCTGTGAATCACGGGGTCGAGTTTTCCAGTAATCGTCCGATTCTTGCGGCGAGACTTTCTCTGTCTTTCCTTCAATACGTACTTGCTTTTCGAGTTTCTCCCAAAAAAATGTGAGAGCCGCATGGGGCGTTCCCCCCAAATCCCCAGCTTTGTGACTTTGATAATTTGTAAAAAAATGAAACGTAGCATCCTTCACACCTTTTAAAAGAACGAAGCGATTGGTGGGGAGCCCCTCGGAATTGATGGTCGCCAATGCCGCTGCTGTGAAATGAGAATGTCCCGATTGCTCAGCTTCTTTTATCCAAAGGTTAAAAATCTCAAACGGATCCTTAGATGAAAGTTCCATACCGGACACCTCAAGACTTTTTTAATCGACCGTCAAGGTCCTCGTGGCTGAGATGAAACGCTACTGCAGTAATTCCATGAGTTCTTCTTCGTGATCTAGCCATTCCGCCCGGATAATCTTGAGCGCGGCATTCACGTCTAGATTTACGGTGGCTTCACTGATGTTCAATTCGATAGAAATTTCTTTGAAAGTAAGATTGTCTCGGTAATACATCAAAAACGCCGTTCGAGTGCGATTCTTCAAACTCTTCGTAATGGAATTCCAAAAATCATCTCGTTCCAAATTCTCCGACGGCTCCAATTCCACGAGGGGTGTGGGACGTAAAATCTCCTCGGACCTATTCGCTTTTTTCTCTTGAGTCGTGTGTCCTTCTGCTTGCGCCTTACGAATCGCCTTTCGCAGGTTCGTCAAAATTTCATCTGACCAACCCAGAGCCTGTTGGATCTCCTCCTCCGTGGGGGGGCGACTCAGTTGGTTATGGAGAGTGTGGGTCATTTCCTCCCACTGTTCCTTACGCAGGTAATACGTTCGGCTGATAGGGCCCGAAGCCCTTGCTCCATCGATCACCGCTCCGATAATGCGTTGGCGAGAAAAGCCTTCGAATGCCACCCGTTCGGCCGGATCAAAACTATCGATTGCCTCGAACAAACCCGTGAGAGCCCATGATTCCACTTCCCCAATTGAAAAGAATTCCTTCAAGTCTTTGTTGATTCGCGTTGAACGAGCCAAATTTTGCATATGTTCCAAATAGCGTTCGGCGATTTGCTTACGCAGTTCGCTCTTTTCTTTTTTCTTCGTACTCAGTTTAAATTTGCGCCAAAGCTCGAGTTCGGTCTGTTGATCATTCGCAGAATTTTCCTTAGGAATCACAGGAGCCAGCCCGGCCAAAACCATCAGCATTTGCTTGGGAGCCTGCTTTGGCATTTGAGGCATGAACTTGTTGAGGTCAATTTCCAGGCCCGCAGCGCGCAATGCTGTCTCGGCCCTCGCTTTTAATTGGGGATCTCTTGGAATCGTTGTTTTAAATTCAATCCCCGATTCGTGGAGAATTTGAATCGCCTTCACATACTTAAGAAGAGGCCAATCATTGGCGAGCAGAAGTTGAACATCAGAAGACACTCCTGCTTCATTTAAAAGGTCTGTGAGAGAGCCTTGCTCGGCGAGGGCGTCGATCAAATCCTCTTGCAGAGTAAATCGAAGGAAGTTGTTGTGTGCCCACCAGCGCACTCTTTGAAATTCCTTTGGAAGACCAATCTGAGTCGTCATGGCTCGAAATCGTAAGTAGTGTTTAAGATTCGTCCGCGTCCAGCGCATGGCAGGCAGGAGGCGCTCGACCCTATTGACCCCCGCGGCATCTAACCAGAGGCCTCTGCCTCCATATCGCCGACTTGTAACCTCTGCAAATGTCACAGGGTCCTCCCAAATTCCGCGCGAATTTAGCCAATCGCTAATGCGTTCTTTCGCATCTTTGTGGAATGTTCCTTTGATAAAGGGGAGTTGCAAATCTTCTGTGATGAATTTGGGAAATTCCATCATCGCTCCTAAATGAGTTTTAGATAGAATTTTGCGCTCTTGCTCTGTGAGATCAGATTTTTCCAGCACTGCGTTCCAGGGAGTTCCGTGGATGCCGTGAAAAGATTTTAGGAATTTATCAACGTCGGTGGTAGACGCCTGAAGTGCCGCCCACTGCATGACTCTCCGATTCAACGAAAGCCCGTCGGGGTCAGGCAATTGAATGTACCAGCGAAGGAACCTGATTTTCGACTCAGTATTCCATTTCGTCTCTTTAGAAGTGGAAGAAGCGCTTGGAATGCCGGCAAGTTGCCAAAGCAAATCGTAGGAGCCAAACATTCTTACAAGGTCATTCCCCAGCGTTTTAGGTCTGCTACCTAAATGGTGACGTTGAATGAGCTCCGTCACAATCTCCACCGGCAAATCCTTAATGGTGGTGGATGATACTCGAAATTGATGCTCCCGAAACATCGCCTGCGCAAGTGCGACGCGGTTTAATATCCCCGACCATGCTCCACGAATCTGTTCGCTCGTATACGGCAGGTTCCAGCTTTGAATTTGCTTGAATATATCTCCTCTAGGAGCGAGAGCCCTAAGGATGTCGATCTCTGTGACACCCACCAAATCATTTTCCGCGGCCCAGAAGGAGAGAGCATTTAATGAAATTTTCCCGCGATCTACAAATCTTTTTATCCGCCAACGAAGGTAATCTTTCGCTTGTTCTTCGGTGATCGTCATCGGTTCGGACTTTTTCGAAGCGGTTAAGGTGGTTTGAACTGCTTCCAAGCATGACATCGCATTCGTGGACGGAAACGGAAGGGCGCCAACGAGTAGCCCCATAAGCGCGAGGCGGCCGACGGTAAGCAAATTTTTTGATCCCACACACATCATCAAGTTAGTTCTATAGACGCAAGTCGCGTACCAGCGTTCTAAGCGACTACCGCCGAGGAAATCGTCTTAAAAGGGACGTCTCGGGTATGCAATCTTTGCGGATGTGGAATTGGGGAGGGACATTCCCAACGGGAAGACGCTCAAAAGCGCCCGTGAATATAGTCCTCGAGAATTTCGCGGTGATCAAAAGTAAAGCCGCGATTAAAGAGATCCGTCTTGGAAATGGCAGTAGCGGATTTTGCGTCGTCGCCGCCGCGGGGTTGACCGTCAGCACGAGCGAGAAAAACCACGCTCACCGTATGCCCGCGATTGTCTCTCGAAGGCTGGGAGTAGGCATGAAACTGTCGCACAATTTCTGCGCGCAGATTTGTCTCCTCAAAGAGTTCACGAAGCGCCGCATGCTCCAAGGTCTCACCAACCTCTACGAATCCTCCCGGTAGTGCCCAACCATGAGGCGGAAATTTTCGCTCAATCAAGCAGATTCGATCGCCAGGAAGTTCGCAGATAACATCCACGGAGATGGCTGGCGTTACGGGTCGACCCCTGATTTTGCGATCGATGAATCTGGAAGCTTCCTTCGTCGCCATGAAGAGGAGTTTCGTTTTCACCAAGGTCCAGGCTAAACGAGTGACGCCTTGAATTAAGCGCATGAAAGAATCTCCTTCACGATTTGTGGAACGGTTTCAGAGGCAGAACCCACGCGATGTTCATGGAAGAGCGAGCTCGATGACGTGGGCTCCAAATTAAGTTCCACCGCATGGGCATGTCCCACACTTCGTACGACTTGCACGAATCCCGCCGCTGGATAAACCAAACCACTTGTTCCAATCGACAAAAATAATCCGGCGTAAGAAAGCGCCTCGTCGATTTCTTCCATCTCCAGAGGAATTTCTCCAAACCAAACAATGTGGGGTCGGAGTTGGCCCACGGCTTCACAACTTCCGCATTTTGATTTGTCTTCCAAATCGTCTTCCCATGCGGAAACTTCTCCGCACTTCAAGCAGCGGACCTTGTTGAGCTCGCCGTGCATATGGATCACGGCTTCGCTTCCAGCGCGCTCATGCAAGTTATCCACATTTTGAGTAACGATGAGCGCGGGAGCCTTCCATTTCTTTTGCAAATCTGCCAATGCCAGATGCGCGGCATTCGGTTTCACGGCCGCGTCTTTTAGTTGACGGCGCCGTGCATTATAAAATCGTTGAACGAGGTCCGGATTTCGTTGAAATGCTTCGGGCGTTGCTACGTCCTCCACGCGATGATCCTCCCAAAGTCCGTCTCCCGCCCTAAAAGTCTTCAGGCCCGATTCCGCCGAAATTCCCGCGCCCGTAAGAATCACGATGGGATCGGTTTTTCGAATCGGAAGCGTTGAAGATTTCATAGCGTTCATTAGTGCCACTCAAGTAAAAGAATGCCAATGGAAGAGGCCTATCTCAACTTGCTAAAGGAAGTTTTGGAACGAGGGGAGCGCCGCGAGGATAGGACGGGGACAGGTACGCTGAGCGTTTTTGGGCATCAATTTCGATTCGATCTCTCGGAGGGGTTTCCGCTTCTAACGACGAAGAAGCTCCACTTGCGCTCGATCTTGCATGAGCTGCTTTGGTTTCTAAAAGGCGAGACGAACATCCGCTATCTCAAAGAAAATAAGGTGAGCATTTGGGATGAGTGGGCGGATAGCGAAGGAAATTTGGGACCCGTGTATGGCTATCAATGGCGCCATTGGGGTAAAGAGAATCAACAGGGTGAGACCGATCAGATTACGCAACTGATTGAGGGGATCAAAAGAAATCCGACGTCCCGCCGTCATATTGTGAGCGCCTGGAATGTCTCGGACATCCCGCGGATGAAACTTCCGCCTTGCCATGTGCTCTTCCAATTTTATGTGCATGGGGATTCCCGGCTGTCCTGTCAGCTCTATCAGCGAAGTGCGGATATTTTTCTCGGCGTGCCTTTTAACATTGCCAGTTATGCACTTCTTACCATGATGATTGCGCAAGTGACGGGCTTAAAACCTGGTCACTTCGTGCACACGTTTGGAGACGCGCATTTATATTTAAATCATGTGGAGCAGGCGAAGTTGCAGTTGAGTCGCACGCCTAAACCATTTCCCAAAATGATTTTGAATCCTGCGATTACCCGGATTGAAGATTTTAAATATGAGGATTTTAAGCTTGAGGAATACGAGCCGTATCCCTCGATCGCCGCTCCAATTGCCGTATGATTTTATCTGCTATCGCTGCCATGTCTGAAAACGGAGTCATCGGGTGTGGGAACGCACTTCCCTGGAAGGTGCCCGAAGACATGAAGTTTTTTCGGGAAACCACGACGGGAAAACCTGTCATCATGGGTCGAAAGACTTTTGAGTCGATGAACAGCCGGCCCTTGCCCAAGCGTCTCAATATTGTCGTAAGTCGGACGTCGGGAGGTGTCGTGGGAGAGAATCTGCGCTGGGTCAAAACTCTGGACGAAGCCATAGCCTTATGCCCCCCCAGCACCGCGGAGGCATTTGTGATCGGTGGCGGAGAAATTTATAAATTGGCGATGCCTAAGTTGGATCGCATTTACCTCACGGTGATTCAAACGAAAGTCGAAGGGGATGCTTACTTTCCTGTTACGGAGATGAATCAGCACTTTCGTATGAAATCAGAATCTGAGATTCTGCAGTCCAGCGGGCCCGGAGCCGAGAAATTTACGATTCGAGTTTATGAACACACTTAATCCCAATCCGATCTCTCCCAGTTCAGCGACCCAAGATGAAAGAAATTGGGCGGTCATTCTACACCTGAGCGTTCTGGCCAATGCCGTAGCACCTTTCGCAGGCTTCGCGGTGCCTGTGATTATTTGGGCGATCAAAAAGGATCAGTCAGCTTACTTGAATCAGGTAGGAAAAGAGGTGATCAACTTCGTGATCACCTGCGCCATTTTGGGTGCGATCTTTTCGGTGCTCATTTATGTGGTGATTGGAATCCCGCTCGTCGCACTTCTTTATCTTTGGTGCATCATTTTGCCAATTATCGCGGCGATCAAGACGAGTCAGAGTGAAAATTATCTCTATCCACTCACGATGCGACTTCTAAAGTGAGCATTGCGGGCGCTTCGCCTGTGGAATTTTTTCAAACAGTGGAAATACTTCCGGAAGCTTCGACCGAATATTGTTGATCCGCGTTTGATTCGAGGGGTGAGTGGAAAGAAATTCCGGAGGTCCGCCTCCGCCCGCTTTCGCCATATTTTGCCACAAGGTGACGGCTTCGCGCGGATCAAATCCCGCCTCCGCCATTAGTTGTAGTCCAATCACGTCAGCTTCCGATTCCTGAGTGCGAGAAAAGGGCATGAGAATTCCAAATTGCGCGCCCAGTCCGAGACCCGCCATGATCAGTTGAAACTTCGGCGAGTTTTTATCCTTCATCGCCACCGAAGCTGCCGCAAGTCCTCCTTGCACGAGCAACGCCTGGGAGACGCGCTCATTTCCATGATGGGCAATGACGTGGCCGACTTCATGGCCAAGGATCGCCGCCATTTGTGATGGGGAATTCGCGACGGGAATGATCCCGGTGTAAACGCCGATCTTTCGGCCGGGAAGGGCAAAGGCATTCACCGCTTTATCTTTGAAAACGACAATCTCCCAATTTTGAGATTCCGAATAGGAGCCGGAATTTGCAATCAAGATAGGTTCCGCGATGCATCGAATGTAGGCATTCACCTTTGGATCGCGCTCAATCGGCGTTTGCTTTTTCATCTCCTCAAACGAGCTCGCGCCCATGGTGGCCATTTGAGATTCGGGCATCATATTCAATTGGGATCGGCCAAGGGGCGAGGTGGCACAACTCATCACGATGAGAGAAAGAATAAAAATGGGGAATGTTAGTTTCATATCGAATGGATTCGCTTTCGCTTAAGACTTCGTCAATGGTTTTGACCTCGTGGCTTGAATCACACCAAAGAGAATGAGACTTAAGCCTAGTAAACTCGAAAAAGGAATCCACTCCTGAAAGAAAACGTAACCCCAAAGCAATCCTAAGAGGGGATTTAAGTAGGCGAGTTGGCCCACTTCCGACATCGGGGCCTCATGGTAGGCCTGGGTCATAGTGATCTGACCGAGTTGCGTGAAGGCGCCGATCGCCACGAGCGTGAGCCACTCCGAAGAGGTGGGCCATACGAAGTTTGAAAGTGCAAAAGGGGCAATACCGATGGAAGCGATCAACGCAAAATAATAGACGACGACATAAGGATGATCGGAATTTCTGAGACCCCGCACGCTCGTGTAGGCAATGGCGGATAGAAAGCTTGCAGCAAGCGCGCAAAGAAAGGGTGTGAAGCGGATTTGTTCGTCAAATGATCGGAGCACTGCGATACCCAGGAATGCGACAAAAAAATACATCCATTGTTTTGCGGTGGTCATCTCGCGGTAAAAAAGCGCGGCGAGCATAAGCGAGAAGAGGGGGGCGAGACTTTGAATGGTCGTTGCGGCTGCAAGCGGAAGAGATTGAAGGGCGATGAAATAGAGCACTAAGGAGATCGACCCAAAAATTCCACGCAGAAATAGAAGCTTCTGATTCTTTCCTTTTGGCGAAAGTCGCTTTCGACGCAAAAGATAGGCGCAAATGAACAGAGCAAACACGCCACGCAGCCACGCGATTTGGACTTCCGGTATACGAGGAAGCGCCTTAACGCAAACATTCATAAGTGAAAACCAAAACACCGAGAAGAGCATCAGCTTTTGGCCTTGGGAAAGTTTCATTTGGCCTTTACGATATAAGATCGGTGTTTTGAGAACAATATGCTCGGTATTGATAAAAAAGAACTTAAGCTCACTCTGATCCTGGCGTTTCCGATTATTTTTTCGCAACTCGGCCAAATGTTCATGGGAGTCATCGATACCATTATGATCGGCCGAGTGGGAGCAACCCCTTTGGCGGGTTCTGCCATTTCAACTAGCATCTTCGGACTCTTTTTGATCTTTGGGTTTGGACTCTCTTCGAGTGTGTCCGCATTTGTGGCTCACGCCTTTGGAGCTGGCGAAAAATCCGAGTGCGGAGAAATTTTGAAGCATGGTCTTGTCATCAACCTCTTTGCGGGTCTCGTGATGGCAGGAATTATGGAACTGGGCTCCAACTATTTTCATTTGCTCGGCCAGCCCCCGGAAGTCACTGCACAAGCTCAAACATTCTTTCCCATTTTGGGATGGTCGATTGTGCCGCTGATGGTTTTTCAAGCTTTTCGACAGTTCATGGAAGGTCTTTCCGAAACCATTATTCCGATGATCATCATGGTCTGTGGGATTTTGGTGAATGTATTTTTGAACTACCTTTGGATTTACGGGAACTGGGGTTGGCAAGCTTACGGCTTGGAAGGCGCGGGATACGCGACACTTTGCGCGCGAATCTTTATGCTTTGTTTGGGAATTGCGTATGTTCTTACACATTCCCGATTCAAACCCTATTTACCTCTTCATCGATTTGGAAAATTGAATGCGGCACGGTTTAAAAAGATTTTCAAACAGGGATTGTTTTCAGGATTTCAATTTTTATTTGAAGTTGGCGCTTTCACAGGAGCTGCCGTCATGATGGGATGGTTCGGCGCTAAGACTTTAGCGGGTCACCAGATCGCGATTAACCTGGCTGCATTGACTTACATGGTGACGTTAGGAATTTCCTTTGCCACTAGCATTCGTATAGCGCAGGCCATGGGAAAGAAACAATTTCATACCGCGCGAAAAATCGGATTCACGAGCATCCACGCTGCCACAGCAATTATGGGGATCTTTGCCATTCTCTTCGTGGTTGGAAAGTACACCCTCGCCTCTATTTATATTCAAGATGAAGAAGTAATTGAGATAGCCGTGCGACTCATTTTGATTGGTGCGGTCTTTCAAGTATTCGATGGCATTCAAGGTGTGGCCGTCGGAGCTCTTCGGGGTTTATTGGACGTTCGTATTCCAACGGTGATTACATTTTTTGCCTACTGGGTTTTCAGTTTACCTGCGGCCTATTACCTCGGCTTCAAAACGGAATTTGGAGCGCCGGGTATTTGGATTGCTCTCACGCTGGGTCTAGCCATAGCCGCCGTGGGCCTTACCCTACGATTCGCTTTCGTCACTTCCGATCTGCGCGCGAAGAATTAATCTTCTTGGTTAGAAAGAATCTGCACAGTTTCTGACCATTTTTGCTCGATGCAGTTTAGGTCCAATTGCCTGATAAGTTGATCTCTGTGAAATTGTTTGCAAATTTTGGGTACAGAGGTCCGGTGTTTTAAATGCACATACCCCCCGCGTTCCGCCGTCGTTGGTTCGGAGCAAGGGAGGCACTATGGTTCGATTTGCATTTCATTCACTGATTCTTTTTTCATTGACCGGTTTTGCCGCCGCCGAGGCAGCGCCGAAGATTGCAGCACTTCAAGTGTTTAATACGGAGCAGCAAAAAGTTGTGCGCACCGTGACTTCGTCGGGATCCCAGATCACCATTCAGCTCGCTGACAAACAGTCCTTGTGTGTCACGGGAAATGCTGAGCTTAAGAGTGTAGTGTTTAAGCGAAATGGAAAAGCTGAACGGACTGAGAATCTCGCTCCCTACTGCTTAGCGGGCGAAAACATGGATACGAAGGAAGTTCTTCCCGCCACATTTGTGGCCGGCATTCAGACTTTTGAAGCAGTGGCTTATTCTCAAGCGCAAGGAAAGGGAGTGGCGAGTGCCGCATTTAGCGTGAAAGTGGAGACGCTCGTCGGTCCGGTGCCTGCCGATCTGCAGATTCAAGCTTTGCAAATAATGGATGCCGATTCGGATCGATTGGTGCGAGAGCTCACGGTGGAAAATGCCACCTCGGAAGATTTTAACAAAGAGAATCGATCCATCTGCGTAAAGGTTGGCCCGAAGGTAAAAAGCATTTCGTTTCGCGTGAATGGTCAGGCGCTCCGAACAGAAAGCGCGACTCCATTTTGTATTGCAGGAGACAAGGCGGGAAATATTGAAGTTTGGAAAGCTCAACCTGGGTTACATGCGCTTGAATTTCAAGCCTACTC
>ERZ761602.6570-NODE-6570-length-12883-cov-6.226380_pt1 | contig 12883 bp, 13 predicted proteins | sample MGYA00512165_ERZ761602 | MGnify/ENA primary metagenome ERZ761602 (study PRJEB28899, sample SAMN02445085) | bioreactor sludge metagenome | biome: EBPR sludge; isolation source: Thorneside wastewater treatment plant | place: Australia: Brisbane, Thorneside...
CGGCTCGCACGGCGGCACCAGCGCCGGGCGCTATGCGATGCTGGCGCGGCCGCTGCTCGCGGTGTTCAACGATGCCGGCGTCGGCAAGGACGGCGCCGGCATCGCGGCGCTGGCGCTGCTGCAGGCCGCCGGCATCGCCGCCTGCACGGTGGCGCACGACAGCGCGCGCATCGGCGAGGCGGCATCGACGCTGGCCGACGGCGTGCTGTCCTTCGCCAACGAGGCTGCCGCGGCGCTGGGCCTGCGGCCCGGCCAGCGCCTGGCCCAGGTGCTCAGCGAAGGCTCAGCGGGATCGTCACCGGCCCGTCGTTGACCAGGTGCACCTGCATGTCGGCGCCGAAGACGCCGGCGGCCACCGGGGCATGCCGCGCGCGCGCCACGCGCAGCACCTCGTCGTAGAGCGCGCGGCCCAGCGCCGGCGGCGCCGCGGCCGAGAAGCCGGGCCGGTTGCCGCCCGCGGTATCGGCGGCCAGCGTGAACTGGCTGACCAGCAGCAGGCCGCCGGCCACGTCCTGCATGCTGCGGTTCATCCTGCCGGCCTCGTCGGCAAAGATGCGCAGCTTCAGCAGCTTGTCGACCAGCTTCGCGGCCTGCGCCGGCGTGTCGGCCGGCTCGGCGCAGACGAAGACCAGCAGGCCGGGGCCGATCGCGCCGACCGTCTCGCCGGCGACCTCGACGCGCGCCTCGCGCACCCGCTGCAGCAGCGCCAGCATCTAGATCGGATCCCTGGGGTCGTCGAGGTGCGCCTCGACGTCCATCGGCAGCAGCTGGATCGTCGCGCGCAGCCCGGGCACCGCGCTCATCAGCGCCTGCTCGACCTCGCCGCGCAGCGCGGCGGCGCGGCGCAGCGTCCAGCCGGCCGGCATGTGCATGTGCAGGTCGGCGAAGCGGCGCTGGCCGGCGCGTCGCGTCGTCAGGTGGTCGAAGCGGATCGCCGGGTGCGCGAAGCCGTCCAGCACCTGCTGGATGGCGGCCTGCGAGCGTGCGTCCAGCGCCTCGTCCATCAGCCCGCCGACGCTGCGACGCACCAGGCGCAGGCCCTCGCGCAGGATGTTGGCCGCCACGGCGATGGCCAGCAGCGGATCCAGCCAGGTCCAGCCGGTGGCCGCCACCGCACCCAGCCCGAGCACGACGCCGGCGGTAGTCCAGACATCGGTCATCAGGTGGCGCGCGTCGCCCTCCAGCGCCACCGAGTGCACCTCGCGCGCCTTCCTCAGCATCGACCAGGCGAGCGCGCCGTTGAGCACCGAGGCCAGCACCGACAGCGCCAGCCCCAGCCCCAGCGCCTCCAGCGGCTGCGGGTTCAGCAGCCGCTGCACCGCGGTCCAGACGATGGCCAGCGCGGCGGCGCCGATCAGCACGCCCTCGAAGCCGCTGGAGAAATACTCGGCCTTGTGGTGGCCGTAGGGGTGGTCGTCGTCGGGCGGGCGGGCGGCGATCGTGACCATCGCCAGCGCGAAGGTCGCGCCGGCCAGGTTGACCAGCGACTCCAGCGCGTCGGACAGCAGGCCGACGCTGCCGCTGACCCACCACGCCGCGGTCTTCAGCGCGATGGTGGCCAGCGCCACCGCGACCGACAGCTTCAGGTAGCCGCTGACCTGCATGGCCGCGCGCGCGCAGCGGTCAGGCCGTCAGCAGCACGCGCGCGAACTTGCGCTTGCCGACCTGCACGACGCAGCGGCCGGCCGCCACCTTCAGGCCCTTGTCGCTGACCACGGCGCCGTCGATGCGCACGCCGCCCTGCTCGACCAGGCGCAGCGCCTCGCTGGTGGACGGCACCAGCCCGGCGGCCTTGAGCAGCGCGCCGATGGCCAGCGGCGCGCCGGCCAGCGCCACCTCCGGGATCTCGTCGGGCACGCCACCGGCGGCGCGGCGCTGGAAGTCGGCCTCGGCGGCCTCGGCGGCCGATGCGCCGTGGAAGCGCGCCGTGATCTCGCGCGCCAGCAGCACCTTGGCGTCCTTGGGGTTGCGGCCGCCGGCCACCTCGGCCTGCAGCCGCACGACCTCGGCCGCGGGGCGGAACGAGAGCAGCGGGTACCAGCGCCACATCAGCTCGTCGCTGATCGACAGCACCTTGGCGAACATCGTGTTGGCGTCCTCGGTGATGCCGATGTAGTTGCCCTTGCTCTTGGACATCTTCTCGACGCCGTCGGTGCCCTCCAGCAGCGGCATCGTCAGGATGCACTGCGGCTCCTGGCCGTACTCCTGCTGCAGCGCGCGGCCGACCAGCAGGTTGAACTTCTGGTCGGTGCCGCCGAGCTCGAGGTCGCTCTTCAGCGCCACCGAGTCGTAGCCCTGCATCAGCGGGTACAGCAGTTCGTGGATGCTGATCGGGCTGCCGGCCCTGAAACGCTTCGTAAAGTCATCGCGCTCGAGCATGCGCGCCAGCGTGTATTTGGCGGCCAGTTCGATCATGCCGCGCGCGCCCAGCGGGTCGCTCCACTCGCTGTTGTAACGAATCTCGGTCTTCGCCGGGTCGAGCACCAGGCTGGCCTGGCGGTAGTAGGTCTGCGCGTTGGCCTCGATCTGCTCCCGTGTCAGCGGCGGGCGCGTCGCATTGCGGCCCGAGGGGTCGCCGATCATCGACGTGAAGTCGCCTATGAGAAAGATCACGGTGTGGCCGAGATCCTGCAGCTGGCGCATCTTGTTGAGCACCACCGTGTGGCCGATGTGGATGTCCGGGGCGGTCGGGTCCAGACCCAGCTTGATGCGCAGCGGCCGGCCGGTGGCCTCGGCGCGCGCGAGCTTCTTCACCCAGTCGGCCTCGGGCAGCAGTTCCTGGCAGCCGCGCAGCGAGACCGCCAGCGCCTCGCGGACACGATCGGTCACCGGGTGAACGGCGGCCGCGGCGGCGGCAGGGGCGGCGGCAGGCACGGACATGTGCTTGTTACTTCGGGGTTTGTTCGTGAATTTGGCAGGCGCAGCGGCCGATATACTCGGGGCACCTACCGTTCGGGGGGTTGACAGCAGCGCAGGCCGCGCTCGACGCCCCGGATTCTAGAGGACGGCCCGGCCCCGCCGAGCCGCCCTCCACCGACCGAGAACCGAGCCGAACCGACGGCATCAAGCCGCCGGACCGGCGCAGCACAGCGACCGCAACCTTGGCGATCATCGACCCCCAGCACCTGCAGCGACTGCAGGACCTCGCGCACCGTCACCGGCGCGGCGTCGCCGGCACGACGCTGGCGCTGCTGGCCGGGTTCACGCTGACCGCCGTCGCGGTGGCCCCGCTGGTGCCGGCCGCCGTGCCGCCGGCGCAGCGGCTGGTCGTGGAGTCGCTGCAGCCGGTGGACCTGTCGGCGCAGCTGGAAGCACTGGCCGCGCAGGACCTGCGCCTGGTGCGCAGCGACGTCACGCGCGGCACCGAGACCGTGCAGTCGCTGTTCGGCCGCCTGGGCATCGTCGACGCCGAGGCGCAGGCCTTCGTGCGCAGCGACGCCACCGCGCGCCGGCTGCTCACCGGCCGCGGCGGCAAGATGGTGCAGGCGCGCACCGACGCCGCGGGCGCGTTGCAGGAACTGATCGCGCGCTACCCGTCGGAAGTCGCCGACCAGTCGCGCACCCACTTCACGCGGCTGACGATCTCGCGCTTCGACGGCCGCTGGCTGTCGCGCCTGGAGACCGTGCCCTTCACCGCGCAGGCGCGGCTGGCCAGCGGCACGATCGAAAGTTCGCTGTTCGCCGCCACCGACGCCACCGGCGTGCCCGACTCGGTGGCCATGCAGCTGGCCGACATCTTCTCGGTGGACATCGACTTCCACCGCGAGCTGCGCCGCGGCGACACCTTCAGCGTCGTCTACGAGTCGCTGTATGCCGACGGCGAGCCGGTGTCCTGGAACGAAGGCGCCGGGCGCGTGCTGGCCGCCGAATTCGTCAACGCCGGCCGCGCCTACCACGCGCTGTACTTCCAGGCGGCCGGCGAGTCGCGCGGCGGCTACTACGGGCTGGACGGCAGCAGCCGGCGCCGCGTCTTCCTGGCCAGCCCGATGGAATTCTCGCGCGTGACCAGCGGCTTCGGCATGCGCCGGCACCCGCTGCAGCAGCGCTGGCGCGCGCACCGCGGCGTCGACTACGGCGCGCCGGTCGGCACGCCGGTGCGCACGGTGGGCGACGGGGTCGTCGAATTCGTTGGCCGCCAGAACGGCTACGGCAACACGATCGAGATCCGCCACGGCAGCGGCCGCACCACGCTGTACGCCCACCTGAGCAAGATCGACGTGCGCAAGGGGCAGCGCGTCGAGCAGGGCCAGCGCATCGGCGCCGTCGGCATGACCGGCTGGACGACCGGCCCGCACCTGCACTTCGAGTTCCGCATCAACGGCCAGCACCAGGATCCGCTGCGCATCGCGAAGACCTCCGAGACGGTCGAGCTGTCGGCCGCGGCGCGCGAGCGCTTCGCCGAGGTCGCGCAGCGCCTGCAGGTCAAGCTGGAAGTCGCCGACTCGCTGGTCAGCCAGCGCAGCTACTCCGAGTGAGCCGCCCGAAGGGCTGGCCTCCGGCCGCCTGAGCAAGGCCGTGGCGCTGTACATCGGGCTGATGTCGGGCACCTCGCTCGACGGCGTCGACGGCGTGCTGGCCGACCTGCCCGAGGGCGGCGAGCCGGCGCCGGTCCGGGTGCTGGCGCATGTCCACCGCGCGATGCCCGCGGCGCTGGGCGACGAGCTGCTGGCGCTCAACCGCAGCGGGGCCGACGAGATCCACCGCGCCGCGCTGGCCGCCCATGGTGTCGCCGCACTCTATGGCGATGCCGTCGCCGGCCTGCTCGCCGACAGCGGCACGCCGGCCGGCGCCGTGACCGCGATCGGCGCCCATGGCCAGACCGTGCGCCACCGACCGCGCGAATTCGACGCCACCGGCTATACGGTGCAACTGCTGGACGGCACGCTGCTGGCCGAACGCTGCGGCATCGACGTGGTCTGCGACTTCCGCAGCCGCGACCTCGCTGCCGGCGGCGAAGGCGCGCCGCTGGTGCCGGCCTTCCATGCCGCACGCTTTGCCGAGGCCGGCCGCGCGATCGCCGTGCTCAACCTGGGCGGCATCGCCAACCTGACGCTGCTGGCCGCCGACGGCCGCGTCAGCGGCTTCGACTGCGGCCCCGGCAACCTGCTGATGGACCTGTGGTGCCGGCGCGAACGTGGCCAGGCCTACGACGCCGGCGGCGCCTGGGCGGCCGGCGGGCGCGTCGACGAGGCCCTGCTGGCGGACTGGCTGGCCGACCCCTTCTTCGGCCGTGCGCCGCCCAAGAGCACCGGCCGCGACCTGTTCGACGAGGCCTGGCTGCTGCGCGCGCCGGCCGCGCACAGCCTGCCGGCGCAGGACGTGATGGCGACGCTGGCCGAGCTGAGCGCGCGCGCCGCCGCCGACGCGCTGCAGCGCCACGCCCCGGCGACGGCGCGGCTGCTGGTCTGCGGTGGCGGCGCGCACAACGGGCACCTGATGCGCCGGCTGGCCGCGCTGCTGCCCGGCGTGGCCGTCGACTCGACCGCCGTGGCCGGTGTGCCGCCGGACCAGGTCGAGGCCCTGGCCTTCGCCTGGCTGGCGCAGCGTTTTCTGCAGCGCCGGCCGGGCAACCTGCCCGCCGTCACCGGCGCGCGCGGGCCGCGTGTGCTGGGCGCGCTGTACCCGGCCGGGCCGCGCGAGGCCTGAGCAGGATGCCCGCGCCCCGCCGCGGCGGGACGCCAATGCAGACGGCTCGCCGAAGCGGGACGCCAATGCAGACGGCCAGCCGAAGCGGGACGCCAATGCAGACGGCCCGCCGAAGCGGGACTCCAATGCAGACGGCCCGCCGAAGCGGGCCGTTGCCGTCGCGCCGACCGGGGGTCAGGCGGAGAACGACGACCCGCAGCCGCAGGTGGTGGTGGCGTTCGGGTTCTTGATCACGAACTGCGCGCCCTGCAGGTCTTCCTTGTAGTCGATCTCGGCGCCGACCAGGTACTGCAGGCTCATCGCGTCGATCAGCAGCGTGACGCCGTTCTTCGCCATCTGCGTGTCGTCCTCGTTGACGACCTCGTCGAAGGTGAAGCCGTACTGGAAGCCCGAGCAGCCGCCGCCCTGCACGAAGACACGCAGCTTCAGGTCGGGGTTGCCTTCCTCGTCGACCAGCTGCTTGACCTTGTCGGCCGCGCTGTCGGTGAAGATCAGCGGCGCCGGCATCTCGTCGGTGGCGGGGGTGGTCGGTTCGGCCAGGGCGTTCATCTCGGGGTCCTCGGGGTGGGCGCGAAGTTCGCGGTCAGCACATTGTCGTACGTCGGCGCTCAGGCATCGTTGGAGGCCGCCAGCTTCAGCGCCGGGTTGGCGGCCGGGTTGGCAGGCTGCACCGGGGCCGCGCCGGCCGGCTTCAGGGTACCGTCGACCAGGGCGCCGGGGTGCATCTCCAGCATCCGGTAGGTCACGTCGCCGTGGACCCGGGCGCGCGGCTGCAGTTCCAGCAACTCGTCCGAGAACACCGGGCCCCGTACCTCGCCGTTGATGATCACATGCGCGGCCTTCACCTTGCCGGTGACTCGGGCTTTCTCGCTGACGACGACGACGCTGCGGCGATCGCCCTCGGCGAGGATGTCGCCGTGCACCTCGCCGTCGATGCGCAGGCCTTCCTGGAAGCACAGGTCGCCGCGCACGACGGTGCCCTCGCCGACCAGGCTGCGGATCGGCGGCAGGCTCTTCTTTCCCATCCAGTTCACGGGCGCACTCCCAGGGTTGCGGGTGGCCCTCCCGGCACGGGCGCGATCGCGGCAGTCACAGCTTCAGCGTCTGTGTGGCCCGCGTGACGCCACTGGCGTCGACCAGTGTCGCCCGCACCGTTTTTATCACGGCCTGCGCCGGCACGGCCAGCGTGCCCTCGACGCGCAGGTGCTGTCGCAGCGCCAGCGGCTGCGGGCCGTCGGGCAGGGACGCGCTCCACGGCCGGCCGTCCAGCGTGCCGCCGAGCTGCAGCTGCCAGCGGCCGTCGAAAGGCGGCAGCTCGCGTCCGAGCTGCACGACCAGCAGCTGGTAGCGGACCAGCCCCGGCATCGGGTGCGTGAGCTGCAGGCCGCGGATCTGCACGCCTTCGCCGCTGGCCGGCAGCAGCCGCTCGAAGAAGGCGAGGTCGTCCTGCAGCGCGTGCTTCTCGGCCTCGGCCTGGCGCAGCTGCTCGGCCAGCCGCTCCTGCGCCGCGCGCTCGGTGCGCAGCACGACCTCCGCGGTGTCGGCGATGGCCCGCGCGCCCTGGTAGTCCTCGCGCAGCTGCTTGACCTCGGCGCGCAGCCGCGCCACCTCCTCGTGCATGCCGCTGTCCAGGCCGGCCAGGCGCTGGCCGAAGTCGAAGGCCGCGATCGCCAGCGCGGCGCAGAAGCCCAGCACCAGCGCCAGCACCGCCCAGCGCAAGGGCCACGGCAGGTGGCTGCGCACGATGACGCGCGGCGCGCTGACCGAGAGGCGTCGGCGCAGCAGCTTCCAGCGCATGGCGGTCGCCTCGTCGTGGCCGCTTCAGAAGCACGAAGGGCGCGACATGGATGCCATGCGCGCCCCCTGCGTCGGCCGCGCACGGTCCAGCGGACCAGCCGCCGGACCCTGCGCGCGCCAGCTCATCGCTTGCTGAACTGCTTGCGACGGCGGGCGCCGTGCAGGCCGACCTTCTTGCGCTCGACCTCGCGCGCGTCGCGCGTCACGAAGCCGGCGCGGCTGAGTTCGCCCTTCAGCGCCGCGTCGTAGTCGATCAGCGCGCGCGTGATGCCGTGGCGCACCGCGCCGGCCTGGCCGCTCTCGCCGCCGCCGTGCACGTTGATCTTGATGTCGAAGGCCGCCTCGTTGGCCGTCAGCAGCAGCGGCTGCCGGACGATCATGATCGAGGTCTGGCGACCGAAGTAGGCGTCGATGGGCTTGCCGTTGATGACGATCTGCCCGCTGCCCTTCTTCAGGAAGACGCGCGCGACGCTGCTCTTGCGACGGCCGGTGCCGTAGTTCCAGGTTCCGATCATGGCGTCCTCAGATCTCCAGCGGCTTGGGCTGCTGCGCGGTGTGCGGGTGCGAGGCACCGGCATACACCTTCAGCTTCTTGATCATCGCGTAGCCGAGCGGGCCCTTGGGCAGCATGCCCTTGACGGCCTTCTCGATGGCGCGGCCGGGGTGCTTGGCCTGCATGTCCTTGAAGGACGTGGCCGTGATGCCGCCCGGGTAGCCCGAGTGCCGGTAGTAGATCTTGTCGGTGGCCTTGGCCCCGGTGACGCGGATCTTGTCGGCGTTGACGATGACGATGAAGTCGCCGGTGTCGACGTGAGGCGTGTAGATGGCCTTGTGCTTGCCGCGCAAACGGAGTGCCACTTCGCTGGCAACACGTCCGAGCACCTTGTCGGTGGCGTCAATCACGTACCACTCGTGCTTCACTTCGGCCGGCTTGGCGCTGAAGGTCTTCATGAGGGACTTTCGGGAATGCGCCGCCGATGGTGGTGCGGACGGCGCGGTTGCGGAACCCCGGGTCTGCCGCGCCGGCCCGGCCCCGGAGCCTTCGGCGCCGCTTGTCGTGGGCGGCCTCTCGGGTCTCGGGCACGAAGCCTGTTCGCTGCAGTGGCCGCGGACAACCCGCCCGCGGCCTCGGAGCTTTCTTCTCTCCCGCGGCCGAAGCCGGGAAAAGCCTCGAAGTATAGCCCGGATGGACCTGCTCTGGGAAGCAAGCCCAGGCGCGCTCGCCGGCAGGGCTTCCGTCGAAACGGAGGGTTAACCCTAATCCAATCGGCTAGGATAGCCCGACGACTTTCCAGGAGCCCCCCATGAGCCAACAAACCGACCTGCTCGAAGCGGCCCTGCCGCTCGACACGCCACCGGCCGGCCCGTGGCGCTGGGTGCCCATCCGGACGTTGTCCGAGCGGCATCGTGAGCGGGTGCTCACCCACCTGCTGAAGCTCGACGAACGCGACCGCCTGCTGCGTTTCGGCCACCTGGCCAGCGACGAGCAGATCGCGCGCTATGTCGAGTCGCTGGACTTCGAACGCGACGAACTGTTCGGGGTCTTCGACCGCCGCCTGGCGCTGGTCGCGATGGCGCACCTGGCGCGCGCCGACGCCACGGCACCCGGCGACGGCGCGGCGACGGCGTCCGGGCAGGTCGCCGAATTCGGCGTCTCGGTGCTGCCGCGCCAGCGCGGGCGCGGCATCGGCGCGCGGCTGTTCGAGCACGCGGTGATGCATGCACGCAACCGCGGCGTGCGCGTGCTGCACGTGCATGTCGCGCGCGACAACGGCCCCATGCTCGCCATCGTGCGGCGTGCCGGCGCGGCACTCCGGTTCGACGGCGGCGAGGCCGTCGCCGAGCTCACGCTGCCGGCGGACACGCTGGGCTCGCAGCTCGAGGAACTGCTGGGCCACCACGCCGCGGACTTCGACTACCGCATGAAGCTGCAGGTGCTCCGGCTGGACCGTATCGGAGCCTGAGTCCAGGCATGGACGACCGACGCCCGGCCCGTGTTCGCGGGGAAGGCAGCGGCATGAACAGGCGGTAACATCCGCGCCGACCTCAGGCGTGAGCTCCACCTCGCTGTATGGCGGCGGCACGCAGCACGGGCCGTTCATGCAGCAAACCCTCCCCTGGATCCTGGCTTCCCTGTCGCTGGCGCTGCTGGCCGGCGCGGCGCTGCTGTGGTGGCTGCGCGGCCGCGCGCCGCGCCCCAAGCCGCTGCCCACCGAGTGGACGCTGACCGCGCGCCCGGTCTTCAGCACCGACGAGCGCCGCGTCTACCGCCAGCTGCGCGAGGCGCTGCCGCACCACATCGTGCTGTCCAAGCTGCCGCTGGTGCGCTTCTGCCAGCCCACCGATCCGAACGAGGTGCGCTTCTGGTACGAGCTGCTCGGCGGCATCCACGTCACCTTCGCGATCTGCAGCGCCAACGGTCGCGTGCTGGCCGCCATCGACCTGGAGAACGACCGCGGCAATTCGCGGCGTACGCTGCAGATCAAGCAGTCGGTGCTGGCGGCCTGCCGCGTGCGCTACCTGCGCTGCCCGGTCGACCACCTGCCGTCCATCCCCGAGCTGCAGCTGCTGGTGCCGCAGAGCGGCTCGGTCGCGCGCGGCCCGCAGCCGGCGCCGACCACGGTGCAGCCCGGCGAAGCGGTCGCCACGGCCAATGCCGGCCGCCGCCGCGCGCGCACTGCGCTGTGGCAGGACTCGGGCTTCTTCCAGGACTCGTTCTTCGGCATGGACAACCGCGCCGACTTCGCCACTGCCAGCAGCTTCGGCGCGCTGCGCGCCGGCGTGACGGTGCGCGAGGTGCCGCAGGCGCCGGAAGACGTCGGCGGCGTCGTCATCGACACGCCGGTCTCGCCGCTGCGCCACTGAAGCGCCGGCGCCCGGCGGGCGCACCGCGCGTGCGATGATGCCGCGGTGGTATTCGCCGACCTCACCCCGCAGCAGGTCCTGGACTCGCTGGAAGCCGTGGGCCTGCGTGGCGACGGCCGCATCCTGCAGCTGAATTCCTACGAGAACCGCGTCTTCCAGGTCTTCCTGGAGGACGGCCGCGCGGTGGTGGCCAAGTTCTACCGCCCCGGGCGCTGGAGCGACGCGCAGATCCTCGAGGAGCACGCCTTCGCGCTGGAGCTGGCCGCGGCCGAGATCCCGGTCGTGCCGCCCCTGGCGCTGTCCGAAGGCGGTGACACGCCAGGGCTCGTCCTGCAGGGCGATCCGCCGACGCTGGCCACGCTGGCCGGCCACCGCTTCGCGGTCGCCGCGCGCTGCGCCGGCAGAGAACCCGAACTGGAGGACCCGGCGACGCTGCGCCAGCTCGGTCGCTTCATCGGCCGGCTGCATGCCGTCGGACGCCGCCGACCCTTTGAGCACCGCCATCACCTGGACCCGCGCGCCGACGGCCGGCGCGCGATGGCGCTGCTGCTCGAAGGCGGCTTCGTCACGCCGCAGGAACTGCCCGCCTGGCGCGCGGTGACCACCGACGCGCTGGCCGCCGTGGTCGCCGCCTTCGATGCCTTCCCGGCCGACGCGCCGCTGGCCACGCTGCGGCTGCATGGCGACTGCCACCCCGGCAATGTCCTCTGGCGCGAAGGCGCGCCGAACGTCGTCGACCTCGACGACGCGATGCAGGGCCCGGCGGTGCAGGACCTGTGGATGCTGGTCAGCGGCGACGCGACGACGATGGCGCGCCAGCTCGACACGCTGCTTGCCGGCTACGAGGACTTCGCCGACTTCGACGACCGCGAACGCCGGCTGATCGAGCCGCTGCGCACGCTGCGCATGCTGCGCCACAGCGCCTGGCTGGCCGAGCGCTGGGCCGACCCGACCTTCCCGCTCAACTTCCCGTTCTTCGGCAGCGCCGCCTACTGGAGCCAGCAGACGACGCAGATGCGCGAGCAGCTCGAGGCGATGGGCGGCTGACGCCGCCGGCCGTCGCCCGCATCCGCGCTCTCAGTCGGCGAGCAGCGCATTGACGCGCCGCACGTAGGCGGCCGGGTCATCGAGCTGCCCGCCCTCGGCCAGCAGCGCCTGGTCGAACAGGATGTGCGCCAGGTCGTCGAAGTGCTCGCTGGTCTCGAGCCGCTTGACCAGTGCATGCCCGGCATTGACCTCCAGGATCGGCATCGAGCGCGGCGCGCCCTGCCCGGCCTGCTTGAGCAGCCGCGCCAGGTGCGCGCTCATGTCGCCCTCGTCGACCACGATGCAGGCCGGCGAGTCGACCAGCCGCGTCGTCGTGCGCACGTCCTTGGCACGATCCTTCAGCGCCGCCTTGAGCTTCTCCAGCGTCGGCTTGAAGGCCTCGGCGGCGGCCTCGGCGGCCTTCTTCTCGTCCTCGTCCTGCAGCTTGCCGAGGTCCACCGCGCCCTTGGCGACGCTGGTCAGCGGCTTGCCGTCGAACTCGTAGAGGTGGCTGAGCATCCACTCGTCGACGCGGTCGGTCAGCAGCAGCACCTCGATGCCCTTCTTGCGGAAGACCTCCAGCTGCGGGCTGCCCTTGGCCGCGGCCAGCGTGTCGGCGGTGATGTAGTAGATGGCCTCCTGGCCTTCCTTCATGCGCCCGACATAGTCCGCGAACGACACGCCTTCGTCGGCGTGGGTGCTGGCGAAGCGCAGCAGCTTGGCGAGCCGCTCCTGGTTCTGGAAGTCCTCGCCCAGGCCCTCCTTCAGCACCGCGCCGAATTCCTTCCAGAACGCGGCGTACTTGTCCTTGTCGTTCTCGGCCACGTCCTCCAGCATGGAGAGCACCTTCTTCGTGCTGCCTTCGCGGATGGCCTTGACGTCGCGGCTTTCCTGCAGCAGCTCGCGGCTGACGTTCAGCGGCAGGTCGGCCGAGTCGATCACGCCCTTGACGAAGCGCAGGTACACCGGCATCAGCGCCTCGGCGTCGTCCATGATGAAGACGCGCTTGACGTAGAGCTTGACGCCGCCGCGCTTGTCGCGGTTCCACAGGTCGAACGGCGCCTTGGCCGGCACGTACAGCAGCTGCGTGTATTCGGTGCGGCCCTCGACGCGGTTGTGCGTGTAGGCCAGCGGCGGCTCGCTGTCGTAGCTGATCTGCTTGTAGAACTCCTGGTACTGCTGGTCGGTGACCTCGCTCTTGGGCCGCGTCCACAGCGCGGCGGCCTTGTTGACGGTCTCCCACCCGTCGGTGAGCACCTGTTCCTTCTTTTCCTCGTCCCACTGCTGCTTGCGCATCAGGATGGGCAGGCTGATGTGGTCGCTGTACTTGCCGATGATGCTGCGCAGCTTCCACGGCGCCAGCCACTCGTCCTCGCCCTCGCGCAGGTGCAGGATGACGTCGGTGCCGCGCTGCGCGCGCTCGATGGTTTCGACCTCGAATTCGCCGGTGCCCTCGCTGGCCCAGCGCACGCCCTGGCCGGCCGGCAGCCCGGCGCGGCGGCTCTCCACGGTGATGCGGTCGGCGACGATGAAGCCGCCGTGGAAGCCG
>ERZ761602.6571-NODE-6571-length-12883-cov-5.941612_pt1 | contig 12883 bp, 13 predicted proteins | sample MGYA00512165_ERZ761602 | MGnify/ENA primary metagenome ERZ761602 (study PRJEB28899, sample SAMN02445085) | bioreactor sludge metagenome | biome: EBPR sludge; isolation source: Thorneside wastewater treatment plant | place: Australia: Brisbane, Thorneside...
GGAACCCACCGCCGCAGGCGGTGGGCGCGGAACCCTGAGCCGGCAGCGGGTACCGCCTGGCGCGACGCGCTGGCGCCTGAATGCAGGGCGATTGCAGGCAAGCTCACTGTCCGCAACGCGCCGCAAGCGGCCCTCCGACGAACGGCCGTGCCACGTGGCGCACCGCCCAGGCGCCGGGGCCGCGCCGCGGCGCTGCTGAGACAATCCGGCGCCATGCAAATGCCGATCGAATGGCTGCCCGCGGAGGGCGACCCGCAGCAGCTGGTCCTGCTGCTGCACGGCTGGGCCTCGGACGCCGGCGCGATGCTGCCGCTGGCGCAGGCGCTGCGCAGCACCTTCCCGCAGGCGGCGATCGTCGCGCCCGATGCACCGCTGGCGGCCGACGGCGGCCGCGCCGGGAGGCAGTGGTATTCGCTGGACGGCATCAGCCCGCAGAACTGGCCCGGACGCGTGGCCGGCGCGCTGCCGCCGCTGCACGACTGGGTGCGCGCGCAGCAGCGCCGGCTGGGCGTGGCGCCGGCGCCGACGGCGATCGGCGGTTTCTCGCAGGGCGCGATCCTGGCGCTGGCGCTGGCGCTGCGCGAGGACGGCCTCGCCGGCCGCGTGCTGGCCTTCGGCGGCTGCTTCACCGCGCCGCCGGAAGCGGCGCCGCGCCTGACCACCCTGCACCTGTTCCATGGCAGCGCCGACCGCGTGATCCCGGCCGACGGCTCGCGCCAGGCGCTGGCCTGGCTGGGTGAACTGCGCGGCGACGCCACCCTGGACATCGCCGAAGGCGTCGGCCACGAACTGCACCCGGCGCTGATCGACTGCGCGCTGCACCGCCTCACGCACCATATCCCGCTGCGCACCTGGCAGGAGGCGCTGGGTGCGGCGCCGCGCCCTTCTGCGTCCTGACCTCGACTCCCTGGTTGTGTTGCCCCATGCTGTTCCTGCTGTCCCCCGCCAAGACCCTGGACTACGACACCCCGCTGCCCGCCACGCTGCAGCGCCAGGCCAGCGAACCCGTCTTCGCCGACCGCGCGGCCGAGCTGATCGCGGTGCTGCGCAGGAAGCGCCCGGCGCAGGTGGCGGCGCTGATGGACCTCTCGGAGCGGCTGGCGCAGCTCAACGTCGAGCGTTATGCGGCCTGGCAGCCGCAGGCCACGCCGGCCAACAGCCGGCCGGCGCTGCGTGCCTTCGCCGGCGACGTCTACGACGGCCTGCAGGCCGCCACGCTGGGCGCGGCCGACCTGAAGTGGGCGCAGCAGCACCTGGTCATCCTGTCCGGCCTGTACGGCGTGCTGCGCCCGCTGGACCGCCTGCAGCCCTACCGGCTGGAGATGGGCACCGCGCTGGCCACGCCGCGCGGCAAGGACCTGTACGCCTACTGGGGCGATGCGATCGCGGAGTGGCTGAACGAACGCCTGGCCGGCGAGAAGCACCCGGTCGTCGTCAACCTGGCGTCGCAGGAGTATGCGCGTGCCGCGCTGCGCCCGGCGCTGAGCGCGCGCGTGGTGGACGTGCAGTTCGAGGACTGGCACGGCGACCGCTTCAAGATCATCAGCTTCTTCGCCAAGAAGGCGCGCGGCGCGATGGCGCGCTGGGCGGTGCAGCAGCGCGCGCGCAGCGTCAAGGCGCTGCAGGGTTTCGACACCGACGGTTACGCCTGGGACGCCGCCGCGTCGACCGAAGACCGGCTGGTCTTCCGGCGGGGCGGCTGACGGGGTCTTTTCGGCGCTTCACGGCCGGCCCCGCTGCGCGAAAATCCCGCGTCATGAGCACCACCGTCGCCCAGAACATCACCGACGACCTGCGCCGCTGGATCGTCGAGCAGGCCGAGTCCGGCTGCCGTCCCGCCGACGTGCTGGAGGCCATGAAGGCCAGCGGCTGGGAGGAGTCGGTGGCCGTCGCCGCGCTGGAGCAGACGCTGCGCCAGCGCCTGGCGCAGCTCGACGAGGAGGAACTGCCGCCGCCGACCGAGGTGCCGCAGCCGGCACTGGAAGGCGCGAGCCCGCTCGTGCAGGTCGGCGGCCGCGAGGTGCGCGTGCTGACGGTGATGAAGCTGCCGCGCGTGGTGGTCTTCGGCGGGCTGCTGTCGGACGAGGAATGCGATGCGCTGATCGAGCTGGCGCGGCCGCGCCTGCTGCGCTCGGAGACGGTGGACAACGCCACCGGCGGCAGCGAGGTCAATGCGGCGCGCACCAGCGACGGCATGTTCTTCGATCGCGGCGAGACGCCGCTGATCGCCACCATCGAGCGCCGCATCGCCGAACTGGTGCGCTGGCCGCTGGAGAACGGCGAGGGCATCCAGGTGCTGCGCTACCGGCCGGGCGCGGAATACCGGCCGCACCACGACTATTTCGACCCCGTGCACCCGGGCACCGCGCGCATCCTGCAGCGTGGCGGCCAGCGCGTGGGCACGGTCGTGATGTACCTCAATACGCCGGAAGGCGGCGGCGCGACGACCTTCCCGGAGGTCGGGCTGGAAGTCGCGCCGGTGCGCGGCAACGCGGTCTTCTTCAGCTACGACCGCGCGCACCCGGCGACCAAGACGCTGCATGGCGGCGCCCCGGTGCTGGCCGGCGAGAAATGGGTCGCCACCAAGTGGATGCGCCAGGGCGTCTTCACCTGAGTTCCGCGCCGCCGCGCTGCCGGCGCTGGCCCAGGTCGCACCGGCCACCGCACCCGCGGCGTCCGAACCCGTCTCGGCAGCGGCCTGCACCTTCTGCCGCGAGCGGCTGCAGACCGTCGGCGCGCTGCGCGCCGCGCTGCCGGCCGACTGGTCCGTGCGCTCGGAACCCGAGCCGGTGCTGGGCGGCGAGATGCTGGTCGTGCGCGCCGGCCCGGCACAGGCGCCGCGGCTGCTGCTGGTGCATGGCCTGGGCCAGAACGGCTTCACCGACTGGATGCCGGTGCTGCCGGCGCTGGCGCAGCGCTGGCAGGTGACGGCGGTCGACCTGCCGGGCTTCGGCTACTCGAGCACCCGGCTGGCCAAGCTGTCGCCGACCAACCTCGCGCGTGTGCTGGCCGCGCTGCTGCAGCGCGAAGGCGCCGGGCCGGTCACCGTGCTCGGCCACTCGATGGGTGGCGCCGTCGCGCTGCGCCTGGCCGAGCAGCAGCCGGCCGCGGTGTCGAGACTGGTGCTGGTCGACGTGGCCGGCATCCTGCACCGCACCGCCTTCACCAAGCACCTGGCCAGCCTGCCGGTCACCGTCGCCGGCGTGCCCGAGCCGCTGAAGGAGCCGGTGGCGCGGCTGCGCGACCTGGGCAACCTGCTCGTCGAGCGCGCCTTCGGCCTGCCCGGCGACCCGACGCGCGTGCTGCGCGAGTCCGAGGCGCTGTGGGCGCTGGCGCTGCGCGACCGCGCCAGCGCCAATGCCGCGATGGCGCTCGTCGACGAGGACTTCGGCGCCGCGCTGCGCACGGTCACCCAGCCGGTGTGGCTGATCTGGGGCGAGGCCGACGCGGTGGCGCCGCTGCGCACCGGCGAGCTGCTGGCGCGCCGGCTGCCGCAGGCGCAGCTGCTCACGCTGCCGGGCGTGGGCCATGTGCCGATGGTGCAGGCGACGCAGGACTTCCTGCGCCTGCTGGCCACTGCGCTGGAGCAGTCGCCGGCAGCGCGTGCCGGGCCGCCGCCGCCCGCCGGCCCGCTGCAGGACCTGCACTGCAAGGACCAGGTCGACATGCACTACGGCGGCCGCTGGCGCGAGGTGCACATCGACGGCTGCATGGCGGTGCGCCTGACCGACCTGGTGGCCGAGCGCATCGTCGTGCGCGACGCCATCGTGCAGATGCTGGGCGTGCAGGTGCGCTCGCCGGACATCGCGCTGGAGGTCACGAATTCCGAGCTGGTCGCCACCGCGAGCGATTTCGCCGGCCGCGTCGCGATCCGCACCGACGCCAGCCGCATCGACCTCGCCGGCGTGCGGCTGCAGGCCGACGGCTTCGCGGTGCAGGCGCGGCGCCGCTCGCGGCTGGTGGTCTCGGTCAGCGAGATCCGCGACGCCTTCCACCGCGGCCCCTGGCACGACGACCGCGAGCTCGAGGGCGAGGTGCTCGACGCGCGGCCGGCGGCTCCGCCGCCGGTGCGCCGCTGAGCCGGCCCGGCACCGTAGCCCAGCGGACAGCGCGGCGCCGCGTCGCGCGCCACGGGTGGGTAACGCGCAGGCGGCCGGAAGTGCAGGCGCAGCGCGCAGCGCGGCGGCCGGCGCGGCGTCAGACGGGCCCGCTGCCCAACGCCCAGGCGACCGCGGCCGCGGCGCCGGTGGACAGCAGCAGCGACAGCGCGACCCGCGAGCCGTAGGCCGCGCCGCCGGCGGCAAACGCGGTGACGCTGCGCGACACCGAATTGGTCGCCACCGCGAGCAGCGCGCCGTCGCGCACCGCCTCGGCCGACAGCGTGCCGGCGGCCTGCAGCGCGCCCAGCGCGGCGACGGGCGAGTGCGCGTCGGCCAGCGCCGCCAGCGCGGTGCCGCCGTACAGGCCCAGCGCGCCGAAGCTGCGCTGGGCCCAGCTCACGCCCACCGTCACCGCGCCCAGCAGCAGCGCCAGCAGTGCGGCCTCGCGCACGCGCAGCGGCCCATGCGCAGCGGCTTCCGGCGACGGCACCGCCGCCGCGCCGCGTGCACGCAGCGCGCCGAAGGCCAGCGCCACCGCGCGCTGCGCCGGGTCGCTGCGCGCCCGCACGCCCATCGCCGCCACCGTCGCGGTGCTGGAGACGAAGCCCGAGAACAGCCCCGACAGCGCGATGCCCGCGCGCGCACCGAACAGCCGCAGCGCCACGTGGCCGGCGGCCTGCAGCAGCAGGATCAGCACGACCAGCCCGAGCAGCGTGCGCGGCGCCAGCCCGCCGAGCAGCGGCCAGGGCTCGGCCGGCACCACCGGCAGCAGCACCAGCGCCAGCGCGGCGAGCAGCAGCGCGTCGTGCAACTCGCCTTCGCTGAGCAGCTCGGTCGCGAAGCGGTGCAGCCGCTCGCGCAGCGCCAGCAGACCGGCGACGACGACCGCGGCGGCGGCGCCGAGCATCGGCTCGCGCACCGACAGCACGCCGACCAGGTAGGTCACGAACAGCGCCAGCTCGGTCGTCAGCCCGGGGTCGACCAGCTCGCCGGGCGGCGGCTCGTGGCTCTTCCAATAGGCGATCAGCCCCAGCGCGGCGACGACCAGCGCACCCAGCGCCACCAGCGCCGGCTGCTCCAGCGCCTGCGCGATGCCGCCGCCCAGCGCCGCGAGCGCGAAGCTGCGGATGCCGGCCGCCTCGCGCGAGGCGCCGCGGCCCTTGCGCCGCTCGCGCTCGAGCCCGATCAGCAGACCGCCGCCCAGCGCCGCGGCCAGGCCCAGCAGCGGGGCCGAGGTCAGCAGGCCCCAGGGGCCGCCGTCGCCGTTCATGGCCGGCCGCTCACGCGCCGGTGGCCGCCGCGCGGCCGAGGTCCTGCATCTCGGCCGAGGACAGCACGCGCAGGCCCGGCCGCGCCTGCGCCAGCGCCACGGCCAGCGCGCGGGCGACGGTGGCCGCCCCGATCGGCCGCCAGGCCTTGGGCACCAGCGGCGCCAGCGGCCGTGTCAGCGCCAGCGCCAGCGCCTCGGCGCGGCGCGGCGGCTGGCCCAGGGCGTCGCGGTCGCCGGCCAGCAGCGAGGGCCGCGCGACGACCAGACTGGCGAAGCCCAGGCCCTGCAGCGCGGCTTCCATCTCGCCCTTGGTGCGGCTGTACAGGTTGCGCGAGCGTGCATCGGCTCCGAGCGCGGAGACGACCGCGAAGCGCTGCACGCCGGCAGCGCGCGCGGCCCGCGCGAAGGCCAGCACGGCGTCCAGGTCGACCGCGCGGAAGGCCGCCGGCGAGCCGGCCACGGCGATCGTCGTGCCCAGGCAGCAGACCGCGTCGTTCGCCGGCGGCAGCGCCGGCAGCGCGGCGAAGTCGACCACGTGCACGCGGCACAGCGGCCCGGGCGCAGGCAGCGCGCGCCGCACCAGCAGGTGCAGCCGGCCGGGGCCGGCCCACTGCGCGGCGAAGGCGCGGCCGATGAGGCCGGTGGCGCCGGCCAGCAGTGCATCGCCGGCGGGCCTGGGGTCGGGTCGTGGCATGGCGCGAGCTTAGTGGATGCTCCGCGCGGTGCGGCGTGTGCGGCAGGTCCCGAACGACGCGCCCCGAACATCGCGTCGGTGGCAGCGGCCGCACTAGCATCGCCGCCCATGGCCCACGGCTTCGACCAGTTGCGCGAGCGGCGCGCAGGCGACGGCGCGCGCATCGCCTGGCGCGTGCGCGTGCCGGCGCTGCCCGAGCCGCAGCGCGGCGCGCCGGTGCTGCTGCTGCACGGCCTGGCGAGCAACGCGACGCGCTTCGAGGAGTTCGCCGAGCACAGCCGGCTGGCGCAGCGGCACGCGCTGATCCGCGTCGACCTGCGTGGCCACGGCGCCGCGCTCACGCGTGGGCGCACCGACATCGGCGCCTGGTGCGACGACCTCGCCGCGGTGCTGGACGCCGAGGGCGGGGAGGCGGCACTGCTCGTCGGCCACAGCCTGGGTGCGCAGGTGGCGCTGCAGTTTGCACGCCGGCAGCCGGCGCGCGTGCGCGGCCTGGCGCTGATCGACCCGGTCTTCCGCGAAGCGCTGCATGGCCGCTGGCGGCTGCTGGCCACGGCGTCGCCGCTGCTCGCGCTGGCCGCGGCGGCGGTGCGCGGGCTCAATGCGCTGGGCCTGCACCGCGGCGCGCTGCCGCCGCTGGACCTGCGCGCGCTGGACGAGGCGGCGCGGCGCGCGCTGGCCGCGTCGCCGGAGGCCGAGCGGGCCTTCGTCGCGCAGTACAGCTCGGCACGCGCCGACCTGCGCCATGTGCCGCTGGCGGTCTATCTGCAGGATCTGGTGGAGATGTTCCGCCCGGCGCCGCGGCCGCGTGAACTGGACCTGCCGGTGCTGGCACTGCTGTCCAGCGGCGCGACCTTCGCCGACGCCGGCGAGATGCGCGCCGCGCTGGCCGGCCCGCGCCTCACGTTGCGCACCGTGCACTGCCAGCACTGGCCGCTGACCGAACGGCCGGCCGAGGTGCGGCAGGCGGTCGAGGACTGGGTCGCGCAGGTCGACCCGCCGGGACCTCAGCCGACGTCGCCGTCGACGTAGAACCAGCGCCCGCCCTCGCGCACGAAGCGGCTGGTTTCGTGCAGCCGCGTCGCGCGGCCGGCGAGCCGGCTGCGTGCGACGAATTCGACCGTCGCGTGCTCGTCGTCGATGCGGTGGTGCGCACGCACCTCCAGCCCCAGCCAGCGCACGCCGGGCTCCAGCACCAGCGAATCCGGCCGCGTCGACGGGTGCCAGGTCGCGAGCAGGTAGTCCACGTCGCCGCGCACGAAGGCGCCGTAGCGCGAGCGCATCAGCGCCTCGGCATCGGGCGCCTGCAGGTGCAGCGGCCCGGCGTGGAAGCGGCCGCAGCAGGCGGGGTAGGGCTGGCCGCTGCCGCAGGGGCAGGGGTCGTCGTGCGCTGCGTGGCGGTTCATCGCGGCGCATCGTACGCGGCACGCGGCGCGGTTCCCGCTGGCTACACTGGCCGCGAAGCGTCCTGGAGAACCGCCATGCTCGACCCCCAAGCCCGTGCCCTGCTGGACCTGATGATCGAACGCCAGGTGCCGCCGGTGCATACGCTGTCCGCCGCCGAGGCGCGGCGCATGTACCTGGAACGGCGCTTCTTCACGCAGCCCGATCAGCCGGCGGTGGCCGAGGTGCGCGCGCTGGCCACCGACGGCGGCGTGCCGCTGCGCCTGTACCGGCCGCCGGCTGCGGCGGGCGCGCGGCCCGGGCCGCAGCCGGTGCTGGTGTACTTCCACGGCGGCGGCTGGGTCATCGGCGACCTCGAGACGCACGACGTGCTGTGCCGGCAGCTGTGCCTGGCCGCGGGTGTGGCGGTGGTCGCGGTCGACTACCGGCTGGCGCCCGAGCACCGCTTCCCGGCGGCGGTGGACGACTGCGTCGCCGCCACGCGCTGGGTGCGGCGCGAGGCGGCGGCGCTGGGGCTGGATGCGACGCGGCTGGCGGTGGGTGGCGACAGCGCCGGCGGCAACCTGGCGGCCGTCGTCTGCCTGACGCTGCGCGACGCCGGCGAGCCGTTGCCGGCCTTCCAGCTGCTGATCTACCCGGGCACCGACATGCGGGCGCTGGCCGCCTCGCACACCACCAATGCCCAGGGTTATCTGCTGACCGCCGACAGCATCGCCTACTACCGCGGCCACTACACGCCCGACCCGGCGCAGTGGAGCGACTGGCGCGCCTCGCCGTTGCTGGCTGCGGACCACGCGCGGCTGCCGCCGGCGCTGGTGCTGACCGCCGGTTTCGACCCGCTGCGCGACGAGGGCCGGCAGTATGCGGACGCCCTGTCGGCCGCCGGCACGCCGGCGCAGTACCTGTGCTTCGAGCGCCAGATCCACGGCTTCATCACGATGACCCGGGTGCTGGACGAAGCGCGCACCGCGGTCGCGCTGTGCGGCGCGGTGCTGACCCAGGCCCTGGCCCCGCGCTGAATCACGAGGCGGCCTGCCGCAGCATCTCGCGGAAGGGCGCGAACAGCCAGGAGCGCAGGCCCACCAGCATCGTGTAGGCGCGGCGTTCCGTGGCGGGCAGCTTCTGGTCGGCCAGGTGCTGCGCGGCGAAGTCCTGCGCCAGGCGCTGCAGGCGGTCGTCGAACTGCACGGCCTGCGCCGGGCTCACCTGGCCGTGCACCAGCACCAGCGTCTCGCCCTCGCCGTCGAAGCCGCCGCCGAAATAGTCGCCCACCGCGTGCTGGCGGAAGAACTGCATCACCGGGCCATGCGGCCGCCAGCGGAAGGTCTTGTCGATCTTCAGCCTATAGCGGTTGTTGGCGCGCAGCTCCAGGATGCCCAGCCGGTCCAGCGCCAGCAGGCAGGCCACGGCCTGCGGCTTGCTGATCGTGTAGGTGGCGACGATCTGCTCCACCGTCCACTGGCTCAGCGCGCAGATGGCGGTCAGCAGCAGCCGCGGGTCGGCGACGACCGCGCGCTCCTGCTCCGGCGTCAGCTCGCGCCGCGGCGGCGCGGCCAGCGCCACTTCGCGCGCCAGGTCGGCGAAGTCCAGGCGCAGCACGGCCAGGATCTCGTCGATGCGCGCCAGCGTCATCTCGCCGCGCGAGAACATGCGCTTGACCGTGCTCTCGGCGAGATCGAGCTTGCGCGCCAGTTGCGCGTAGGTGATGCCGGCACGCCGCAGCTCGGTCTTCAGCGCGCCGACCAGGGAGGACGTGCCGCTCATTCTCGGGCCTCCGGAAGTATCGCTGAACGATACCAGACAGCCGAATCCAAGCCACACCTCCTGGGGGGATGGATACCTTGGGGACCCGCGGGCAGGATGCGCTCCGTGTTCAACGACCTTCCCCTGCAATGACACCGATCCGCCACGACACCCGCGCCTGGAAGGCCCAGGTCTGGATCAGCTTCGGCGCCGCCGTCGCGCTGTGCGCGACCGGCCTGGCCTGGCTGCCGGGCCAGGACCTGGACCGCGCCTTCATGGTCATGGGCTACCTGTTCACGACCAGCAGCGCCTTCGTGCTGTCCAAGCATGTGCGCGACAACGAAGGCCGGCGCGTCGACGCGCCGCTGTGGGGCCTGGTGGTGTGGGCCGGCTTCGGCCTGGCGATGGCGCTCACCGCCTGGGGTCTGGTGCGCATGGAGATCAACCCGACCTACAAGGCCTTCCTGGGCGTGTGCTGGCTGTTCCTGGTCTCCAGCGTCTTCACGCTGGCCAAGACGCTGCGCGACGCGCACGAGGCCGCGCTGGCCGAGGCGCGCGCCGAGGGCCGGCTGGCGGCACTGGCCGCGCCGGCGGGCGGCGACGACATCGCGACGACGCGCTGAATGCACATGACTCCGACACCGACAGGACGAACCCTCATGAGACCCACCACCTTCTTCTCCCGCGCCGCCGCGTTCGCCGCCGCGCTGGCGATCACGCTAGTCGCCGCCACGCCGGCCCGCGCCCACAACACCGCCTCGGAAGCCAGCGCGCTGTCGATGCTGCCGGTGGCGGTGTCGGTGGCGGCGCCGGTCGGCCTGCTGGTCAGCGGCGCCGCCTTCACCGTGGTCGCCGTCGAGGCGGCGTCCGACGGCACCGTGTGGGTGCTGGAAAGTGCCTCGGACGGCGCGCGTGCCAGCGTCACGCTGTCGGCACAGGCCGCGGGCGCGGTGTCGGTGGTCGCTGGCACCGCCGTCGTCGCCACCGCCTTCAGCGCCGGCTGGGTGCTGTCGGCGGCCGGCAAGGCCATCGCGTACATCCCGAACGAGGTCGGGCGTGCGCTGCTGTACAACGAGCGCGTGACGCGATGAAGCCGACGATGCTGCGCACGACCTTCACCACGCTGGCCCTGGCCGCGATGCTGACAGCGACGGCCGCCCACGCTGGCCGCAGCTGCGAGCAGCGGCTGCCGGACGCCGATGCCGTGCAGCGCTCGGTCGAGCTCGCCGAGCGCACGCGCCAAGCGCTGGACGCCACCGGCGCCGAGGTCGTCGTGCTCGCGCGCGCCGGCCAGGACCTCGGCCGCTGGGGGCTGCAGTGGTCCCACCTGGGCCTGGCCTACCGCGACCCGTTCGCCGGCGGCGCCTGGCGCGTGGTGCACAAGCTCAACCAGTGCGGCGGCGCGCGTGCCGACCTGTACCGCCACGGACTGGCCGAATTCTTCCTCGACGACCTGTGGCAGTACCGCGCCGCGCTGGCGCCGCTGTCCAGGGAGGCCCAGGCGAAGCTGATGGCCGTGCTGGACGACAACCGGCGCGTCGCGCGACTGCACGTGGCCGACTACAGCATGGTCGCCTACCCCTGGGCGCAGCGCTACCAGCAGAGCAACCAGTGGGCGATCGAGACGATCGCGATGGCACACGAGCCTGCCGCGACGAGCCGCGAGCGCGCCCAGGCCTGGCTGCGGCTGCAGGGCTACGAGCCCAGCGTGCTGCGCATCGGCGCGATGACGCGGCTGGGCGCGCGCATGACGGCGGCCAACATCGCCTTCGACGATCATCCGAACGACAAGCGCTTCGGCGACCGCATCGAGACGGTGACCGTCGACTCGGTCTTCGCCTGGCTGGAGCGCTCGGCGCTGGCCGGGCGCGTGCAGGTCATCCGCTAGGCCATGAAGCGCCGCCACCTGCTGCTGGGCTGCTGCGCCGCGCTGGGCGCCGGGCTCTTCACCGGCCTGGGCCTGCATGCCGCGGCCGAGGCACGCAACCCCTGCCGCGGCACGCTGCCCGACGAGCTGGCGCGGCATGACCTGGTGCTCGCGGCTTTCGAGGGCATGGACACGACGCGGCTCGTCGACACCCACGCCCACCTGCTGGGCACCGGCGACAGCGGCAGCGGCTGCACCGTGCACCCGAGCCTGCACCAGTGGTGGCGGCCGACCGAACTGCTGCGCAAGCACGTGATCCTGGACGCCGCCTGCGTGCCGGCCGACGCGCCGTCGATCGACCGCGCCTACGTGCAGCGGCTGCAGCAGCTGGCGGCCGGCTTCCCGGCCGGCGCGCGCTGGTGGCTGTATGCCTTCGACCAGGCCTGCCGCGACGACGGCACGCCCGAGCCCGACTGGACGACCTTCCACGTGCCCGACGACTATGCGCAGCGCATCGCCGAAGCCTCCGAGGGCCGCTTCGAATGGGTCGCCTCGGTGCACCCCTACCGCGCGGACGCGATCGCGCGCCTGGACGCGGCCATCGCCGGCGGCGCGGTGGCCGTCAAGTGGCTGCCCAGCGCGATGAATATCGACCCGCGCGATGTGCGCTGCCGCGCCTTCTGCGAACGGCTCGCGCAGGCCCGGCTGCCGCTGGTCGTGCATTGCGGCGAGGAGAAGGCCGCGCCGGGCGCGCGGCGCGACGACCTGGTCAACCCGCTGCTGGTGCGCCACCTGCTGGCGCAGGGCGCGACGGTCATCGTCGCGCACTGCGCGTCGCTGGGCCAGGCGCAGGACACCGACCGGCCGTCCGCGCCCAGGGTGCCGGCCTTCGAGCTGTTCGCACGCCTGATGGCCGAGCGCGAATGGGAAGGCCGGCTGTTCGGCGACCTCTCGGCCGTCTTCCAGCGCAACCGCACGCCGGCCGTGTGGCGCGCGGTGCTCGAGAACGAACACTGGCACGGCCGGCTGCTGCACGGCTCGGACCACCCGCTGCCGGGCATCGTGCCGCTGTATTCGATGCCGCGGCTGGTGCAGGCCGGGCTTCTGCACGCCGACCATGCCGCGCCGCTGTCGCGCATCCGTGAACACAATGCGCTGCTGTTCGACCTGGTGCTCAAGCGCAGCCTGCGCCTGGGCGGCGCCCGACTGCCGGCCGCCCTGTTCGAGGCGCACGCGCTGGACGCGCTGCGCGCTGCCTGACCCACTGTTGCGGAGACCGCCCTTGTCGACGACGACCGAAGCCGCCGCGCCCGGCGGCCACCCGAACCAGTTCGCGCTGCTCAAGCAGCGCCGCTTCGCGCCCTTCTTCTGGGTGCAGTTCCTGGGCGCCGGCAACGACAACCTGTTCAAGTTTGCCTTCACCGTGATGGTGACCTACCAGCTGCAGGTGAGCTGGCTGCCGCCGGCGATGGCCGGGCTGGTGATCGGCGCGGTCTTCATCCTGCCCTACCTGCTGTTTTCCGCCACCAGCGGGCAGATCGCCGACAAGGTGGACAAGGCCTGGCTGATCCGGCAGCTCAAGACGCTGGAGATCGTGATCATGGCGCTGGGCGCGGTGGGCTTCTACCTCGCCCATGTGCCGCTGCTGCTGGCCTGCCTGTTCCTGATGGGGCTGCAGAGCACGGTCTTCGGCCCGGTCAAGTACGCCTACCTGCCGCAGCACCTGGACGAGCGTGAACTCACCGGCGGCAACGGCGTCGTCGAGATGGGCACCTTCGTCGCCATCCTGCTCGGCAACGTGGCGG
>ERZ761602.6572-NODE-6572-length-12883-cov-3.785781_pt1 | contig 12883 bp, 13 predicted proteins | sample MGYA00512165_ERZ761602 | MGnify/ENA primary metagenome ERZ761602 (study PRJEB28899, sample SAMN02445085) | bioreactor sludge metagenome | biome: EBPR sludge; isolation source: Thorneside wastewater treatment plant | place: Australia: Brisbane, Thorneside...
GCCCTGGATGGTCTCTCGGGCGCTCGCGTTCGGAGACTTCGCCCGCCTCCCCCAGCGCGCGAGCCTCTCGACCAAGGATCTGGCGGCGTGCGGCGGCGGCCCGCGCTCGACGCTCCTGGTCTCGGTGGCGCCGAGCGGCGAGGTGCAGCGGTGCGAGCGACTCGACGGCGACATCGACACCGCCTGCGCCTGCCAATCCGTCTCGAAGCAGCGCTTCGGTGAGGCCGCGGGCGCTCGTCGCCTCACCCTCCACCTCGCGCGATCGGCCTCGGCGGCCGCGCTCCAGGCTCGGGTCGAGCCCGCGTCACGGGCTCCGCTCTTCGTCACGACCGATCTCGACGAGCCCCCCGCGCGGCGCATGGATCACGCGCGCGCCCTCCAGTCCTGCGTTTCACCCACGACACGCAAGGGCAAGCTCGAGGCCGAGGTCGCGCTCGACGCGTCGGGCCACGTCGAGCGCGCCGAGCTGCGCCCCGACGACCTCCTGACCGCGACCGAGCGCGACTGTCTCTCGCGTGGGCTTCGTGATCTCCGGTTCGCCTGCCCCGTCACCGGGGCCGGCCGGGTCAAGTTGGCGCTCCGCATCGGGCCGTGACGGCGGAGCGTGATGCTGGCGACCTACGACGCCGAGTCCCGCACGCTCCGGCCGTGCAAAGAGCTCCCCGTTTCGGGCTGGGCGCACGCGACCGCGCCCGACGAGGCGGAGCAGAGAGCGCTGGAGAGCCGCGGCGTGCCGCCGCGTTTTCTCAGGCACGCGCTGGACATCGACGAGCTTGCGCGCGTCGACCACGCGCCCCGCGGTGGCTCGCTCGTCGTGGTGCGCGTGCCCGACCCGGTCCACAAGAAACGGCGGCCGCTCCGCGCGGTGCCGTTCGGCGTCGTCTTGGTGAGCGACGAGCTCTGCATCACGATCTCGCCCTGCGAGACGCACGTGCAAGATCGTGTCCTCGAACGTGACGACCTCGACGCCCAGAGGCCGCTCCGGCTCTTGCAGCAGCTCCTCTTGGCCGCCTCCGCCGAGTTCTTGAGAGAGGTGAGGGCGATCGACGAGAAGGTCGACCGGGTCGAAGACCGGCTCCAGCACTCGCAAGAGAACCGCGAGGTGCTCGAGCTCCTCGGCTACCAGAAGAGCCTGGTGCACCTCACGACCGCGCTCGCGTCGAACCAGATCATGCTCGAGCGCCTGACCGACGACGAGCGCATCGTCTTCGCCAAAGGCGATCGCGAGCTCTTGCACGACGTCGTCGTGGAGCTCCGGCAGGCGACCGAGATGACGAAGGTGTCCGAGGAGATCCTCGGGAGCATGATGGACGCCTTTGCGTCGATCATCTCGAACAACCTCAACGCGGTGATGAAGGTCCTCACGTCGGTCACGATCGTGCTGACGTTCCCCGCGCTGGTGGCCGCGTTCTACGGCATGAACGTCGATCTGCCCCTCGCCCAGCACCCGCACGCGTTCAAGATCGTGCTCGCGCTGTCGCTCGTGCTCTCGGCCGTCGTCGCGTGGTTCTTTCACCGGCGTAAGTGGCTCTGATCGGGCACAGCGTGTGAACCGGCGGGCTCGAACGGCCCGCCGTGAACGACGCTGCGCAGCGGATTTCGGGCGCGCGAGCGTCGATCCGCGCCAGGTAGCCATGGGTCCGCCGCTTGCTCACACGGCTCACCATGCCTACGACACTGACTTTCCTTCGTGATCGAATCCTCGGCGCGGCCGTGCTCGGCTCCGCGCTCTCCGGTTGCTGCACCACGCGCGTCGTCACCGCCGAGGAGTGCCTTTCGCTCGAGCCGGAGGAGCTGGAGTGTCCGACCTTCGAAGAGGCCGAAGAGCGGCTCGCGGTCGAGGACATCGTCTCGGTCACCGTCTACCCGGAGCGCGAGTACCGGGTGGGGGACCGCACCTACGTGGCTCCCACCGAGTGTTGCTACACCCACGAGAGCACCGTCACCCAGTGTGACGCTCCGCGCGGCTTCGGCCGGCCGCTCGTCGTCGGCGGCGAGAGCGTCCGCGCCGTGCTCGCGCCCGGTGCCGGCTGGTCGCGCGCGGCTCGTGGGGCGCGGCCCGAGGGCGCGCGCCCGGCCCACGACGCGGAGCGTGCGGCGGCGTGGCGTGAGCGCGGTCTGCTCGAGCACGCGGCGGTCGCGTCGTTCACACGGTTCACGCTCGAGCTCCTCGCGCTGGGTGCGCCGGCGTCGCTGGTCCGCGCCGCGCAGCGCGCCGGGCTCGAAGAGACGGCGCACGCCGAGCTCTGCTTCGCGCTCGCGACGGCCTACGACGGGCGGGAGATCGGGCCCGGTCCCCTCGAGCTCGCGGGGGGCGCGCTCGATATCCCGTCCCGCCACGAGCTCGCGCGGCGCCTCGTCCACGAGGGGTGCGTCGAAGAGACGCTGGGCGTCGTCGAGCTCCTCGAGCTCGCGAGCCACGAAGCCGACGTCGCTGCGCGCCGAGCCCTCGAGCGCCTCGCGCGCGACGAGATCCGCCACGCCGCGCTCGGCTTTGCCGCGCTCGGGTGGCTCGCATCGAACGATGCGTCGGGAGCGGTGCGGTCGAGCATCGCCGAGGCGCTCGGTCGTGCCGAGGCGGAGATGACGGCGGCGGCCGGACCCGCGGCGGTCTGGCGCGAGATCGTCGCGCCGATCGCCAAAGCGGTGCTGTCATGATCGCCGCCGGCATCGTGGGAGCGGTGCTCGTCGCGGTGGCCACGCCGACCGCCGCGCTCGCGACCCCTGCCGCCGAGGCCCCCGGGGCGGCCCCCGTCTCACCCATCGCAGACGAAGACTGGGAGTATGGCGCGGCGCTCTCGATCTACAGCGGGATGGGCGTGCTGACGCGACGGAGCGAGTGGAACCGCCAGCTGGCGAGCGCCGGATACGCGCCGCTCGAGCCGTTCACGGGTGAGATCGGCGCGCGCCTCGCGCTGAATTACAACGGCGTCGTGCTGGGTGTGTCGGGCGCTTACGGCATGACCGTCACCGATGGTGAAGGCAAACGCGAGGTGTCGCTCGGGTCGGTGTTCGTCGAGGGGGGCTACGATCTCGCGCCGGCGTCGTGGCTGACGTTGCAGCCGAGCGCGGGGCTCGGCTGGGTGCAGTCGTCGTTCTGTTTCATGGCCCAGCCGGACGATCCGGTGCCGCCTCCGGTGGGGCCGCCCGTTGCGCAGGTCCTCCGCGCGCCGGGTCGTCGAACCTGTCTGGACACCGACACCGCCGCCGCGCGCGTGGGGTTCTTGCTCGGCATTCGATCGCCCCAGGATGGCGCCGCCCTCGTGGCGGGGATTCGGCCGAGCTTCACGGTGCCGTTCGCGCAGTCGGCGTACCGCGTCCGCGACGAAGGCCTGCCGCCGATCGCCGGGCCCGGCGCTCCGTCGGTGACCTTCATGGTCAACGTGGAGATCGGGCTCGGCGTCGGGTTCGGCCGGCGCGTGTGGTGAGGGCGGCCGCGTGTCAGGTGACCGCGATCGCGGGTCGCGCCGGCTCGGGCTCAGCCGAGGCTGCGGGCGCCGTCCGGGCCCTCAGCATCGGAGCGAAGGCGCTGCGCCAGCTCCAGGCCAGGTAGAGCTCGAGGACGAGGAGCGCGATCGGCATCCCGTACGAGGGCGCCACCGTGAAGTGGAAGCCCGCGATGTTGACGATGATCGGCGCGAGGAGGGCGAGGGCGAGGGGGACGTACCGGTTGGCGAGCAACGCAACGCCGGCCGCGACCTCGATCGCCTTCACGAGGGGAAAGAGATACCCGACCGAGGCGAGACCGCCGAGAAACGGGAGAGCCGCCTCGGGCAGGGGCGGCGCCGGGAGAAACGGGACGAAGTAGTTGAGGCCGAAGACGAGGAACACGAGGCCGAGCAGGACGCGCGCGGCGTGCGGGCCCCATTTGGAGAGAAGCGGCATGGGAAAACGCTCCTGAGAGGGTGGTGCGCGCAACCTAAGAATGTTCTCCGTGGAGCACTAGTCCCGCTTCGGACAACGTATTATTGTTCCCAGAGCAATGGACCTGAACCGCGTCACCACGTTCCTCCGCGTCGTCGAGGCCGGCACGTTCACTTCGGCGGCCAAGCGGCTGAAGCTCCCCACGTCATCGGTGAGCCGCAGCGTCTCGAGGCTCGAGGAAGATCTCGGGATCGTCCTGCTCGAGCGCACGACCCGCAGCGTCGCGCTCACCGACGCGGGCCGCGCCTACTACGAGCGCGCTCGCGAGGCAGTGGCCGGTCTCGACGAGGCGGTCGAGCTCGCGGGCGAGGCTGCGCGCGAGGCGAGCGGCGTCGTCCACCTCGCCGCGCCGCCCGAGCTCGCCGGCAAGCTCGCGGCGCTGGTGGGCACGTTCGTGCGCCGCCACCCGCGCGTGCACGTCGATGTCATCACGACCGCGCGCGGCGCCGAGCTCGTGGGCGCCGACGTCGACATCGCGATCGTGCTCGGTCCGCTCGCCGACTCCTCGCTCATGGTGCGCAAGCTCGGGGCGAACGTCTACCGCCTCTACGCCGCCGCGTCGTACGTCGAGCGGCGGGGCAAGCCGCGGACGATCGCGGATCTCGCGTCGCACGACGCGGTGCTCTACCGGGGCACGGCGGGTCGCGCGACGTGGGATCTGTCGGGGCCCGACGGGCAACAGAGCATCGAGGTGAAGGGCGCGATGAGCGGCGACAGCTTCGCTTTCGTGATGGACAGCATCGCCGCCGGCCACGGCATCGGGCTCATCCCCGAGCAATGCCTCGCTCATGCTCCGGGTGCGGCGCCCCCGCTCGTGAACGTGTTGCCGAAGGTGTCGTCGGCCGGGGCGGTGCAGTCGCTCGTGCACCCGTCGCGGCACCTGCCGAAGCGCGTGCGCCTCTTGCGCGATTTTCTCGCCGAGCACCTCGGCGGCATGTGTGAAGCCGCCAAGCGCCCGGCCCCGGGGCCCTAGGCGTCGGTTTTGGCCGCGGTCACCTTGGCGATCCACCGGTTCAAGAACGCCGCCTCGCGCTCCCACGACGCACGTAGCTGCTTCTCGGCCGATGATTCGATGAGGCCGCCCACGCCGAAGACCTTCGCCTCGATGACGACCTCGTCGCGCCGGCGGGCGCGCCCCTCACCTGTGGCCTCGACGACGATCGTGCCCTCGGTCCGCAGCTTGTCGCCGAGCGCGTTGGGCGCCATCGACCACCGCCACTCGCCTCGCGCGCGATCGAGCGACCCCGTCTCGACGTAGCCGAACCGATCGCCGAGCAGGCGCGCGACCGGCTCGGGGACGTCGAGCGAGGGGACGGCTCGGAGCCGGCGCCGGGTGTCGGTCCGCTCCAAGATCTCGATCTCACGAAAGCCGAGGCCCTCTCGGTGCAGCTTCTTCACGTAGTCGTCATCGAAGAAGATCGCCCAGAAGGCGTCGGCGTCGCAGGCGATATCGAGGGTCCGAGAGAGCCGTCGCATGCCGGTCTCTTACACCAGTCGCCGCCGCGCGTGCGGCTTCGCGACCGACGCGGGGCTGAAGAAGCTCGAGCGATTTGGTAGCCTCGTGGCGTTGCTTCGTCGAGCCGTCATCCTCGTCATCGCGTGCGCCATGGCGCCGTCGTTCGCGGCCGCGCAGGGTCGCGAGACGCGGGGCCAAGAGCTCTTTCGCGAGGGCAAGGCCGCGATGGCAAAAAAGGACTACGACGCGGCGTGCGCGAAGTTCCGTGAGAGCTACGAGGAAGAAAAGGCGCTCGGCCCGCTCCTCAACCACGCGAACTGCGAAGAGGCTCGCAACCAGCGCGCTGCTGCGCTCGAGCTCTGGAAGCTCGCGGTGATCGCCACCCAGCCCGGGACCGACGAGCGGCGCTTCGCCGACGAGCGCGTCGCCGCTCTCCAGGCCCTGCTGCCCAAGCTGTCGGTTCGTTGGAGCGAGCGGGCCCCCGACGGCGCGACCGTCGATGTAGGCGGTCGCCCCTGGACGGCCGACGGCGCGCCCCGGCCCGTCGATCCGGGGACGCACGACGTCGTCGCCACGATCGACGGCGCTCGCATCACCGAGCAGGTGACGCTCGCCGAGCGTGAGACGCGCGAGGTGGTGCTGCGGCCGCCACCGCGGCCCACCGCGCCGGCAGAAGAGCCGACCACCCCGCCCGCCGTCGCCGAAGAGGGTTCGACGCCGGCGTGGATCGCCGGCTGGGTGATCGGCGGCGTCGGGGTAGCCTCGCTCGCGGGGTTCGGCGTCACCGGCGGCCTCATCATGGGCAAGTCCTCGGAGTGGAAGGACGCGGGCTGCGACACGCCCGCGCCGAGCGATGACTGCGCCTCCATCAAGCCCGGGACGGGGATGTGGGTCGCCAACGGCGTGCTGCTCGGGGCAGGCCTCGCGGGGCTCGGTGTGGGGGCCATTCTCGTGGGGACGCAGTGGCCGAGCACGAACGCGAGCGTCGCGCCCGGGCCGGGTGACGCGGGGCTTTCGATGCGGTTTCGGTTCTGATCGCTCCGGTCTGATCGCTCCGGTCAGCGCGACTTCGGTGTGTAGTCGTCGAGCAGGTTCGGCTTGGCGGTGGGCTTCGCGGTCGGCTTGGGCGCGGGCTTGCCGCCTGAGGTCGAAGGCGCGCGCGGCGTCGAGGGTGCCGGCAACGGGTCTGCATGCGCGCCTTCGCCTGCGCCGGCGCTCGCCGCGGCGCTCGCGTCGGCAGCGGGCGTCACCGCCGGCGGTGGCTCTCGGGCCTGCTCCGGCTCGGCCGTGGTCGCCGCGCGCGCGTCGCTCGAAGCGACGGGCTGCGCCGCGGGCGGCTCACTGCGCTGCTCCCGCGTGACGACGATGAGGGTGAGCGCGAGCCCGGCGCCGATCCCGAGGACGGCCGAGAGGCCCACGACGAAGAGCGCGCGACGCGGGCGCTCGACCGGCGTGCGCCGGGTCGTGGGGCTCGCCGTGATGTCGGCGAGGCGCGGCGTGCGCGCGTCGTGAGGCGCCGAGATCGCGGGCGACGCGGCCAGGAGTGGCGCCTCGGCCGGACCGAGGATGCGTTCGATCGCCGTGACGAGCCCAGGTGCATCGGGGCCGCCGAAGGGCGCGAGCGCCCGGGCCAGCCCCGAGAGCGAAGAGAAGCGCTGATCGGGGCGCTTCGCCAGTGCGCGGGCCACCGCTGCGTCGAGCGCCGGCGGCACGTCGGGGCGAAAGCTCGACACGAGCGGCGCCGGCTGGGTGGCGATCGCGACCGTGATCGCGCCGACGGTCTCGCCGTCGAAGGCGCTGCGGCCGGTCAAGAGCTCGAAGAGGACGAGCCCGATCGCGTGCTGATCGCATCGCGGGTCGACGTTCTTTGCGCTCATCACCTGCTCGGGCGCCATGAACGCGGGCGTGCCGAAGTTGGCGTGCGTCGATGTCAGGCGCTTGGCGCCAGGATCGATCACCTTGGCGAGACCGAAGTCGAGCACCTTCACGATCTGCCGGCCGCCGTGCTCGCGGGTGAGGAACAGGTTCGAGGGCTTCACGTCGCGATGCACGAAGCCCTGGGCGTGGAGCATCGCGAGCCCCGCGCATGCCTGTAGGACGAGCGAGACCGCGACCGGGATCGGGGCGGGCCCGCGGGCGACGATCGCCTCGAGATCCATCCCCTCGAGGTAGTCCATGACCAGGAACGGCTCGCCGGACGGGAGCTGCCCCATGTCGGTGACGCGTACGAGGTGGTCGCTGCGCAGGCGCGCTGCGACGCGCCCCTCGTTCGCGAACCGGGAGAGCGATTCGGCGTCGGTGGCTGAGGGGCCCGTCAGCATCTTCAGCGCGTAGCGTTCACCGAGGTCGGCGTGCACGACCTCCAGCACCGTCCCCATGCCCCCGCGGCCGAGCGTGCGGACCACGCGATACCGCCCCGCGATGATGGTTCCGGGCTCGAGAGACATGCTGCGACCCGCCAGTCTAGCAGCACCCGGGCGGGCTCACCTCGCCGCGCGAGCGCCCGCGCGCACGACCCGCCCCGGCCGCGCGCGGGTGGTGACGCCGTTCTCGCGGACGACCTCACCCGCGACGATCGTGGCGCGGTAACCATCGGCGCTCTGGAGCAGGCGCTTGCCGCCCGCCGGCAGGTCGCGCACCAGGCGCGGTGCGGGCAGGGCCAGCTGATCTAGCGCGAGCACGTTGATGTCGGCCCGGCGACCCACTTCAATGACACCACGGTCATGAAGCGAGAGCCAGCTCGCCGCGTCGCCCGCCAGCATCTGCACCGCGCGCTCGAGCGGCATGCGCCCGTGGTCGCGATCGCGCACCCAGTGCGTCAGGAGAAAGGTCGGAAAGCTCGCGTCGCAGATGGTGCCGACGTGCGCGCCGCCGTCACCCAGCCCGAACAGCGACAGCGGGTGGCCGAGCATCTCACCCACCTCGTCCAGGTTGCCGGCCGCGTAGTTGTAGATGGGAAAGTAGAGGAGCGCGCGGCCCTCGTCCTCGAGGAGCGCGTCGTACACGACCTCGATCGGCCGCACGCCGCGCCGCGTGGCCTCGCCGAACAGCGAGTCTTCGCGCTTCGGCTCGTAGTTGGGGGTCGAGCCCAGCCGGAAGAGGCTCATCGACACGAAATCGAGGTTGGCGAGGAGCTGATCGGCGAGCGGCGGGACCGCGCTCCCGTCGCCGGCGACCTTGTCGCTCTTTTCGCTCAATATCTGCGCCTTCACCTCGGGCTTTCGCAGGTGCGCGACGCGGTCGGCGAGCGGCAGGTGCTGCACCGCCTTGTAGCCAGGGAACCCCATGAACGGCTGGAACGTGGCCTCGAACCCGAGGAGCACCCCGATCGCCCGCGGCGCCACTTGCACCTTCACCGAGAGGCCCGAGGCGCTCGAGCGCTCGACGCTCGCGAGCACGCGCCGCCACTGCTCGCTATCGCCGAAGCGCTGGAGCAGCGAGATGCTCATCGGGCGCTCGGCGGCGCGGGCCATCCCCTCGAGCAGGGCGTACTCGGGGTCGAACCGGTCTTTGCCGGCGGCCATGTCGAAGTCGCTCACGGCTTGCAGCACGCCATGGGACAGGCCCTTCATCGCGCGCGCGATCCCCTCGAGCTCCAGCCGGTCGGCCTCCGAGCTCGGCGTGGCGCTGCCGTCGTTTCCGCGGTGGTTGTCGGTGCGACCCGTGCTGAACCCGATGGCTCCGCTCTCGAGCGCGGCGCGAACGAGGCCCGCCATCCGCTCGACGTCGGCTGCGGTCGCGGGCTCGCCGGCTACCGCGCGATCGCCCATCACGTACACGCGCAGCGCGTCGTGCGGCACCTGCGCGAGGACGTCGATCGTCCGCGGCGTGCGGTCGAGCGCGTCGAGGTACTCGGGGAACGAGTCCCAGCCCCATCGGATCCCCTCGGCGAGGGCGGTGCCGGGGATATCCTCGACCCCCTCCATCAGCGCGATCAGCCGCTCCCGATCGGCAGCGTGAACGGGCGCGAACCCGACGCCGCAGTTGCCCATGACGGTGGTCGTGACCCCGTGCAGCACCGACGGCGCCAGCTCGTCGTCCCAGCTGATCTGCCCGTCGTAGTGGGCGTGCAGATCGATGAACCCGGGCGTGACGATCGCGCCCGATGCGTCGATCGTGGACCTGGCGGCGCTCGAGACATCGCCCACCTCCACGATGCGGCCACCGCTCACGCCGACGTCGGCGCGGCGCGCCGGCGCGCCCGTGCCGTCTACCACCGAGCCACCCACGATCTTCAGGTCGAGCATCGTTTCTCCGATCGGACGACAGGATAGCAACGTGCGGTAGGCTACGTCTCGTGAGCCACCTCGAAGCCACGTCGCTGGCCTGCCCTCGATGCGCGCCGCGCGCTCAAGCCGTCGGGGCGCCGCCCACGCCGCTCTTTCGGAACGAGGGAGGGGGCGTCGCCCTCCACGGCTGCGCCGCGTGCGGTGGGGTGTTCCTCGCGCGGGCTTGCGCCGATCGGCTGGCGACACAGCTCCCCGTCGACGCGATCGGCATCGCCGAGCGCACGTCGCGCGCTGCGCGCTACACGCCCGATCACGCCACGTTGCTCGCGTGCCCGATGTGCAAGAGGGCGATGAACCGGGTGCGCGCGGCGGCGGCGGGGATCGAGCTCGACACCTGCGCGTCGTGCGGCACCTGGTACGACCGCGACGAGATCGGTCGGATCACCGATACGATCCGCAAGAGCGGGTGGGGGACGGCCGCGGTCGCGGGCGGCGCCGCGGTCGTCGCCGCGGGCGCCGCCGCCGGCGTCGCGGCAGGCGCGGCGACGGCCGCTTCGCGCCAGCCGATGGCGCAGCAGGCGGCCGAGGGCGCCGCCGAGGTGGGCGCAGAGGTCGTGGTCGACGCGGTCGTCACCGGGATCGACGCCGCCGACGTGCTGGGCGGTGTCTTCGAGATCCTCGGCGCGTTCTTCGACTGACGCGTCCGCCCCGCTACTCCTGCCGGATCTTGAGCTTGGGCAGCTTCGCGACCGCGGTGGTGTCTTTGACTCCCGACCCGCTGATGTCGAGGCTCTTCAGCGCCTCGAGTCCGGCGAGGGGCTTCAGATCGGTCACGCGGGTGTTCTTGATCGAGAGCACCTCGAGCTTCTTCAAGCCGGCGAGCGGCGACAGATCGGTGACCTCGGTGTCGTCGAGGAGCAGCTCGGTCAGCTCGGTCAGGCCCTCGAGCGGCTTGAGATCGCTGACCGGCGTGCGCCCCAAGTCGAGCCGATCGAGCTTTTTCAGGTCGGCGAGCGGCGACAGATCTTTCACCTTCGTGATTGAGATCCTCAGCGAATCGAGCTCTTTCAGGTTGGCGAGGAGCTTGATGTCGTCGAGCTCGCCGCGCCCGAGAAACAGGTTCTTGAGCTTGGTCAGGTGGGGAAAGACACACGGATCGAGGTGATCATTGTTCTTTGCCTCGGTCAGGTTGAGGCTCGTCACCTTCGCGAGGTCGGCCTTGGTGATCGGGCCCGTGGGCTTCTTGGCCTGCGCGCGCACCGAATTCTCGAGGACCGGCTCGTCGAAGGTGATCTCGTCGCCGGCCGGACACTCTCGCGGGGGCGCCTTCGGCTTTGCCGTTTGCGACGGGGTCGGCGCGGGCGCCGGGGCAGTCGGCTTGGCCGCGGCCGCCGAAGCGCTCGGCTTGGTCTTGTCCGGCTCGCCTCCGCAAGCGGTCGCGAGGAGCAGGGTGAGGGAGAAGGCGATCCGTCGCATGGGGGCGGAGTCTACCTCGGCGGGCCGCGGTCGAGGTACGGCCTGCGTGGGCCGACGAGCGTGATGAGCCGAAGCACGCGAAACCGGTTGGGACGAAAGGGCTCGAGCAGCTCGGTCATGCGGTCGTCGCTGCCCCAGGGCTCGCCGGTGAGCGCGAACGTGACGTCGTGGGGAAGGTGCACGTCCCCCGTCGGCAACGCGTCGCTGTCGCCGAACGCGTAGCCCATCAGGTGCTCCGCCGTCCACGGGCCGGTGCCGGGGATCGCGAGGAGGTAGCGCCGCACACGGTCGAGACTCTCTTGCGCGGCCTGCGCGACGCGGCTGGCGAGGCGCGCAGCTTCGATGAGCGCGGTCGCCCGCTTGGTGTCGACGCCGAGCCGTCGGTATTCGTAGCCGGGGATGCGCCTCAGCGCCTGGTAGCCAGGGAACAGCACGGTGCCGAACGGGCCGGGTGCGGGCTCGCCGAAGCCATAAGCGATGCGCCGATGCGACTCGGCGGCCTCGCCGAAGGTGACGCGTTGCTGGAGGACGAACCCGGCGTGGAGATCGTACGGAAACGGGCTCTTTCCGAGGCGGAGGCCGACCAAGCGCTTCGCGAGCCGCCGAACCGTGGGGTCCTCGGGCGCGAACGTTTCGGGCCGATCGTCGCCGCCGAGCCAAGCCGGCGCACGCTCGAGGACCCAGCGCGCGCCCGGCCCCCACGCGCTCGCGCGGACCTTGCCGGTCGTGTGGTGCACGAGCTCGATCGTCGTCGGTCCGTCCGGCGTCATGCCCGATTTCACGAACCGCCCGTGCTCCTTGCGGCTCGTCGGGTCGCGGCTGCCGACGCGCTGCATGATGAACGACGCGCGCAGATCGTACGCAGTCGGCACCGCCAGCTCGATCACCTCGGGCGCCTCGCTCACGCCTGTATCGTAGCCTCGGCCGTGCCACCGCCGCGCGTCGAGCTGAGCTACCATGCAACGATGCACAAGCTCGCGGTTGCCCTCTTGGTGCTGGTCGGGTGCGCCTCGGACGCCGATCCGCTCGCGGTCGCCGAGGTCGGCGTGGACCCGGCGCCCGCTCCCGAGCGCTCGGCGCCGGCGGCGGCTGTCCGCGACGAAGCCCCCGCCTCGAAGCTCGACGGCTACCAGCTCCCGGGGAGCACCGACCCGCTCGGCAAGGCCTGCGAGCGAGCCAAACCGGCCGACGGGCAGGCGGCGGGGCAGCCGCAGGTGGACCGCTGCGGGACGAAGGGCCGCGTCGCGATGGAGGTGCGAACGACCGCGCTCGTGCGGGAGCGACCGCCGTGCGAGTGGGTGTCGCTCGAGAAGGACAACGTCCACCTGATCGGCGCCCATTCACGCTACGGCTGCATCGACGGCGATCACTTGGTCGTCACGAGCCACTGCATCGTGTGCCGCTCGATGGACGCGGGCAGCGCATTCCACGTCCGACTCGGGGAGCTCGACGCTGCGCAGCTCGCCTATCTGCGCGACGCGCTCGGCTACCAGAAAGAGAACATCGACACGCCCGAGAAGTGGAGAAGCCTCGTCGCTTCCGGAAAGTCTGTGGAAAAACCGGACGTCCAATAGCGCCGTCACGCGGCTGACACGAAGCCGTCTCCGGCTATTTTCTCGGGCGCCCCTCGGCCGTCACGGCCAGAGGGGTAAACAGCGCGCGGATGTTGGAAGCGTTCGCCATCCGACGGCTCGACTCCGCGCTCGCGAAGCGACTGGCGGTCGGCGTGGTCGCGGGCGTCGTCCTCGTCTGCGGTATGGGCGTCTATCTCGCCAAGGCTGCGTCGGCGGTCCACTCC
>ERZ761602.6574-NODE-6574-length-12881-cov-10.478715_pt1 | contig 12881 bp, 13 predicted proteins | sample MGYA00512165_ERZ761602 | MGnify/ENA primary metagenome ERZ761602 (study PRJEB28899, sample SAMN02445085) | bioreactor sludge metagenome | biome: EBPR sludge; isolation source: Thorneside wastewater treatment plant | place: Australia: Brisbane, Thorneside...
CCTGAACAGAACTTAGAGTTGCTTGCCAAACTTGATAAACTATCGACCTCGCTTGAGGGATTTCCGCTCTTGGTCGGCGCTTCGCGAAAGTCGTTCATCGCAAAGACGCTCGGCGACATGCCGCCCGAAGAGCGGCTTCCGGCAAGCCTTGCCGCCGCAGCGGTCGCGGTCGTAAATGGTGCCCGTATCATTCGGGCCCACGATGTCGGCGAAACGGCACAGGCGGTCCGCCTTGCGGCTGCTATCTTGGAGCAACGATGAAGTTCTTACGCCTCGCAGCATTTCTCGCACTTGCCCTTGCGGCGTCCGGATTTACCGAATGCTACAAGCCGGTGACCAACTCGGGCCTCCCGAAGCACATCAAGACCGTCGCGGTGCCGGCGTTTCAGGCGGAGGCAAAGGGGCTTCGATACCGCGTCGAATCGCGGTTCACTGAGGCCGTTAGCCGAGAGATCATTCGCCGCGGCAATGGTCTGAAGGTACAGGGCTCGCAGAAAGGCGCTGATGCCGTTATTGAAGGCACCATCCGCGATTTTACGTTCACGGGAGTTTTGCTTGACCGCGAAGGGCGGGCACGGGTTTATGAGGTAACGATAGTTGCCGCTGTCACGATCCGCGATCTAAAGGAAGAGAAGATACTCTACGACAACCAGAACTTCGTTTTCCGCGATTCGTTCGAGTTTTCCGAAGACCCGCGTTCGTTCTTTAACGAGGAAGACCCGGCCGTTGACCGCATTGCCCGAGCCTTTGCCGAATCTGCCGTATCGGCCTTCGTGAACGGCATCGGAGTTCGCGAAGAAAAGAAATAGGCCCGCACCGCAGATGCCCGAGATCTCAAAGGAACAACTCCGTAACCATATCAAGACGGGAAGTTTTGCTCCGGTCTATTTGCTTCACGGCAGCGAGGCCTATCTTCGCGACATTGCGGCACGGACGATCGCGGACCGGGCGTTTTCAGAGGGCGAACTCCGGGAGTTCAACGACGATCGCTTCAGCCTCACCGACCCCGACGAAATAGTTCGGGCTTTGGCCGCGGCGGAGCAGCTCCCGATGATGGCGTCCCGGCGAGTGATCCGCGTTTCCGATATCCGCGTTGCAGCGGCCGCAAATCGCGACACACTCAAAGAGGACGCCCTGCCCCGGCTTGAGAAGTATCTTGCCGACCCTGCGCCGAGCACACTGTTGATCTTCGTCGCCGACGAACTGAACGGAAATCGTAAAGCAACGAAGCTCTTGAAACAGCACGCCGCCGCGGTCGAGTTCGCTCAGCTCGAGGGCCGCGAGCTTGAGGACTGGGTTCGCCGGCAGTTCCAGGACTTCGGGGCCGAGCCCGCAGACGGCGCTATCCGGTTTCTGATCGCGACCGCGAGCTCAGAGCTCCAGAGGCTTTCGAACGAGATCAAAAAACTCGCCGCCACCGCGATGCCCGAAGGGCGAGTGACGGTGGAAATGATCGAAGCGGTCGTCCCGCATTCCCGCGAACTCTCCAATTTTGACCTGACGGATCACCTTATCGCCGGCCGCAAGGACCGAGCTTTGAAAGTACTCCGCAAATTGTTCGATGACGAGGCCGAACCGCTAATGCTGCTCGGGCTTATCGCCTCGCGTTACCGCGGCCTTCTAATGGCAAAAGAACTGATGGACCTGGGTGTGGACCGCGGAACCGTCGCAAAGCGTGCGAAGATCTTCGGGCCCGGAGCCGACGAGGTCTTTGCCGCGGCTCGAAGAACTGACCGCAGGCGTCTTGCCTCTGCAATACAAAAAATGGCCGCGACCGACCTGGCGATCAAGACCTCGGTCGGCGGCGGCGGTAAGGCAGGAGCTGAGATGCAGATCGAAATGCTCGTCTGCGAACTCGCCGAATTATAGATCCGGAAAAAAGGGTTGTAGGGGCAGCATTTCGGCTGACCATTGGGGACGTCACCTGGGAAAGGAGAACGGACCGGGACAAGCCCTGCCCCTACAAGGTTGAGCGGGCCGCACGTCCGCGAGCAGCCCGGGATGTCGTTTAGATAGGCTGATTGCCCAAAGCTTCGTTGAAGTAGTGATATAGGTCGTTATAGTCGATCAATGCGCGGTTGAGGATAAGCGGAAGCTGCTTGATGTCGCGGGTGTTGACGATCAGGTTCATGTTTCGCAGAAACGCCTCGTGGGCATTCATCGTAGTTCCGGCGTCCTCGAGCGATACGAGAAAGAGCTTGCGGCGTTCGGATGAATACATCGCATTCGCCTTTTGCTGGATGATCGCGGCTCCGCCGAGTTCGGCGGCGAAATCCGGCGAGAAGATCATTATGCCGGTCTTGCCCTCGCGTAAACGTTCATTGGCCTGGGCCGGTGTCTCGGCAATATAGACCTTGTAGCCGGCTCCGGTGAGCACTGCGGCGACCTCGTCGCGTTTTTCCCCGAGGCACAGGAGCACGCGGCGAGCTTTCTTACCGATCTCGTCGTCCTTATCGAGAGCCGCCCCGCCATGCTGAAGAGCGGAAAGCAGCGACCGCAAGGCCTGGTTTATCTCCTGTTCGGATTCCTTTTCCTCAAACTCTGCAGGACCGTTCGGAACAGGTGGGGCGGGCTTGCTCGCCTCAAGCTGGCTTGCCGGTGAGCCGGCCGCGGCCGAGTCCTTATTCGCCCGGAGCATGTTCGAGCAACGCGGGCAGCGAACGGTGAAGATCGTTGTCGGGATCTTCGATTCGTCCACCTGGAGTGAGACGGAGCAATTGTCGCAGCGGATGATCATATCGTTAAAGATTCGCAGTTATGGTGTTGGCGGTCGCGGGGGCTATTCAAGCATGTCGAGAACGGAGGCAGGAGCTTTTGCCGCAGGCGGCGGGGCGATCGGGTCAACGACCGGAGCCTTGCCGTTCACGCCGCCGTTCAATCCGCCGCCGATTCCGGTCTGCGAGAGGTAATCCTCGGTCGAGGAAAGCCCCTTGAGCTGGAGCAGCAGGTTGTTCTGGTTGGTCGCGTACGAGAGGCCGTCCTCGAGCGTAATGATCTGATCCTCGATCATCTTGCGGATGACCGAATCGAAATCCTGCATTCCGTCTATTTCGCCGTCGCGGATGGCATCGAGCAATGTCTTGCCTTCGCTCTCGCCTTTTTCAATGTATTCGCGCGTTCGCGGGTTTGACCGCATTACTTCGACCGCGGCGATCCGGCCCTTGCCGTCGGCCCGCGGAATAAGCCTCTGCGAGACGATGTAGCGGAAGGTCTGGGCGAGCCGTGTCCGGATGACGCGTTCTTCGTTCTTCGGGTAGAGCCCGATGATGCGGTCGATGGTCTTCGAGGCATCAATGGTGTGCAGCGTCGAGAGAACAAGGTGGCCTGTTTCGGCTGCTTCGAGGGCGATCTCGGTCGTTTCAAGGTCGCGCATCTCACCAACGAGGATGACCTTTGGTGCCTGGCGAAGTGCGGCACGAAGAGCCGAGGCAAAGTCCTTCGTGTCGTGGCCAACCTCGCGTTGGTTGATGGTCGATTTCTTGTGGTTATGAAGGAACTCGATCGGATCTTCAATGGTGACGATGTGATAGCTCTTTGTCTCGTTGATCTGGTCGATAATGGCCGCGAGCGTCGAACTCTTACCCGAACCGGTCGGCCCGGTCAACAGAACGACGCCGTTGCGAAGCTCGCATATCTCAGCGAGCTGCGGCGGCAGATTGAGCTGCTCAAAGCTTGGGATGTCGTGCGGAATAACACGCATCACTATCGAATACGAGTTTCGCTGCTGAAAGATATTGACGCGAAATCGGCATTTGCCGGGCAGGGCATAGCTCAGGTCGGCCGTTCGAAAGCGGGCAAGGTTGGCGGCCGCTTCGGGGTTATCGCGAAGAAGGGCGAGGGCGATCTGCTCGGTCTGGAAGGCGGAAAGCCGCCCGAGGCCCATAGGCGTTGCGGAATAAAGCGTGCCGTTTATCTCGATCTGCGGCTTTTGGCCACACGAGAAATTGAGGTCGCTTACATTCTCTGAAACGAGCAGCATCTGCTCGATAATGGGTGCTATATCCAGCAAACTCATTTGAAAGGGTTACTCCTGAAGAGATCCGGGAAAGGCAGGGGATGTGCCGGGAAGATCTTGCGGGTCGTTTGCGGACCGCGAAACGCCACAAACATTATTACCCGATTCGGTGTTCGGGTGCAAGCATTATTTAATGTTGTTGAACATTATTTTACCTCGGAAGGCTGGGACCCATTCGCCCCAGTGTTGAGCAAAGCAAGATTTTTGGCGATATTTTCGCCCCCGGCAACCGCAGAACTGATGACAGCGGCGGTGTCCGCACCGGCTTCTATCACGGCGGCGATGTTCTCTGCGTTGATCCCGCCGATGGCTACGAGCGGGATATTCGGCAGTGCGTTTCGTATCTCGGCTAACTGCCCAAGACCGACCACGGGTTCGGTATCCGGTTTTGTATCGGTCAAGAAGATCGGCCCGAAGGCGACGTAATCGACCGGTTCACCTGCGGCCGCTGTTGCTTCGGCAAGACCGTGCGTTGAAAGGCCGATGATCGCGTCCGGGCCGAGCAACTCGCGAGCAGCGGCCGGCGGAAGGTCGTCCTGGCCGAGGTGTACACCATCGGCACCGGTCATCTTTGCGATATCGACACGGTCATTGATCAGCAAAATAACGCCGGCCTCGCGGGCCGCGGCGACGGCTTTCACCGCCTCCTCATAGAACTCCCCGGCGGGCAGGTGCTTTTCGCGAAGCTGGATAAGGGTTGCTCCCGCCGCGGCAAGCCGCCGCACCTGCTCGGCATGAGAAAGGCCGGAAAGCCTGCGATCCGTTACGGGATAGACCCGCGGTAATTCAAGGCGAGAATGCATCGGAGCTCAGATCAGCGATTTGGTCATCAGGTAGCCGTCCTCGCCGTTGCTGTAATAGTTTTTGAGCAGTTGGACGGACGCATAGCCGCGGCGTTTGTAAAGTTCCTGAGCGACGAGATTGCTTAGGCGGACCTCGAGCACGACGGTCGAGACGCCTTTTGCCCGGAGAGCATCCTCCAAATGGGAAAGCAGCCGGGAGGCGAGGTCGCGTCGGCGATGCTCGGGGGCGACCCCGATGGTCGTGATATGTGCGGCCCCGTCCGGGTTCATCATCGCAAAGATGAATCCGGTCATCTCGCCTGAAGGAGTGACGGCCCGATAGCTGAGCGTTTCGGGGTTATCAAGTAAGTAAGTGAAGGTGTGGCGGCTGTAATTTTCACCGCGAGCAAAGCAGCGGAGATTAAGCTTTGCGACCTCGCGGAGTTGTTTCTTTGTCAGCGGCCGGATCTCATAAACGGTCGGCGGAGCAGGGATAACCTCCGCCCGACGCGGATCGGCGGCGATGAAAAGGTCACGCAAAGACTGAAGAACTGCCATACCCTGAAACGCTAGAGGATCAGCATACAATCGCCATAGCTATAGAAACGGTAACCCGCCGAGACCGCATGCCGATATGCCTTCATTATAAGTTCGTGCCCGCCGAATGTGGAAACGAGCACCAAAAGCGAACTCTTCGGTAAATGGAAATTCGTCAGTAGTCCGTCAATGGCTTTAAATTGGTGGCCGGGAAGGATCGTTAATTCTGCTTTGCCATTCGCGGGCCGAAACTCGCCGAACTCGGCCATCATGTTCTCAAGGGTTCGGGTGGTCGTCGTTCCAACGGCGATTATCCTTCGCCCCTCAAGTTTCGCAGCGGTAAGCATTTCGGCCGCGTGTTCGTTTACCTCGTAGCGTTCGGGGAGCACAGAGTGGCCGGCCAGGTCCTCGCTACGGACCGGTTCAAATGTGCCGTACCCGACGTGCAGCGTTATTTCGCAGGTCTGAACGCCGTCGCTGCGAAGCCTTCGGAGCACATCTTCGGTAAAGTGGAGTCCGGCGGTCGGTGCGGCGATCGCTCCGCGTTTCTCCGCATAGATGGTCTGGTATCGCTCGCGGTCTTCGTCGGGCGACGCGAGGTCGCGCTTGATGTAAGGCGGCAGCGGTGTCCGGCCGACGCGGTCGAAATGCTCGAAAAGGTCGCCTTCAGCATTGAATCGCACCCTAACCATGCCGCCCTCACCGCGGTCGATCAACTCCGCGGAGAGTTCCGGGTCGAAAACGATCTGCTTACCGGGCTTCAATCTTCGGGCCGGGCGGGCGAGAGCTCGCCATTCGCTGTTCCCAAGGTCATTTTCCAAAAGAAACTCGACCGTGGCTCCCGTTTCGGTCCTGCCGATCAGGCGGGCCGGGAAAACGCGGGTGTTGTTGACGACCAAGAGGTCGCCCGGATGCAAGAAATCCGGCAACCTTTCAAACAGGCTGTCATCAAAACTTTGTGCGTGCCGGTCAACGGCCAACATCCGTGACGCCGAACGCACCTCTGCCGGCCGCTCTGCGATCTGCTCTTCGGGCAAATTGAAGTCGTAGTCCGAGAGATTCTTCATCAATAATTCAATTGTATTGAAATTCGAATTGAAATATAATCGCAGGCGAATTACCAGTAAATTTACCCGCCGGAGAATTCGGCGAGATCGATCCGGGTCGGCCTTAGCGCTTCGGCCCGACAGAAGAGAAGGTAAACGGCTCCGGCTAGCTTTACGAACTTAGGGGGAACCTAATGATGAAACGAAACTTAGTCTCAATTTTTGTGATCGGCTTGGTCGCCGGTCTTTTCACCGTCTTTTCGGCCATTGATGCGAATGGCCAGGGACGCTATGTCGGCCAGTACTCGCGGGCACGGGTCGATCAGATCATTCGCGAAATGGAGAATGCGGCCGATGAATTTCGCCGTGATTTCCGTAATGAGCTCGACAGGAGCAACCTCAGCAGCAGCCAAAAGCGGACCTATCGCAACCAGGTCGATAACTTTGAGCGGTCAACTGACCGGCTTCGCAGCAACTTTGACAGCAACAACGATTGGTGGCGGAGCCGCAACCAGGTCCAGAACATGGTCGCGGCGGCAGCCCCGCTCAACAATACGATGAACTCGATCGGCTTTCGCCGGAATATCGAGCGGCAGTGGAACCGTCTGCGGCGTGAGGTAAACACCGTGGCTGATACCTACGACCTTCCCGGCATCGCCGGCGGCGGTTGGCAAGGCGGTGGCGGCGGTGGAGGAGGCTGGGGCGGCGGCCAGACCGTAAACCCGCCGAACTGGGCCGACGGCACCTTCTACGGAACAGGGCCGCGCGGAGAGCAGATCACGCTGACCATCAACCCGAACGGAAATGTGACCGCGAACATCAACGGTTCGGTATCGTACGGGCGATTTACTCGCGGCAACTACATCAATATCAATGGTGCGGTCGCACGTGTAACCCGCCAGGGCAATGGAATTCTGACCCAGCGTACGGATACGGGAGAGCGTATTGCTTATACCCGCACCGGCGGCGGCGGTTGGGGCGGCGGCAACCAAGCATCTCCGCCTTCATGGGCACGCGGCACGTTCTACGGAACCGGCCCGGGCGGTGAGCGGATCACGCTTACGATCCAGAATAACGGCTCGATCACTGCCAACATCGGCGGCGGTATGTCATACGGTTACTGGATGAACGGCAATATGATCAACATCGACGGTGCCATTGCTTCGGTCTCGAGGCTCCGAAACGGCATCAGCACCCGCCGAAACGACACAGGCGAGGTCATCAACTATCGCCGATAACGGATAGTTGAAAGCAAATAAAAAGAGCGGCGTCCGGTTCGGGCGTCGCTCTTTTTTGATTCTGTGAGGACCTGATTTCTGCGAGGTTCACGGTTGAGCGGGCGGAACCCGAGCAAACGTTCGATCAAGCTATTCGTAGAAATAATGCGTTCGCGCAGTTACGATCAGGTCGGGCCGGTCTTTGACCGAGATCCTGATCTCCCTCCTCCTTCCATCCTTAACCTGATTGCTCGGATGGTAACCGATCGCGTATCGGTTTTCCATAACAGTAAAAATATTAGAGTAGACCGCCTTTGCGTCGTCGGGAGTCTCGATGAAATCAGCGAGACCGCCTGAAAGCTCAGCGACCCTGAACATCGTTTTCTGCCCAGAAAGTGACGCTTCGAGTTTCGAGTGCCCAAGCTTTCTGATTACGGGCGGCATGTCCGACTCATCGCGTAATCCATAGAATCGGCTGAACGTTCGCATTGACGCTATCGTATTTTCGTTCTGCACTTTCCGCGAAAGCCCGAGAACACGCCAGCCGACAATAACTGGGTAGATCGTCGCTCTTGAGCGTTCGATCGCTTCGCGTACATCGGCAAATCCATATTTAGAAATTGAACTAATCCCGGTGTACCTCATCCCGTTATTCATCAGAGTGGAGTAAGAAACCGGATACGGGTGCTCATTATCACGTTTCATCCACATTGCGTGGGTACCATCGCCTTGAAAGACAACGATACGTTGGCCCGATGTTTCCTCGAATAGTTCGTTGAGGACCGCCAAAAGGGAGTCGTACTCAGCATTCCAAACCCAGCCCCAATCGATCGAATCGAGGGCTCGATACAAAGCGGCCTTGTCCCCTGTGAAGCCGATCCTTAACTTTCGATCACCGGTTACAATGGCCATCCTGTCGTTGTCCCCGATCTGTTCAACCAATAGCTTGGCGGCGGCGATACTCTCTTTTGCATAAGGGGCCTGGCCACCGGAATTATCGATTATCAGCACAATTGACCTCGGAACTTCATCTGATGAGCCCGAAGAAAACAACTCGACCGTTTGTTCTTTTCCATCCTCCGAAACAACGAAGTCATTCTTGGTAAGACCTTTAATGATATTTCCTTTCTCATTCGAAACAAGAAAATCTACAACGACCAGATCAGTCTCCACGCGGATCGTCTCATCACTCGATGGCTGTTCTGACCTTCCGTGTTTCACGGGCTTTTGTTTCGGACGTTTCCCATATTGTTCGAGGCTTGAACCAAATTCCGTGGTAGGTTGCTCTGCCGGCTTTCGGGAAGATTTCCGATCCTGAGCTTGTATGCTGGGGAAAAGCAACAGGAATAGGACGGAGAAAACAGATAATCGTGCAAAAAACTCCATCATCTTGATTTACGTCGCCTTAAATCACTTTAGCAAAATTTGATATCCCGGTGAAGAAAAACAGAACTAGGCCCCTAGGAATTGAGGCTACATCCCTCTTTCGAGGCGCTCAACTCTGCAATCTGCGATATTTGGATTTTACGCAAAGACGGTAGGTTGGTGCCGGAGGTCGGACTCGAACCGACATGGGATTGCTCCCGCCAGATTTTGAGTCTGGTGCGTATACCAATTTCGCCACTCCGGCGTGGAAACATTAAATATACGTGCCGCCTTCGGCGGGGTCAAGCAATGCGGGCGGCTTACTTTGCGGCACCGGGAATCAGCTTTCGGCGGGCCTCGACGATCAACCCCGCTCGCTTTGAGGTGATGCTGACGGTCCGCGTCCCGGTGCGTTCGGCAAACGGAACTCGCGGCGTGTATGTAAGCAGATAGCTTGAGCCGATGGTCTGGCCGACGAGCCGTGCCTTTTCGAGCATTTCGTCGAGCGTATCGGGGATGATGATCGTCCCGTTGGTATCTTCGGCGAGAGTTAGCAGGTCGTCCTCAGCGGCTTCGAGTTCCTTTTTTCGCTCACGCATCAGACGAAGATGTTTGCGGTCAACGATGATGGTCGGGCCGATCTTCGGCGCTTGTGCGACGTCGCGGGCACCGGGCGGAAGCTGGGCGGCGATCTCGTCCGGCAATGCCTTTGGCGGCGGCGATTTCGAAATGCCGCTTGCCCTCGGTGCGATGTCCATCGTCTCCATTCGCGTATAGCTGATTATGTGAACGCTGATGTCCGTGCCGAGTATCTTCCGCATCGTCTCGCGGATCTTATCTCCGCGGGCAAAGCTATCGGTGCCGTCGGTGATCAGGACGAGGTGCCGATTCTCGATACCCTCCTGCATCATGAATTCGCGTGCAAGGTCGAGCGCTTTGGTAAAGGAAGAACGGCGGCCAAACTTTGTCCGTCCGACGGCGACAAGGCTTTCGTCCTTCTTGTCTGTCCACTCGGAGACGATCTCCGCCTTGTCGCTGTATTGCATCAAGGCGACCTGATCTTCGGTCCGAAGTGAGTTGATGACGGCAGCGGCGGTTTTGCGGGTTTGGTCGAGCGTCTTTACGGCGCGGAGCTCACCGCCCGTATCCATAACGATCAGGACGTATGCCGGTAGCCGGCGGACACTTGTTGCCTGATGCAGAAGGTCGTTCTCGAGAATGACAAGGTCTTCGGCCTTTACGTCGGCGACAAAGCGTCCTGATTCATCGCGAGCAAGAAAGCTGACCTTGACCTCTTCGGTGATAACTCTGACCGGTTCTTCTTCGGGCGTTGGCGTCGGCTTTACGCGGCCGCTCTGAGCAAAGCCTCCTGCGGCGAGCAAGAGTAAAGCGGCGGCAAGTGCGGCAAACTTTGAAGTTCCGGCAAACATAAACCTTGAGATGCCCGGCTTCGGCAAAACTTTGCACACGCGGAGCTAAACCCGCGGATGCCGGCGGACAAAGTCGATCAACCGGCCGACGTAGTCCGCAAAGCCCGGGCAGCGAACGCCGTGCGGTCCGAGCAGCTCATCAGCGGCCGAGGTGTCATACTCCTGCGTCACAAAAAAATAAGGAACGCCGGCATGGGGCAGCCCGGTAAGGGTCGGCGTTATCGGCAGATATAAGCTCCACTCGCTCAATGATTTTGGCGGTGTCCAGATCGACGCCTTTCCGGTCAGCGAACGGGCGATCGCATCAAAGAGCCCGGCGGTCGTCAGCGGCCGCGGGTCGGCAAGAGCGATGGTCCGCCCGACGGCGGCCTCGTCGTAGCAGAGAGCTGTGATCCCATCGACGACAAAATCGACCGGGACCAGATTTAGGGTGACCTCATTGTTGCCGACGTTGACCATCCGCAGGATCGAAGGAGCCCGGAGCAAATACTTGATGAGGTAATAAATGCCGTCGTACTTCACCGTCTCGCCCGTTTCGGAATCGCCGACCACGACCGAAGGCCGAAAGACCGTCACCGGCAAGTCGCCTTTAAGTCGCTCGACCTCCATTTCGGCGAGGTACTTCGTCTCTTCGTAAAAATTACGAAAGCCCGCATCGTGCTCGAGTTCATCCTCGCGAATGCGGCCCTCGCGTTTTCCGGAGACGTAACAGGTCGAGACATAGTTGTAACGCCGCAGGCTGGGCAAGGAGCGGCAAAGCGCGTTGACGTTCTTGGTGCCATCGACATTGATGGCAAAAGCCGGCTCGCGTTCGACCGCAAGGTCGTAGATGGCAGCCAGGTGATGAACGTCGGTGGTCTCGCTTCGGACAACTTCGAGGTCATCGGCGGACATCCCAAGGTCGGGCTTCGTGATGTCGCCTTCGATCAATGCGAAGTTCTCGGCCGGGACGGATGTATCGGCGGCGATCTTCTCGGCAAGCCGAGCGGCTGTCTCAATAAACTGAGGTTGAACGAGCAGGAAGAACTGGACATCCGGACGGGCCAAGGCAGCGACCAGTCGGCCGGCGATGAAGCCCGGGAAGCCGGTAATGAAAATGGTCCGCGAAAAAGCCATCCAAGTCTCGAAGAAAAGTTTTCCACATGTGGAAAACGTGTGCTAAATTTGCCTTATATCCGATGAACGCACCGGAACCCGCAAATAACGGCCACGCGCCGGAGTCAGAGCTGCTCTCGCCAATCTGGGCGGTCATTTCCTTTGACCGGCTCGAGGGCTCGGGGCTTACCTACGCCGCAGCCGCCGAATTGCTCGAACGCCTTGACATCGAAGGCGTCGCCGGGCTTTGCGTCGTGACGGACGACGTCGGAAGCCGTGTCAAAAGCTTAGTATAACCTTACCAATATTTTTGTTCGATTCGACCCGCTCGTGAGCTTCACGAACAGACTCGACGGGAAAGACCGTGTCGATGATCGGCGTGTACTCACGGCCAAGCCCGCGAACCACGTCGCTAGCGAATGCCGCCATTGCCTCGCCCTTCTCCTCAACGCTTCGCGAGCGGAGCACTGTTCCCTTGATCGTAAGTCGCTTGGCGAGGGTCAGTCCCATGTCAAACTCAGCTTTGCGGCCGGCGGTCAGCCCGACTAGGATCATCCGCCCCTTCGAAGCAAGGCTTTTCAGATTCTCGGGAAAATATGCACCACCGACGAGGTCGAGCACGACATCAACTCCTTGGCCCTCGGTCAGTTCCATCACTTGCTCGGCAAAAATGGGCCCTGATTCCGGAATGATCGGGTGGTCGCAGTAGGCAATAAGTTCATCCAGTTTTTCCGCGGTTCGCGAGGTTGCGATGACCTTTGCCCCGCGAGCCTTTGCAATCTGGCAGGCGGCGATCCCGACGCCCGATGCGGCAGCGTGGATAAACACGCTTTCGCCCTCGCTTAAGCCCGCCTGCGTGACAAGGGCATCGTGGGCGGTGACGTAGGCTTCGGGGACAGCGGCCGCTATTTCGAGCGAGATGCCTTCGGGAACAATGGCAGCAAGCCTTTGATCAACGACGACGAACTCCGCCTGTGCCTCGCCGGAGGTTATGCCGAAAACGCGATCGCCCGTATTGAAACGCGACACGCCCTCGCCGCATTCCGCGACGACGCCGGCAAATTCAAGCCCCGGCCGATGCGGGTCGTAGCCCTCAGGCCCGGGATATAGGCCGCGTCGCTGAAGAATATCGGCACGGTTGACGCCGGCATGCGAAACACGGACCTTGATCTTTCCAGGAGCAACCGAAGGCTCGGGCATCTCGCGGATCTCAAGCCTCTCAGGCCCGCCAAAATCGGTGATATAAACTGCCCGCATTTCTACTTTCTCAGCATCGTCACGACGTCGTTATCCTTAAGCGCGTTGCCGGTCGCACGCTGGAGGTCGGCGAGGGCCTTGTTCAGCTCGGTCTGGGCACGAAGCTCGGCGCTACGTGCGTTGGTCAGGGCCGTTTG
>ERZ761602.6575-NODE-6575-length-12881-cov-3.961874_pt1 | contig 12881 bp, 12 predicted proteins | sample MGYA00512165_ERZ761602 | MGnify/ENA primary metagenome ERZ761602 (study PRJEB28899, sample SAMN02445085) | bioreactor sludge metagenome | biome: EBPR sludge; isolation source: Thorneside wastewater treatment plant | place: Australia: Brisbane, Thorneside...
TGACTGGGTCGTGCGCGAAAATCCGATGCGGCGTACCCGCGAAGGCCTTGCGATCATAGATTTTCGTGATCTGGGAAGGCTGGAGGCGGTGATGGGGTCGAAGGGCCGCTCTTCCTACCAGTTCGATATATGGCAGGCGACGCACGGGCCGGTGGGCGACGATGGTTACCCAGTGCTGCTGTTCGACAAGACGACGGGGGCCATTAACAAGCAGGTCGCGAAATACATGCGGGAGAATGGTTATGACCTTTCCGCGTACTTGCGTGACAATTGGGATGATCTTTCGCCAAAGCTTCGTAACAAGATAAAGATTTTTACCGGCGACATGGATGATTTCTACCTCAATCTCGCCGTCTATCAGTTCGAGGACATGATCCGTGAAAAGGGCGGAGGATCCTATCCGGCGCGCTTCGAATACGGGCGGCCGAAGAAGGGACATAACTGGCACCATACGAACTGGGCAGGCGTCGTTCGCGAAGTGGCCGGGCATGTTCGGGAAACGGCGCCGGCAGGGGCTTCATTCGACGATTGGAATTACTGATCCTCGGACGTCGGGCTGAAATGTCTTTCAGGAATATTGCAGTTTCTGTAATTTATCTTGACGAGGCCATCATTAAATGATGGCCTCGCTCTGCATGGACCATCACGCTCGACTCCGTTGGTTTACCCGGGAAGTTCTTCCCCACGAGGCTGACGTTCGGCGTTGGCTCGGCAGGCGTGTCCGGGGCCTTGAAGGGTGCGATGTCGACGAGATTATTCAGGAGGCGTACGCGAGGATATGGACTCTTGCGCCTGAAGATATACAGAACCCGCGCGCCTATCTCTTCGTCGTGGCAAGGCATATCGTAGGCCAGATATTGCGGCGATCGCGCGTTGTCGCCATCGATCTAGTGGCGGATCTGGAAACATTGAATATCGTTGATGAAGGTCTGGATGCTTATCGGATTTTGAGCGGAAAGGAGGAGCTGGATCGCCTGTATGCGATTCTCGACGAGATGCCGGAACGATGTTCACAGGCATTTCGCTTGAAGAAGTTCGAGCATCTGTCTCAGCGCGAGATCGCGGACCGGATGGGCATAGCGGAAAGTACGGTTGAAAAGCATCTTTCCAAGGCGCTGCGCATAGTGTCCGAAAAGATGAAAGTGGCATCGCATCTCGATGTGAAGGATGGGGTTGATCGTGACGACAAGTCCTGGAAATGGGGCTGATATAGAAGGCGTGGCAACGGCATGGGCGATACGCGTCGCTGAAGGCCCGCTTGCCCATGCCGACAAACAGGCGCTGGATGCGTGGCTTGCCGAAGATAGCCGCCATCTGGGTGCGTTCGTGCGCGCGCAGGCATTGTGGCTTGATCTTGATCGCGTCGTCGCGCTTGATCCCTTGGCCGCGCCGGCGGTGCCGGATCGCGCTCGCCCGCGGATTACGCACCCTCTGCGCTACGCTGTGGCGGCTTCGATCGCCGTTCTCGTGCTGTGCGCCAGTATCGCATACAACCAGCTTGCGGGCCGCGTCTCCACCAGCAGGGGCGAGGTGCGGACGCTCGCTCTCGACGATGGTTCCATCGTGACCATGAATGGCGGATCGACGGTGCAGGTGCGCTATGACGGTAATGCGCGCCGTATTGTTCTGCGCGGCGGCGAGGCGTCTTTCAAGGTTGCGCATAATCCGGCACGGCCGTTCATCGTCGATGCCGGGGGGCTCGAGGTGCGTGCGGTCGGCACGGAATTCGTCGTTGGCATGGACAAGGGACAAGTCGCGGTCACGGTCGAGGAAGGCGTTGTCGCCATTGACGGGGCGAAAGGAGCCGCCGGAGAACGCCTGCTTCACCGTAACGAGCAGTTCGTCGATGCAAGCACCGGTGCGCGCAAGGCCGTCCTTACGTCCAGGGAGGTCCAGCGCATGGCATCGTGGCGACAGGGGCTTCTCATTTTTGAAGGGCAGACCGTTGGCGCGGCGGTTGAAATGGTGAACCGCCACACCGAAATTCCCGTCATCATCGACGACCCCACGCTTGTCCACGCAGAGTTCATGGGCGTTCTCAAGATCGGGGATGCCCACGCGTTTGCGGATGCGATCGCGCAGGCCTTCAACGCCGAGGTGATTGACGAGAAGACGCAACTGCGTGTGATCCGAAAGCGAACGGCTCCCTCGCATTGAGTTTGTCTTCCGCTATTTTCCCTTCACTTCCAGCCGCGCGATACGCGTGGTGGAGGATTCTCGTTCGTGGTGACTCATTGGAAATGGGACGCGCGATTGAACGGGAGAACGGGTGTTGCGTGAAACAAAGAGAAAGCACCGGATCGGATACATTCTCGCTCCTGTCTTGATGTGTCTTGCGGCGTCCATGGCTGTGGCGGACCCATTCGATGATGCCATGCTCTACGGGACAGACCAGTGGTATTTGCAACGGCCGAAGTCGGATACCGCGAAACCTGAAACATTCGAAATCTTCGTGCAGGAATATGGCGCTGGAAACCCAGTCGTCGTTCTGCATGGCGGGTTCGGGGCGGAACTCAGCTATATGAAGCCGCTGATGTTGCCGTTTTCAACGTCGCGGCGCGTGGTTTTCTACGATCAGCGCGGCTCGCTCCGTTCACCGTGCAGCGACTGTACGTTCGGTCTTGCCGCCCATGTCGCTGACCTCGAAGCACTGCGTGTCGCCATGGGGCGGGAGCGGATCGATATTGTCGGCCATTCGATGGGTACGCTGATCGCGCAGGAATATACGCGGCTGTATCCCAGCCATGTGGGGAAGCTGGTTCTTGTCGGGCCGATCGTTGCGAAGGCTGAGGACGGGAAGGCCTACATGGCCAAAGTCAGTGCGGCCGGGCAGGGCCTGTCCGAACGGTCGATTGTCACGGAGCTTCAAGCGAAGCTCGGTATTACCGAAGGCGCCAACCTATCGGGCCGGCAGCCGGGAGATGCGTGGAAGATACGCTTTTCGGCTGTCAATCTCTATGACCCGACGCACTGGCGCAGGATGGAAGGCGGCCGTGCTCTCTTCAACAAGGCCGTTGCCGGCGCTTCCGACTTGCAGGAATCGTGGAACTACGAACCTGTGCTGGCCGCCCTGAAAACACCGGTCCAGATTATTCTGGGGGACACGGATTATGTCGATATGGGTGGTGCATACTGGAAAGCGCTGGCTGCAAAACCGGGCTCGAACGTGCGGCTGCATTTTATCGAACGCGCCGGCCACGGCGGATGGTTCGAACGTGCCGATGCCTTCGCGCAGGCGATGGAAGAGGCATTGGGCGTCCGTTGACGCTTGAGGGTGGCTGGCATGTGCCGGCACCCTGCACAGCGGCGGGACATCAACCGGGGGAAAGGCTGGAAGAATGGATATAACGAGGCGCAGCCTGATCGGCTCGGGAACCGCACTGGCGGCCCTCGGCCTTGGCGGCGGGGCGGTCGCGGCGGTGTCCGGCGACGTATCGATCGCCAGGATGATCGTGATTGATGGCAACTCCACGATGATGGAGGCGGGCATTCCGCTGGTGCCGGAAGGCCCCCTTTCGGCCCGTGCAATTCAGGCTATCAAGGCGTCGGGGCTTACCGCGGTCGTCATGACCATCGGGCAGGGTTCCGAAGGGGACCGGTTCGGAACCGTGGTGCGCAAGATGGCCGGCTATGCAGAGCTCATATCCGGGCTCCCGGATCTTCTCCTCCGTGTCAGGACGTCTGCCGATATTTTGCGCGCAAAGGCCGAGGGCAAGCTCGGCATCATTTACACCATCCAGGATACGATGCTGCTCGATACCGACGTCCAGCGTCTTGGCATCCTGCACGGCATGGGGCTGCGTATCGTGCAGCTCACCTACAATCGGCGCAACCTCGTCGGGGATGGAAGCCTTGAAGCCAACGACGGCGGGCTCAGCAGTTTCGGCTACAGCGTCGTCGAGGAGCTGAACCGAAAGAAGATGGTCGTCGATCTCAGCCACGGCGGCGCGAAACTGATCCGCCAGGCGATTGCGGCATCGAAGGCACCGCCCATCATCAGCCACAGTGGTTGCCGGGCCATCACGGATCTTCCGCGCAATGTGCACGATCCGGAAATGCGGCAGCTTGCCGACAAGGGTGGCGTGTTCGGTATTTACTTCATGCCCTTCCTGACCCTGCGACCACCGGCGAAATCGGAAGATGTTATCCGGCATATCGAACATGCGCTGAAGGTCTGCGGCGAAGATCACATCTCTATCGGTTCGGACGGCGGCATTCCCGCCGTGGAGGTGAATGAGACCGCGCGAGCACTATACCGGAAAGAGTATGAACGCCGTGTGCGCGCTGGCGTGGCGGCCCCCGGTGAAACACCGGACGGCGAATATTTCGTGCCCGATTACAACCAGCCCGACCGTATGTTCAGGCTTGCTTCGGACCTTTCACGCAGGGGCTGGCCCGCACGCCGGATCGAAAAGCTTTTCGGGGCGAACTTGATGCGCGTATTCAGCGAGGTCTGGGGGTAGTCAGTGACTATTTTTCGGAACGGCTTTCCGCATGTGCCTGGTTTGCGGCCAGAACACGAAGCAGGTTTCCGCCCCATATGTTCGCGATCTCGCCCGCAGAATAGCCCTCCTTCAAGAGGCGCTCCGTCACCTTGGGCAGAGCGCTGACATCCTCGAAACCGATCAACTCGGTTCCGCCGTCCCAGTCGACACCAATTCCGACGTGGCTCGGTCCCACCAGCTTTAAAGCGTGCAAAAGATTGTCCATGAAATCGTCGAAGGTGGCGCGCGGCAGCGGATAGCGGGCGATCAATACCGCGCGCGCGCTGTCGAACTCGGCCTGCATCTCCGGCGACGCGATATTTCCGAAGCGTGTGAGCAGTTCGGCGACGGCTCTTTCCCGTTCCGGGTCGGGGGGTGTGCGTGTCAGAAAGATACCGGAAATCTGGATAACGCCGCCCTTGGCCGCAATCGCCTTGATGCGCTTGTCATCGATGTTGCGTGGTCGGTCGAAAAGGTCACGGCACCCGCTGTGAGACAGGATGATTGGAGCTTCAGATAGTTCGAGCAACTGGTCCACGACGGCGTCGGATGCGTGCGATCCGTCAAGAACGAGGCCCAATCTGTTCGCTTCCTTCACGAGGTCACGCCCAAGAGGGCTCAACCCGTTCCATCGCGGGCCGCCGGGATCGTTGGCGGAGTCCGCGAGTTGATTGTTCGTCATGTGCACGAGACCGAGCATTCTCACGCCGTGTTCGTGAAAAGTGGCCAGGGCCGAAGTGTTTTCGCCGATGGGATAAGCGTTTTCTATGCTTTGATAGACAACAGCCTTACCTTGCGCGGCGATGCGCGCGGCATCTTCGGCGGAAAAGGCGAGCGCAAACCGCTCATCGTTCCGGGCAACCATGTTCCGGATGCCGGTGAGCCGTTTCATGACATGGCGCCGCGCGTGTGCGAACCCCTCAGGGTTCAATGCGCCTTGGGGCGTGAAGGCGACCCAGAAGCCGCCGTCCAGCGCGCCTTCCTCCATGCGTGGCAAGTCGACCTGAGACCCGTCACCGGAAAAGCTGTGACGCTGACGAATGTCCCACACCGGATCATCCAGTCGTGCCGGCGTGTCGAGATGGGAATCGAGCACTAGTATGCGCCGGTGCAAGGGTTGGTTATCTGTCGCAAAGGCGGGCACGGACGCCGTGCTGAAAGCGGAAGCGCATAGCAGGGTGATGATCGCGTATTTCATACCTGTTTCGAGCATCTGGGGCGGGCAATCCACCATCCAACCTCACCATCCTCGGATGAAAAGCTGCGGGTAGCGGAAACAGGTTCGTCAGTACTCGTGTAACAAGAGAAGTTTTGGAGTTGTGCCTGATGCGGGTTTTCGCACCCAGATTTTCGCGCCTGTTTGCCGTTCTGGTCGCCCAGGCGTTTCTTTGGTTGCCTGCGACCGGCCGTGCGGAAACGGAAACGACCGTTCTGCGTGCGGCGCGGATGTTCGACGCGATGACGGGGACGCTGCGGAGCGATGCCGTCGTCGTCGTTCGCGATGGACGGATCATGGCCGTTGGCAAGAATGCGGTGATCCCGCCCGGTGCCAGGGTCATGAATTTTGGAGACGCAACCCTCCTGCCGGGTTTCATCGATGCCCATTCCCACCTGACGCTGGAACCAGACGGGAATTATTATCGCAAGACGTTGAACGAACTGCTGCGCAATCCCACAGAGATGGCGTTTTATGCTGGCCGGAATGCAAGGCGTACGCTGGAGGCCGGGTTCACGACTGTGCGCCATGTCGGAGGGCGCGAATTCATAGATGTCGGCCTGCGGAATGCAATCGAGGCCGGCCTCACGCCTGGGCCGCGTATTCTGGCGGCGGGCAATGCGATAACTGCGCCGGGCGGCAGTTGTGATCGGCCACCGTTCCCATTGCACAGGGTTCCGGCGCTCACATCGAAAGAAGGTGTCTGTTCTGGCGCGGAACAATGCCGCGCTGCCGTGCGTAACCAGATCAAGTGGGGAGCGGATGTCATAAAGATATGCGCATCGGGCGGTATTCTCTCTTACGATCCTGTGGATGTGCCGCAACTGACGTCGGATGAACTGAAGGCGGCGATCGACGAGGCGCACAACTGGAAACGCAAGACTGCAGCACACGCGCACGGTGATACGGCGGCGCGCCTTGCTGTGGAGGCGGGCATCGATTCGATCGAGCACGCGAGCTTCCTTTCCGCCGAGACTCTGGTGTTGATGAAGAAGAATGGGGTTTTCCTCGTTCCTACGATCATGGCCGTCGATTGGATGAAGCGGAATACAGATGCTTATCCGCCTCTTATCGCTGAGAAGGCACGCGCAGCAGCGGAGGCGCATTCGCGGATGTTCAGAAAGGCAGTGGAACTGGATGTGCCGATCGCGCTGGGTACGGATGCAACGGTTCTCCCTGATGCCCACGGCCTCAATGCGCTGGAGTTCGTGCTGATGACCGATCTTGGCCTGCCTCCGGAAAAAGCGCTTCTTGCCGGCACACGAAATGCCGCGAAGCTGCTTGGCCTTGATCATGAGATCGGTACGATTTCCGAAGGAAAATGGGCAGATATCGTCGCGGTGCCGGGTAATCCGGTCGTGGATATCAAGGTCACGCAAACGCCGGTGTTCGTGATGAAGCGCGGGGTCGTTGTGCGGGAGGGGCCGCGCGACTGAATACTGCCGGTCGATCATGATCGGCACCGGGTCTTCATTGCATCGAATGGTGGATATGCGCTGCTCCGTGATCCTTCCTGACAGGTAATATTTTCAAAGCCATTCCCAGAGCGAGGGTAAAGTTTGTGAATGAAAAGAATTTTGCGCGGCGGGCCGCCGCGCTGCCGACGACATTTCCAGCGCCGCATTTCCCCAGCGAGATGGGGGCGGATACGAAGATATTCGATTCCGCGTTCGCGGCGCCCGAGCTGCTGCCGGATCTTGCAGAGCTGGCGAGTAAAATCCTGAGCGATCACAAGGAGGAGCTGCTTCAATATTCGCCAACACAAGGCCAGCCATATCTGCGCGAATGGATTGCAGAGTATCTGACGGACGATGGCTGCGCAGGTATTGGCCCGAACAATATTCTCATCACCAACGGTGCCAAGCATGCGCTTGATCTCATATGCCGACTTTTGCTCGACGAAGGCGACCTTGTCGCGGTCACGGCTCCGACATATTTTACTATGCTGCCGATATTCCGCAGTTTCGGGGTCCGTTTCATCGAAGTAAGCCAGGACACGCAGGGGATCATCGTCGATGACCTTTCCGCCCATTTCCGTCGCCTTGCCGACAATGACCTGCCGCTTCCCAAGATCGTCTACGACATCCCGGAGTTCCACAACCCTTCAGGGGTGACGACATCACGGGAACGGCGTGAAAAACTCATCGAACTTTGCGGCAGGCACGACGTCTTGATTGTCGAGGACAGTCCCTATCGTCGGGTACGCTTCACGGGGGATGATATTCCTTCGTACAAGGCGCTGGATACGGGGGACAATGTCCTTCAGGTGGGCACGGTCTCGAAGCTGATCGCACCGGGCCTTCGCATCGGATGGGTTGCCGCTCACGAACAGTTCATCACGCGCCTCATCGCATTGAAGTCGGATGGCGGAACCTCAGCACTACTCCAGAGGCTTGTTTATGAATTCTGCATGTCTCCGGCGTTTCGGGGGCATCAGCCGCAGGTGTCGTCCACTTATCATGAAAAGTGCGACCGGATGGTTGTCGCGTTCCGGAGAGAGATTCCCGAAGCGGAAATCCTGCCGCCGGATGGAGGCTATTGTCTTTGGGTAAAGCTGCCCGAGGGCAAAGACGGCGATCTCCTCACGGCGAAGGCCTGCGCCGCCGATATCAATATCTTCAAAGGTAGCCTCTTTTTTGCAAATGCACCGGTCTTTCCGGAAAATCGGACCGTGCCGAAGAATTTCATCCGGCTGTCGTACAGTTACGCGACATTCGATGAAATCGACGAAGGTGTTAGGGTAATAGGCGAAATATATCGAGCATTATAATTGGAAGATATCGGAAGGTGGTTGCCGCGCAGCTGGGCACCATGCCCCGGCAGGACATTCGCGCACTGCTGCTTCGCCTGTACGTGAAGGTAAAGGTCGCTGCGACCGTGATCATCACCCTGATAGATGAAGACTGTTCCCCGGCCGAACAGGAGCTGCATGTTGCGGTAACACTCGCCGGGCATCGTCACGACGTCCGCCTCGTCCTTGGCCTTGGGGAACAACCCGCGGTCTGCACGCCCGATCCCGTTCTCGTCCGCCTCGTCGCGCAAGCGTTCATCGCACGCGAGGCGATGCTGTCGGGCAAGCCGGGCCCGGTGGTCAGCGCGTTCAGCCTCAACCACCAGCGCCGCCTCGCCCGGCTCGGCTGGCTGGCGCCCGACATCGTCCGTGCCATCCTTGAGGGTGCCCAGCTGGCAGCGCTCAACGCCCGCCGGCTGCTGCGTGCATCCGCGCTCCCGCTCGACTGGTCGTCCCAGCGCCGAATGTTGGGGTTCGCCTGACAACAACGCTGCATCGCATCCGTGGCCAGCAAAACCGGGGTCTGCAGACATGCGGCCAATCGGGTCCGAAGACCCCGCCAAGGAGTCTCTCTGGCTGCTACGCAGATGCACGCGATTCCGCTAATCCTCGGGAATGCGGGGGAGAATTTGGCGCCATGAGAAGCTGTTAATGAATTGATATAACAGAATAAACTGGCTGGTGCCGGGTGTCGGACTCGAACCGACGACCTACCGCTTACAAGGCGGTTGCTCTACCAGCTGAGCTAACCCGGCGCGTCGCGCTCTATTGCGGCGCTCTGCGGTGCAAATCAAGCGTTTCAGCGTTCCGGCAACGTCTCGCCGGGTGCGGCGGCGGCGATGGCGAGGGCGTGGATACGCTCCATGAGGTCGCCGAGTGCGGCGTAGACGGCGCGCTGGCGCTGCACCCGGTTTTTGCCCGCGAAGGCTTCGGAGACGATGCTGACGGTGAAATGGCTCTCGCCGGTGCCGTCGTGACCGGCGTGGCCGCGGTGGCGGTCGCTGTCGTTGCGGATGTCGAGATGAGTGGGCTGGAGCGCCGCGAGGCGGCGTTCGATTTCGGCGCTGACTGTGGTCATGCCGTCTCTATACAGCAATGCGCCGGCGTGTCAGCTGGTCAGGCGACCTCCGCCCGCCGCTTCCAGAACCAGATCGCGAAGATCAGGATTGCGACTGGAACGGCGATGCCGAACTCGTCGATCACGTAGGGCGTCACCTCGCCGCGCGGGCCGGTGAGCGGGGTGAACACGCGTTGGATGAAGAGGTTGTGGCTGGCGTGCAGGATGGCGGCGGGCCAGAGGCTGCCGGACTTTAGCCGCAGCCACGCCGCAATCAGCGAGACGCCGAGCACGAGCACCATGAAGCAGGGTATCGCGACCCACCATTCGGTCTCCGCGTTGTAGCCGCCAAGCAGGATGAGCGGCATGTGCCATGCGCCCCAGATCACGGCGACGATGAACACGCTCGGCATGAAGCCGGCGAGCTTTGCGACGCGCGGCGCGAGGAAACCGCGCCAGCCGATCTCCTCGCCGAGCGCGGTGGCGAGCGAGATCGCCATGCCCGCTGTTGCCATCAGGAGCGCGTAGCCGATGACGACGAGTGCCGGATGTGCATCCTTCCAGCCGAGGAAGGTGCGTGCCTGTTTGATGTTCTCCGCGTCCGCGAAGCCGCCGAGGCCGAATATCCACACCGCAGCATAAGCCAGGCCCGCGTATCCCAGAGGGACGAGGTAGGCGGTGAGGTTCCAGCGGTGCTCGCCCCAGCCCCAGCCGAGGGAGGCGAGGTCGAGGCGGCGGAAGCGGACGGTGAGCAGCGCGGCGATCGCGGGGGACCACATGAGGCCGGTGACATAAGGCATGAAGGCGGGGGAGGGCTGGAGGGTCACCAGGGGTACGTAAAAGATACAACTGAGACCCAGCGTCAGTGCGAGGAACAGGGCGATATCGCCGGAGAGCCTGCTTTTTTCCATGACCGATCCCCCTTGGTCGAAGGAGGAGCTTAGGATCATTCCGCGTTTTCTCAAGGGAGAATTTTCTCTGATCCGGACCGGGGCTCCCATTGCCGCCGCACCTTCCTATATAGGCGAAAAACCAGACTCAGGACCGCCCCGATCACTGCTCCCCGCAAACCTCGTGAACGCTTCCACGGCCGCGTCGATGCGCCGGAGCCGCCCCTCTGCGCGGAGCCGGGGTGCGGCGAGCCGGGCGAGTTCCGCGCGCCACTCTCCAACCGCGGGCGGGCGGGCTGGAAGTACCTGTGCCTCGATCATGTGCGCGCCTTCAACGCAGCCTATTCGTTTCAGGACGACGGCGTGCAGAACGCCGTGCCGGGCTGGGAACGACGCACGCAGGCGTTCGCCTCCAATGCCTACGCAGGCGGCTTCGACGACCCGATCGGCGTGATGAAGGCGCGGATGGGCGGTTTCGCGCCGCCGAAGGCGCGCGGCGGACGCGTGCTCGACAAGGCGGACACCGAGGCGCTCCGCACGCTCGGCCTTGACGAAAACGCGAGCTTCACGGACATCCGCGCCCGTTACAAGGAGAAGGTACGGGTGCTGCACCCGGACGCAAACGGCGGGGACCGCACCCATGAAGCCGAGTTGCGCCGCGTGATCGATGCCTATACGCACCTTAAGGAAAGCCCGGCATTCGGGGCCGAACGGAAGAGCAGGAAGAGTTAAGTGGCGACGCAGCTGAAGGATAACGAACCGCACGGCACGCTGATGGACGCGCCGGACTTGGAGGTCGATGCGCGGCAGGTGTTCGGCATCGACGTGGACATGAAAATCCCGGCCTTTTCAAAGGCCGACGAACGCGTGCCCGACCTCGACACCGACTATGTGTTCGATCCCGACACGACGCTCGCGATCCTCGCCGGCTTCGCCTTCAACCGCCGCGTGATGATCCAGGGCTACCACGGCACCGGCAAGTCCACGCACATCGAGCAGGTGGCGGCGCGGCTCAACTGGCCGTGCATCCGCATCAACCTCGATTCGCACATCAGCCGCATCGACCTGATCGGCAAGGACGCGATCGTGCTGCGCGACGGCAAGCAGGTGACGGAATTCCGCGAAGGCCTGCTGCCATGGGCGCTGCAGACGCCGACCGCGCTCGTCTTCGACGAGTACGACGCGGGCCGCCCGGACGTGATGTTCGTGATCCAGCGCATCCTTGAGGTGGAGGGCAAGCTGACGCTGCTCGACCAGAACCGCGTGATCCGCCCCAACAAGTATTTCCGCCTGTTCGCCACCGCGAACACCGTCGGCCTCGGCGACACGACCGGGCTCTATCACGGCACGCAGCAGATCAACCAGGGTCAGATGGACCGCTGGAGCATCGTCACGACGCTCAACTACCTGCCGCCGGAAACCGAGAGCGCCATCGTTTCGGCCAAGGTGAAGGGCTTCGACGCGAAGACCATCGCCAACATGGTGAAGGTTGCCGACATGACGCGGCAGGGCTTCATTGGCGGCGACATCTCCACCGTGATGAGCCCGCGCACCGTGCTCACATGGGCGCAGAACGCGCAGATCTTCAACAACATCGGCTTCGGCTTCCGCGTCAGCTTCCTCAACAAGTGCGACGAGGCCGAGCGCGGCATCGTCGCCGAATACTACCAGCGCGTCTTCGGCGAGGAGCTGCCGGAGAGCATCGCGAAGAAGGCGTGAGTGTGGCAAACGACACTTTCTTTCACAGAAAGATTAGTGGCCAGACTATTGAACTGTATGGAGATTTAAGATCAAATTCTTTTGATTACTTAATCTCTTCTATGCATCATCTTGTCAACAAAGCGGGTTATCAAGATATAAATATAGATTTTTCCAGCGTTACATCTATAACTCGATCTGTATTGCCGCCTCTTGCTTCGTATTTAAGATACATGCGGCAAGAGTATAAAATTGACTTTAATTATTATAAGCCAAAAAACCCGCATGTGGCTAATTTCATAAGAAAGCATGGTTTAGATTATCAAGTATCGCCTTACGGACAGGTGAAGATTGATAGAAAATCATCTGAGCCAATTATACTTCAGTTTCGAGATCACGATGAACGTGAGGCTGCAGTAGATAGGGTTATCAACTCGGCTTTGCGAATAACTAGCCTTTCAAGGCAGCATATAGCTGGATTGGATTGGGCGGTTAATGAAATCACGGATAATGTTCTGACACATAGTGGGTCAAAAGTAGGTGGGTTTCTTATCTGTCATACAATTCAGAATCGCGGCATGATTGAGTTTGTTGTGGCTGATAGTGGCATTGGAATTGCTCAATCGTTGGGGGTTGATGATGAAGTTCAGGCGGTTGAACTTGCTATTCAAGAGGGCGTCACTCGAAATAAGTCAAGTAATCAAGGTAATGGACTTTTTGGAACCTATAAGATTGGACTTGCTTC
>ERZ761602.6576-NODE-6576-length-12880-cov-263.302768_pt1 | contig 12880 bp, 6 predicted proteins | sample MGYA00512165_ERZ761602 | MGnify/ENA primary metagenome ERZ761602 (study PRJEB28899, sample SAMN02445085) | bioreactor sludge metagenome | biome: EBPR sludge; isolation source: Thorneside wastewater treatment plant | place: Australia: Brisbane, Thorneside...
CGGCAGGTAGGTCAGTGCGAGCTGCAGCAGGGCCATCACCACGATGCCGTACCAGATCGCCGGGTTGGAGAAGAGTCCCAGCCGCAGCGCCGAGAGCTTCAGTGAGCGGCAGTTGAAAAGGTACATTCCCTCGACGACGACAAAGACGTTGACGGCGACGGTACGCGCCTCGGCGAGCGAGTGGCCCTGCGCCAACTCGCGCAGGAAGAGCCCGAAGGAACCGGCAAGCAGCAGCAGGCTGACGAGAACGATTCGCCAGACGAGCGCTGCGTCGAGAATCGGGGTTCCTGGCGGGCGCGGCGGGCGGCGCATGACGGCATGCTCGATCGGCTCGAAGGCCAGCATGAGACCGAGAAAGACCGCCGTCGTCATGTTGATCCAGAGAATCTGCAGCGGCGTGATCGGCAGCGTCGCCCCGGCAAGGATCGCTGCGACGATCACGAGACCCTCGCCGAAGTTGGTCGGCAAGGTCCAGGTGATGAACTTCACCAGGTTGTCGTAAACCCCTCTGCCCTCCTCGACGGCAGCCTCGATGGCGGCAAAATCGTCATCGGTGAGGACCATCTCGGCGGCGTCCTTGGCCACTTCGGTCCCGCCCAGGCCCATGGCGATGCCAATGTCGGCCTGCTTCAGGGCTGGCGCGTCGTTGACCCCGTCGCCGGTCATCGCCACCACCTCGCCATTGGCCTGCAGCGCCCGTACCAGCCGCAGCTTCTGCGCCGGCTCGACGCGCGCAAAGACGTTGATCCGACGCACCACTTCGCGCAAGGCTTCATCATCGAGCGCCGCCAACTCGCGACCGCTGATCGCCGTCTCGCCGGCCCGGGCGATCCCGATCTGCCGGGCGATCGAAAGTGCCGTGGTGGCGTGATCACCGGTGATCATCTTGACCGTGATGCCGGCTGCATGACAGGTCCTGACCGCGGTGATTGCCTTCGGTCGCGGCGGGTCTACCATCCCCACCAGGCCGACGAACTCCAGGCCGGCGTCGGCACTGCTGGCGGTCAGCGCGCTTGCCGAAGCGGCGGCAAGGCGAGCCACGGCCAGCACCCGCAGACCCGCCGCCGCCATCGTCGCGGCAGCGCCCTCGACCTCCTCGCGGCGCAGCGGCACGCTGCGGCCGTTGCGGTCGAGCATGCTCAGCGATCGCGACAGCAACTGTTCGAGCGCCCCCTTGAAGTAGGCCACCCGCACCCCCTCGATGTCGTGCAGGGTCGCCATGTACTGCCGTGTCGAATCGAAGGGAATCTCGTCCAGACGCGGAAACAGCTTCTGCAAGGTCCGCTCGTCGAGCCCCGCCTTGCGCGCAACGACCAGCAGCGCACCCTCGGTCGGGTCACCGACGATCTCCCAATGGCGGTTGCTCCTGTTCAGGCCGGCATCGTTGCACAGCGCCCCGGCCAGCAGGCACTCGCGCAACGCGCCGGCAACGTCGCCACCATCGCCGACCGTGCCAGTCGGCGAATAGCCGCTGCCGCTGACCGCATTCCGCACGCCGCCGGCGTAGATCTCGCGCACGGTCATCTGGTTCTCGGTCAGGGTGCCGGTCTTGTCCGAACAGATCACCGTCGTGCTGCCGAGGGTCTCGACCGCCGGCAGCTTGCGAATGATCGCCCGTCGCCTGGCCATGCGGGAAACACCGATGGCCAGGGTGATCGTCATCGCCGCCGGCAGCCCTTCGGGAATCGCGCCAACCGCCAGCGCCACCGCTGCCATGAACATGGCGAAGGCCGACTCTCCCCGCCAGATGCCGACGGCAAAGGTCAGCCCGGCCAGCAGTCCGATGGCGACCAGCAGCCAGTTGCTGAAGACCGCCATGCGGCGGGTCAGCGGCGTCGTCAGGTCAGGGGTCTCGGCGATCAGCCGCGAGATGCGGCCGGTTTCGGTATGGTCGCCGGTCGCCACGACGACGCCGGCTCCCTGGCCGCTGATCATGACGGTACCGGCATAGGCCATGTTGCAGCGCTCGGCGAGCAGGGTGCTCTCGGGCAACGCGTCGCCACCCTTGGCAACGGCCGTCGACTCGCCGGTCAGTGCCGCTTCGATGGCTTGCAGATCCCTCGCCCGGAACAGCCGCAGGTCGGCCGGCACCTTGTCACCCGCCGCCAGCAGAACGACGTCGCCAGGCACAAGTTCGGTCGATGACAGGCGCTGCTTGCAGCCCCCACGCAGGACCGTGACCTCGCTGATGACCGAACGTGCAAGCGCGGCCAGCGCGCTCTCGGCACGGCCTTCCTGGATGAAGCCGATCACCGCGTTGACCAGGGTGACGCCAAAGATCACGGACGCATCAACCCATTCACCGAGGATGGCCGTCACCAGTCCGGCAAGGACGAGCACCAGTACCAGCGGCTGCACGAACTGCAGGGCGAAACGCAGCATCGGTCCGCGGCTCGGGGCGGGCGTCAGGCGGTTCTCGCCATGCTGCGAGCGGCGACAGGCGACTTCGGCCGCGTCAAGCCCCTGTTCGAAACTGGCCGTCAGGCGCGCCGCCGCTTCGTCTGCCGGCAGGGAGTGCCAAGCGACATCCGGCAGCAATGACTTGCTCATCAGAAGGGGATTCTCCCGCGGAAACGTGCCGCGCCAACGTTGCTGTAATATTCTAGCATTCGTCCCCCGGCAGCCGGCGCAACCCGGCGGAGAGGCCGCGCCGACCCTGGCGCAAGGGGGAACCTGGAGACAGACATTGCTATGTTGAACGGCAGGCTTCGGTGGCTTTCCGGACGGCGAGCGGGGGCGCGACCGTGCGTTCGCTGGCCGACGCCGATCGGCGTGGCAGCGTTCCTGCTGCTCGGCGTTGATGCACTGGCCCACAGCATCGCCGACGACGCAGCGCCCTTGCCGCTGACCGCTGCCGTGCTGCCGGCCGAGCCGGCGCAGGCGGCCTCGCCACCTGCGCCGGAGCTTGCCAGCGCCCCCGGCGAGCACGAGCCGTCGCCGCAATGGTTGTCGCCGGCCCCGTTGCTGCTGCCGGCAGTTCCCTCGCTGGATGCCGACGCGTCCGCTCCTCCCGCCGGCACGGCATCGCGCATGCTGTTGACGAGGCCGGGCAGGCAGAGGCCGGCAGCCCCTCCCCCTGGCGGAGCGTCAGTCGCGGCCACCACAGGCCTGGTGCCCGCAGGGGACGATATCCTGGCGACGCTGAACAACCTGCAGCACGCGGTCGCCGAACTGATCGTCGAAACCACCGATGCGCGCGTCGGCCCGGGTGGGCAGGTCAGTTTCTCCGTGGCCGGTGTCGAGGGTTTTCACTACAGCGCCCGCGACGGCCAAGCGTCGATCGGACATGGCGACGTCTCGCTGACCGTCGTCGACCAGACCGTCGACCGCCGGCAGCCGGTTGCCGGGGCGCGCGTGGCGCCAGCGATGCCGGTCAGCCAGGATGTCAGTCCGCCGCTCATGTTCGTCGAGCTGCTCAAGGAGGTGCTCGCCTATCCACTGGTCTGGGTCCTCGCCTTGCTGCTGCTCGTCGCCAGGATCGCGTGGCTGGTTGCCAGCCGGCGTGCCCGCAAACAGCGCCACAGAAGGCGTCCCGTCAGCCGTCAGCAGGAGACACCGCAGAAGGTCCGCAAGCGCGTCCGCATCCGTATCCGGCAACGGCAGCCGGTGATCGGCGTGCAACAACCCCGGTAGTCGCGACGCTGCCCTTCCGGGGCGTCGCCGCGGCCCCCCATGTGCCCGCTCGGGAGCGCGCAAGTCACCGTTTTCAAACAGGATTCTTTGTTCGGCGACGGCCAGCGGCTTGCGGTATACTGGCGTCGACGCCGCTGTTTTCAGATCCCCGGCGGCCTTCGTTGCCCACACTCAACTTCCCCAGGAATCCATCATGTTGCAGAAATCTGCCTCCTTCCCCGGAATTCAGGGCCCCATTGTCACGATCATCATGGATGGCTACGGCATCGCCAAGTCGGATGTCGGCAGTGCCATCGCCGCGGCCAGGAAGCCCACCCTGGACCGCCTGCTCGCCACCTGTCCGAACATCACCCTGCGCGCCCATGGCATCGCTGTCGGAATGCCTTCCGACGAGGACATGGGCAACTCCGAAGTCGGTCACAACGCCATCGGCGCCGGCCAAGTCTACAGCCAGGGCGCCGCGCTGGTCGCCGATGCCATCGCCGTGGGCTCGATCTGGCAAGGCACGGCCTGGCAGCAGATCGTCGCCGGTGCCAGGGCCGGCCGCGGCGTCATCCACTTTCTCGGTCTCTTCTCGGATGGCAACGTCCACAGCCACATCGACCACCTGCGCGCGATGATCCAGCGCGCCAAGGAGGAAGGCGTGCCGACCGTCCGCGTCCATATCCTGCTTGACGGACGCGACGTTCCCGAAACCAGCGCCCTCGACTATGTCCTGCCGTTCGAGTCCTTCCTGGCAAAGATCAGTGACGCCGGCTTCGACGCCCGCATCGCCTCCGGCGGTGGCCGCATGAGCATCACCATGGACCGCTACGAGGCCAACTGGAGCATGGTCGAGCGCGGCTGGCAGACACACGTCCGCGGCGAGGGCGAGCAGCACGAGAGTGCGTCGGAGGCGATCAATTCGCTGCGCGCGCGCTTTCCGGCAACGATCGATCAGGACCTGCCGCCTTTCGTGATCGCCAGCGGCGGCCACCCGGTCGGCACGATCGAGGATGGTGACTCGGTCGTCTTCTTCAACTTCCGCGGTGACCGCGCGATCGAAATCACGCGCGCCTTCGAGGAAGCCGACTTCGACAAGTTCGACCGCGTCCGCGTACCGCGGGTGACCTACGCCGGAATGCTGCAGTACGACGGCGACCTCAAGCTGCCAAAGCGCTTCCTCGTCGATCCGCCGGCGATTCTCGACACCATGGGCGAGTGGTTTGCCAAGTCGGGAATCACCCAGTTCGCCTGTTCCGAAACGCAGAAGTTCGGCCACGTGACCTACTTCTGGAACGGCAACCGCTCGAACAAGTTCGATGGCGAGACCTACGAAGAGGTTCTCAGCGACGTCGTCCCCTTCGAGCAGCGGCCTTGGATGAAAGCCGCGGAAATCGCCGACGCGATGATCGCTGCCCTCAGGAGCGGGCGTTACCGGACCCTGCGCTGTAACTTCGCGAACGGCGACATGGTCGGCCACACCGGCCACTTCCGTGCCGCAACGATGGCGATCGAAGCGGTCGACCTGCAACTGGCACGCATCCTGCCCGTGATCGACGCCATGGGAGGCGTGGCCCTGATCACTGCCGACCATGGCAATGCGGACGAGATGTACGAGATCGACAAGAAGAGCGGACGGCCCGCCACGAATGCGGACGGGTCGTTCAAGAGCAAGACCTCGCACACGCTGAATCCGGTGCCGCTGGTCCTCTACGACAATGTGAGCGGCGGCCGGCTCGGTCTGGCGCAGACCGCCACCGCAGGTCTGTCAAACATCGCCGCGACGATCGCCAACCTGCTTGGTTTCGAGAAGCACGCCAAGTGGGACGAGAGCCTGCTGACCGTCAGGCAGGCTTAGAAACGCGCGCGGCAATCGGCCCGGTAACACAGGTCGATTGCCGCGCGCGGCTGATCTTCGGTGCTGCACCGCGAGCAGGACGACGGCAACCGGGTCGCAGTTGCCGCCTCGCTCGCGCTGCAGCCGTGGCTACTTGCTGAGTCCCTCGCCAGGGCGGACGATACCAAGGAAACTGTCCGCCTTCAGTGCCGCGCCGCCGATCAGGCCGCCGTCGATGTCCTTCTGCGCCAGCAGCCCGGCAGCGTTCTCGGGTTTCATCGAACCGCCGTACTGAATGCTGATCGACTGGGCGACGCTGTCGCCGTAGAGCTTGGCCAGCAGGCCGCGAACGAAGGCGTGCGCCTCCTGGGCCTCGTCGTCGCTGGCGGTGACGCCGGTGCCGATGGCCCAGACCGGTTCGTAGGCGATCACCGTGGACAGCGCTTCGTCGGCTGAAAGCCCGGCATAGGCACCATTGACCTGCCTCGTCAGGACGCTCTCAAGGCGGCCTTCCTTGCGCTCGGCGAGGGTCTCGCCAATGCAGATGATCGGCTTCATGGCCAGCGACAGCACCTTCCTGACCTTCTTGTTGACCGTCTCGTCGGTCTCGCCGAAGTAGCTGCGCTGCTCGGAGTGACCAATGATCACGTAGTCGACACCGATCTCCTTGAGCATGTCGGCGCTGACCTTGCCGGTGAAAGCGCCCTGGTTCTCCCAGTGCACATCCTGCGCGGCGAGCTTGACGTTGCTCCCCTGCAGCACTTCGGCCACTTTCGCCAGAGCGAGATAGGTCGGGGCGATCGCGACGACCACTTGCTTGATGTCCTTGGCGGCAGCGACCACTTCACCAGCCAGCTTCACTGACTCGGCAACGGTCTTGTTCATCTTCCAGTTGCCGGCGATTACGATTTTGCGCATGTTGTTCCTCGATGTTGTATTGCGGGGGATGACTGGAGAAGCCAATCGGCCCCGACCCTGCCGGGGCCGTCGGCATCACTTCTCGGAGAGCGCGGCAACGCCAGGAAGGACCTTGCCTTCGAGATACTCGAGCGAGGCGCCGCCACCGGTGGAACTGTGCGTGACCTTCTTGTCGGCCCCGTACTTCTTCGCGGCGGTGGCCGTGTCACCACCGCCGATGACGGTGATGGCACCCGCCGCGGTGGCCTCGACGACCGCTTGCGCCATCGCGCGCGTGCCGGCTTCGAACTTCTCGAACTCGAAGACGCCCGCCGGGCCATTCCAGATGATCGTCCTTGCCTTCCTGATGGCGTCGCTGAAGATGCGCGTCGACTCGGGGCCGCAGTCGAGTCCGAGCCAGCCGTCCGGAATCCCGTCCACGTCGTTGGCCGTACCGGTGCTGGCATTGGCGTCGAACTTGTCGGCGGTGACGAAATCGACCGGCAGGAGAATCTCCTTGCCCTTCTCGCGCGCCTTGTCCATCAGGCCGGGAACGAGCTTGGCGCCCTCCTCGTCGAACAGCGAGTTGCCGATCGGCATTCCCGAAAGCACCTTCTTGAAGGTGAATGCCATGCCACCACCGATGATGATCTGATCTGCCTTGTCGAGCAGGTTGTTGATCAACTGGATCTTGTCGGCGACCTTGGCACCGCCGAGGATCGCCAGCAACGGCCGTTGCGGCGACTCGAGAACGGCCGAGAAAGCGGCCAGTTCCTTGTTCATCAGGTAACCCGAGGCGCGCTCGGGGAGCTGCACGCCGGTCATCGACGAATGATCGCGATGCGCGGTGCCGAAGGCATCGTTGATATAGACGTCGGCCAGCCTGGTGAGCGAAGCGCGGAATGCCTTGACGTCGTCCGGATTGGCCTTGAGCTTGGTCACCGTCCCGTCGGCATTCGTGACGCTGGCCTTGCCCTCTTCCTCGATGTGGAAGCGCAGGTTCTCGAGCAGGATGACTTCGCCCGGCTTGATCTGGGCACAGGCAGCCTCGACTTCGGGGCCGACGCAATCGGGCAGGAACTTGACCGGCCGCCCGAGCAGGTCACCGAGGGCGACGGCAACCGGTGCCAGGCTGAACTTGGGGTTGGCCTTGCCGTCCGGACGGCCGAGGTGTGACATCAGGATGACGGCAGCCCCCTTGTCCAGAGCATACCTGATCGTTGGCAGCGCCGCCTCGATGCGTTTGGTGTTGGTGATGGCGCCGGTGACCTTATCCTGGGGAACGTTGAAATCGACGCGAATCAGGGCGCGCTTGCCTTCGAGGGCGAGATCTTCGATGAACAGTTTGGACATGATTTCCTCGAGAGTGAGTTGGTGTTGAGAAAAGCTGGAATCAGGATCGCAAAGGGCATGGTGTCTCCGTATTGGCTGTCGGACGACTCGACGCTCCGCCGTCTCTTGGCCACCGCGTTGAGAAAATGCAACCTGTGGGAAGGCGTTTCGACCACGCAGACGAAGTATCCTTGGCGCCGCTCCTGGAGTCAATTATCCGTTTTCAGATGGGGCAGGCCGGCACTCAATAGTAGACCCTGAACAGATGCTGGATCTGTTCAAACTCGTGCAGATAGGCCTTCGCCACCTCACGATTCGTCGCGAGGACGAGCAGGTCGTGCGAGAAGACCGACGTGTTGTACCAGTTGAAGCTGCCCTCGATGACCGTCGCCTCGTCGATGATGCAGTACTTGGAATGGATCGGCGAGTAGGGCACCGGGTGGTCGGTCTGCCCATAGACCAGACCGACGGCGATGCCGGCAGTGCGCAAACCCTGCACTGCGGGAAGCAGCGGACGATTCAACTCCTCGGCCATCGATCGCTCGATGCCGACCCGGCCCTGCCGCGCGAGATGACCATTGAGCAGGATGTGCACGTGCACGCCACGATTCCTGGCGTGGATCAGGGCATCGACGACGCTGTCCCCGTGCTCGCCCAGCAGGTTGCCGATCAGAAACAGCGTCAGCTTGATGGAACGTTTGGCACGATGGATTTCCGCCAGGATGGCATGGTGCGGGCGGTAATACCTGCCGTCGAGCAGGGCCTGCCGGCCAAAGGTGTAGAGCAGGTTGAACGGGCTCAGCGGATCGACGCCGTAGCGCTGGTTGACCCCCCCGCGTTCGCTCTGGAAGACATTGTCGAGCAGGCGACAGACCCCCTTCGAGTGGAAGGTCATTCCCGACTCCCAGTTCGCCCACCAGCGGTCGAAGGTGATGTTGAACGAACCCAGAATGCAGTCCTCGTCGTTGAAGATGATGAACTTGGTATGCATGTCCGGATCGACTTCGATCAGGTGGTGGTGCGGCGTGCAGAAGACGCCCAGCAGCTCGACGCCGGCACGCTTGAGCCGGGCGTAGTTGTCACTGTTGGTCAGCGTCATCTTCCGCCAGTCGACGATGCACTGCACCCAGACACCCTGCTCGCTGGCGTGCACCAGGTGGCGGGTGAAGTCGTGGTCATCGATGCAGTCCACACTCACCTTGATCGTGCAGAAGCGGTCGGGGTGCCTGTGCTTGCTGCGGATCACCTTGTCGATGTGATCATGGATGAAACGCTTCGGATGGTAGGGATGGTGCTGCTGCCCCTTGGTGAACTTGGGAATCAGGTGCAGCGAGTCGAAGTGGTGGTTGTACCAGTCGACATCGCTCTGCAACTGCCAGGCGTTGCATTCATGGGTGCGGTAGCTGTTGTGCGTCGCCCACTCGGAGGTGATTCTCCGGTACTGCGGCTGCTCGCTGCGCAACTGCTGCCAGTCCATGAAGATGTACTCGTGCCGCGAGGGCAGCGAGTGTTCGTCGCGGTGCACGACGAAGGCGAACTTGACGCAGTTCACCCGGCCGAAGCTGCGCGATTCGGGGTGTATGTAGAAGTCGCGCGTTCGCCGCTTGTGGTGGTTCCAGTGGATGTCGTAGGGATCGGTATCGACGATGTAGGTTTCGCAGATGCCGTGGTCCCGATAGACCCTCAGGATCACCTTGAGGTTGAGCTGAGCGCCGAAGGACACATCGAAGATGATCTTGCCCCAACGAAGATGGAACTTCTCGTTGAAGTCGTTGCTGCGCACGAAGGAACCGCCGAGGTTTCCGTGCACCGGTACTGCGTATTTCTCTGCCGTATCCATGTCGAGATTGACTGCCTGTCCTGTGTGACGCCCGCCCGCTACCCGGGGCAGCGAGGCGAGCCGTGAGAATTCGTTCGGCTCATGTTGGTTCGAAGGTCATCAGATAGCCCAGATGGTCGGACACCCTTCCATAATCCTGGTCGGAGAAGACGCTCCTTGCGGAAGTGACGCGCAACTGACTGCCCTGGCGCAGGAAGACGTAATCGATCCGCTGATCGTCGTCGAGGTAATGCGCCCAGCCGGACTCCCTGGCTGCGAAAACCTTGTCGAACACCAGCGGCGAGGTCGCTGCCAGGTACTGATCGTGATATTCACGCGACTCGACGACCAACTGGTAGCCCCGTGCACCGGCCTTGATGTTGAAGTCGCCACAGAGCATGCTGGCCGCAATCCCGTCGCCATGCTCTTCGCTCGCCCAGCGGCGGAGATTCCCGAACTGCTCCGCAAAGCCGTCCTCCCACCAGCTCAGGTGTGATGAAAAGACGTTGATCAGGCCAAAGCGCGGCACGCGGACGCGCGCCATCACCACCTTGCGCGAGTGGATGCTGTAGGGGTCGGTACTGGGCGATACGTAACGCGCCCGGTGGCTCTCGACCGGGTAGCGGCTGAGTACCGCCACCCCCTCGCGATAACGGTCGAAACCGAGATGCGACCAGTCGGTCACCAGTTGATACGGCGCAGCGAGTCGCTCGTTGATGATCCGCGCCGTGTTCGTCTGCCAGTCACCGCGACCGTCATTCCAGAGTTCGGCGACCTCCTGCAGGCAGACGATGTCGACCCCGAGTTCATCGATCGCCCGCGCGATCTGCGACAGCTTGCGGTCCTGCTCCTCCTCCTGGCAACAGTGGAGGTTGAGGATCATCACCGTCAGTGGCCGCCGCTCGACGACGTAATCATGGCCGAAGGCGTCGTCATGGAGCACTTCGTGCTGCCTGGTTTCACAGCTGATGCGGTAGCGCAGGCGAAAGGCGTCGCCGATCCTGAGCCCGGCCTGCCAGATCTGACAACCGTAGTGGTTGGGGTTGCGCGCGTTGCTGAGAAACTCGCTGTCCCAATAGTTGCGCCGGTAGCGGCAATTCGACTGCTGCGTGTTCCGCCAGTCGTCGGTGCTCCATTCGATGCTGACGCGGCGCACACCGAGGTCGCTGTTGACGGCCACGACCACCGGCACGAGTCGCTGCTGCTCGGCCAGGCGCGTTGCAAACTCGACGTTCTGCAGGGCACAGTCGGCGCCGAGCATGATCCCCGAGTCGGCCTGGATGCTGTGGTTGCCGCCGTCGTTGTTGTCCCAGTACTCGCTGCCGCCGACGCAATAGCGAACGGCGAATTCGACGTTGCCAGGCAGCGGTTGATCGTCGGCAAGCGCAAGGGTCGTTGTCGCCAGCCAGTATTCCTTTTCGCCGTCGATGGCGCCGTGATGGGCCGCCGGCAACCTGTGCCAGACGCCGTCTTCGCCAGCCCAGCGCACTTCCACGGTCTTCTCGAAGGCCAGGTTGTGCACCAGCAGCAGGAACGACAGCTCCTGTTGCGCCGACTTCCTGCTGATGATGTTCCTTGCGTAGAGCAGTTTGATTTTCTTCATTATTCGTGTGTGTCGATCAGCTGTCGATCGGCTCCGTCCTTGACCACCAGGACATCCTCCATCACCAGGTACTGCAGGTCCGAGCCGAAGAACATGTTGAGTGCATCGGTCGGTGAGCAGATCATCGGCTCACCGCGGCGGTTCAGAGAGGTATTCAGCACGACACCGTTGCCGGTGAGCCTCTCGAGTTCGAGCATCAGGTCATAGTAGCGCGGATTGAACTCGCGCCGCAGCACCTGCGCACGCGACGTGCCATCCTCGTGCACGACCTCGGGCACCCGTTCCTTCCAGCCTTTCGCCACCTCGAAAGTGAAGGTCATGAACGGTGCCGGATGCGCGCTGCCGAGCATCTGCGGCGCGACGGTATCGAGCATGCTCGGACAGAACGGGCGCCAGCGTTCGCGAAACTTGATCTGCGCGTTGATCCGGTCGGCGACACCGGCAACGCTCGGGCAGCCAAGGATCGACCGGCCACCGAGCGCACGCGGTCCGAACTCCATCCTGCCTTGGAACCAGGCCACCGGATGGCCGGCTGCCAGCAGCCGCGCGACCCGCAGCGGGACCGCGTCGAGCCGCAGCCACGCCGGCCTGGCCGGATGCCGCGCGCAGGCGGCGATGACGTCCTCGTTGCTGTATGCCGGGCCGAGATAGACGTGCTCCATCTTCTCGACCGCGACGCCACGCTGCACCGAGACGTAGGCCGCTGCGCCAACCGCCGTGCCGGCGTCACCGGAGGCCGGCTGGACAAAGAGTTCGCGCACGTCCGGACGGGCAATGATCTTCTGATTGAGCTTGACGTTCAGCGCCCCGCCGCCGGAAAAGGCAAGGCGGCCGGTCTCCCGCAGGATATCGCCCAGATAGTGGTCGAGCATCTGCAGCGACAGATCCTCGAACAGCTTCTGCATGCTCGCCGCGTAATGAATGTAGGGATCGTCGGCGACATCCCCGGCACGCTTCGGTCCCAGCCATTCCACCAGCTTCGGCGAGAAGTAGTACCCCTTGCCCTCTTCCTTGTACCGGCGAAAGCCGATCACGTTGGCGTATTGGGTATTGACCTTCAGTTCACCGTTCTCGAAGCGGGCGAGACGCGAGAAATCGTAACGCCCGGGATCGCCGTAGGGCGCCATTCCCATCACCTTGTACTCGCCGTCGAGCATCTCGAAACCGAGGTACTCGGTCAGCGCCCCGTACAAGCCCCCCAGCGAATCCGGATCGTAGAACTCCTTGATCCTGTGAATCCTGCCATTTTCGCCGTAGCCAAAGAAGGTCGTCGCGTACTCGCCCTTGCCGTCGATGCCGAGGATCGCCGTCTTCTCCTGGAAGCCGGCGCAATGGTAGGCACTCGCGGCGTGCGCGAGGTGGTGCTCGACCGGCACGATCTCGGTTTTCCGCAGATCGAAACCCAACTGCTGCAGACACCACTCGATCCGCCTGCGGTAACGGTGAAAACGGCGGTTGCCGGTCAGGATGGCGTCCAGCGCACGGTCCGGAGCGTACCAGTAGCGCCGCGCATAGTGCCAGCGCGCTGGTCCCAGCAGGCTGATCGGGGCAAAGGGGATCGCCACCGCGTCCACCTCGGCCGGCCGGATGCCGGCGAAATCGAGGCAGAACTTCGCCGCCTCGTAGGGCATGCGGTTCTTGGCATGCTTGTCACGAACGAAGCGCTCCTCCTCGGCGGCAGCGACCAACCTGCCGTCGCGGTAGAGAGCTGCCGATGGGTCGTGCGTCAGCGCGCCGGACAATCCGAGTAGGGTCAGTGCCAAGATAGAGAGGTCTC
>ERZ761602.6577-NODE-6577-length-12878-cov-10.451922_pt1 | contig 12878 bp, 8 predicted proteins | sample MGYA00512165_ERZ761602 | MGnify/ENA primary metagenome ERZ761602 (study PRJEB28899, sample SAMN02445085) | bioreactor sludge metagenome | biome: EBPR sludge; isolation source: Thorneside wastewater treatment plant | place: Australia: Brisbane, Thorneside...
ACCGCGGCCTCTTCTTTACGGTCGCCGCGGCCGAAAGCCTCGCTCGCGAACCGCGTAGAGGCGAGCGACATCCCGAAATCTGCAAATGCGAGATAAGCGGGGATCAACCCGACGAGGATAAATACGCCGTAGCCTTCGGCACCGAGCAGGCGGATGGTGAAAGGAGTTGCCGCGAGAGAAACGGCAAGCGGAGCGACCTGGCCGAGAAGGGTCCAGAGCGAACCCTTCACGACGCGGGTCGTCATACCTGCGGCCGGCATCGCCGGATCGGACATTCCGGCCGCGATCTGTTTTTCATCCGTTGCCACGTTGGGAGTTTAAGCCGAAGCCAAATCCCCGGGCAAACGGCGGTGCCTTCTTACGGCTCAGGAAGGAAGTCCACGTTCTCGACCGGGCCGTTGGCGATGACGATCTTTGGCGTAAAGGCAAAGCCCTTTGCCGCGGCCGTTATCGGGACGGAACTTCCCGCCTCGACGCCTTCAAAGGCATAGTTGCCGAATGAATTTGTCAGCGCGACGTACTTATTGCCCATCCCGTCCGTCATAACGAGATACGTATTTCTGATCGGAGTGCCGTCAATTTCGAAAACGCGGCCGCTGATCGGAAATCCGGCGGTGAAAGGAAAACTATCTGCCTCAAAGGAACCGATATCGGCGGCATTTCCCGAGGGCGAGTTCGGTACGGCGACAACATCCCACGGGCGAATGTATCCTCGCTGGTCGAGAGTGTTTGTCGTGTCGTTGCCATTGTCTATCGCAACGCTCGCGGGAAAAAGCGCGTGTGTCTCGGTCGGCCCGCCATAGAGAGCAAGCGGTGCGAGAAGCGGATCAAGCGGAACTGCACCTGTGCCGACCCAATTTGTGCCGCTCGGAAGCCCGGCGGGATACTGAGTTTCGACACTCGTGTTGCGGCCAATGAGGTTGTGGCCGCCATCGGTCAGCGTTCCGCCGCTCAGTTGAATATCCTGAGTTGTATTTCCGGCAACGATGCTGTTTTGAAGCGTCAAAGTTCCCGTTTCATGCCAGATCCCGCTCCGCGAACCCGAGGCAGTGTTTGGCGCGGAGTTATTGGTGATGGTCGAGGAAGTAATGCTAACGGAATTTGCTCCCGCCTGTATCCGGATTCCTCCGCCGCCCTCGGTAGCGAGGCTTCCGTTCGCAGTATTTCCGCTGATGGTGCTGTTGTTTATCGTTCCGCGGTTAAGAAATAGCCCGCCGGAGGCCGCACCGGCCGTATTGCCGCTGATGGTCGAATTCTCGATCGTGGCCGAAACGCTCGCGGAGATGTTTGCTCCGCCTCCATTCCCGGAGGAACTATTTCCTCGGATCGCCGAGCGGCTGATGAGCAGATTGGTCCCCGCAAAGCTTATCCCGCCGCTGGTGCTTGTCGTCGAGGTATTTGCGGTGATCGTAGAGTTGCGGATAAGGAGCGTATTCGTGCTCCTGATACCTCCGCCAAATGATGTGGCACGGTTTTGATCGACCGCGACGTTCGTAAGCGAAAGCGAGCCGGCATTGAGTATTCCGCCGCCGGTGCCGGTAACGAATCCGCCGGTGATCTTTAATCCATGGATGCTGACGGCAAAGTTGCCGACGTTAAAAACACGGCTCGTCGTGCTCTGGGCAGCGACGCTAGCTATCGTAAGCAGATTGGCGCCAGGGCCGATGATGATCAGGTTCGAGGAGATCTGTATCTGGCCGTTGACCTGAATCTCAGAAATTCCGGGCTCGAAAGTGACGGCATCATCTCCGGCCAGAGCGTTCGCTTCGCCGACCGCGGCCCGCAATGTGCAGATGCCGTTTCCGGACGCAGTTTCACAAACTCCGTCGCCCGGCGTGGCGTCAACGCCGTCGCCATTGCTATTGACGACAAAGGTGCGGAGCGGTGCAAGTTCGGCCGGAGCCTTCGCGGGCTCTTCAAACTTGCGGTCCTTTTCAGGCCGCTCGCGGACAAGGTCATCCTGAGCGAAAGAAGTTCCGGTGGAAATGAAAGCGATGACTGCCAGCAGGCAGAAAACGGTTCGGCAAAGGTCGCGCATCTATATCCTCCTGTGAATTGAAAAGATCCCTAACCAAGAAACATTTGGTTAGGGATTATATTTCACTTTGGCGGTGAGTCAATGTCCTTTGGCTGCCTGCTGAGGGCATTTAGTGATGATCGCCGGCAGCCGCACCATCAGCAGAGCGATATATCTCCGAACCGCTGGCCTTGAACTCGGCGGCCTTTTCGCTCATGCCGACGGCCAGTGCCTTCTCGGCTTCGAGGCCTTGTTTCTCGGCATATTCGCGAACATCCTGCGTGATCTTCATTGAACAGAAATGCGGGCCGCACATTGAGCAGAAATGGGCGAGTTTTGCACCTTCGGCCGGAAGGGTCTCGTCGTGAAACTCTTTTGCCTTTTCCGGATCAAGCCCGAGATTGAACTGATCTTCCCAGCGGAACTCGAAACGGGCTTTTGAAAGAGCATTATCTCTGTACTGCGCTCCCGGATGGCCTTTTGCAAGGTCGGCGGCGTGAGCTGCAAGCTTGTAAGTGATAACTCCTTCCTTTACGTCCTGTTTGTTGGGCAGGCCGAGGTGTTCTTTGGGCGTAACATAGCAAAGCATCGCGGTGCCAAACCATCCTATCATCGCGGCACCAATTCCGCTGGTGATGTGGTCGTAGCCCGGAGCGATATCTGTCGTCAGCGGGCCCAAAGTGTAGAACGGAGCCTCACCACAAACTTCCAGCTGCTTATCCATGTTCTCTTTGATCAAATGCATCGGAACGTGGCCCGGGCCTTCGATCATTGTCTGGCAGTCCATTTCCCACGCGATCTTTGTAAGCTCGCCGAGCGTTTCGAGTTCGGCAAACTGCGCCTCATCATTTGCATCGGCAATGCTTCCGGGCCGTAATCCATCTCCGAGAGAGAAACTGACGTCGTAGGCACGCATTATCTCGCATATCTCGCGGAAACGGGTGTAAAGAAAGCTCTCTTCATGATGCGCAAGGCACCATTTCGCCATGATAGAACCGCCGCGGCTGACGATGCCGGTCGTGCGCTTTGCCGTCAATGGAATATAGGGCAACCGAACTCCGGCGTGGATGGTGAAATAGTCAACGCCCTGCTCGGCCTGCTCGATCAGCGTGTCTCGATAGATCTCCCACGTCAGATCTTCGGCCTTTCCGTTCACTTTTTCGAGTGCCTGATAGATCGGCACGGTTCCGATCGGCACGGGCGAATTTCTCAAGATCCATTCTCGCGTTGCGTGGATGTTCTTCCCGGTCGAGAGGTCCATTACCGTGTCCGCACCCCAGAGCGTCGCCCACCGCATCTTTTCGACCTCTTCCTCGATAGATGAGGCAACGGCCGAGTTGCCGATGTTTGCGTTTATCTTTACCAGGAAATTGCGGCCGATGATCATCGGTTCGCTTTCGGGATGATTTATGTTCGCCGGGATGATCGCACGGCCGCGGGCAACTTCGTCACGGACAAATTCCGGCGTGACGAATTCCGGAATGGCAGCTCCAAAAGATTCGCCCTTGTGCTGATGGTAGAGCGAGGAGCGGTCATCGCTTTGAGTACCGCCTTTAGGCGGCCCGCCGTTTTCGCCGAGAATGCCGGCTAAAGCCGGGACTCCAAACTTCCGGCCGAGGTTTTCGCGGATCGCCACGTATTCCATCTCCGGCGTGATGATCCCCTTACGTGCGTAGTGCATCTGCGTAACGCAGGCACCGGCTTTTGCCCGAAGCGGAGCTCTTCGGAGTCCGGGAAATTCTTCGAGCGCTCCGTTATCTTTAACACGGGCAATTTCCTCCGCACCTTTTGTTAGGTAGCCGTTATCTTGCGGCTGTACCTCGCGGCCTTCGTATTCCTCTACGTCGCCGCGGCCGATTATCCATTCCCGGCGAAGTGCCGAGAGCCCTTCGCGGATGTCGTGGTTTTGTTCAGGATCTGTCCACGGTCCGCTTGTGTCGTAAACCCGAACGGGCGAGTTCTCAACCATCGTCCCGTCCATCTCACGCGATGGCGAGAGCGATATCTCCCGAAACGGAACGCGAAGATCGACCGCTTCAACGTAAACCTTCCGCGATGCCGGCAAATGCACCTGGCCATTGGAATCTACTTCTGACTTCTGACTTCCGTCTTCTGAATTCTGACTTCTGACTTCTGTATTCTCTTCCATCGTTTTTCTCCCTTCGTCGGTATTATCCGCATCAGGTTTTTAGGGTAATATGCAAATCGATGCATAACTCTCAGCCGAAAACGGCTCCCCTGAAAACTTTTGCATGAGTCTTTATTCTAACGCTTTGAGCGAAGCAAGACCATGTCTAGACGTCTCGGCTCTTTGTAGATTCAGTTTGACGAGGGATAGAAATGGCCAAATGTTCAATATTCTGCGGAGTCAGTCTTGATGGGTTCATTGCCCGGCCGAACGGCGAACTCGATTGGTTATCGGGCGGAGGCCCGCCGGATGATCACGGTTACGACGATTTTGTTGCGACGGTTGACGCCTTGGTCATCGGCCGAAAGACATACGAAACGGTTCTTGGCTTCGGCGGTTGGTTTTATGGCGAAATGCCTGTAGTTGTTTTAAGCACAAAAGAACTTGAAAAGCTTCCAGAAGGCGGAAACGTCGAACGGATGTCTGGCGATCCGGCCGCGATCGTAGCTGAACTCGAATCGCGTGGGCGAAATCATCTCTACATCGACGGCGGCCTCACGATACAAGGGTTTCTGCGGGCGGGCTTGATCGACCGAATGATCATTTCGCGGCTGCCCGTTCTTATAGGCGAGGGTATTCCACTCTTCGGACCAACCGAGAAGGACATTCGCTGGAAACTGGAACGCGTCCGTGAATTTCCAAGCGGGATGGTACAATGTGAGTACAGCCGAAGCGTTTGAAGCAGACGTTGACGACCGTAAAGATCATCGCTCGCGATCCAGGCTTTTTGTCGTATGCTCGGTAACGGAAGGAAAAAGGGCCTTCGCTTCAGGAAAATTCAAATCCGATGGCAGATCATTTTCGGAATCGAGTTCAGGTTGACTGTCATTACTACTTGATCCGTCGGGCAAGGATGTACGCGGCAAAGTAAGGTACATTCCGTTCAGTATGAACCCGAGGCCGAGAAAGAAGCAGACGATCCCAAGGCCGGCGATGATCAAGAGGTCCCATTCACCCAAGAAAATGGTTACCAAAGAAATGCCAAAAGCTGCGCCGGCGCCGATCGAGGAGAGGATCATTCCGACTCGGATCCGCCGAAGTCGTCGTTCGGCGGGCGACTCGAGAAATTTCTCTATTTGAGGGAGAACCTCTTCGGCAACGGTCGATAGGTCTTCCGCCGAGCTCATCGCCCGTATTCGGTCCGCAATGGCCAAGCTAATGTCGCGGCGAGCGATCGCACCGGCCTCAGTGATCTGATCAGGGCGCGAGAGAGCCGTTCTGACCGTGCGGAGATCGGTACCGCACGACCGGCAGAACTGGTTAGCCTGAGTCTCTTCAATGCCACATCCCGGACAATACATTTGATCAACTTAACGATAACCGTAATCGCCTAGTTTCAATAATTCAAGTGTTGGATCCCTTGACCCTTGCATTCTTGGTATGGCGTGCGAACCAAAAATGGGTGGGAATTGGGCGAAATCCTCAACGGAACATTAAGATGCCGGACAAAGCAACGGACCGATGGTTTGACGCATCTTTTCGGCATGCAAAAACGAGCTCTTCCCGTATTATTCCTTCTTCTCTGCATTTCTTCTGCCTTCGGCCAAGCGAAAACTTCGCACAAGGTGACCGGAACATTGGCGGATAACTCCGGAATGCTGATCGTCGGTGCTCTTGTCCGAGTGTCTGCGATGGAAGAGGACGTAAAAACAGATATCAGAACTCCGATAACAGACAACAAAGGCAAATTCGCGGTGGAATTGCCGCCCGGCGATTATGTCTTGACTGTTGGCGACCATCTATCGCCGGATGCCCGCCTGGTTTTGAAAGTCCCAGAATATGGGCCAATTCCTGGCGATATAACTTTCACCGTGAACGCCGAGAAATACTGTTGCTCGGACAAGCAAGGAAAGAAATATCCGACCCTAACCGTACTGCCAAAACCGCCTTATCCGGCTGCAGCTCGTGCCGTTAGAGCAACGGGAGAAGTTGTCGTAAGGATTGAGCTCAATGATGATGGTTCCGTGAAAGCCGCACAGGCAGTTAGCGGGCATCCATTGCTCCGGGCCGCTTCGGTCAATGCAGCCAAGGGCTCGAAATTTGCCGCCCCGGATGAAGCATCCACGCGATCGGTTTCGCTAGTTTACGTGTTCATTGTCGAAGGCGAGGACTTGTTGGCCTATCGCCATTCGAATCCTTATCGAATTGAAGTGATTTCGGCTGTTGAGATCATTTCCCATTGATCCGTACGGCCAATTGCCGAATGCCTATTTTTCGGCTTCGAGCGTATTCTTCGCAGTGGCGAGGTTTGCGAGCTGTTCCTCAGTGACCTTCGGATAATGAAGGTTCATTGATTCGAGCTTCTTGACGATGATCTCCGAGACGGCGAGGCGGGTGAACCATTTCTTATCCGCGGGGATAACGTACCAAGGCGCGTGGTCGGTGGAGGTGTTCTCCATCGCGTCCTCGTAGGCATTCATATAGTCATACCAAAATCCGCGTTCCTTGATGTCGGCGGCGGAGAACTTCCAGTTCTTCTCGGGCTCATTGATCCGGGCAAGGAACCGCTTTTTCTGCTCCTCGCGTGAGACGTTCAGGAAAAATTTCAAGATGTGCGTACCGTTTTCGACGAGGTGCTGTTCCCAGTCGCGTATCTGCCGAAATCGTTTCTTCCATATGTTCTTGTCGCCCTTGACCTCGGCCGGAAGCTGCTGCAGCTGTAAAATGCCGGAGTGGACGCGGACGACAAGCACTTCCTCGTAATGCGAGCGGTTAAAGATGCCGATCTTTCCGCGCTCGGGCAAGGCCTTCTGATGCCGCCAAAGGAAGTCGTGGTCGCGCTCCTCGGCCGAGGGCGCTTTGAACGACGAGACCGAAACGCCCTGCGGGTTAACGCCGCTCATTACATGCTTTATCGCTCCGTCCTTTCCTGCGGCGTCCATCGCCTGAAAGACGATGAGCAGCGAATGAACATCCTGTGCATAAAGCATGTCCTGCAGCTCCGTCATCCGTTCGATGTTCTTCGCAAGATCGTCCTTGGCCTGATCCTTGTCAGTGTAGCCGTCGGTGAAATCGGCGGCGTGTTTTGATAGATCGACATTCTTGCCGGCCTTTATCCTGAATTGATCGATGTTCATTTTGTTTTCGTGCAGCGGCTAAAGTTTCGCCATTACGCTCTCAAGCTCGGTGATAAGCTTCAGGTCCACCTCCGGCAGCGAATTCTCGCTTTTCAGGCCGTTCAGAATATCAACGGCCAGCCGGTAATGCTCGCGGGCCTGCTGTTTTTCGCCGAGTTTCGTTAGGTTCTCGGCCAAATAGCGGTGCGAGAGCGCAATATCCCGGCGAGCGTTCTTATTTCCCGGATCGGCCTCGGCGACCTGTCGCCAGAGATCCAGCGATCGAATGAGATCGGAATTTGAACCCGCCAGATCGTTCGTCAGGCGCCGTGCGAGTCCGGCCCGCGTATAAATACGGCCAAGGTCTGTGCGGTAGAACCGGTTTCGCGGCTCGCGCTCGATCAGAGCAAGGAACTGCGTCTCGGCGACCTTGAGCGCATCCAACGCTTCTCTACTTTGCTTGAGGTTTGCGGCGGCGACCGCGACCCGATAATTCGTCCGAGCGAGGTTATGACGGAACTGGATATCGGCCGGATCGATCTCTACGCCCTTTTGAGCCGTCGCTCGAGCCTTTTCCGCAAACTCCAGCGAACGCTCGTTGACGATGTCCTCGAAGATCCCGCTGGCGAGCATATAAACGCGCCACATTAAATGCCGCGTCCGGGCGTCGTTCGGCTTCTCAGAGAGAAGCTTTTCCATTCCGCCAACCGCGATGGACATCATCGCTTCGGCCCGTTCCTGTTCGCCATTCCACGATAGCGAATTGCCGAGGTCGGCGTGCGTTACGAAAAAGACCTCGCGGGTTTCGCGTGCGTCGGCAGAAAGTTCTTGAGTTCCGGCGATCGCTTTCTCGGCGAACGCGATCGCCTCCGGATACTGATTATTAGCCTGATGATACTGCGAAAGCTCGGTCAAGATCCGCAAATACGCCAGCCTAAGCGAAACATCGCCCGACTGAGAATTTACGAGCCCCTCATAGATCTGCCGCGACCGCTCAAGCGCCCCAAGAGTTCCCAGAGTATCTCCCTGCCAGTAACGGGCATCGGATAAATGACGAAAATTCTCGGCAAGAAGGCGAAGGTTTTCCGGCGTTTCAGGTTGGGCGAGCCTGATGGCGTTTGCCTTCTCGTAGCTCGAAAGAGCTCCGGCAAGATCGCCAAGATTCGGTTTGCTCGGATGACCCTGAAGTTCTCCGATCTTCTCGTAAGCGGCCGCAAGCTCCTTTTGAAGCTCGCTATCGCCGGCGGCTTCCGCAGCGAGGCTATCGAGATACTCCAGAGCACGCTTGACCAAGATCTCACGTGCCTCGGTCGAGCCTTCAAGGGTCTCGATCTTTGGTGTGATCTCGAAAAGAAGCGAGTTCGAGAGCTTTCTTACGTCCTGAAAACGCTGCTCGGCCCGGTCGCGCTCGGCCCTGGCGACTTCCGCCTGCCAGATGGAAACCCCAAGCCCAACAAGCAAGCTGGCCGCCGCAAGCGTCCCCGCCGCGACCGATTTCCAGTTTCGCCGGACGAATTTCGAAGTTCGGTATGAGAAAGTGCTTGGGCGTGCGAGGATCGGCATGCCGTCAAGAAACCGCCGAATATCCGCTGCAAGCTCTGCCGCAGTCGAATAACGCCGCTCGGGTTCCTTCTCAAGGCACTTCATCGCGATCGTATCAAGATCGGACGCGATGCCCGGTCGCAATGCCGCAGATGAGCTTCCCTTTCGGCCTACGGAGCTCGGGCGAACCGGATCTGAACCGGTGATCGTCCGAACGATCTCCTCGAGGCTCATTCCGTCAAATACGAACGGCTTCGAATCGGTCAGGAGCTCGTAAAAGATCACACCGAGGCTATAAATGTCCGAAGCTATCGTCACCCGTTTGCCAAGGATCTGCTCCGGCGATGCATATGCCGGCGTGAATGCGCGGAACATCGTCGCGGTCTGATCTTTTTCGCCGCCCTGTTCATCTAACAGCTTCGCCAAGCCAAAATCGAGGAGCTTGGGTTCACCCTCGGGAGTTATCAGAATATTGCCCGGCTTAAGGTCGCGGTGGACCGTAAGGTTCCGATGAGCATAATCCACGGCTGAACAGATCTTGAGAAAGAGATCAAGCCGGTCGTTCAACGGACTGTTGGCCGTTCGGACATACTCGTTAAGAGGACGACCGTCTATGTGTTCCATCACAAAGAAAGGCTCACCGTTTTCAGAGACGCCTCCGTCGTAAAGTTGGGCAATGTTCGGATGATGAAGACCCGCAAGGATCTCGCGTTCTGTGCGAAAGCGGCGCTCGGTTTCGGCATCCGCAACGGTGTTTCGAATCAATTTCAAGGCCGCGGTCTGCTTGAATTCGCCGTCGCTCCGTTCGACCAAGAAAACAGCACCCATGCCGCCGCTTCCGAGTTCGCGAACGATACGATAGCTTCCAAACGTCCGGCCGGCCTTGGGGGTTTGGTCCGCAAAAACGCCTTTTGACAGGTCGAAAGCATTCGCTTCGAGTATGTTCGCCGTTTCGTCACGTGAGTTAAGAAGTGACTTTACCTCCGCCGCGAGCTCTGCATCACCTTCGGCAGCTTCGTTGACGAAGGCTTCGCGCTCACCAGGCTCCAGAGCCTCGGCCTGTGCAAAGATCTCTTTAAGTTTTGACCATCTTTCCGAATCCATCTTGGCCTTCAATTTCTGGTTAGCTCTCGTTGCAGCCACGCTTTAGCAAAGCTCCATTCTCGCTTGACGGTAGTCGCCGATACATCAAGCAAATACGCCGTTTCTTCGATAGATAAACCGCCAAAGAAGCGCAGCTCGACAACCTTAGCCTGCCGCGGATCGAGCTTCTCGAGCACCACCAGGGCATCCTCGAGATTCAACAGATCGATCGGCTTATTTGCCGCAAGGCTGACCGTCTCTTCAAGTAGAATGCGTTCGCCGCCATCTCGTTTTGCGGCCTTTCGGGCCCGAGCGTGGTCGATCAAGACCTTTCGCATCACTTCGGCAGCGACTGCAAAAAAATGAGCCCGATTCTGCCAGCTAACCTGCTCCCAGTTAACCAAACGGATGTAGGCCTCATGGACCAAAGCGGTCGCCTGAAGCGTGTGCTCCGGCCGTTCGTTGGTGAAATAGGCACGAGCAAGCCGCCTGAGGTCCTCATAAACGACGGGCAAGAGCTCATCCGGGGCATGCTTATCGCCGCTCCCGATCCGGCTCAGAAGTTCGGTTACTTCGTTAGGCTCCGCCATAAGATGAGGAATCTCCAGATTATACAGCCAATTTCCGCAGAACCGGAAATATTTTCGTTTTCTGGTCCGAGTCTCCGCTTCATTCCGCCTTATTGCCCAGAGACACAAATATCTAGGAGAAAGCCAAATGAGATCCCCCAGGAATCGTCGTTTTCGTCCCGCGCTTCGCTATGCTGCACTGTCAATACTCGCGGCCGCGTCGCTTTCGCTTGTCGTTTTGGGCATCGTCCGCTTCGGCGTCAGTGCGAGTGTTGCCACCGTGGTCGCAAGCAACAGTGCGTCGGTCGCGGACCCCTCGTCACCTACAAGTGAAAAGAAGGTAGGCGAGCAAGAAAAGCTACAGAACGTCTCCGGGCTTTTCCTGTTCGAGCTGGACAATACTCTACAGAAGCTCGAGAACATCGGCACATCGAACAATGTTTCCAACTTCACATATCTCGCTGATTCTGAACCCGTGTTTTCTCCTGATGGTTCAAAGATCTTATTCCGAACGCAACGGATGCGTGACTTCCATCCCGTCGATCCGGGCGAGCTATGGATAATGGACCCAACCGGGTTCAATCAACGCCGTCTGACCTTCAATTCATCGACTGAAGGAAACTTCTCATTCTCTCGCAACGGCCAGAAAGTCACATTCCAGCACCTTTTCGAGGATAAAATCTGGGTCATCAACTCCGACGGGACTGGCTTGACCGAGATCCCGAATCCTTCAGACGATTCCACCTCACGTCCGGCTCTCTCGCCCGATGGTTCGAAGGTTGTCTTCGAACGGAACTTTACGATTTGGATCGCCAATTCTGACGGCACCGGCCTTCAAGAGTTGACGCAAGGCGGCGGCGAATATCCGTTCTTTTCTCACGATGGTCAAAAGGTCTATTGGACCAGCAGCGCCACGATTTACCGAGCGAACCTGGACGGCACCGGCGAAGAAACGGTGGTCGACGGAAACGACGATTCCTACGACACGTTTAGAGGAGCGGCCCTATCGCCCGACGGGCAGAAACTGCTTTTTGAGTGCGACCGCTTTTCTTCGGTCGGTATTTGCATTGCCCCATCAGATGGCTCAAACACGATCGATCGGATCGAAGAGCCGGAGGAATCTCTTGAGAAGCCGGTTTGGTCGCCGAACGGTTCGCAGATCGCGTATATGCGGACCGGTCAAGACGGTAACAACCGGATCAATATCTCCGGCGCGAATGGTACCAACCGTTTCGAGGCCTTCAACGCTGGTCCATCGAGGTTTATCGGAAGGCTCGCATGGCAGCCCGAATGCGACGGAACCGGAGGTCCGGGCGGTCCACAGATCGACACCAACGGGCTTGTCTCCTGGTGGCGCGGAGAGTTTACCGCGGAGGATTCTTTTGGAAACAACGACGGAGACTTTACCGATCCGGCTTACGTTACTGGCGGACGAGTTGGGAATGCCTTTTACTTCAACGGTAACGGAGAGGACAACTTCGTTGAGGTCCCGGATAACAGTTCCCTGGATATTCAAAACGCTAACTATACATTGGCAGGTTGGGTGAACATTCAAGCTGATCAACGCGAGCATTATTTCTTTGGGAAAGGAGCTTGCTGCACCGGCTCTAACTTCTATGTTGGCGTCGATTTGGACAACCGCCCGTTCATCGACATCAGCCATGAATCAGGCGGCTCCCGCGTTGCGGCCTTTGGCCACGAACTTGATCTCTACACCTGGACGCACCTTGCTCTTAGGAGAGAAGGTAACGAGTTCAGGCTCTACAAGAACGGCCAGCATGTTGTAACGCATACAGAAAACCAACCCATCGGGACGAACGACGCTCCTTTCACGATCGGAAAGGGCGATGGCATGATGGCTCCGGAGCTGACCGCCTTCGGAATGGCAGACGAGGTTGTGCTCTACAACCGAGCTCTTTCGGCCGCCGAAATTCAAACCCTTGCCAACATGACCGGGGCGATGCTCGGTTCGACAAATTGTCCGCCCGTTGAGAAATCCCGCATATCCCTCGGCGGCCCGTTCCTCTTTCCGGTCGCGCAAGGCCGCTCGGTTCAGGTCGAGATCCGTCTGTCCGACCCCGCACCGGCCGGCGGTGCGACCATTTCGTTGACATCCACCGATCCTGCGGCATTGACCGTTCCCGCCAGCGTTTTTATCCCAGAGGGTTCGGTAAACACTTTTTTTGACGCAACTACCATCCTTTCGGTCCCGCCATCCACGATATTTTTCAGCGCCGATATCATCGCTACAGAAGGTTCGGACACGGCGAGAACGACGGTCGTTATAGCTCCGGCATCCGCAGATCTTGCTGCATCGAACCTGGTTGCACCGCCGACGGTCAATATTCTTCAAAACTTTAGTGCGGACATCACGGTTACAAATAACGGCCAGGTCGCGACCGGCAGTTACCGCGAAGACGAGA
>ERZ761602.6578-NODE-6578-length-12873-cov-6.784834_pt1 | contig 12873 bp, 9 predicted proteins | sample MGYA00512165_ERZ761602 | MGnify/ENA primary metagenome ERZ761602 (study PRJEB28899, sample SAMN02445085) | bioreactor sludge metagenome | biome: EBPR sludge; isolation source: Thorneside wastewater treatment plant | place: Australia: Brisbane, Thorneside...
TTTATCCCCAAACCCTTATACAGTGTGGATTATTGAGTTTTTAAGGGGCGACTAACTAATTTAAGCGATGTGCGTAATTTATTGGTTTTGGTGTGAAATGTTGCCGGTGTATGTTGTACCTTGGTAAAATAAATAATTTAAACTATGAGTATTATTGATCGCGCGAAAAACATTATTGTTGCGCCAGCCAAAGAATGGGATGTTATTTCCCAGGAAACGCCCGATAGCGGGAAAATAATCACGGGGTATGTTTTACCCTTAGCGGCCGTAGCCGCAATTGCCGCATTTATAGGTTATTCTTTTGTGGGAATTGACGCCGGTTTTTTTAGAATGAAAGGGTTTAGTTGGGGTATTTACCAGGCGGTTAGTGTTTTGATAGGCGCCTTACTGAGCGTTTTTGTTTCTGCTTTTGTGATTGATGCACTTGCCCCAAGTTTCAAATCCGAAAAGAATATGCCTCGTTCGATGCAACTCGTTGCCTATTCCTTTACTCCGGCATGGGTTGGGGGCATTCTGTCTATTTTACCGGCTATTGCAATGATTGGCGGTTTGTTTGGCCTGTATGGCCTTTATTTATTGTATATCGGGCTTCCAAAACTTAAAAAAACTCCTGAAGAGAATCACACAACCTATTTTATAGTATCTCTGTTAGTTATCATTGCGGTTTATTTTGTGGTAGCTCTTATAATGAGTAGCGTTTTAATGCCCATAATGGGAGTATCAAAATCCGTTAGTATTGGGGACATAAAATTTGACTAAGAATTTTACATTAACTTAATCAAGGCCGTTAGTGATGATGCTAACGGCTTTGGTTTAATATAGAATTCTAAACTGTATCGTTTGTTCCACTTTCTTCAGGGCTTTTATTAGTTCGGCATCGTAATTAGCATGAACGTCAATGATTACGTAGCCAATCGTGTTATTAGTAAGCAAGAATTGTGAATCAATATTAATTCTGTGTTTTGCCAGAATATTATTGATGTGTGCAATAACACCCGGTACATTTTTATGAATATGGATAAAACGGTGGGTTTGATTGATCGCGGGAGGCTGGATGTTTGGGAAATTACTGCTTTTATGGGTTGAGCCGCTATTGATGAAGTCAATCATTCGTTTTGGTATTGCCGATTCACTATTGGCGGTGGGTTTCTTTTCACTAAATACGGCAATACCCATTTGGGTACAGGTTAATTCGGAAACAATTTTGGAACTATTGCCAAGATACCCAATGGTTTTTAATCTGGCGGCGTTTTTAATTATTTTATCGTCAAGTTGTACACCTTTGCCAATCAGCAACATGCCGGCTGTTTCAATACTCTCAATTTCCGGTTTATCCGTTTGATGAATCGTATAGCCTTCTTCGTTAAGACTGTTAATGCATACTTGAGGAACTTTTCCTACTATTACGCAATTGATGCGGTTTTTAGGGTAAGATATTGCGCCGGGCAGTTTGTTTACAAAAAGAAATTCATCAAGGCTTGGTGCAATATGGTCGGCTTTATCTGTTACACTTTTTCTGGATATATTCTCCGTAAACGCAAAGAATTTTTTAATCAGTCCGCTCTCACGCAATTGAAAATCCGAGTATCCATCGCCAATGCCAAAAAGCTCGCCTTTTAGTTTCAGTTGTTTCAGTAGTTCAACTTTTCCACCCTCTTTGCTTAACGGATTCGATTTGTTATAACCGATGATTCTTCCCTCGCCATCAAACAAAAAAGTATTGGCGTAAACGTTTTCCTTTTTTATGTGATATTGCTTTACAACAGGAATGATGAATTCTTTAAACCCGCCGGAAACAATCAGCACTTCTTTTTCATGTTTCTTAAAAAATACTTTGTTGCGGGAAAACGATTTAGACACTTTCTTTTTTAAATGTGCAATTAATTTTTTAAGATGGTCTTTGTTCGCTTCCAGAAGTTTCACACGTTCTTCAAGGCTTTCATCAAAAGATAATTTCCCCTCCATCGCCAGATTCGTATAGTCCTCTATTTTTTTGTAAATCTTTTTACGATCAGGATGTTTGGCCAGCGAAATGGCGGCAAGCTCATCAAGCGCCTCCACCTGGGTGAAGGTACTGTCAAAATCAATAATAAAATGCTGTTGTGTTTTCATAAAAGTTACAAAAGTAAAGAAATCTGTATGATCACTTCAGTTCCTGCTTCAAATAAATCCCCGTATAACTTTCTTTACATTTTGCTAACTCTTCAGGAGTTCCTTCAAACAAAATTTTTCCCCCACCGTCGCCTCCTTCGGGGCCGAGGTCAACAATATGGTCGGCAACTTTTATCACGTCCATATTATGTTCAATTACCAACACGGTATTGCCTCTGTCGGTTAGTTTGTTTAAAACCTCAAGCAGGTGTTTAATGTCTTCAAAATGCAGACCGGTTGTGGGTTCATCTAAAATATAAAATGTTTTGCCTGTGTCTTTCTTCGAAAGTTCGGTGCTCAGTTTCACTCGCTGCGCTTCGCCGCCGCTTAGTGTTACTGCGCTTTGCCCGAGTGTGATGTAACCCAATCCCACATCCTGCAAAGTTTTTATTTTTCGATAGATGGATGGCACTGCCTGAAAAAATTCTACCGCATCATCTACCGTCATATCCAGCACATCTGAAATTGATTTGCCTTTATAACGGATATCCAAAGTTTCACGATTGTATCTTTTGCCGTTACATTTTTCGCAGGGAACATAAACGTCGGGCAAAAAATTCATTTCGATCACGCGCATACCGCCGCCTTCGCATACATCACAACGGCCTGTTTTCACATTAAAAGAGAATCTGCCCGCAGTATAACCACGAATCTTTGCTTCGGGTACTAAAGCAAACAATGTTCTGATGTCCGTAAAGAATCCACAATACGTTGCGGGGTTGCTGCGCGGTGTTCTTCCAATAGGCGACTGATCAATTTCCACCACCTTGTCAATATGCTCCAAACCCTTTACCGACTCGTATTTCAGCGGCGGAGTCTTGGATTTATAGGCGTGTTGCGAAAGAATAGGATAAAGTGTTTCGTTGATTAACGTGGACTTTCCGCTGCCGCTCACACCCGTTACAACAATCAGTTTTCCCAGCGGAAATTTTAGTGAAACGTTTTGAAGGTTGTTGCCTGCGGCGCCTCTAAGTTCCAGTAAGTTTCCGTTACCTTTCCGGCGTCCGGCAGGCGTTTCAATTTTTAGATTTCCGTTAAGGTAACCAGCAGTAATTGTATCAAGTTTTAAAATCTCTTTCGGTGTTCCCTGTGCTACAATCTGTCCGCCATGCCATCCCGCGCGTGGCCCAATATCAATTAAATGATCTGCTGCCAGCATAATGTCCTTATCATGTTCCACCACCAACACACTGTTGCCGATGTCGCGCAGGTTTTGCAAAGAGGTAATTAATCTGTGATTATCTCTCTGGTGTAAACCGATGGAGGGTTCGTCTAAAATGTAAGTGATACCTTGTAATTGAGATCCAATTTGGGTGGCAAGCCTGATGCGTTGGCTTTCGCCGCCACTCAAAGTTTTTGAGGGGCGATTTAAAGTCAAATACGTTAACCCCACGTCAAGCAGAAACTGCAATCGTTCCTGAATCTCTTTTAAAATATCTTTCGCAATAGCATTTTGCTTTTTTGATAACCTCAGTTCAATGCCGTCAAGCCATGCCGCAAGGTTATCGAGGTTCATGTTACTCAACTCCGCAATATTTCTGCCGTCCACTTTAAACCACAAACTCTCTTTTTTCAATCTTTGCCCGCTGCAGGTGGCACATGGCTTCATGGTCATGAATTGTTGCACCCATTCTTTCAGCCACTCACTACTGCCTGAAGATGAAAACCATCTTTTCAGCATTGGAATAATGCCCTCGTAACTACCTGTATAAATATTAGGAACCGTTTCATCATCGGTGTCAATCTCAAGCGAACCGTTAATATTTTTATCGCCGTATAGCAATAAATTCAATTGTTCTTCAGGCAGTTTTTCAACAGGCGTATCTAATTTAATTTTGTATTTCTTTGCGAATTGAACAACCTGGTTAAATACGCTCGCTTCGCGCTCCTCACCAAGCGGAGCAATTCCACCGTCCTTAATGCTCTTGCTTTTGTGCGGCAAAACCAAGTCAAGATCAATCGTGTAAACATTGCCCAGCCCTTTGCAAGTAGGACATGCGCCGTAGGGCGAGTTAAAGGAAAACGCGTTTGGAGAAGGCTCTTCATAGCTGATGCCGGTATCCTCGCACATCAGCATTTTGCTGAACTGGGTTAGATTTGCGTTGTCGTTTGGCAATACAAACACAAGGTCTTTTCCCAACTTCAATGCCTGCTGAACACTTTGGCTTAACCGCACTTTCAAATCTTCAGTCACCACAATTCTGTCAACTACCAATTCAATATCATGGATTTTGTAACGGTCAACCTGCATCTTTGCCGTGATGTCTTTTATGTCGCCATCAACCCTAACTTTTAAATAACCGCGCTTTCTCATATCCTCAAATAGCTCCCGGTAGTGCCCTTTACGCCCGCGTACCAGCGGTGCCAGTATGTTTATTTTCCCTCCATAAAACCTCATGAAGATATTTTGCACAATTTCTTCTTCGCTCCATTTCACCATCTTCTTACCGGTGTTATACGAATAAGCTTCACCAATGCGGGCAAAGAGCAACCTGAAGAAGTCGTAAACCTCCGTAACTGTTCCTACCGTTGAGCGTGGATTTTTGTTAGTAGTTTTTTGCTCAATAGAAATCACCGGCGAGAGACCGGTGATTTTGTCCACATCAGGCCTGTCCATGTTGCCAATGAACTGTCGCGCATACGCACCAAAAGTTTCCATATAGCGGCGTTGCCCTTCGGAATAAATGGTATCAAAAGCCAGCGAAGACTTACCGCTCCCACTGATGCCGGTGATCACCACCATCTTGTTTTTAGGAATACTGATGTCAATATTTTTTAAGTTGTGTACGCGCGCGCCACTCACTTCAATCTCTTCCGTATGTTTTGCCGTTGCCAAAGTTGTAGTTTTTTTCTAGAGACAAATATAACAACTGTTCATGCCTACGGGTTGTATTTAATGCCCGGTGTGAATATTTTTATGCGGCCCCTCGCGGATCACACGCCGATCTGCAACTCGGCCGGGCTATCTGCTGTATCTTTGTTCCGCTGCGCTGCACAAAGGATGCCGCTTCCATCTCTGGCCGGTTGTGCCGCTTCCATTATTGGTTGTTCGTAACACCCTTGCAGCAAATCAAAAATCTATTTCCTTTGGCTACATCCTCAATTGTTCTTTTTTATGCCATAGTGCAAAACCATTTTATGCCGCGCTTACCGTATTTTTGAGGCTCGATGTTGAATCCGTCAATCGTAATAGTAATCCTGAACTGGAATGGTAAACAATTTCTCGAAAAATTTTTACCATCGGTTCTTCAATCAACCTATATAAACTATAGGGTTGTTGTTGTTGACAATGGTTCTGCCGATGATTCAGTAAGTTTTTTAACAGCGAATTATCCTCAAATAGAATTAATTCTGTTTAAGGAGAACCATGGGTTCGCAAAAGGGTACAACCTCGCGCTGGATGGGCTTGAATCAGATTACTATCTTTTGCTCAATTCAGATGTAGAAGTGGAGCCGGGGTGGATGGAGCCGTTGGTTGCGCTCGCCGAAGGCGATAAAAATATCGCTGCCTGTCAGCCCAAACTTCTGTCCTATAATCATCCGAAGTATTTTGAGTATGCGGGTGCTGCCGGTGGCTGGCTCGACTATTTTGGGTATCCTTTTGCCCGTGGGCGGGTTTTTGATTTTTGTGAAAGCGACGAGGGGCAGTATAACGAGTGTGCCCCAATTTTTTGGGCGAGCGGTGCGGCGATGTTCATCCGTGCCAAAGTTTTTCACGAGGCTGGTGGGTTTGATAATTTCTTTTTTGCCCATCAGGAAGAAATTGATCTTTGCTGGCGCATACAATTGCTTGGGTACAAAATATATTCGTGCCCGCAATCAGTCGTGTATCATGTTGGTGGTGGAACGCTGCCGAAGGGCAATTCTCTGAAAACCTATCTGAATTTCAGAAACAATCACATCATGCTTTATAAGAACATGAACGGGGTTAAAAAATTTGCTATTATTCCTTTCAGGATTCTGCTCGATGCGATATCGGCATTTAAGAGTTTGCTATCCGGCGATGGCGGCTATTTTATTGCAGTAGTGAGCGCACACCTTTCTTTTGCCAAATGGGTTGTGTTGAAGCAAAGGGAGAGTGTTTTCCCAAAGTCGCACCACGGACAGTTAAGGGGGTATTGGAAGGGGAATATGGTGTGGGAACACTTTGCCAAAGGCAAAAAAAAGTTCTCTCAAATTGTTCATAATGCCGATTGATTTAATATCTGAATCCTTATTTTTGTAACACAATCAAAGTTAGAATGCAAAACGAAGAATTAGAACATTTAAAGGAGCAACATCACCAGGAAGACCTGAAAAAAGTTCAAAACAGCGATTTTAAAAATAGCTGGGCGAAATCATCCCCATATATATTTTACTTATCAATTGCTTGTTTTGTATTGGTGACCTGGGGAGGGTGTTACCGGCTTTATACAAAGCGGTTCGAGAAGCCATCGAAAGTAGTTGTTCGGGAAAGTTCAAAATACACGCCGGTTTACAAATAAAGCGGGTAAAATTTTGTTGTAAGTAAGAAACCTCTTATTTTTGCACCCCTTTAGCTCTTTAAGATTATTGCGGAAGTAGCTCATTTGGTAGAGCACGACCTTGCCAAGGTCGGGGTGGCCGGTTCGAGCCCGGTCTTCCGCTCAGGAACTGATCCTCTCAACTTGAGGGGATTTTTTTTAGAATTTCGGCGGGTTTGCCTGACGGAGTTCAAAGTGTTTGGCGCCCTGGTGGTGGAATTGGTAGACACGCAGGACTTAAAATCCTGTGGGCAGCAATGCTCGTATCGGTTCAAGTCCGATCCGGGGCACTATCTAACAATCAGAAAAAAGGTTCATGTAAGTGAACCTTTTCTATTTTGTCGTCCCTCAAAAAGTCGATCTTAACTTTTTTAAGGGTATAAGAATCCCGTAAACTGCTATGCTGTTGTTAGCAATAATTTCCAACGATCAATTACCTCTGTACACCAGAGGTTCATGACTCGCTTAAAGTTGAAGGCTGCTGCACTTAATAATAAATTGATACTATCACCTACCGATCCTTTCAGATAATTTTGGATAAGCCGGTAGTCAAACTTCAAATGGCTGACAGCACCGGTTCTATGGCCGATCTGCGACGATGCTTTCGGCGTTCTGCTTTTGTAATATTTTTTTCTTGAACGGTCGTGTCCACTGTCAATGTAGCATCATCTCCATCTTTGCCATTAACCTTAATACTTTCTTTGAAAATTTCCTCCATGCCTTTGGCCCCGATGCGTTTGTGAAACTCCGCCAACTCAGTTGAACTACATGGCAATCCTGGTGTAAAAACAAGGCTGCCACTGAAATACTGATAGTACAAATTCACTGACCAATGCTCAACCATATTCTCATCACTTAGGTTGCGAAGATGTTTTAAAATCAGTAATGAAACCATCAGCCGAATGGGTTTGGCAGGCTTACCCATACGCTCACTGTAGTGTTTGGAAAAATTATCTTCAAATACCTGCCATCGAATCTTATTTGCCAAAAGTACCAGTGGATGTTGCTGATCTATAATGTCAATAAGGCTGCTAAACAGACTTGATTGTTGAACGGAAGCTGGTTTTCTATACATAATATCTGCAAACTTTTGAGATCAATTTACTCTTTTCTTGCAGATTTTTTAATAGATTATTTGAACAAAATCCTCTCCACATCAGTGTTATAGGTGTTTTTAAAGGTAAACTATTTAAGCCTCGCCAAACTCTTTACCGGCAGAAATCAACTCGTTAAATACCCACCGTTTTCGATTATTTCGGCCTGCAATTTTTTAACGTCAATATTTTTGGGAGAAGTATTTTCTTCAACCGAAATTTTTGCAGCCCTGCCAGCCGCTTCGCCCATTGCCATACAGGTAGCCATCACTCTGATAGATGACATCGCTTCGTGAGTGCTGGAAATAGTTCTTCCGGCCACGATGAGATTTGAAACACCTTTGGGTATTAGTGAACGGTAGGGAATGTCATAACTATCACCGCTCCATTCAAGCGTGCAGCCCCCGCCTACCGGATGATGTATATCTATTGGATAGCTTGCTACAGCAATTACGTCGTCAAAACGGCGCTGACCAAGAATATCATCTTTCGTCATTGTGTAAAGCCCGCGAATACGGCGCGTTTCCCTGATGCCGAGGAACGGAGCGGTTTTTAAAAAGTAGGAATCCTGAAAGCCAGGTACGTATTTTGTAAGATAGGTAATAATATCTTCAATTTGTTTTCTGGCCTCTATTTCTCCCCGGGTAAGGCTTTCGGGGTCAGTACCATTAACGCCATTCACCCTTGTCATGTTGATCCATGCTTCGCCTTTTCTTAATCCCGTTATCACAATCGTACGCTCGGTTGTAAGGTTCAGTCCGTCCTCTTTTGCCTTGCCCATAAGGTTTCGCAAACCCACTAAAATAAATTGGTTATTCTGTCCAAAATATTCTGACGGTATAAAATCAGTCAGGTAAGTTCTGGGTTCGTTCTTGATGCTTAGGCGTAGCTCTTCGGTGTCAACATTACCCATACAAAACATTAACGTGGGAGGCTGCACGCCACCGCTCTCATCGCCATAATCGCAGTGAACGCCTGATTTAAAAGCCACGTCTGCGTCGCCGCTGCAATCAATTACCACTTTTGCGTTTACGATTTCACGGCCTGCTTTACTTTCAACTATCACGCTTTTAATCGTATTGCCGTCCATTATCACATCTGCACAAAAAGTATAGAATAGCACTTTAACTGAATGCTTCAACAACATTTTTAACGCAATGGTTTTTATTGCTTCGGGTTCTACCAGTGTAAGACTCATGTGCAACGGGCAGGGGCGGTGTTCGCTCGCCCCATTTACCTCCTTAAGCCGTTCGATGAATTTTTGCGGAATGCCTTTAATGATCTGATTGCCTTTTTGACCCAAAAAGCCGAGTATCGGAAGACCGATGGTCATATTACCACCCACGAAACTCCGACTTTCAATGAGGAGTACTTTTAGTCCGCTTTCTGCTGCGGCCATGGCGGCAATTATTCCCGACGGTCCGCCCCCAACAACTAACACGTCAACAGAATCCCGTACTGATAAATTATTGTTTGCTTGTTTAATATTCATTTCCATATTCAGATTGATTTATGATTGAATTTTTGGTTTGGCAGGTTTTACAATTGTCCAAAGTATTAAAACTGCAATGGGGTGTAAGAATGCCATTACAAAGAAAATCTTGTCGGTGCCAATAGTCCCCATTAACTGCCCTACAAAGTAATTAAATAGAACCGCGCCAAAAGCACCAAAGCCACCTGCAATACCTAAAACGCTGGCAACGTTTTTTACGGGAAATACTTCGGCAATTACTACGCTTAACGTCCACAACCAGCTTAAGCATGCCAAAGCCACCAGGCTAAAAACAATCAGCGTGGCAGCGGCACTGTTAAGAAATGGGGTTAACGCGCACAAAGGAGCCAGGCATGCCAGCGTAGTAAGCATAATTTTTCTTGCCCTGAGAGGGGCATAACCCCGCCTAACCAATTTATCTGACCATGCCGATGTGCCAATTGCGCCCAAATCTGCAATTAAAAAGGGTATCCAGCCAAACATGCCGACCTGTGCCAGCGACAAGCCTGACTCCTCCTGTAAATAGCCGGGTAACCAAAATAGGCAAAAGTACCAAACAGGATCGCTGATAAAGCGAATGAGTAAAATGCCCCAGAGACTTTTTGTGCCCCAAAGTTGCCTCCATTTAAAGGCCAAGCCTTCCGGCATTACCGATGTTTTTATTGAGTCTTTTAAAATGTGATCCGGCGGGTTTCGGTACACTATTTTCCAAAGAAGGGCTATTATAATGCCTACTAAACCCATTACTATAAAAGCCATATGCCAGTTGTACTTTAGTGCCAGCCAGGCAATGAGTGGCGGCGCAATAATTGCTCCGATAGAACTGCCTGCCACACAAAGGCTATTTGCTGTAGCCCTAAGTTTTCCCGGAAACCAAACGGTTATTACTTTTAGCTGGGACGGAAAGTTAATTGGTTCGGCAATCCCCAGCAGACCTCTGAAAAACCCAAACTGGCCCATTGTGCGGGAAATACCGCCTCCCAAGCCCGCGAGCGACCACGTAATAATGCCCCAGAACATCATTAACCGCGGTCCAAATCTGTCAACCAGCCAGCCGGATATAGGATAACCGATTGCGTAAAACACCGTAAAAATATTTAGAATTATTGCATAGCCTGCATCGTCCATTTTAAACTCGGTCTTGAGTATGGGTTTTAGGATTGATACAATTTGCCGGTCAACATAGTTAAAAACCATAGCCAGGAAAATTATAGCTACAATAATCCATCTTCTATTTTCAGGTTTAATTTTCATTTTTTAAATCCTCTGTTTAGTTGCAAAATTCTAACCGGGCCTAATAACCCTGAAGACATTAGCGTGTAATCTTTTGGTAAACTAATATTGGTCTTTGTTAACTTTTTTTGTGGAGGTAATTTTGCGTCCAGCAACAGACGGTTAACCCATAATATCTACTTCTATTTCCAGTTCGTTTTCTTTTTCCCATAAAAAAATTGGTACACTCAATCCACTAGGGATCTGCCCATAGGATTCCCAGGTTTTTACCTGGATATTTTGCCTGTTTCAATAGCGTTAAATTCTTCTTTTTGAATCAAATTTGAATATTATCACACCTGTGTTTTCAGTTCTGTAACCTGAGACGGCAACGTGATAAACCTGGTTAATATTGCGCTTAAAAAATACAATCCGGCCAATATCCAGATCACTCCTTCATTTCCCATACTCCCAATAAATAGCCTAACAATTGCAGGGCCTGCGAAAACGGCCAATCCTGCCCCGAGGTTGAGGATGGCCATTGCAGCACCTTTGTCTTTTTTCACGAGCGAAGGAACCAACGCCGACAACGGCACATAACCGGCGAGACATGCACCCCACGCAATGCCCGCAAGCATAACGAGCCAGTAGCTTCCATTAAAGTATTGCGGAATGTAGTAAATAAGCAGGGTGGTGATGGCGCATCCAATGCCCCCAAACCATGTTATCGTTTGCCGCCAGCCAAGGCTATCTCCAACAAATCCAAACACGAGGTTAAAGATGATATTACTGGTGAATATCGTACCCCAGATGTAGAGCCATTCGGTGGTGTCAAAACCATGCTGCGCCATATACACAGGAAGAAAAACCGGAAATGCAAATTGCGCTGTTGTGTTTATCACTCTCACTATTCCGCCCAGCGCAACTTTTGGTTCTTCTTTTAAAATACTGATTCCTTTAAGCAATTCGTTCCACTTTTCTTTTTTTGTTTTGACATTGATAGAGAAACCAGCTTTATTAAAGAATATGGCAAACAACGCGCCCACTAAAACCCAAATTACAGCACTCCACAAAGCATTTATATGCCCTAAACTATTAATGGCCCAGCTTGAATAGAAAGCTCCCAATACATTTAAGCCGCCTGTAAATACAAACCAAAACCAGCCGACTGCCCTACCTAACATATTCTTTTCGGTGGCATAAGATATCCAAACTAAAAAAGAATATGCGAAAAGGGGATAGCCAAATCCACGTAGTGCGTAAGTAGCGAGCATTACAGGATAGCTCATTGAGTTGAGGCCCCATCCTATAAATCCGGCTGTGCCAATTAGATAAACGATAAGACCAACGAGCATGGTTTTCTTTGGCGTAAGAGTTTCGGCAAGCACTCCCGAAAACCATGAAGCGATGGCGATAGTGATTCCATACGCGGTAAATAATGTGGCGGTTTGCTGAATGGTCATCCCCCGATCAATTAGATAAGGGCTTAACCATCCCTGCTCCATTCCATCGCCCATCATAAAAATAAGAATACCAAGATAGCCCCAAAGGAGATTACGGGGGATGCCTGCTTTGTCTAACGCCGAACGATTTTGCATGTATTGTGGTCGTCTTTGTTAATCAAATTTTATTACAAAATCATTTCGCACATCGTTTTTCCATGCCATTTGCTGGGTTGAGGGCGAAATGCCAAAAAATGGGGAGAATGTTTTTACGTGTATTGAGTTATCGGGTAAAAATTCCAGTATTCGTAACCACCCGTCACCTCCGTTCCCCGAGCGATGCCCGCCACCCATTGATTGTGCATCAAAGAGAATTTGGTGTACGGATTTCCCGCGTGCATTCTTGTCGTTGCGGTAGCCTTCGCCGGAGATGTGGCCGCACAGTACCATTTCAATATTTGAAGCGGGCTGCACCAGCTTTTCCCAGATTTGTTTGCCGTTGTTAGCCATTGGCATTTTAATAGCTTTGGACTTTTGAATCATATTGTTAATGTTATACGGCTCCCAAAGCAGCCAGTTTATTTCTCCTGTTGTATGAGCATCCTTAGCATCCAAATAATTGTGTGTGGTTAAAACAATACGGTGGTTTTTGTATTGGTCAAGAGCAGCAATCCTTTTTGCCCAGTCAATAACCGTATCGCGGGGGCCGTATTCCACCGTCATAAAAAGGTAGTCTTTGCCGTGTAATCCTTTCAACTCCAACGCCGAATTTTCCAGTGTGGGTTGGCCTTCTTCGTTTCGGGTGTTTTGCACCAGGTATTTTTGAATCAGGTGATTTCTGTCTGGGCTAAAAAATTCCCTGTATCTGGAACTGCGTTTTCCCGTTCTGTCTACACTATAGTCGTGATTTCCTGTGGCGGCAATGTAAGGTACCTTTCCATCCAGCCGGGAAAATGATTTGGAAACGCTTTCCCATTGTT
>ERZ761602.6579-NODE-6579-length-12871-cov-5.166745_pt1 | contig 12871 bp, 8 predicted proteins | sample MGYA00512165_ERZ761602 | MGnify/ENA primary metagenome ERZ761602 (study PRJEB28899, sample SAMN02445085) | bioreactor sludge metagenome | biome: EBPR sludge; isolation source: Thorneside wastewater treatment plant | place: Australia: Brisbane, Thorneside...
TGCGCGCCGTCCAGTAGGGCGGCTTGCCGCTCGAACGCGGTCGCTCGAGCGCGCTTCCTCGAGCGCCGCCGAGCGCCGCGTCAGGACATCCGCTCCCGGACGAGGCCCACGACCTTCGCGACGACCTCCTCGAACGTGAGCCCCGTGGTGTCGACGTGGACCGCGTCCGCGGCTGCCATCAACGGGGCCACCGGCCGGGTCGAGTCGCGGGTGTCGCGCTCCACGATGCCGGAGAGCACCTCGTCGAGGTTCGCCTCCTGGCCGCGCGCGCGCAGGTCCATCACGCGCCGCTTCGCGCGCTCCGCCGCCGACGCGGTGAGGAAGATCTTCACCTCCGCGTCGGGGAACACGACGGTGCCGATGTCGCGCCCTTCGAGCACCACCCCGCCGTCCGCGCCGAGCGCGCGCTGGATCCCGAGCAGCGCCTCGCGAACCTCGGGATGTCGGCTGACGCGGCTCGCGCCGTCGCCCATCGAGAGCGTCCGGATCGCGTCCTCGCGATCGACTCCGTCGAGCGTCAGACGTGGCCCGGTCTCGGTGGCGCGGAACCCGAGCTTCAGCTGGGCCGCGAGCCGACCGAGCGCGGGGCCGTCGTCCCAGCTCACGTCGCGCTCCGACGCCGCGAGCGCGAGCCCGCGGTAGAGCGCGCCGGTGTCGACGAGCACGAAGCCGAGCGCGCGCGCGACCTGCTGCGCGACGCTGCTCTTGCCCGCGCCCGCCGGACCGTCGAGCGCGACCACCGGACGCGAGCGGCTCACGACTCCTCCAGCCGGACGTCCGCGCCGAGGCCCTTCAAGAGCGGCACGAAGGTGGGGAAGCTCGTCGCGATGCAGTCCGCGTCCTCGACGACGGTCGTACCCTCGGCGGCGAGACCGAGCACGGCCGCGCTCATCGCGATGCGGTGATCGCCCTGGCTCGTCACCGTCGCGCCGCGCAGCTTCGCGCCGCCTTCGATGCGCATTCCGTCCGCGAGCTCTTCGCAGCTCACGCCGAACGCGCGGAGCACACCCGCCATCGTCGCGATGCGATCGCTCTCCTTCACGCGCAGCTCCTCCGCGTCGCGGATCTCGATCGTCCCGCGCGACACCGCGGCGATCGCGCAGAGCGCGGGGACCTCGTCGATCATGCGCACCACGAGCTCACCGGCCGCGAGCCCACCGCGCGGGCGCACGTGCTTCACGAAGAGATCCGCGCGCGGCTCACCGCCCGCCGCTTCGTCGCGCGTCTCTTGCTCCACCGGCGCGCCGATCAGACGCAGCATGTCGAGCAGCCCCGTGCGCGTGGGGTTCGTGCCCACGCCTTCGATCGTGATCTCGCTGCCTTCGACCAGCAGCGCCGCCGCGATCGGGAAGGCCGCGCTCGAAACGTCGCCGGGGACCTCCCACTCGAAGGGATCCCAACCACGATCCCACTTGGCGCCGTCGAGGCCTTCGGGATCGAGGTAGACCATCGAGCCCGCGGTGCGCAGCGGCACGCCGAGCGAGATCAGCATCCGCTCGGTGTGGTCGCGGCTGAGCACCGGCTCGCGCAGCGCGGTCGGGCCGCTCGCGTAGAGGCCGCTGAGGATGAGACAGGTCTTCACCTGCGCGCTCGCGACCGGCATGTCGTACTCGATGCCCGTGAGCTGCTCGCCCTCGACGAGCGGAGCGACGGAGAGCGGCGGGTAACACTTCTCGAGCGTCGGGGCGGGGCGGCCGTCCTTGTCGCTGCCGCCGATGTGCGCTCCGCGCGCGCGGAGCGGACCGACCACACGACCCATCGGGCGCCGCGTGAGCGAGGCGTCGCCGACCAGGCGCGTGCCGAAGCGCTGCGCGGACAGCAGACCCGCGAGCAGGCGCATCGTGGTGCCGGAGTTGCCGCAATCGAGCACGCCGCTCGGCATCGAGAGGCCGCGCAGGCCCACGCCGTCGATGATCGCGCGGTCGCCCGCGAGCTCGACGTTCACGCCCATCGCGCGCATGCACGCGACGGTGGAGAGGTTGTCTTCGCCGTGGCTCAGGCCGCGCACGTGGCAGCGCCCGCGCGCGAGCGATCCGAAGAGGATCGCGCGGTGCCCGATCGACTTGTCACCCGGAACCTGCACGCGACCGCGGAGTGGTCCGCTCTTTTGCACGATCAGACGACTCATTGCCCGCCCCCCTGGAGCGCCATGAGCCCGCCGAACATGCCAATCAGCCGGCGCACCATGTTGTCCGACACCGTGAGGCGCACCACCGCGTCCGCGTTCGCCTGCGTGAGCTCGACGCTGTTCACGAGCGGTGCGAGACCGAACATCGCGACCGGCGCCTGCTGCGCGAGCTCGTCGCGCTGACGGGTCGCCTCCGCGACGAGCACCTGCGCTGCCGTCGGGTCGTCGAGGAGCGCGAAGCCTTCGAGGCGCAGTCCGTCGTCCACCGCGACCGCCAGCGTGGCCGCGCGGAGGTGCGCCGCGGCCTCCTCGCCGATCGGGCTCTCCCGCGCCGCGAGTCGTCGGGCTCCCGGGGTCCCGAGCACGGTGAGCCGAACCGCAGCGTCGACGATCGACGGGCGCGCCTTGGCCTCGAGGTAGGTCGGATCGCCGAACGAGCTCGGCACCGCCGGCGACGCGAAGCTCTCTCGAAGCACGCGGGTCGGCGCGAGGATCCACGTGTTGGCGTCGATCGGAAGCACCGACGCGTCGCGCATCGTGAGCCCCACGCGACCGTCGAGCTCGAAGGGCGTCGGCGCCATTTGCCCGTGATCGAGGCCCTGCATCCACCGTCGCAGCTCGTCGATCGTGAAGCTGCCGCGGAGCAGGACGCCGGTCAGCTCGCTCGACTCTTCGATCTCTCCGAGCGCGAAGGTGATCGAGTCCAGGCGCTCGAGGACCTCGGCGAGCACGTTGCGTTGCTCGTCGGTCTCCATGGGCGCACCGCCGAGCAGCTCGCGCAGGTTCGGGTAGTACGGCGAGCTTCGGACCTTCACGAGGTCGACGTCGAGGCGGCCCCAGGTGCTGCGCGCGAGGTACGCCTCGGGCGGGAGCTGGACCGCGCCCGCGCTCGTCTCCACCTCGACGGGCGTCGTCTCGTCGGTCGGAGCGTCCTTGCTGCACGCCGCGAAGAGCGGTGCCGCCGAGATCAGGGCGACGGAGAGCAGTTGGACGGAGCGAGCACGAACCGAGAGCGGAAGCAGCGTGCGGATCATCGGAGCACCTCGCGGACCGCGGCGAGCAGGCGGTCGTTCTGCGGCTCCGTGCCGAGGGTGATGCGGAGCCAGTTCTCGAGCGGGGCGGGCATCGCGCGCACGATCACGCCGTGATGCAGGAGCGCTTCGTAGATCTCGCGGCCGGGGCGCGCGAACTCGACCAGGAGGAAGTTCGCTTGGCTCGGCGCCACGCGCAGCCCGAGCTCGCGCAGGGCCGCGCCCACACGCGCGCGCTCGCGGCCGTTGAGCTCGACGTAGCGCGCGACGTGCTCGGGATCCTTCAGCGCCGCGCGAGCGCCGGCGAGGCCGAGGAGGGAGACGTTGAAGGGCGCGCGCATGCGCTGGAGGAAGTCGACGAGCTTCGCGGGACCGATGCCGTAACCGACGCGGAGCCCCGCGATGCCGTAGGCCTTCGAGAAGGTGCGCAGCACGAGCAGACGCTCGCGGAGATGGCGCAGCTCGAGCGCGGAGACGAAGTCGGGCGCGTCCGCGAACTCGACGTAGGCCTCGTCGAGCACGACCACGACGCGCTCGGGGGTCTCGCGGAGCAGACGCTCGAGATCCGCGCGGCCCATGTGCGCGCCGGTCGGGTTGTTGGGGTTCGCGACGAAGAGCACCTTCGTGCGCGGCGTGACGGCCGCGAGCAGCGCGTCGACGTCCCAGGCGAGGTTCTCGCGCAGCGGCACCGCGGTGAACGGCACGTTCTCGGCGAGGCAGCCGAGCTCGTAGCAGACGAAGCTCGGGGTCCCGAAGACCGCGTGATCGTCGGGGGTCGGGAAGGTGCGGCACACCTGATCGATGAGCTCGTTGCTGCCGTTGCCGAGGACGATCTCGTTCATCGGCACGCCGTGGTGCTGCGCGAGGTCGTGGCGGAGGTCGAACCCCGACCCGTCGGGATAGAAGTGGAGCTGCGTCGCGGCGGCCCGCACGGCTTCGACGACGAGCGGCGAGGGCCCGAGCGGGTTCTCGTTCGAGGCGAGCTTCACGGCGTGGTCGATGCCGTACTCGCGCTTGAGCTCCTCGAGGGGCTTTCCGGGCTTGTACGGGACCATTCGCTCGACGTTGGGCGGTACGAGGGCATCCATGGGCGACCGGAGGATGGAGGCGCGAGCGCCCCGGGGCAAAGCGTCTTTGGTCACGTCGCGCTCCGCGCCTCGCAGACGAGGCCGGGCGCGCGTCGTCCTCACATTCGATGATTCGGTCCCGACGGCGACACTCGAAGGCCGCGATAGCCGAGCTACGCGAGTGGGTACGAGCCGATCACCTGCACGAAACGGCTGATGCCTCGGAGCTCCTCGAGCGCGGTGAGGATCGCACGATCCGTCACGTGACCGTCCATCTCGACGAAGAAGAGGTAACGCCAGGTCGGGGTCGGGCGCGACTCGACGCGCTTGAGGTTGATCGCCCGCGAGGCGAAGGGCTTGAGGCTCTCGTAGAGCGCGCCCGGCGTGTCGTGTACGGCCATCGCGATGATCGTGCGGTCTTTCCCCGTGCGCGACGGGAGGTGCGTGCTCACGACAGCGTAACGCGTCTCGACGTTCTGCCGATCTTCGATGCCCGCCTGGGCGATCTTCAGCGGGTAGAGCTCCGAGAGCAGCTCGCTGCCGACGATCCCCGCGCCGTGATCCTCGCGCCCGAGCTCGGCCGCCATGTCGGGGCTCGGCACGTCGATGATCGTCGCGCGCGGAAGGTCGCGCTGCAGGTACTTCGAGCATGCGGCGAGCGCGGTCCGAGTCCCGTAGACCTTGTCGATGCCGCTCGCGTTTCCGCTGCTGCTCAACAGGTGGTAGCTCGATCGGACGGATATCTCGGCGCAGATGCGCACCTCGGAGGCCGCGAGCCCGAGCAGGGTCTCCGTCACCGCACCGTCGCTCGAAGTCTCGAGCGGGAGCACGCCGAACGACACCCGCTCGTGCGCGACCTCGTCGAGCAGCGCGCTCACGTGGTCGACCGCGCGATAGCTCGACGCCCTCCCGAACTGACGCCGCGCCGCGAGGTGTGCGAAGCCGCCGACGTCGCCGAGGAAGGCGACGACGCGCGGCGCGAGCAGGCTGGCGCACACGGAGAGGAGCTCGCGCAAGATCGGCTCCACGGAGGATGCCGGGAACGCGCGCAGACGCTCACGCACCTTCGCGATCGTCTCTTCGTCGCGCGGCAACCGCACGAACGCGTCCGGGTTTCGCTCCCGCAGGGCCGCCAGCTTGCGGAACGCGTTCGCGCGGGCGTCGAGCACACCGGCGAGGTCGGCGTCGGCGGCTTCGATCGCCGCGAGGATGGCCTCGACTTCTTCGCGCTCCGACATACGCGCGGCAGCTTACCACCGTCGCGCCACGAGGCCCGACCGCGAGCCCCGAACCCAGAGCGACCTCACGCAAAGTCGTGGTCGTAGACGTGGTCGTGGTCGTGGTCGGCGACGCGGTCGGCGACGTGAGGCAACGCGAACCGCAACGACGGCGACGACGACACGAACGGCGACGTCACGACGCGCAGCTCACAACATCGCGCGGAGGCGCGCCAACGCGACGAGCGCCTCCACCGGCGTCATCCGCTCCACGTCGAGCTCACGCAGCGTCTTCTCCACCACCGACTCCAGCGGTGGCGGCGGCGGCAGCGCGGAGAAGAGCTCGAGCTGCGCCCTGCCCTTCGCGTCCACCGGCCGCATGCGCGCGTGCTCGCCGCTCGGCAGCGCGGCGCCACGCTCGAGATCGCCGAGGATCGCCTTCGCGCGCGCGATCACGATCGGCGGCACCCCCGCGAGGCGCGCGACCGCGACGCCGTAGCTCCGGCTGCTGCCGCCTGGCACGAGCTTGCGCAGGAACACCACGTCGTCGCCATACTCCTGCGCCGCGACGTTGAAGTTCACCACCCCGCGCCGCGTGACCGCGAGCTCTTGCAGCTCGTGGTAATGCGTCGCGAACATGCCGCGGCAGCCGATCGCGTCGTGGAGGTGCTCCGCGATGGCCCACGCGATCGCGAGCCCGTCGTAGGTGCTCGTGCCGCGGCCCACCTCGTCGAGCACCACGAGGCTCCGCCGCGTCGCGCCGCGCAGGATCGACGCCGCCTCGCGCATCTCGACCATGAAGGTGCTCTGCCCTTCGCCGAGATCGTCGCGCGCGCCCACGCGGGTGAACACCCGATCGACGACCCCGAGCCGCGCCTCGCTCGCCGGCACGAACGATCCCGCCTGCGCGAGGATCGACGCGAGCGCGACCTGCCGCATCACGGTGCTCTTGCCCGCCATGTTCGGGCCCGTGATCACCATCAGCCGCGGCGTGTCCTCGCCTTCGGCATCGAGGCGAACGTCGTTGGGCACGAAGCTGCCCGACGTGAGCTGCTCCACGATCGGATGCCGCGCCTCGCGAAGCTCGACGATCAAGCTCTCGTCGATGGTGGGGCGCACGTACCCGTGGCGGTGCGCGACCTCCGCGAGCGCCGCGTGCACGTCGAGCTCGGCGAGGCTCGCCGCGAGCGAGCGCAGCCGGAACGACTCCGCCGCCACGCGCGCGCGCAGATCCTCGAAGAGCCGCTGCTCGAGCGACTTGCTCCGATCGTCGGCGCTCAGGATCTTCTCCTGCAGCTCCGCGAGCTCCTCGGTCACGAAACGCTCGCCGTTCGCGATGGTCTGCTTGCGGACGTAGTCGCTCGGCACCGCGTCGAGGTTCGAGCGCGTGATCTCGATGTAGTAGCCGAACACGCGCGTGAACTTGATCTTCAGCGACGCGATGCCGGTGCGCTTGCGCTCGCGCTGCTCGAGCTCGAGCACCACGTCCTTGCTGCGCGACGAGAGCGTGCGCAGCTCGTCGAGATCCGCGTCCACGCCTTCGCGCACGATGCCGCCGTCGCGCGCGTTCGCGGGCGGCTCGTCCACCAGGATCGCCGCGAGCTCGTCCTTCACCTCGGGCACGAGATCGTTCGGCAAGAGACGCCCGATCGCGTCGTCGGTGGAGCTCGCGGCGTGCGCGCGAAGCAACGCGTCGACCGCGTCCGCCTGCCGCAGCGCGCCGAGGATCGCGCCGAGATCGCGCGGCGAAGCGACGCCGAGGGTGGCCTTCGTCGTGAGGCGCTCGAGATCCCCCACGCCCTGGAGCAGCTCGCGCAAGCGCCCGCGCAGCGGCTCCGCGAGCACGAAGGCCTCGACCGCGTCGTGGCGGCGACGGATCGACGCGACGTCCATGAGCGGCGCGAGCAAGCGACGCCGCAAGAGGCGCGCGCCCATCGCGGTGCGCGTGCGATCCACGAAGTGCAGCAGCGAGCCCTTTCGATCGCCCGAGAGCGTGCGGACGAGCTCGAGGTTTCGCGTGGCCGCCTCGTCGAGCACGAGGTGCTGGCGCGGGTCGTAGAGCCCGACCTGCTGCACCGCGACGGTCGCGCTCGGCTGCATCGCCTGCGCGTAGAGCAGCGCCGCGGAGGCCGCGCGCCGAGCGTCCTCCGGGAGCTCGCGCCGCACGTGCTCGAGCTCCGCCGCGGGCAGCGCCTTCGCGAGCGCGTCGTCGTCGGCAGGCGTGGGTCGTCGACGCACCGCGAGATCGAGCGCGCCGAGCCCCTCGGTGAGCCCGAGCTCGTCGCCTTCGGGCAAGAGCAGCTCACGCGGCTCGAGGCGCGCGAGCTCGCCGAGGGCCGCCGCCGAGTCCGAGAGCGACGCCGCGCGGAGCTGGCCGGTGCTCAGCTCGAAGGCCGCGAGCCCGAGCGCGTTCCCTTCACCCCGCACGAGCGCGACGAGGTAGTTGTCCGCGCGCGCGTCGAGCGCGTCGTCGTCGACCGTGAGGCCCGGCGTGACCACGCGGACGACCTCGCGCGGCACCACCCCCTTCACGGTCTTCGGGTCCGCCATCTGCTCGCAGATCGCGACCTTCTGGCCGAGCTTGAGCAGCCGCGCGACGTAGCCCGCCGCCGCGTGATGCGGCACACCCGCCATCGGGATCGGCTCACCGTCGGGACCCGAGCCGCGGCTGGTGAGCGCGAGATCGAGCAGCTCCGCGCAGCGGACCGCGTCGTCGTAGAACATCTCGTAGAAGTCGCCGAGCCGGAAGAAGAGCAGCGCGTCGGGGTACTGCTCCTTCGCCCCGAGGTACTGCTGCATCACCGGCGTGTGCGTCTTGGCGTCCTTCGTCACCGCCTGCTCCCCGCCCTCACGCTCCGTCGAGCGCGTGCTCCGTCGATCACGCGCATCGTCGATCGCACGATCCGTCGATCAGTCGATCAGCGCGAGCCGCTGGATGGGTCGCAGATCGTACTTCGAGAACCCGTTGCCGTTGCTGTCGAGCACGTAGAGGCGCTCGTCGGCCGACGAGTACGCGACGTCTTGGATGATCGTCGCCACACGCCCCGAGCCGCGCGATCCGACGTCGATGGTGAGCGGCGCGGGCACCGACGCCACCGTCATCTCGACCTCGAGATCGAGCCCGCTCACGATCGGCAGGCCGTTCGGGGCGTCGACGCGGAACTGCACGAACGGGTTCAAGTACTCGCGCCCCAAGAACGCGCGGCCGTTGCGCATCGTCGTCGGATCGGTCGGATCCGCGGGCTGCCCCGCGACGTCCACCACGCAGCGCCCTTCGGCGTCCGCGATCACGCGGTGCGAGAAGCCGCTGCGCGAGCCGACGACCGCGACCGCGCCGCCGACCTCGACCTCGAACGAGAAGAGCGAGGGGTAGCAGCTCTCGAACGCGCGGAACGCGTCGTCGTCCGCGACCACGACCTCTTCGTCGGAGGCCGCGAGGATGCGGAAGCGACCGGCCGTGCGCTCGCCGGACTCGGCGGCGACGAAGGGTGCGCAGTCCGGACGGCTCGCGGTGCTCGAGGGCGGATCGCTCGTGACGACGAGGAAGTCGCCCGCGTAACCAAACTCGGGATCCGTCTCGGCCAGCCCGGAGCGCGGCACGTCCTCCACGCCGAGCACACCACGACGGCAGAGCGCGGAGGTCGGCGCCGCGATCACCACGCCACCGGCGTCACGCCGATCGACACGCGCTCGGAACGACGCGGCGTTCGGGATGGTGCCTTCGAAGGTCGCGGTCCACGTCTCCGCGCGCGCGGCCCAAGGCTCGCCGACCACGCACACGCGCGGCATCGCGCCGAAGACCGAGGTCATGATCGGCACGGGCTCCGCTCCCGTGGCGTCGGTCACGCAGGTGACCACTCCGAGCGAAGGCGCCGAATCGCCGGCGGGCGTGCGTCCGTTCTCGTCGAGACGCGCAGGCGCGCCCTCGAAGAAGAGGCTCACGCCCCCCGAGAGCGCGATCGGCGCGGTGGGCATGCGCGTGGCCGTGCGCGCGACGTGGCGGCGGACGAACACGAACGCATCGTTCTCCGGGCCCATGCCGTTGCAGCCCTGGCCGCCGCGGCACGGCGCGTCCAGATCGAGCACGTCGATCATCGCGACGAAGCCGGTCGAGAGACCGACCGCCACGAAGACGCCGCGCAGCGAGCCGGGTCCCGAGTCGTCGTTGGTGCACTCGCCGCTCTCCGGGAAGCCGGGCGTGACGACCTCGAGCGAACGCGCGGGCCCCGAGAGCCGCACGCGATCGGCGCGACCGTCGCCGACGTGCACGGGCAGCACCGCGCCGAAGGTCGGAGAGCCCTCGAGGTAGTCGACCACGAGCACCGAGCCTTCGTCGGTGGCGTCGATCGCGTAGAGATACCGCGCGGTACCGGTGGCGTCGCCGAAGGCCGCAGGCACGACCGGCGTCACCGCGAGATCGCGCACCGGCACGCCGGTGACGAGGGGCGCGAGCGCGGTGAGCGAGCCGTCGGTCCCGATCGAGAAGCGATGGATGATCGGGCGCGCCGCGTCGGCGACGAGGAGCTCACGATCGTCGACGACGCGCAGACGCGTCGGCTGCGCTTCTTCGCCGAGCGAGATCGGCTCGGGCGTCGCCGTTGCGCGGGGGTTGCGCGCTCGCCCCAGCTCGGCCGCGCCGCGGCAGAGCTTCTCCCAAGGCTGCGTCTCGTCGGGTGGCAGCACCGCCTCGGGCACCGTGGGATCGAGATCGACCTCGACCAGGGTGCTCGCGTCGAGCGGACCGGTCGGCGCGTTCACCACCGCGACGCGGCTGGTGCGCGGGAGCGCAGCGTAGAGGGTCGGCGTGCCCGGATTCGCGAAGACGAGATCGACCGGGCCGTCCGAGAGCTGCACGTTCGCATCGGTCGGCGTGAACTCGCCGTCGTCGAAGCCGACGACCTCGCCGGTCGCGTAGCTGCGGATGCGCTGCGAAGAGAAGCTCGCGACGTGGAAGTAGTCGGGCAGCTCGGGGTCGAGCGCCACGCCCGTCGGCGTCTCGTCGACGCGGAAGAACGTGTAGCCCGGCACGAAGGGATCGGCGTCGAGCACGCGGTCGACGCGCAGATCGACGGCCGCGACCTCACCGCGCGCGGTCTGCGTCACGAGCGCGAGGAGCGCGTGCGTGTCGGTGCTCAGCGCGTCGGTGTCACGCACGCCGGACGCGGGATCCGCACACTCGGAGAGCGGCGCGAGCCCGGTGTAGCCGTCGGTGCCGGCCTGGCGGCGCGCGCAGAGAAACACCGCCGCGGACGGACGATCGAAGGTGGGCGGCTGGACGCGCACCGGATCCTGGCCGCAGCCGACCAGGAGACCGGACGCGATCGCGAGACGGAGCGCCACGCGCGAAGAGCGACGAACGGACATCAACGAAGCTCCTGCACCGCGACGGGACGACCGACGACTCCGAGCGGGCTCGGGGCGCACTCGGTGGTCTCGCTCGAGGCGGGATTCAAACAGCCGAACGTGCCGGTCAAATCGAAGACTCGAAGCACGCTCTGACGGAAGTCGGCCACGTAGAGGCGACGACGCGAGACGTCGACCGCGAGATCGTAGGGTCCGCCGATCGCGCGCACGACGCCGAGCAAGAGCCCGGTGTCGACGTCGATGACGTAGAGATCGGCGCTGTTGAAGCACGTGACGAACGCGAGCACGCGCGTGCCGGAGTCGGTGGGCACCTGCGCGAGCTGGAGCTTCGAGGGGCCCGAGCCGATGGGCACCACGTCGACCACCTCGAGCACGCCCAGGCTCTCGTCGACGTCGACCGTGAGCAGCGCGCGAGGCGCGCGCGAGAGCACGTACGCACGACGCACGCCGGGGCGCGGATCGAAACGAAGCGTGCGGGTGTCGCCGCGGGTGGCGGAGCCGGTGTCCACGGCGCCGCTCACGAAGAGCGAGCCGCCGTCGAAGAGGAAGCTGCGCTCGGGCGCCGCCGCCTCGCCGTCGAACGCCACCCCCGCGCGCGCGATGCGCGGCTCGAACGCGCTCGGCAGCCACGCGAGCTTCGTGACCGGATCGACCGTCACGTCCGAGAGCTCTTCCGCGAGCCCCTCGAGCACGTGCACGAGGCGCGGGCGCGTCGACTCGCCGACCGGCGCGTCGAAGAACAGGCTCACCGCGCCGCCGCGGTGGGCGAGCATCACGTAGTTGCCGTCGCTCGGCATCGACGAGGTCGCGACGTCCGCGAGTGGGCCGACGTGGATGCCGACCGGATCGGGCGGGAGCGAGAGGCCGCGGAGGTTGGCGGTCTCGTCGTCGCCGGTGCGGAACGCGTCTTGGCACTCACGCGGATCGCCCGGGACCCCGAAGCCGTCGTCGCGGCAGCGCAGCCGACCGTTCGGATCGACGTCGACGTGCGTGAGATCGGCGTCGCTGCGGACCGGCAGGTAGAGACGCCACGGCGCTTCGGCGGAGCGTCCGGGGGCCACCGCGAGGCCGGCCGCGTAGGCACCGGTGTAGACCTCGCTGACGAGCAGGCCGCTCACGGGAACGATGTCGGTGCCTTGGAGGTCGTCCCGCGGATCCTCCGCGGGGACGATCCCGCAGCTCTCGCGGTCCTCACGCTCGCAGGCGCGCGCGTCGAGCTGCGCGTTGAGCACGTCGAGATCGTAGGTGGCGAGCGAGCCGCTCAGGTAACGCAGGTCCCAGTTCGAGCTGGCGACGAAGAGAAAGCGCGATTGACCGTCCTCTTCGGGCGAGAGCGCGATCGCGGTCGGAAAATGGAGGCGACCGGGAGGCGGGGACGCGCCGCCGCCCTCGCACGCGACGAGCGCGAGCGCGAGCAGTCCGAGGGCGCGATGCACCGAGGGTTTTCGCATGGCGGCGCACCCTAGCCGGAGCCCCCCAACGCGGCAACGAGTGGCGACGCACGCCTGTCTACGAGCGTCCTCGGGCCTGCGTGCGAGCTCGTGGCACGAGCTTCGACTCGCGGCGGCGAGGCGGCGCACCCCCCGAACGAGCCGCGAACGACGGAATGCGCGGACCGCTTCGGAGGGAGGCGCAGCCTCCATCGCCTCGACATGACGGTGCCGAAGCGGTGGCGCCGCGCCTCGCGCGCACCGACATCTCGGTACGCGTTCCGTCCACGTTTCGCGAGGCTTGCGGCGTCGCGCGCGCACGTGTTAGCGCGGTCGTCCACGCACGCAGGAGGAGATCCATGAGTGAAGAACGAAAGTGCCCGTTCCACGGGGCGCAGGCGACGCTGGGAACGCGCTCGAACCGCGATTGGTGGCCCAAGCAGCTCAACCTCGGGATGCTCCACCAGAACCCGCCCGCCGGTAATCCGATGGACGACGGATTCTCCTACGCCGACGCGTTCCGCTCGCTCGACTACGCGGCGCTGAAGGCCGATCTGCGCGCGCTGATGACGGACTCGCAGGACTGGTGGCCGGCCGACTGGGGCCACTACGGCGGCCTCTTCATCCGCATGGC
>ERZ761602.6580-NODE-6580-length-12871-cov-3.407615_pt1 | contig 12871 bp, 12 predicted proteins | sample MGYA00512165_ERZ761602 | MGnify/ENA primary metagenome ERZ761602 (study PRJEB28899, sample SAMN02445085) | bioreactor sludge metagenome | biome: EBPR sludge; isolation source: Thorneside wastewater treatment plant | place: Australia: Brisbane, Thorneside...
CGCTCCAGCAGCGCCACGCAAGCCCGGTTCTCCACATCCACACTCGCCCGCACCCGCAGCCCGCGCGCCTGGGCCTGCTGGCGCAGCGCCTGCACCACGGCCAGGCCCAAGCCCTGCCGCCAGTGCTCAGACGCGATCAGCAGACCGAGCTCACACTCACCCTGCTCGTCCGGCGCCAGCAGCCAGGCATGGCCGGCGTAGCGGCCGGCGCGCTCCACCGCCCAGGCCTGCAAGCGCCCGCCACCCAAGGATGCAAAGCGCTCGCGCGCCTGCGCCTGGCTCAGCGGACCACCCACGAAGCGGCGCACCGCCGCGTCGGCGTTGAGGGCGGCGAAGGCTTCGAAGTCGTCCGCGCGGTAGGGGCGCAGGAAACAGTGGCTGAGCATGGCGCGATCTTGCGCGCGCCAGCGCCAGGCGGCGCGCTGCAGCTCGGCCAGACGGGTGATCACAGCACCGCCACGCCCTCGCACAGGCGCAGGGCAGCACTGCGCACCGCCGCCGCGCTCGGCACGAAGGCGGCTTCCAGGTTGGGCGCGGCAGGGGTGGGCACGTCCGGGCTGGTGAGGCGGCGCGCCGGCGCGCGCAGGTGCTCGAAGCCTTCCTCGGCCACGCGGGCGATGAGCTCGGCGCCGATGCCGCACATCGGCCCGGCCTCGTGCACCACCACCACGCGGCCGGTCTTGCGCACCGAGCTCAGCACCGTGCGGCTGTCCAGGGGTTTGAGGCTGCGCAGGTCGATCACCTCGGCGCTGACGCCGTCGGCTTCGAGCTGCTTGGCGGCGTCCAGGCAGGTGGCCACGGTCTTGCCGTAGCTCACCAGGGTCACGTCTCGGCCCAGGCGCTGGGTGTGGGCGCGGCCCAGCGGGGTGATGAGTTCGGCATCGGCGCTCACGGCGCCGGGCGTGTAGCCCAGCGTCATGTCCAGGAACATCAGCACCGGGTTGTCGTCACGGATGGCGGCCTTGAGCAGGCCCTTGGCGTCGGCGGAGTTGCTAGGGAAGGCGATCTTCAGCCCCGGCACATGGGCGAACCAGGCTTCCAGGTTGTGGCTGTGCTGGGCGCCCACGCCCCAGCCGGCGCCGGTCTGGGCCAGCACCACCAGGGGGAAGTTGAACTGGCCGCCGGAGAGGTAGCGCAGCTTGCCAGCGCTGTTCACCAGCGCGTCCATCGCGTAGGTGAGAAAGGGCGCGTAGAGCAGGTCGATGACGGGGCGCAGGCCGCTCGCCGCCGCCCCGACGGCGGTGCCGGCAATGATGGCCTCGGCCAGCGGAGTGTTGCGCACGCGCTCGGGGCCGAAGGCCTGCAACAGGTCGGGGCGGGTGGTGGCCACGCCCTCGCCGAACATCAGCACGCGGCTGTCGCGTGCCATTTCTTCGTGCAAGGCTTGGCTGATGGCGTCGTTCTGGGTCAGGGTCTGCATGGGTCGGTCCTCAGGCGTAGACATCGGTGAGCAGGGCGCCGGCTGCGGGCGCGGGGGCGGCGCTGGCTTCTTCATGCGCCAGGCGGATCTGTTCGTGGCTGAGCTGGCGCAGCAGTTGCAAGCCGTCGGCGTCCAGATCGCCGCGTGCGCGCAGGGCGGCGGCCAGTTGGTCGATCGGGTCGCTCGCCTGCCACTGGGCGCGCTCGGCCGGGTCGATGTGGGCGCCGTTGTCGCCCGAGTAATGGCCGCGCTGGCGGTAAGTCCAGGTCTCCAGCAGATAGGGCTGGCCGGTGGCCTCGATGTAGGCACGCGCGGCCTCGGCGGCGGCGCGCACGGCGCGCACATCGTTGCCGTCCACGGTCTGGTGGGCCATGCCGTAGCGCTCAGCCCAGGGGGCGATGTGCTCGCCCACCATGGTTTCGCGGCGCGGCACGAAGGCCTGCCACTGGTTGTTCTCGCACACGTACAGCAGCGGCAGCTGCCAGACGGCGGCGAGGTTCAGGGATTCATGAAAGATGCCCTCGGTGGCGGCGCCGTCGCCGAACACGCAGGCCACGATGCCGGGGCGGCCTGCCATCTTGCGCGCCAGCGCCACACCGGTGGCCATGCTGAGCTGGCCGCCGACGATGGTGGAGGTCAGCACCACCCCCAGTTCCTTGGCGGAGATGTGCAGCGAGCCGCTCTTGCCCCCGCAGTAGCCGCTGGCCTTGCCGTACAGCTCGCCCAGCAGGCGGGCCGGGTCGGCACTGCGGGCCAGCAGGTGGCCGGCACTGCGGTGGGCGGTGAGGATTTCGTCTTCGGGCTGCAGCGCGGCCATCAGGCCGACGGCCGAGGCCTCCTGGCCCTGCGAAGAACAGACCATCGGCGCGGGGCCGCGCGCGGCCAGCTCGGCCAGGTGCTCTTCGTAGGCGCGGATCAGCAGCATGCGGGCCAGCAGGTCGAGGTCGCTGGGGGCTTCGAGGTGCGTGTCGGTCTTCATTCGGGGGCTCCTTAGATGCCGCGGCGCAGGGCCGGCAGCTTGGGTTTGGCGGGGCTGGCCACCAGGGTGGGTTCAGGCGTCTGCAAGGCCTGCATGCGCTCACCCCAGCGGCCCAGGGCGGCGTGCACCTGCTGCGTCAGGCGCTGGCCGTCGGTATGGCCCTGACGCTCGGCGGCCTGGCCGAGCTGGGCGATGCTGTGCAGGCGCAGGTAGAGCTTCCAGTCGGCCAGCGGTACGTCGGCCAGCAGGCGTGAAAGACCGGCCAGGCTGGCGGGCTGGGCCAGGTGCAACGGGGTCTCGGCCGGCACACGGGCGGCGGCCAGAAACACCTGCCAGTTGAAACCGGCCGGCAGTTCGGCGCGGCTGACCAGGGGCTTGGCGCTGTCCTGCTGCACCCAGCGCGAGGCCAGGCGGCGCTCCAGGCTGAGCAGGCGGTTGGCGGCCTCCAGCGGGTCGGCCTCGCCGGCCTGCAGGGCCAGGCGCTGCAGGCCCAGGCGATAGCTGCCCAGATTGGCCTCGCTGTAGCGCAGCGCATCGCCCAGGCCCAGGCCGCCGCGCTGCAGCTCCAGCCGGGGTGCTTCGCCACGCCCATCCACCAGCACCAGGCGCACGGGGGTGTCCAGCAGACCCTGGGCGCTGCCCAGCCAGGCGGCCAGGTGTTCATGGGTCTGGATGGCCTGGATGCCGTGGAACCACAGCGGCCAGGGGGCGGGCGCGGCAGGGGCGGCGCTGGCAAAGGCGGGCGCACCGGCGGCCGGTAGCGGCAGGCACACCCCAACCACCTGCAGCAGCCAGGACAGCAGCACGTGGCGCAGACGCAGCGGGCTCATGTCGTTCCTTTCAGGCCTTGACCGCGCTGACATGGGCTGGCAGCGGCACCACCGCTGGCGCACCGACGGCAGCGCACAACTTGGACCAAGCCGGGGCGTCGAGGTGCGGCTGCACGTGCTCCAGCACCACCTGGCGCACCGGCGGCGGCATGCCGCCCAGCAGGCCGGCGCGCTCGGCCGGACTGAGCGCGGGCAGCATCCAGCGCAGGGTGTGCAGCATTTCGTCGGCCGGAACGGCGGCCAGCAGGCGCTGGTGCAGGGCTTCCAGCTCGGCGTCGCTGTACAGCTCCCACAGCAGCGCGTTGTGGCGGGTCTCTTCTTCCAGCATGTGCTCGAGGTTCTCGGCCACGAAGCGGCTCAGGCGGCGGTACAGGTGCAGGGCGGCAGCCGGCGTGGGCTGCTGGGCCAGGGCCTGTGCTTCGGCCTGCAGGCCGGCGATGGCGTCCTCATGCGCTTCGTGCTCGCCGCCCAGGCGGGCGCTGGCGCCGGGGCGGCGCGCTTCCAGCGCGGTGTGCATGAACTCGTTTTCGTGGCGCAGATGCGCCAGGCATTGGTTCAAGAGCGCGTCCAGCTGGCCCAGGGCCTCGGCGCGCTCGGCGGCGCAGTCCAGGTCCATCCGGCCCAGGCGAGTCAGGGTGTCGACCATGAACAGGCGCAGGGCCTTGTGGATGGGGGCGTACAGATCGAGACGGTGGGCGGTGGGCATGGCGGCGGCGGGTTGGGGTTTGGAATGGCCGCCAGTGTTCCGATTCGCCCGCGCCGGCACATCGCCCGGATGGGCCAATGCACGGGCCGCGACGGGCCATCGGGCGTGGCCCGTTCGGCCCATGACAAACGGTGACGCGAGCACGAGACTGCCGGCCCATCGAACAACGGAGCGCCCTGATGCAAACCTGGATCCGCCGCCTGGCCCTGGGCACCCTGGCCACCGCCGCCCTGCTGGCCGCCGCCGGCGCCGGCGCGGTGTGGATGGGCCATCGCAAGCTGGACCGCCAGATCGCCACCCCCAGCAGTGCCCCCTGGGCCGTGCCCACCAGTGCCGAGTCGCTGGCGCGCGGCGCCTACCTGTATGCCTCGCGCGGCTGCGCCGACTGCCATGGCAAGGACGGCGCCGGCAAGGTCTTCATCCAGGACGGCGACAGCCTGCTCATCAAGTCGCCCAACATCAGCCCCGGCCCGGGCTCGGTGGCGGCGCGCTACACCCCGCAGGACTGGACGCGGCTGATGCGCCATGGCGTCAAGCCCAACGGCCGCGCCGCCTTCATCATGCCCAGCGAGGACTACGCGCGCTGGACGCAGGAGGACCTGGCCGCCCTGGTGGCCCATGTGCGCCAGCTGCCCCCCGTGGCCGGCGAAGGCCTGGTGGCCAAGCTGCCCCCGCCCATGGTGGGCGCCTATGGCCTGGGGCTGATCCAGGACGCCGCCGAAAAGATCGCCGCCCGCCCGGCGCCGCCCGCCACCCCGGTGCCGGCCGGCATCAGCGTGGAACACGGCGCCTATGTGGCGCAGATGTGCGTGGGCTGCCATGGCGCCGAGCTGAAGGGCGGGCGCATCCCCGGCGGTCCGCCGGACTGGCCCGCCGCCGCCGCGCTCTCGGGCCCGCAGAGCGTGATGGCCCGCTACCCCGACGCCGCCAGCTTCCAGCAGATGCTGAAGAGCGGCCGCCGGCCCGATGGCGCGGCCATCCAGGTGATGCCGTTCGACTCGCTGAGGGAGCTGAACGACGTGGACGCGCAGGCGCTGCATCTGTATCTGAAGCAGCTTTGAGCGTTCAAGGGGGAGACCAAGGGCTGGGCATTGAAGGGGGTTCAGAGGGGCTTGTGAGAGCCCGCAGGGGTCTTCAACCCCTGCACCCCGACCCGCATTTCTTTGCTGCGCCAAAGAAACGCGGGTCGGGGTGTGGGGTTCAAGACCCCACGGGCTCTCACAAGAGCGAACCAACCCCTTCCACATCAAGCCCCATCAGCCTGCATCGCCGCCCTACATCCGCACCAACTCCACCCGCCGGTTCTTGGCCCGGCCAGCCTCCGTGCGGTTGTCAGCCACCGGCACCTGGCTGCCCTGGCCCACGGCACGCAGGCGCGCGGCGGCCACGCCGCGCTGCACCAGATAGGCCACCACCGTCTGCGCGCGCTGCTGCGAAAGCGCCAGATTGGCCTTGATGGTGAAGCAAAGGGGAGTGACGCAGGCCCGCCGCGCGGGCGGAAGCGGCGCATTCTGGGAAGCGCGGCCCCCGCGTGAATGGCCCGTATGGCCCATGCGGCCGGGCCCCGGCCCCAGAACAATTCGATCTGCCCTGTTTGCCCATCCCCTGAGCCCTGCGCTTGCCCTTGCTGCCCTGACTTGCTACACCCGCAGCCTCAGCCAAGCCAACGGAACCGCCATGCCCACCCTGCGCCCCCTCTCCGCCGCCCTGCTGCTGTTGGCCCCCGCGCTGGCCACCGCCCAATCCAGCAAACCCACCCAGGTGGTGAAGCCCCCGGTGGCGCAGGCCTGGCTGGATCTGGCCACCCACCACAGCGACATGCCCGGCATCGCGCAAATGATGGGCGGCGGCATGCCCAGCCTCGGCAGCCTGTTCGGCAAGAAGGGCGACCAAACGCGTGGCAATGTGTTCGGCCAGACCCAGAGCATGGGCTTCTCGGCCGCCGGCCAGTACCTGGACGTGAGCGTGCACACGCGCGCCAACCCATCTTTGAGCGAGGCCCTGCAGGCGGTGCCGCCGGCCTCGCAGCTCAGCCCCACGCTGCAGCTGATCGCCCCGCAGCCCGTGGCCGAAAAGCCGCCCGAGCCGGTGCGCGATGACGACGAGCCCAGCGAACCCAAGTACGAAAAGCCCAAGGGCAAGCTGCTGCTGTACTGGGGTTGCGGCGAGAAGGTGCGCCCCGGCCAGCCACGCGTGCTGGATTTCGCCAACCTGAACCTCGAAGACGTGCAGCGCATCATGGTGGCGCGCGGCCACACCCCCAAGGGCGCGCGCAGCCAGCCCGGCGTGCCCGCCTGGCCGAACAAGCAGGACGACCGCAAGGTGCCTGCCGGCGCCAGCCTGAACGGCGAGCACGGCTTCACGGGCCAAGGCATCCCGGAAGGCTTCAAGTTCGAGCTGCGCCCCGAGGTGGACTTCATGGCCCCGCTCAAGCCCCAGCGCAACCCGGGCGCCGACGGCGCGATGCAGGTGCGCTGGGAACAGCTGCCGCACGCCCGCGCCTTCTTCATCAGCGCCATGGGCGCCAAGCCTGGTGCCGGCCAGGACGACGGCGCCGAGATGGTGCTGTGGAGCAGCTCCGAGCTGCCCGACACCGGATTCGCCCTGCACGACTACCAGACCCCCGGCGGCATCACCCAGCTGCTGAAGGACAAGGTGCTGCTGCAGCCCAGCACCACCGAATGCGCGATCCCCGGCGGCATCTTTGGCCAGGGGGCGGAAGGGGGCGCGGGCATGCTGCGCATGAGCGCCTACGGGCCCGAGCAATCGGTGGCCTACCCGCCCCGGCCCACCGACCCCAAGCAGGCCTGGGAGCCCCAGTGGGCCGCGCGCGTGCGCACCAAGTCCACCTACATGGGCCTGCTGGGGGTGCAGATGCCCACGCCGGCCGAGCAGCCGGCGCCGGAAGAGCCGAAGAAGCCCAAGGTGAAAGATCTGCTCAAGGGCCTGCTGGGACGCTGAGTGCCAGCTGGGCGAAGCCGGCATCGAGGGTCCGCAGCCACTGCGGGTCCAGGCCGCGCGCGCACATCAGATGGCGGGTGGGCGGCGCCACCATGCCGGGCAGCACGAACCACTCCAGCGCCTCGCCCTGCGGGCCCAGATCCTTCAGCATCTGCACCGCCTGGTGCTCGTCGCTGAACATGAACTCGGCATGGCCGCGCAGCAACATGTGCAGCTGGCGCGGCGGCGGTGCCGCCACGCGCAGCACCGCCGTGCCGCGCTGCTGGATCCATTCGTCCAGCGGCCCGTAGGAGGCGCCATCGGTCAGCAGCAGGCGCTGGCTGCGGTCGGTCACCAGGGCCTGCGCGCTCGGGTACTGCTTCAAACGCTGCGCCAGCGCCCGGGTGGCCACGAAAACCGAGGGCGACTCGCGATAGATCGGGTTCGAAAACCAGGCCTGGGCCGCGCGCTCGGGCGTCATGAACACCCCCACCAGGCAGATCGGCTCGCGCCGCTCCAGGATGTCGTGCAGCGAGCGCTTCAGCGGCGCCAGACGCAGCGGCGGCATCTCCAGCCCCGCCGGCCAGGCCTGGCGCAGGCGCTCCACCATCGTGCCCGCCGGCTGGCCCTTGGCATCGGCAAAGCTCATGGGCGGGATGTCGAAGTAATGCAGCTCGCGCGGCGGCGTCTGGGCGGCAGCCACCGGCGCCAGGCCGACGAGGCTTGCGAGGCCCGCCAATAGCGGCGGCAGCAGCAGAGCGGAGCAGCGGTTCACGGCGGGGCGGGTAGCGGCGGTGGGTGCAAGTGTGCGCCTGGCAGCCGAGCGCCAGCGCCCCGCAAACCAAGGCGGCTCGTGTGGTGTTGCAGTCTTGGTTTGCAGCAAGCCCCTGTCCTTCGATCCGATGGACAGGGGCCTGATCCCTCCGAGCGCGCGCGCCGGGATGTCGCCCCGGCAGGCGACCTGCTGCGCTTTGCTTCCCCAAAGCGAAGTAGGCAAGAGAAAGGCGACCCCGATGCCTGCGCCGCTCGCCTGCGCCGATCGGTGCCCTGTGGTGCTCGAAGTGCAGGCCCGGCGCAAGACTCGCTGCGTTCGCTTCGCTCACTCCGCTCAGACAGTTGCGCCAAGTCAGAGCACGAGGTGCGCTGACGGCGTTGCTGATCAGGGCATGGCGGTGCAGGATCGTCGTGACCGAGGTCATGCAAGCGCGGCGGCGAAACATGCGGACGCCGACTGCGATCGCTCAGGCTGGCGGAGTCGCGGGAGGCCGCTTCCAAGCGGCCCAGCCACTAGGTTTGCGGTTTGGGTGCCCGGCAACGGGCCCCCCCGCGCAGATCCGTACGTGCCCAACTCGGGCATACGGATCCGAGGAGGCGGTAACCAAGCTGCGGCTATCCGCGTCATGCGCGCCCAGGTCAGACCTGCCATCTGGCTGCGTCGCCGCAGCGTACGGCGCGAGAGGTTGGTGACGTGGTAACGGAACGCTGACAGCGCTCGTGCATTGGTGGGTTCCGCGTGGTAGCTGAAGTAGCCCGACACCACCGCATGCAGCCACCGCCCTTGCTCAGGAATCGGGGCATGCATGCGGCGGCGCAGTTCAACCTTCAGCCTTCGAAGGGTTGCCCACATGCGATCGCGCCGGCTATGGCGCTGGAGCTGGAAGGCCCCGCGCCGCGACTGGCCGCAGATGAACGTGAACCCTAAAAAGTTGAAGGTCGCCGCTCGCCCCAGACCTCGGCGCCGGCGCTCGACCGCCGCATGGCGACCAAACTCCAGCAGGCGGGTCTTTTCCTCGTGAAGCGCGAGGCCGAACTGTTCGAACCTCGCTCGCATCGCGTCCCAAAAGCGCTGCGCATCCGCTTCGTGCTCGAAGCCCGCGACGAGATCGTCGGCATACCGCACGACGATCATGTTGCCGCTGGCCTCGCGCCGCCGCCATTGCAGGGCCCAGAGATCGAAGACGTAATGCAGGTAGACATTGGCCAGCAGCGGTGAAGCCACCGCCCTTTGCGGGGTCCCTACCTCCTTGACGCTCCAGACTCCCTCCTCCAGGACTCCCGCCTTGAGCCACTTGCGCACAAGGCGGATGACGCGTCCGTCGCCAATTCGGTGCTCCAGGAAGCGAACCAGCCAATCTGTCAAGACTCGGCTGATCGTTCACGCTTCTGGTGAACAACTCAGGGCGTGATGCTCGCCATTTTTGACTGCCTGGACCGGCGTGAGGTGGTCTAGAGCGCGCTGCGGAATGTGATGGTTGTAGGTCCGCGCGTACTGCAGCAGCGTCGCCTCCAACTTACACGTGCTCGACCCGAAAGGCCTCGACCCGAAGCTGCAGAGCACCCGGCGTCCGCCGCCGACAATGACCACGCCTTGAGCAAGAGGACTCCAGGCGATTCAAAGGGAGAACAAAGCAAATGGCCCGGAAACAAAAGACCAGTCCGATCGAAGACCTGACGGCCCTGGTGGCGATGCTGCCCTGGTGGGCCGGTATTGCGCTGGCCCTCGCCTCTTATTTGCTGCTGCATCGGCTTGCGGAGCAGCCGGTCACTACGACGGCAGCACCGGGGCAGATGGGCGCCATGCTGACCCAAACGTTGTGGAAGACCTTGGCGACCTTCGGGCAGTACCTGGTTCCGCTGATCTGTGTGATCGGTGCGGGTATTTCGGCTTGGAAGCGCCGCGAGCGCCGGGCGCTTCTCGTCAAGGTCTCGGACAGTTCAGCAGCGGACGTGTTGGACGGCATGAGCTGGCAACAGTTCGAGCGCTTGGTTGGCGAGGCTTTTCGGCTGCATGGCTACAGCGTCGTCGAGACCGGTGGTGGTGGCGCGGACGGTGGCGTGGACCTCATCCTGAGCAAGGACGGCGAGAAGTTCCTGGTTCAGTGCAAGCAATGGAAGGCCCTCAAGGTCAGCGTCAGCGTGGTTCGTGAGCTCTACGGCGTGATGGCCGCCAAGGGTGCAGTAGGCGGCTTCGTCGTGACATCGGGGCGCTTTACTGACGAGGCTTCTGCCTTCGCCAGCGGCCGCAATGTGTCGCTAATCGACGGGCGTAAGCTGAAGGCGCTGATCGCCGGGGCCAGAGGCGAACCGGCACTCTGCCGACCGGAGCCGCAAGTGCCCACACCGGTCGCTCCCGGACATACCGGCAAAGCTGCTCAGCCCGACTGTCCCCTGTGCGCCAAGCCCATGGTCAAGCGGATGGCCAAGCGCGGCACGAATGCCGGCACGGAGTTCTGGGGCTGCACCGCCTACCCGGCCTGCCGGGGAACACGCCCGGTTTCCTGAGGGCTGGCAGGACGTCCGCAGCGCGCGGGCTTCCGCGCTGGAGCCAGTTCACCGATGGCGCGATCCAGCCTTCTGGCCGACCTCACGCAACGCTTCCGCCAACCGCCGCCCCCCCACCTCAATCCGCTCCGGCTCCAACAAGGCATACCCCATCACCAAGCCCGCCGGCCGCTCCCGTGCCGCTGCCAGGCTGCCCGGGTGGAAGTAAGGCCCCAGCGGGTACACGCGCAGGCCGCGCGCCAGCGCGGCGGCCGCCAGGGCCGGCTCCTGGCTGGCCTGCAGGCCGTGCAGCCACAGCACGAGGTGCAGGCCGCTGGCGGTGCCTTGCACTTCGGCCTGATCGCCCAGATGCCGCTGCAGCGCCTCCACCAGCGCGCGCTGGCGGGCCTGCTGCAGGCGCCGCAAGCGTCTGACATGGCGGCTGTAGCTGCCGTCCTCCAGCAGGCGCGCCAGGGCGCGCTGCGCGCCGGTGGCGGCATGGCGGTCGCTCAGGCGCTTGGCGTGGGCGAAGGCTTGCACCAGCGCGGGCGGCAGCACCAGGTAGCCCAGGCGCAGCTGCGGCGACAGGGTCTTGGAAAACGTGCCCACATGGATCACCCGGCCCTGCGGATCGAGTGACTGCAGCGTGGCCTCGGGGCGCAGGGCGTAGCGGTACTCGCTGTCGTAGTCGTCCTCGATGACCCAGGCGCGGTGCTGCGCCGCCCACTCCAGCAGCTGGCGCCGCCGCGCCATCGGCAAGAAGGAGCCGAGCGGGAACTGGTGGGTGGGGGTGACGTAGGCCAGGCGTGCCGCACCCAATGCCTGGAGTTGCCCGGTGCGCAGGCCTTGCGAATCCACGTCCACGCCTACGCAGCGGGCGCCGTAGGCCTCGAAGCAATGGTGGGCGATGCGGTAGCCGGGGTTCTCCACCATCGCGGCATCGCCCGGGTTGAGGAGCAAGCGCGCACAGAGATCCAGCGCCTGCTGCGAGCCGCTGACGATCATCAGCTGCTCCACCGCGCAGGCCATGCCGCGCGTCTGCGCCAGGTGCGCCTGCAGGGCCTTGCGCAGCGCCAGATGGCCCATCGGGTCTTCATACGCCAGGCGCGGGCTGCGCTGGCGCTCGACGGCGCGCAGCGCCTTCAGCCAGGCCAGGGTGGGGAAGTCCTGACCGGCCAGGGCGCCGTAGCCGAAGTCGATCTCGCCCGCCACATGCACGGCCAGGGCGGGCAGTTGCAGGCCGGCCAGATGCTGGCCGATGGCCGAGAGCGGGCCGGCGGGTGGGTTGGCTGCGGTGACCCGCGCGGGCGTGGCGGGGCGCTGCCCTGCCGCGCCGGCGACCGAGGCCACACCGGCCACACCCGTCGCCACCCGGCTGGCGGCGCCGGGGCGGCTGTCGATGAAGCCATCGGTCGCCAGCTGCTCGTACACCCCGCTCACGGTGGCGCGCGACAAGCCGCGCTCGGCCGCCAGCGCGCGCGTGGAGGGCAGGGCAGCGCCGGCGGCATAGCTGCCGGCAATGCGGGCACGGAACTCCTCGTACAGGGCGCGGCTGCGGCCGGGCGGGGGCGTGCTGTTGCGGAGTCGGGTGCGGGGCATGGCGACAACTGGCCTGCTGCTTTGGTTCAGAACTGGCCATTTTCATCAGGCCGATCTGCCTGCACAGTGCGGCCTGCGCCGGCGCTTTCCGGCCGTCAATCGCTCACCCCGAAGCCCCATGTACCTGCCCCCGCCATACGCCGAGCCCCGAGCCGAAGAACTGCATCGCATCGTGCGCGAGAACGCGCTGGGCATGCTGGTGACGCACAGCGCCGCCGGCCTGGAGGCCGAGCACCTGCCCTTTCTGCTCGATGTGGAAGCGGATGGAAGCACCCGCCTGCTGGCCCATGTGGCGCGCGCCAACCCGGTCTGGCAGGCGGTGGCCGAGGGGGCGCCGGTGCTGGTGGTGTTTCGCGGCGTGCAGGGCTACATCTCGCCCAGCTGGTACCCCGGCAAGCAGGAGACGCACCGCCGCGTGCCGACCTGGAACTACGAAGTGGTGCACGCGCACGGCAGCCTGCATGTGCACGACGGCGAAGAGAACTTCCTGCGCGGCCTGCTGGCCCGCCTGACGCGCCAGCACGAGGCCGGCCTGCCCAAGCCTTGGAAGATGGGCGACGCCCCGCCCGACTTCCTGGCCGAGATGCTGCAGCACATCGTCGGCATCGAGGTGCGCGTGCAGCGGCTGGAGGGCAAGCGCAAGCTGAGCCAGCACCACGCCAGCGCGGACCGCGAGGGGGCGATTCGGTGGCTGGAGGCGCAAGGCAATGCCGGGCTGGCGCAGGCGATGCGGAATGCCGTGCCGTCGGCATGAGTAGCGGGTCGCTGGGGCCTCCCACAATCCGCTCATGCGCGCCACCCTCACCACCGCCCTGGCCCTGCTGCTCCTCCCCGGCGCCGCCACCGCCAGCACCCCGCAGCAAACCGTTGAAGCCTTCTACCGCTGGCGCATCGCCAGCCCCATGACGGGTGCACCGCGCGGTGAGGAGCTGCAGCAGCTGCGCCCCTGGCTGGGCCGCGAACTGCTGTGCCTGCTGCAGGCTGCGGGCGAGCTGCGCGACCGTGCCGCCGCCGCGCTGCCGGACGAGAAGCCGCCGTTCGTGGAGGGCGATCTGTTTTCCTCGGTGTTCGAGGGCCCGCAGCGCATGCGCCTGGGCCCGCTGAAGCGCGGCCAGCGCGAGTCCTTGCAAGACATC
>ERZ761602.6581-NODE-6581-length-12870-cov-36.886305_pt1 | contig 12870 bp, 12 predicted proteins | sample MGYA00512165_ERZ761602 | MGnify/ENA primary metagenome ERZ761602 (study PRJEB28899, sample SAMN02445085) | bioreactor sludge metagenome | biome: EBPR sludge; isolation source: Thorneside wastewater treatment plant | place: Australia: Brisbane, Thorneside...
TACCTTTACCTCAAGCTCAGACAGGAATCACTCCTGCGGATCTGAAAGAGAGCCATTCAGAAAGGGTGATGCGGAGGAGTGTAACGAAGCCGATCAGGGAATGGCGGGAGTGGCGGGCGGCGCGTCCACCGCGTCCGCCGGATTGGCCGGTGCGGCGTCCTCCGGCGCGGGGGGCGGGGGGATTTCCACGAGCAGCCGCACCTCGCCTTCATCGATGGGGGAGGGGGAATCGACGGATTTCACCGCGAAGAGGGAGCTTTCGACGCCGCGCTCCGAGAGGAGGCGGGCGACTTCGGCGGCGCGGCGCTCGCAGAGGTAGTCGTTGAAGGCGGAGGAGCCACCGCCCGGCTTCACCGCCTCGATGCGCACGAGGGCTCCCCGCCGGGAAGGGGAGAGGAGGTGCTGCGCCAAGGCGTCGAGGGTCTCGGTCTGGTTCGCTTGGAGGAGGAAGGAACTCCGCGAGAACCGCACGGAGGGGAGGGCTTCGAAGGTCTCGGTCGGCGGGAGCGCGGCAGGGGAGGGGGGCGCGGCGGCGGACATGGAGGGCGGAGGAGGTGTCTCCGCCTGGGCGGGACGCGGCGGGCCGGGAACAGCGGGCGACGAGGGGACGAGGCCCAGCCGGCCGAGGTCGTCGAGGAAACGGACCGTCGCCAGCAGCTTGTCGAGGCGCAGGCCGGGTGCCTCGAAAGGGCGGCCCGTCGGCGGGGAGGGGGCGGTGGCGCCATCCGCGGCCATCCGCCCGCCGGAGAGGACGACGTCGATTCTGGGGAGGTCGTCGGTGTCGACGACGAGGATTTCGTTGTGCAGCTTCCAGTCCCGGAGGAGGGGTTCCGCCCGGATGCGCAGGGCGCCTCCGACGACGAGGCTGTCGGTGAGCCCCCCGAGAACGAGCCGGCCGGGCCAAAGTTCGAGTTTCCCCCCGTGGGTGGAGAGGGCTAGCTCGGAGAGGACGCCGAGCAGGTCGCCGATGTCGGGCAGGGAGACGGAGGGATCGACGGCGAGGCCGGAGCGGTCGGGGGCGAGGTCGGGGCGGGCCGTTCGCACCGCTTCCACGAGCCTCCCGGCGTCGGCTTCCGACGCCACCCTCCCCGAGAGGACGGTCGAGCGTTCCTCGAAGGCGATCCGCAGCAGCGGGTCCTCGTCGTCCGCGAGCAGGGCGGCAGGCCGCGCCAAGGCCGCGAGGGAGAGCAGGGCCAGGATCGCAGGGAGGGGGATGGAGGGAAGGGACGTCATCGTCCGGGCATGGTGCCCTGCGGGTATTGAACCACCGGACCTCCCCGGAAGTCAATCGGAGTGAGCCCCCCGAAAAAGGTTTCGCCAAGGCACTTGCTTCCCGCCAGCGATTCGCGTTTCTTTCCCCTCCCCATCTTCGCTTCATGGCCGACATCCAATCCCTCAAGCAGGCCCTGGCCTTTTCGCCGGAGAATGTGCCGCTCCTCCTGATGCTGGGCGAGGCCTACCTCGACCAGTTCAGCTTCGAGGAAGCCCGCGCCGCCTACGATTCCGCCCTCAAAGTTGATCCGGCGAACGCCCAGGCGCGGGTCCAGATCGCCCGCCTCCTCGATCTCGACGGGCGCGGGTCCGAGGCGATCCTGCGCCTCGAGCAGCTCTGCGACGAGTCTCCGAATTTCGCCCCGGCGTGGATGTTGCGGGCCAGTTTCTCCCTCAACGAGGGCCGGGCGCGGGAAGCCCGCGAGTTCTACGAGCGAGGGGTCGCCCTCGACCCTTCGGTGAAGAACGAGGATCTGCTGAAGCGCATCCGCCAGGCCGGGGGCGTGCGCAGCGCCGAGGACGCGCGCGACGCGGTACCCCAGCGCGGCGGCGACCGCCAGGCGGCGGCCTATTTCGATCCCGAGTTCGAGGAGGACGACTTCGACGACGATTTCGACGACCACGAGCTGGAGATCGAGTTCGAGCAGCGCCCCGATGTCGATTTCGCCCGCGTCGGCGGGATGGAGCCGGTGAAGGAGGACATCCGCATGAAGATCCTCTACCCGCTCGAAAACCGCGAGCTTTTCGAGGCCTACGGCAAGAAGGCGGGGGGTGGCGTGCTCCTCTACGGCCCGCCCGGCTGCGGGAAGACCCTCATCAGCCGGGCCACCGCCGGGGAGATCCGGGCGAAGTTCCTCAGCGTCGGCCTCCACCAGATCCTCGACATGTGGATCGGCAAGTCCGAGGAGAAGCTGCACGAGATCTTCGAGCTGGCCCGCCGCCAAGCTCCGGCGGTGCTCTTTTTCGACGAGGTCGACGCCCTCGCCGCCGACCGCAAGGACATGCGCACCTCGGCGGGGCGCACCCTGATCAACCAGTTCCTCGCCGAGCTCGACGGCGAAGCTTCGCGGAACGAGGGCGTCCTCGTGCTCGGGGCGACGAACGCGCCGTGGCACCTCGACTCCGCCTTCCTCCGTCCGGGCCGTTTTGACCGCCTCGTCTTCGTGCCGCCGCCGGACGAGCCCGCCCGCGAGGAGATCATCCGCATCATGGCCAAGGGCAAGCCGGTCGCGGGCCTCGACCCCGCGGCCTTGGCGAAGAAGGTGAAGGATTTCTCCGGCGCGGATTTGAAGGCCGTCTTCGACCTCGCCATCGAGGGGGCGCTCTCCGAAGCGATGCGCACCGGTAAAATCGTGCCCGTGACGCAGAAGGACCTCCTGCGCGCCGCGAAGACGGTGAAGCCCAGCACCCTGAAATGGTTCGAGAGCGCGCGCAACTACGCCCTCTACGCGAACCAGAGCGGCTTCTACGACGACATCCTCCACTACCTCGGCATCCAGAAGTGATCGCGCCGGGCATCCATCGGGCATGAGCGAACTGGCGCACGGTCTCCTCCTCCAGGAGCAGGGACGGCTTGAGGAGGCCGAGAGCTGCTTCCGACGCGTCCTCGCGCACGAGCCGGACAACGATTTCGTCCACGGTCGCCTCGCCCTCTGCCAACTGCATCAGGAAGGGAAAAAGCGGCTGGCTCTCGAAACCGTCGGCGAGGCGATCCGCCTGCGCGCCGACGAGCCCTTCTACCATGCCCTGCGTTCGCTCATCCTCTCCGACCTCCACCGGGGGAAGGAGGCCCTGGAGTCCGCCGACCGCGCCATCGCCCTCGATCCCGGCGACAGTTTCCCTCTCGCCGCGAAAGCCGCCGCCTGGTGCTCGATGGAGCGCTGGGCCGAGGGGGAGGAATGGAGCCGCCGCGCCCTCGCCGTCGACGCGGACAACGCCATGGCCGCGAATCTGCTCGCGCAGACCCTGCGGCTCCAAGGGAAAAGCGAGCTCAGCGCGGCGGCGGTCGAGAGCCTCCTCGCCGCCGATCCCGAGGACAGCCTCGCCCACGTCAACGCGGGGTGGAGCTTCCTCCAGCGCGGCGACCGCGCCCGTGCCGAGACCCATTTCCGGGAGGCCCTCCGGCTCGATCCCGACTTCGACGCGGCGCGCGAGGGGCTCGTCGAGTGCTTCCGCGCCCGCTCGCTCTTCTACCGGGCCTACCTTTCCTACTGCTTCTTCATGCAGCGCTTCACGGGAGGGAGGCAGTGGCTCATCATCATCGGCCTCTATCTGGTCTACCGGGTCTCCGGCGCCTTTCTCAAGACCATCCATCCCCTCTACGCCGCGCTTCTCGCGATCGTCTGGCTGGGCATCGTGCTCTGGGTCTGGCTGGCGCCGGGGATCGGGAATTTCCTGATCCTCCTCGACCGCTCCGCCCGCCTCGCCTTGAAACGCGGGGAGAGGCTGCAAGGGCTCGCCGTGGGCGGGGGCCTGCTCCTCGGCATCGCTTGCGCCCTCGCGGGATTCTTCACCGGCTACCTCCCGGTCCTCCTCGTCGGGGTGGGGCTGGTCGCCTCGACCGTGCCCGCCGCGCTCGCCCTCGACAACGATTCCCTGAAAGGGCGTCTCGTCTTCGGAGGGCTCGCGGTCTTCGTCTATCTCGCCACAGCCGTCGTGTTTACCGTCGAGGCGCTGAATTTCCCGGAGCGGAGTCCGCATCCTCTCACCGCCGGACTCGGCGTGGCCGCCTTGATCGGGGTGATCGCCTGCACTTGGTTGGGCAACGTGAGGGCCTTGCGGCGCGGGGAGGAGTGACCGCGGCGAAATTCGCGGGAATTTCGTCGAACAGGGTCTGGTCAGGGACGCAAGAGGGTGCGGATGCCAGCGGAGTTGTCGAGCGCGAGGACGACGCGGTCATTGGCTCCGGGCGGCAGGGTTCCGTCGTCGGGGAGGGGTTCGAAATCCCCTTTTCCCGAGGGGGAGAGCCGTTCCTCCGGGATGCCTGCTTTTTCGACCAAGTAATCGACGATGGCCCGGGCGCGGGCTTCCGAAAGGTCGAGGTTCTCCTTTCGGGACGCCTCACCGTGGGAATGGCATTCGACGAGGAATTTCTGATGGCGGTGGGCAGGGGAGCGGAGCAGCGCGGCCCAGCGCCAGAGAATGCGGTAGTCCCGGTTCGCGGCGAGATTCGTGCCGCCGGGAGCGAAACGGGGCGTGTCGAGGCCGTCGAGGATACCCTCGGACGACAAGGGAAGCTGCTCGGCGGCGGGCCGTTCCCCCTCGCGGACGGTGAACACGAGGGTGGAAAAGACGAGGTCGCGGGGAGAGGTGGCAAGCCCCGCCGCCTCCAAGTGGCTCCGCAGACCGGTCAGCGCGGGAATTTCGTCGAGCGGCAGGGAATCGGGCCAAGGGACGGCTTCGAGATCGGCTTTGCGGGCGTGCAGGGTGAGGACGCGATGCTGCCCCGGCTGATGGAGGATGACTTCGTAACCCTTGGTCGGCTGGGGGATCAGCCAGCGGAAGGAGCGGGTTTGTTGCTCGGGCAGGGGCTCGAAGTCATTGGGTAGGAGGGAGGCCAAGCGCCCCTTCGGATCTTGCAGGAAGACGCGGATGCCGCCCGCCCGTGCCGGGACGGCGAGGCGGACTTGGAAGGCCTCGCACGCGTAGTAGTCGTCGGCGACATCGATTTTCACGGGTTCCAAGGCCGTGGCGGTCGATGCCGCACAAAGCCCGAACGCGCTCGCGAGCAGGAGGATCAGCGGGGATGGCAGGAACGGTAACGACTTCATGGAGCGGTTCTTTCGCCAAACCTTGGACGAACCGACCATGGTCTGATGCGGGGAGTTTGCAAGGAGGCCGGAGATGGCGCGGAGAAAGCCGATCGGTCCGATGAATGCGGCACGCAAACAGATGAATCCCAGCGGAAAGCTCAAGGAGGGCCGATGCGGCGTCCGTGGATATTTGTTTGGGTGTCGGGCCAATAAAAAAGGCCACCGTCTCCGGCAGCCTTTCTTTTTTCCCTGAAATTCCGTGGGGAGATTCAGCTCTCCTCGGTCGCGGCCGCCGCAGCGGGGGCACCGGTGTTGCGAAGGGTGAAGCGAACCTTGTTCTTGTTGCGCTTGGCGTTGGCGCGGGCTTTGCGCTTGGTCTTCTGCGCGGGCGTCTCGAAGGAGCGGAGACGGCGCATCTCGTCCATGATGCCTTCGGCTTCCAGTTTGCCTTTGAGCCGCTTGAGGGCGCGATCGATCGGCTCGCCTTTTTTGATTTCGACTTCGGGCATGGGTGTTCGCGGGGTTGGGGGGTATGGATTTCAGGAAAAGAAGGCCCCGCCGGCTCTCCGGGGGGCGGAAAGCCGGGAATCTAGGGGGGCGGGGGCCTTTCGTCAAGGGGCAAGGAGGGCCGGGGAGACGACTCCTCAATCCTCTTTCTGCAAGCTCGCGACGACGTTGAAGTCCTCGAGGGTCGAGGTGTCGCCTTTCACTTCGCCGCCGGAGACGATCTCCTTGAGAAGGCGGCGCATGATCTTGCCGCTGCGGGTTTTGGGCAGGGCTTGGGTGAAGCGGATGTCGTCGGGCTTGGCGATGGCGCCGATTTCGTGACCGACGTGGTTTTGCAGCTCCTTCGCCAGTTCGGGGCCGTGGGCGGCTCCCTCCTTCAGGGTGACGAAGGCGACGACGGCCTGACCTTTGATGTCATGGGGGCGTCCCACGACGGCGGCCTCGGCCACGGCGGGGTGGGAGACGAGGGCGCTCTCGACCTCGGCGGTGCCGAGGCGGTGGCCGGAGACGTTGAGCACGTCGTCGAGGCGGCCCACGATCCAGAAGTAGCCGTTTTCATCGGTCCGCGCCCCGTCCCCGGCGACGTAGAGACCGTCGTATTCGCTCCAGTAGGTGTCCTTGAAGCGCTGCGGGTCCTTGTAGATGGTGCGCAGCATGCTCGGCCAAGGTTTGCGGATGACGAGCTTGCCGCCCTCGTTCGGGCCGCATTCCTGGCCCGATTCGTCGAGGATGGCGGCGTCGATGCCGAAGAAGGGCCGCGTCGCGGTGCCGGGCACGATGGGCGTCGCGCCGGGAAGGGGGGAGATCAGGATGGCCCCGGTCTCGGTCTGCCACCAGGTGTCGACGATGGGGCAGCGCCCGCCGCCGATCTTCTCGTGGTACCACATCCAAGCCTCGGGGTTGATCGGCTCGCCGACGGAGCCGAGGAGGCGCAGGGAGGAGAGGTCGTGCTGGTCGACGAAGTGGTCGCCGGCCTTGATGAAGGCGCGGATCGCGGTGGGGGCGGTGTAGAAGATCGTCACCTTGTGCTCCTCGATGATCTGCCAGAAACGGCTCCAGTCGGGGAAGTTCGGCGCGCCTTCGTACATCACCTGGGTGGCTCCGCAGGCCATGGGGCCGTAGACGATGTAGCTGTGGCCGGTGACCCAGCCCACGTCGGCGGTACACCAGTAGACGTCGCCGGGCTGGTGGTCGAAGACGTAGTGGAAGGTCGTCGCGGTACCCACGAGGTAGCCACCCGTGGTGTGGAGGATGCCCTTGGGCTTGCCGGTCGAACCGGAGGTGTAGAGGATGAAGAGGGGGTGCTCGGCATCGAAGCCCTCGGCGGGGCAGTCCGCAGAGGCGTCAGCGACGGCGTCGTGCCACCAGAGGTCGCGTCCCTCCTGGATCGCGACGTCGTTGCCGCAGCGTTTCAGGACGAAGACGGTCTCGACGGCTTTCTCGCTGGAGGCGAGGGCCTCGTCCACGTTGGCCTTCAGCGGCACGATGGACCCGCGACGCCAGCCGCCGTCGGCGGTGATCACGGCGGTGGCCTCGGAGTCCTCAAGGCGGTCCTTGATCGAGGTCGCGGAGAAGCCGCCGAAGACGACGGAATGCACGGCCCCGATGCGGGCGCAGGCGAGCATGGCCACGGCTGCCTCGGGGACCATGGGCAGGTAGATGAGGACGCGGTCGCCCGCCTGGATGCCGCGGGCCTTGAGCGCGTTCGCGAAGCGGCAGGTCTCGGCGAGGAGGTCGGCGTAGGTCAGGGTGCGGCTGTCGCCGGGCTCGCCCACCCAGTGGATGGCGACGCGGTCCCCGTTGCCTTCCGCGACGTGGCGGTCGAGGCAGTTTTCCGAGGCGTTGATCTTGCCGCCGTCGAACCATTTCGCGAAGGGCGGGTTGGACCAGTCGAGGACGGTGTCCCAAGGCTTCTGCCATTTGAGCTGCGCGGCCCGCTCGCCCCACCAGCCTTCGGGGTCGTCGAGGGAGCGGCGGTAGAGGTCCTCGTATTCCTCCATCGAGCGGACGTGGGACTTGGCGGAGAACGCGGCGGGCGGGGCGAAGACCCGGGTTTCTTTCTGGAGGGATTCGATGTTCTGGCTCATGGGGGATTTTTGAAGCCGAAACCCTAGCAAGCGCTCCCGAAAATGGAAACGCAAAAATTGGCGCAAAAAATGGAGAGTGCCGCGGAAGGAGGCCTTCAAACCCCGTCGGGGTCGATTCCCATCTCCCGGAGCTTGGCCGCGAGCCGTTCGGCGCGCTGGGCGATCTCGCGTTGATTCTCCATCAGCTTGCTGTCGGGGCGGCGGATCCAGTGGCGACCCTGCTCGTCCAAGCCGAGCTTCATCCCCAGCACCCGGCTCTCCACGCCCCGTCGTCATCGGCCGGTTTCTGCGTGGGTCCCGTGCCCCCGTTGCGGCGAAAGGCGCGGCGGGGACGCTACTTCCACACTCCAGACCAAGGACCAAGGACCCGCCTTACGCCAGGTAGCTCGCCCGCCGCTTCCGCGCCGCCGTGGCGAGGTCGCGGACCATCGCCTCGGTCGTCTCCCATCCGACGCAGGCGTCGGTGACGCTGACGCCGTATTCGAGGCGGGAGCGGTCGGCGTCGATCTTCTGCGCGCCCTCCTTGAGGTGGCTTTCGATCATGACGGCGCGGATGGAGGCGTCGCCGCCGCCGACTTGGGCGCAGAGGGAGGCGCAGACCTTGGGCTGGTTGCGGTGATCCTTCTCGCTGTTGGCGTGGCTGCAATCGACCATGATGGCGGGTTCCAGCCCTTGGGCTTCGAGGGCCTTTCGCACCTCGCGGATGCTTTCGGGATCGTAGTTCGTCCCCGTGGCGCTGCCGCCGCGCAGGATAATGTGGCAGGTCTCGTTGCCGCGGGTGGCGATGATGGCGCTGTCGCCCGCCTTCGTCACGGAGAGAAAACGATGCGGCTGTTGCGCGGCTTGGATCGCGTCGATGGCGATCTGGAAATTGCCGCTGGTGCCGTTCTTGAACCCGACGGGCATGGAGAGTCCAGAGGCAAGCTCGCGGTGGATCTGGCATTCGGTGGTGCGCGCCCCGATCGCGCCCCAAGCGATGAGGTCGGCGTAGAATTGCGGGCTGATCGTGTCGAGGAACTCCGTCCCGGCGGCGACACCTTTTTCGGCCAGCTGGAGGAGGAGGCGGCGGGCGATGGCGAGGCCCTCGTTGATGTCGTAGGATTCGTCGAGATGGGGGTCGTTGATGAGCCCCTTCCAGCCGACGGTGGTGCGCGGCTTCTCGAAATAGACTCGCATGATGAGGAGAACGTCGTCGGCGACCTCGTCCTTCAGCCCGGCGAGGCGGTCGGCGTATTCGAGCGCGGCCTCGGGATCGTGGATGGAGCAGGGGCCGACGATGGCGAGAAGGCGGTCGTCCTTTCCCGCAAGGATGGCGGCGATCTCGCCACGAGCCTTGCCGACCGTGGCCTCGGCGGACGGGGAAACGGGCAGTTCCTCCATCAGGATGACCGGAGGGATGAGCTGGCGCGTGCTGGCGATACGGACGTCGTCGAGGGGGATGGACATGGGGCGGGGAATGAACAACGGATCGGGGGAGGGGAAAAGGGGAAATTTTTTGGGAATCTTCCTACTCCTCCTCATCCTCTTACTCATACTCCGGCCCGGTAGGCGCGTTCGGGTTGAGTAGGAGTAAGAGGATGAGGAGGAGTGGGAGAGGATGGGGAGAAAAGAGCCTTCCGGGATTGAGGAACAGGAAAAGCTGCTCTAACCTCGCCCGCACATGAGCAAACGCGCGCACCTTCGCAGAGACGCCCGGGACTTCACCGGAGGCGGCATTTTCGGACTCCCCGGCGCGCCGGGAACCACGGGCGACTCGATTTTCGACGAACGGATCAAGGATCTCGTGGACGATTGGGCCTGCGGCCGGGCCAACGGCCTCGTCCGCGAGATGATCGTCACCGCCTTGAAAATGGGGCGTAACTGCCTCAGCGAAGGCGACATGAAGCTTTACAGCCGTTCGCTCAAGGAAATGCGGCGGGCCAGCCTCGTCTTTGGACCCTACGAGGACGAGCGCAAGCTCTCCATCTTCGGCAGCGCCCGCACGAAGCCGAGCGAGCCGGAGTTCAAGGCGGCGGTGGCCTTCGCGAAGAGGATGCGCGAGGCGGGCTTCATGACGATCACGGGCGCGGGACCGGGCATCATGGAGGCGGCGCAGGAGGGCGCGGGCCGCGACGGGAGCTTCGGTCTGAACATCAAACTGCCCTTCGAGCAGAGCGCGAACCCGACGATCGATGGAGACGAGAAGCTGATCAATTTCAACTACTTCTTCACCCGCAAGCTCGCCTTCGTGAAGGAGAGCGACGGCATCGCCGCCTTCCCCGGGGGCTTCGGGACGATGGACGAGCTCTTCGAAGTGCTCACCTTGGTCCAGACGGGCAAGGCGCAGGTCGTGCCCATCGTCCTGATCGACGCGAAGGGCGGCACCTACTGGAAGACTTGGTTGCGCTTCGTGAAGGACCATCTGTTCCGGCTCGGTCTGATCTCGGAGGATGACTTCCACCTCTTCAAAGTCACCGATGACCTCGACGAGGCGGTCGAGGACATCGCGGGCTTCTACCGCAACTTCCACAGCTACCGCTACGTGGGGAAACGGCTCGTGATGCGCCTGCAAAAGCCGGTGACGCCGGAGCTGCTGGGTCGGCTCAACGCGAATTTTCTCGACCTGATCGAGGAGGGGGCCTACCACACCAGCGAGGCCCTGCCGCAGGAGGAGGACGAGCCGCATTTGAAAAACCTGCCGCGGCTCATCTGCACGAAGAAGCGCGGCCTCGCGGGGCGTTTCCGCCAGCTCATCGACTGCGTGAACGAGGGCTGAAGCGATGCCCGACCTCTCCCACGAGTCGCGTTGGCGGGCGGCGGGCTACTGCCGCATCGCGGGCATCGACGAGGCGGGGAGGGGACCGCTCGCCGGACCGGTCGTGGCCGCGGCCGTGATTCTGCCGGAGGACTACGGACACGCCTTCCTGAACGATTCGAAGCAGGTCGCCGAAGCGCGGCGCGAGGCGCTCTACGAGGAGATCGTCTCCGACCCGCGCATCGCTTGGGCCTCGGCGCAGGTCGAGGCGGAGGAGATCGACTGCATCAACATCCTCCGGGCGACGCATCTCGCGATGGCGAGGGCCTTTGCGAAGCTCGTCCCGCCACCTGACTTGGCCTTGATCGACGGGCGGCCGGTGAGGGACTTTCCGGGCGAGCATCGTGCCATCGTGAAGGGCGATTCGCTGAGCCTGTCCATCGCCGCCGCGAGCATCGTCGCCAAGGTGGAGCGGGACCGGCTCCTGCGCGAGGCGGAGGAGCGGTTTCCCGGCTATGGCTTCGCCCGGCACAAGGGCTACGGCACGGCGGCGCATCTCGAGGCGCTGCGGCGGCTCGGTCCCTGCCCGATCCACCGCCGCAGTTTCGCGCCGGTGGCGCAACTCACGCTGGATCCAAGGTGAGACTCCTTTTCCAACTCTGGCATCGCTGGATCGACCGGGAGCTCGACCGCCCGGTCGCGTTGCCGGATCGCGACGGGATGGAGGCGGGGGAGTGGAATGCCTTCGTCGGGGCCTTGGGCGAACGTCTCGCCGCGAAGCATCTCTGGCGCACGGGCCGGAAGGTGCTCTATCGGAACTACAAGCCCGAGGGAGGCGGCGAGGTGGATGTGACCTATCGCGAGGGCGGCACCCTCGTCTTCGGCGAGGTGAAGACGAGGACGAAGGGCGAGTTCGGCGGTCCCGCCCGCGCCGTGGACCGGGACAAGGAGAAGCTCGTCATCCGGGGAGCGAATGCTTGGCTGCGCGAGTTGGGAAATCCCGAGCTGCTTTTCCGTTTCGACATCATCGAGGTGCTCCTGCACGAGGGCGAGGCTCCCAAGGTGCGGGTGGTCGAGAACGCCTTCACCACGCCGCAACGGGGCTTGGGAATGTGAGGTAGACCCGACCGGCCCGGTCGGGGATTGGGCGTCCTTGAACTCCCGGCGCGGCGGTTCGAGCCGAACCGCCCTACCCGGCGCGTTCAGCCCGCCCTTTGACCGCCCGCCACCTTGGGCGTTAAATCCCCCATGCACGCCCCCTTCCAAGCCCATCTCGCCGCGCAGCTCGAAGCCCTGAAATCGGCCGGGCTATACAAAATCGAGCGGATTCTCACCACCCCGCAGTCCTCCCACGTCACGACTAGCGCTGGAAGCGAAGTGATCAACCTCTGCGCCAACAACTATCTCGGCCTCGCCGCTCATCCCGAGGTCGTGGCGGCGGCGCACGAGGCGCTGGATCGCTGGGGCTACGGTCTCTCCTCGGTGCGCTTCATCTGCGGGACGCAGAGCATCCACAGGGAATTGGAGGAGCGCCTCAGCGACTTCCTCGGCACGGAAGACACGATCCTCTACTCCTCCTGCTTCGACGCGAACGGGGGTCTTTTCGAAACGCTCCTCGGCGAGGAGGACGCGGTGATCTCCGACTCCCTCAACCACGCCTCCATCATCGACGGCATCCGGCTTTGCAAGGCGCGCCGCTACCGCTACGCGAACGGCGACTTGGACGAACTCGAATCCCGTTTGAAGGAGGCGCAATCGGCTCGCTTCCGCCTCATCGCCACCGACGGGGTCTTTTCGATGGACGGCTCCATCGCCGACTTGCGGGGCATCTGCGACCTCGCCGACCGTTACGAGGCCTCGGTGATGGTGGACGATTCGCACGCCGTCGGAGTCATCGGGGAGAAAGGGCGGGGGACGCACGAATATCGCGAGGTGATGGGACGGGTCGACATCCTCACCGGCACCCTCGGCAAGGCCCTCGGCGGAGCCAGCGGCGGCTACACGAGCGGGCGGCGCGAGATCGTCGAGCTGCTGCGGCAGCGTTCGCGGCCTTACCTGTTCTCGAACACCGTGGCTCCGGCCATTGTGGCGGGTTCGCTGAAGGCGCTCGACTTGCTGACAGGGTCGGGCGGGCTACTGGACCGTCTTCGGTCGAACACGGCCTTCTTCCGGACCGAGATGGCGAAGACCGGGCTCAGCTTGCTCCCCGGCGAGCATCCCATCGTGCCGGTGATGCTGGGCGAGGCGACCCTCGCCGCGGAGATGGCGACGCGGCTGCTGGAGAAGGGGATTTACGCGATCGGCTTCTTCTTTCCCGTCGTGCCCGAGGGCAAGGCCCGCATTCGTACGCAGGTTTCGGCGGCGCACAGCGAGGAGGATTTGGCACGGGCGGCGCGGGCTTTTGGGGAGGTTTGGGGGGAGATGTGATCTCTTTACTCCTTACTCTTACTCTTACTCTTAGAGCTTATCCGTAAATAGTGATAGTTTGCCTCCAGCAGATCAATGCGGCGGCCAACGA
>ERZ761602.6582-NODE-6582-length-12867-cov-59.964877_pt1 | contig 12867 bp, 5 predicted proteins | sample MGYA00512165_ERZ761602 | MGnify/ENA primary metagenome ERZ761602 (study PRJEB28899, sample SAMN02445085) | bioreactor sludge metagenome | biome: EBPR sludge; isolation source: Thorneside wastewater treatment plant | place: Australia: Brisbane, Thorneside...
ATCCAAAAAATGCACGAATTCAATTTTCAAGACACTACGTTTTTGAGGGCTTACCCCCAAAAAAGTCGCTTTGCAGGAATTTTAACAGAAAAAATAGAATAACTAACATCAAAAACGAACAACATGTTAGTTAGTTTTGGCTCCTAAGCGCCTAAACACTATAGTGTCATTCCGGGCTTGACCCGGAATCCCGGGCATTGAAGGGTTCCTTATAAGGAGTAATGAATGAGTCCTTCATAACAAGTCGCTGGTGTACGGGATGGCGGATCAGGTCCGCCATGACAGATCGGTGTACGCCATGTTAGATAGGGTGTCCGTTATATCAGATTGGTTGTACGCATTTTTATGTCAGGTCTATATTTTGGTGACCATTTTGAATTGTAGAAAAAGGGATGTAACACTGTTCCACCTAACCTGGACGAGCCAGAACCAAAGAGGAAAATGATTTTGAACCTCGTTGGATATATATCCTACGGGGTAAATATTCTGTGTAGCATTAATTTTTCATCAACTTTCTTAAAAGTTCATCCAGAAAATGCACGAATTCAATTTTTAAGACACTAAATATTACTCAGCATTACTGACTGTTTCGCTGTTTTTTTTGTACTCAAATGAACTTTGAACCGGGCATGGTTCCTTTCCTGCGATATCTCCAAAAATGATAATTGCTGAACTTGTCCTCACAAATCAATAAAGAATGGGTTCTGTGATTAAGTTCCAACGGGATCATGGTCATTTTATTCCTTTGCTATATATAATTGTGGATATGCCGAAAATGCTTATTTTTGTGAGCATGACGAGATTATGTATTTATGTTTCATGAATAGTTGTTTAAATGGGTGAATAACCCTTTGTTTATCAGTTAATAATAAGCATTAATGGCTGTCCGATAAGTTATGTTTTATAAGTGTTTGAATAACAGATTAATATGAATATTATAAAACGTAATGCAAAAATTACCCAATTGAGGTATCATCAACTATGAAGCACATTATGTATTTTTGTTCATGCATTCAGTGAGAGCTGTGTGCGTTTTGATAAAGACGAAAACTACATTGCAGGCATTGTGCCTGTTTTAAAGACGAAGCAATTTATATTTTTTTTAAGGTAAAGTATTGAGGCTCAGTTCAATATTTTTATCATTTTGAAATTGATGTCGTGAAATTTAATTTTTTTCATGGCATTGATTATGATCGGAATCTGGAAAGACGAAATGGTATTTCAGGGTGCGAAGGCATGTTGGGATGTCATGATTTAAATAAAACAATTTAATTTAATAACCAAAACTCAATCTCATGAAAGAAATGAATTTGAATTTTTTTGGCCTAAAAGCTAAAATAGTCTTACCACTATTGCTGTTTTTTGGCCTTTTCATGTTTGGGGCTAACTCTGTTGCTGCTCAAGGCTACAAATCACAGAGCCAAGCTCAGACCATTGTAAAGAACGAGTTGTTTATTGTACAGAACCTTGGAGGTAATGAAGTACAGGTAAACAACAATACTACACTGGTTGCCAAATATCAATATCTGAACTATCTCAACCAAGCGTTGATCAGTCCTAATGTTGAAGTGGCAGTCAATGAGACTTACCAAAAAATGATTATTAAGTATCCTACCGGACAAATGCGTCTGGCTATGGATCTGGTACATCAGGATATGGTGCAAAAGTTGAAAAACAACTAACCAAATCATAAGCTTATTTCATAACACAAAAAATGTTAAAAATGAATAAAATATTTAATACTTTATTGATATTATTTATTGGTTTGGCAGTGAGTTTCAACCTTGATGCACAAACTGTAAATTATAGACTTTCCATGACGGATAGTTTTGGCGATGGTTGGGACAGCCAGTATGGTTACACTTCCTATCTGAGAATTTATAGGAATGGTTCCCTGATCGTTGAATCCACAGGACCTAATGGTAATGCAGGGCCTTTGACAGTTGATTTTACGGCACAGGATGGTGATGCCATGTTGATGACTTACCAGGATGGTATTTACGACGGTGAGCATAACTGGGATTTGACCGACATGAATACAGGATTATCGCTGGGTTCATGGAATGGTGGTGCTTATGATGATGGCAACTACCTTCCTATGAATGTTTTTGCCTGGACTGCAGACTATGTAGTGATCATAGGTTGTCAGTATACTTTCAGACTGACTGACACTTTTGGTGACGGTTGGAATGGTAACAGACTGAGAATCATCAACGGTGCCATCAATACTACTTTGACTTTGCCTAGTGGTAGTGAAGGTATTTACAACCTTACTTTGATTGATGCTACTACTGCTTCTGTTACTTTCGAAGCAGTTGGTTCATATACTTATGAGCCTGGTTATCAGATTTTTGACGCTTTTGGTAACATGATCGTTAACAGACCGGCTCCTGTAACCAACGGTACTCAAAACGTATTTACAGTGAACTGTCCTCAGCCTTGCGGTGTGGAACTGGTAACTGCAATTCCTACCAATTTCGTATTGGATCCGGGATTGTGCGAAGCTTTGATCGGATTTGATCTTCAAACTACCGGTGACTGCCGCGCAGCTGTTGACCTGGTTGTTAATGGATTCGTAGATCATTTTGCCATTGCCAATGCACCTTTCACTCAAAACAATGACTGTGGTGCGATCACTGGTGATGCCAATACCATCGTAATGGAATCTCTTGACCCATCAGCTTATGGTTTTGGTGGCGCTAATACCTGTACTTTCTTCGGAACGATCCTTATGTGGCAAGCTCCTGGTGATGCTGAAATTTCTTTTGATTATAGCATTGTGAATGAAGGTGGTGCTGACTATTTCGGATATAGCATTGGAACCAACTGGGCTTCTACTGTAGCTTCTATTCCTAACTTGCAGACTTTAACAACTGAAGTTGGTTTCGCTACTGGTGATGCCGGTACTGTTACAGTTAACGTTGCTGCAGGTGATTATTTTGCATTGATCGCTTATGATGATAGTTATTTCACAACAGGCGCTGACGCAGGTGCAATTTATGCTACAGTTTCTAATTTCTCTGCTGCATGGACTCAAATAGACTATGTACCAAGAGGAACTGTATTCCCGGTTGTTATCAATGTTCCTATCGGACAAGATCAGGATATTGAATATTGTACTGATATGTTTATTGAAGAAGATAATGTATGCTATACATTTGAAGGAATTGACGTAACTGAATATCCTTATGCTGTTACAACAATCGCTTGTAATGACAATGTTCAGATTTCTTTGGATCAGGATTGTCGTGCTGAAGTTAATGCTGACATGATCCTTGAAGGTGGACCTTATGGATGTTATGACAATTATACAGTAGTGATAGAAGGTGTAGTAGGTAATGTAGTTACTGCTCCTGGTGAATATGTAGTAGGTGTTTATGATGCAGCTGGAAACAACTGTTGGGGAAGCATCACTGTTTTGGACAAATTGGGACCAGATTTAGTATGTGCAGAAGATATCGAAATCGAATGCTATGAAGCTGTTCCTTATGTTGCTCCTACAGTACTTGACAATTGTAATAACTATGCAGTAACTTATGTTGACTATGTAGTTGCAAATTACTGTGCTCAATTCAGTGAAGTAGTTTACAGAACATGGACTGTTACAGACCGTAACAATGGTATGACGGCAAGCTGTGTACAAACAATTTCTAAGAGAAGAGCTACTTTGGCTAATCTTGGATGGCCTTTGAACTGGGACGGAGTTGTTGGACACAATCCAATGATCGAATGCAGCAATACTTCTTATCCTGTTAACCAATGGGGTAATCCTCATCCTAGCTACACTGGCGGACCTACAGGTATTGGTTGGTCTCCAACCAGTGCAACAGGCGCTTGCGGAACAATTGAAGTATTCTATACTGACAGAGTTTTCGCTTCCGACTGCGGACCTAAGATCCTGAGAGACTGGACTGTTATTGATGACTGCACAGGAACAATCGTAACACGTACTCAGATCATCAGAATTACAGACTCTATTGCTCCTCTGGTTTGTGGACCAGAAGAAGTACTTGCTGAACAAGAATTGATCACAATTTCTACCAATGCATGGTCATGTACTGCTGATTATGTAGTTCCTAAGCCATTGCTTTGTGATAATTGTGATACCAATCCTACCTATACTGTAGAAGCTAGTGCCGGAACAGTTGTTTATGTTCCTGCTACTAAAAAATGGATCGTATTCGGACTTCCTGAAGGAATTCATGGAATTACTTATGTAGCTGTTGACTGGTGTGGAAACGTAAGAGAACATACATTCTATGTACAAGTTCTTGACTTGATTCCTCCTATGGCTGCTTGCGAACAATACAAACAAGTAAGTTTGACATTTGACGGAACTACCAGCGTTGCTAAAGTTTGGGCTCAATCATTCGACAGCGGATCACACGATCATGGCTGCGGACCAGTTTGGTTCAAAGTTTGGAGAAATGACAATGGTTGTATGCCTTTCAACTGTGATAATCAAGCATGTAACCAGCAATGGTTTGATGACTATGTAATTTACTGCTGCGGTGATGCTCAAATTATGACTACATTGAGAGTATTTGACGTTAACCCAGGTCCGGGTCCTATCAATCCTAGCAGAATGTTACCTGGTGGTGACCTGTATGGACATTTCAATGACTGTATGACTACTGTGGATGTTCAGGAAAAAGTTCCTCCATTCCTTGCATGTCAAGATATCACTATTACTTGTGAAGACAACATCCATCCTAACCATACCGGATACCCAACTGCTTTGGCAACTTGCGGAACTCCTCATTTTGACTGGACTGATGATCTGAGCAATTTGAATACTTGTAATATTGGTTATATCACTAGAACATGGGAAGTTGTTAAAGCTGACGGTTCTTCTTATAGCCCAAAAATTACTTGCAAACAAAGAATTAATGTTATCGAAACATTGCCATTTGATCCTTTGACCATCGTATTCCCATATATCAGCCAAGAGCATTGCTTGAAAACTGAGCCTGTTGGTGGTACGCCTACATGGGAAACTAATCCATGTAACATTGTAGACGCTTCTTTGATTAAAGTGGATACTTTCAGATTTGTTGAAGGCGCTTGCTACAAAATTTTGAGAGAATGGGCTGTTGTTGACTGGTGTACTTACAAAGCTAACACTGGTGCAGAGTGGAATCTGGACGAATATCGTTATATTTCCAATAACAGAAGAGCGATCCTCGATCCTGCTAAATTCACAGCTGCTGACAGAGATGGTTACTACAGATTTACTGAAGTAATTATGGTTTATGACAATACTGCTGCTAATATTCACGTAGAAGATGCTTGTATAGGTATCGCTACTTGTGTAACTGCTCCTGAGACTCATAGATTTACTGCTACTTCTTCTGAAGAAGATGAAGATTGCGGTGGTGAATACGAATGGACTTACGTAATTCATGATGTTTGCTGTGGTGCTGTAATTCAGTTCTCTTCAAACAACAATGCTTACAAAGGTGCTAACTTCCAAGGTGGTGTAAGCGGAAGATCTTCTGCTGATAAACTGAAACAGGCTAATGCTGAATTCCTGTTATTGCCTTCATTGGCAGTTGGAGAATACAGAGTAACCTGGACTTTGAGAGATGGTTGCGGTAACGTAAACGAAGAATATCAATACATCACTGTAGCTGACAAGAAAGCTCCGACACCATTTATGGTTCCTGTTTCTACTGCTACTATGACAAATTGCATGGTTGAAATCACTGCAAGATTCTTTGATAAAGGTGCTTGCAATAACAATTGCTTAGCTTCTTATGACAATTGTGCTGACGTATTGTATTTCACATTTACTCCTGTATTGCCTAAGATTGATCCTACATGGACATTGGATGCTTACGGATTGTATTATTTCAATCCTACAACTGGTGCAAAATCTAACAGAGCTGCTTATTTAGCTGGTACTGCACATAGCTGGGATCCTGTTAAAAATACTTCAGGTAAAGTTTTCACTGGACCAACAGGACAAGTAAACGTTGACGTTTATGTTTGGGATAAATTTGCTTTGAATGAAACTTGTGATGATGGAAACTTTGATTTTGCAACTATATTGTTGACTATCAACAGCATTGATGACAACTGTGAAGGTTTCTTGGTTTCTGGTATGATTTCTAACAAAGCAAAAGGTGATGGCATCAACAACGTTGAAGTCAGAGCTGAGCAAAATGGTGAGTCAACTTATGACAATACCATTAATGGTGCATATGATATGAAACTTGGTGGCGGAGTACAAACTGTAACTCCTAGCAAGAGAGATGACTACTCCAATGGAGTTAGTACTTTAGACCTTGTATTGATCCAAAGACATTTACTTGGATTAGGTGCATTGAATGCTGATCAACTTGTAGCTGCTGATGCTAATGCTAACGGCGCTGTAACTGGTGCTGACATCAAGCAATTGAGAGATTTGATCCTCGGTGTATCTACTAGCTTACCAAGCAATGATTCATGGGTATTCACTCCTAAATCATCTGTTATCGATGTTCAGGCTGATGCTACTTTGAATTTCTCTGGTATTAAAGTGGGTGATATCAATGGTGATGCTACTTCTAATTTTGACGGAACTTCTGTTGCTACAAGAAATGCAAACGTTATCAACATGGTTGTTAACGATGCAACTGTAGAAGCTGGAAATGAAGTTGAAGTTAGCTTTACTGCTGAAAACTTCAATAATGTTAGAGGTACTCAAATGACTTTGAATCTGAATGGTTTGAACTTTGCTGGTGTTGTAGCTGGTGAAATGAACGTAACTGCTGAAAACTTCGGTTTGGTAAGAGACGGTATCGTTACATTGAGCTGGAATAATGCTAACGGAGTGAGCGTAGCTGACGGAGCTGTATTGTTCACATTGAAATTGAATGCTACTGCTAATGGTAACTTGAGCAAATTGATGAGTGCTGGTTCACAAGTCACTGCTGCTGAAGCTTACACAACTGACGCATTGAACGTAAATGGACTGAATGTTACATTCAGAGGTGCTGAAGAAGTTGTATTTGAATTGTTCCAAAACGAACCAAACCCATTCGCTGAAAAAACAATGGTTGGTTTCAACTTACCAGAAGCTGGTGAATATACTTTAACTGTATTTGATGTTACAGGAAGAGTTATCAACACTATCAATGGTCAAGGACAAAAAGGATATAACAGCCAAGTACTGAACAGCACTGATCTTAGCGCTGGTGTATTGTACTATCAGTTAGATTCTAACAACTTTACTGCTACTAAGAAAATGATTGTTATTAAATAATCAGGTTTTTAGATAGTATACGATAAAATCGGTTTTTGGGATGGCCTCCTTCTTTTTAAGAGGGGGGCTTTCTCCGTTTTAGGGGTTTAGGTTTTATTTTAGGGGTTGCGTTGGTAAGGTTACTATATCTAGCATGTGAAAATTCTTTCCTGGAATTCCTCAGAGTTTTTTAGCAATGAATTAATACTTGAGGTTAACTGTTGAATTTTTAAACAGCAATCTTAAAAGTAATAAGTAAAAATTTACGTAGTAGGAAAGGTTGGTCAAGGATCAATTTTTCATCAGTTGTATTTGAATTTTCTCTTGTTATAATTAAATACTTTTTGAAAGTGTTTTCCCTCATCTGATCAAGGCAGGATCAAGGCAGAAAATGATTGAAGCCATCCCACTCCCCTACGGGCAGGCTCCTACGGGCAGGCTCCTACGGACAGGCTCCTACGGGCATGCTTATACGGGCTGGCTCCTTCGGACAGAATCATACGGGCAAGCCCCTGCGGGCAGGCTCATACGGGCTGGCCCCGGGCTGCTTTGCTACTGGGTGACTTTCCATACGGCCAAGCTAAGAAAAATGATTAAAGATTGCAGATGTAGTATTTTTATCCTGACAACTTAATTCCTTATTCGAATCAGTTAGATATATATCCTAAAGGGAAAATTTGATATGTGGCCTTATTTTAAAATAAAACTTACTCAAAGTAGTGTAAAAAAATACGCAACTGCAATTTTTAAGACACTATGTTTTTATGGGTAAGCCTGTGGAAAGTTGCTTTTCAGGAAGATAGAACAGAAAAAACTGATTCACAATATCTTAAACGGATAACGTGTAGGTTAGTTTGGGTTGCTATGCGCCAAACCATGGAGAACATGAGCAAAAGCTGCAATTTATTGATGTATTTCTCTTCGCGCTGGCTCATAATGGCAAACTGACGGGCAAGCTTCACGGCTAATCCCCTACGGGCAATCGAAGCAGACCGGTTAACGATTTCAGATCTTGTATTTTATTCCTATATCTAAAATTATTCATCCAGGTTGAACTATTTGGATATATAAGCTTCGGGCTTTGATAGGCTGTATGCCTTTGTTTCTATATCGGATTTCTAAAAAAGATAGTGTTTGAGTCTACTCCGAAAAGTCTTTTCCCCCTAAATCCCTACTGACTTTTTCAGTCAGTACATGCACTGACGTTTTCAGTCTGTACAAGCCTAAAAAGGGACTTATAATTTTTTGAATTTCAATCGTTTTTCTTTAGTCTTGTGCTGACCTTCAGTACTGAGGAAGCAAGCTTATCAGTATCTTTGACGTCAGTAGGTTGGGTAAAAATCGAGTGAAAATCAACAAATTGGACTTTTCGGAGTAGACTCGTGTTTTAAAAATTTGTATTTTCTTTATTTATCATATTTATAGGCCTGGTGAATCGATCAGGATCTACGGTCTAACAAAGTCCTTCTAAAGGACATTTAGACCTATTGGTCACTTTGTGTTTTATCCCTTGAGTCTATATTATATGCAATTTTCAGAGACGTGTGGTAATTTTAGTGATATTTAAACAAAGTAAACTACTTTAAATGGATAGAGCAAGGAAAAGCAATATGGATTCACTTTTTTAGCTATATTTAATAGCCTGGCGAACCCTGGTAAGACAAGCATGTCAAGTATTACAATACCACTTGGCTGGAAAATAAGTTATGTTAAATCGTATAGTATTCCTTAAAACATTCATCCTTACGCATCCAAGAAAAAAATACATTTGTCTTTATGGCAGTTGTATTTTCTATGAATGTATAATCCTGGTTGATCAAGATAATGAAAGTTTAGGAAATGTGTTGATGTCTTTAAATTTCCTCATCGAATCCTTCTTCCAGCCTTACATCTTTAGAACTTTCTGAGGTACCTTTTTGTCCGGATGTTTTATCGTATTCATCGCAGTCAATCACAATTTTCATTCCGTCTTTTGGGGGTGAAAATCTTGCATTTGGATTGTAATTGATCGTTCTGTCGGACTCAAGGCTTTTGATAAAATTGATAAATACAGGTCTGGCCATTACTGATCCCTGGCCCTGTTCGATAGATAAAAATCTTATCCACTGATCTTCGCCTCCGGTCCAGACACCGACTACGACTTCAGGAGTTATGCCCATAAACCATCCGTCCCTGTAATTGTTCGTAGTACCCGTTTTACCGCCTGCCTGAGAAACTAACTGTGCATCAGCTCTTTCACCGGCATGTATTAACATATCTACCATCACATAGTTATAATCTTCTGATAGGACCCTTCTTTGATCCTGAGTGGCCTGATAAATTATTTTGCCGTTTTTATCTTCTATTCTTGTTACGAATATCGGTTCATTATACACACCCTCATTGGCAAATACAGCATAAGCAGCAGTCATATCCATTACACTGATATCCGCTGAACCCAGGCAGATGGAAGGAGAGCGGGGAATTAAGTTTTTGGAAATTCCAAATTTTTCCACCAGATCCCGGACAATATCCACACTTCCCAGTTCCTTCATCAGGTAGACAGAAAGAGAGTTTACTGAGTGTAATAGTCCATCTTTTAAAGAAATATAAGAATGAGTAAATTTACCGGTAGAATTGGATGGGCTCCAGGTCTCCATTAATCCAAAATTACTTTCTCCAGGCGTAATACTGTATTGCTGGTCCAAAATTTTATGACATGGTGAAAATCCCTGGTTGAAGATAGCGGTTGTATAAATAAATGGCTTGAAAGTTGAGCCAACTTGCCGCAGCGATCTGATGTGGTCGTACTTGAAATATTTATAATCGATACCGCCGACCCATGCTTTTATATAACCTTTTTTGGGATCGATTGCCAGAACACCGGTTTGTAATCTGGATCGATGGTATTTGATCGAATCTAAGGGCGTCATCATGACTGTTTTTTCTCCCCCATCGTAATCGAAAACTTTCATATTGACTCTTGTGTTGAAAGTTTTCTTTACTATTGCATTAAGTAATCTTTGTCTTTCTACGATCTGAGGCCAAAAAGAGGATGACAGGATAGATTTATAGAACCTTACCTGGGAATTCGTTGCTATATTATTGTCAATCAAATCATTGAAATAATCTTTATTTTTATTTCCTTTTATTAATCTTTGAATATCAACATCCTGAAGCCTGGAATCCGGGAATTCCATTTGAATGGAGTCGATCAAAGATGACATTATTGTGTTTCTTAATGTAGTGAATCTTTCAGAAGAACGTATTTGTGCATTCAAGGAAGCATTTCTGATCTTAAGCATATCTCCTTCTGCCTCAAAAGTCCATGGATCGCGCCCTGTCCAAAGGCGATCATAAGATGCCTGCAGGTTTCTCATGTGAGCTCTGACAGCTTCTTCAGCTTTAAGTTGGTAGTCCAGGTCTATGGTTGTATAAATTTTTAATCCGTCCACAAAAGGGTTATACATACTGCCATCAGGTTTTCTATATTCCTTTTTTGTCAACAATTCCTGAAGCCATTTTATCAATTCAGCACGGAAATAAGGTGCTGTTCCTGTAAAATGTGTGGCAGGGTTGAATGTTTTTAGTCTGAATTCTGAACTGGTAAGTTTTGCATGAGTATTTTCATCAATAAAACCGTATTTTTTCATTTGACCTAAAACAACGTTTCTTCTTTTGCCGGCATTTGATGGGTTGAGCTTTGGATTGAACATGTATGGATTTTTGAGCATTCCTATCAAAACTGCCGATTCATCGGGTGTCAGGCGAGATTGTGGTTTTCCAAAATAGGTATGTGCCGCTGCTTCAATACCATGAGAATTGTACCAGAAATCAAATTTATTCAGATACATTGCGATTATTTCCTGTTTTGTATATCTTCTTTCAAGTTCAATTGCAAGAACCCATTCCTGGAGTTTTTGATACAATCTAATTATAAAAATGTCGCTTTTTTCAGTGTAAAATAATTTTGCCAATTGCTGAGAGATCGTGCTGGCTCCTCCTTTTTTTCCTAAGTATAGAAAAGCACGCATCGTGCCTCTTAGGTCAATTCCATTATGATTATAGAATCTGATATCCTCCGTGGCGATTAAAGCATTTACCGTATGTTCCGGTATTTGCTCAAATGTTACCCAGGTCCTGTTGTATTTAAAGATCTTGGCAAGTTCTTTCATATTTATGTCATAGGCTGTCGAAGCGTACTCGTATTTGGGATTTTCAAGTTGGGATATATCCGGAAGTTTCGAATAAATAATATAAATGAGAAATAGGCCACCTAAGACCAAAATTGACAGGGCAATTAGCCACATTGAACGAACGTATGAGCTGAAATGATTTGGAACTGTTTTTTTTAAATTGCGAGACATGTTTAAAAATTATTTATTTTCGAAATGAAACTGATATTAATGGATAAAGTAATTTATTTCAGAAGTAATTTCAGGAAATCTGTGTACTCCATGCTACTGCTTTTTCGGAGAAGAGAATTTTGGTTTTAGCCCATGTTTCGTTAAATAAAGCTGAACCCCGGTAATTTTCCAGGACTAATTCATTTTCCCAGGTACTTATTGTAAAAAAGACATTTTCATTTTGTATGTCTCTTAAGAGTATCAGACTTTTACATCCTTGATAGTTTCTTATCAGTTGATTGGAAGTTTCAAAGATTTCCAGGAACTCATTTATTTTTTCCGGTGTAAAATGCATTTTTACAATTCGGTATATCATTTTTAAACCTTTTATAATAATTTTTATTATTTAAATCCAATTATTTAGTTCAGAGGATTGTCTTCATAGAAATCAATCTGGATGATTTCATCCAAAGAGATATTGAAATGCTCGCTAGCGTTGCCAAGATTGATAGCTATTTCGAGATAACCTGCCATATTAAAAAGGCATAATTCATCTCCTATGGCTACTTCGTGGTAGTGATTGTGTATGCTTGTGATCGGGTCTTTATGTCTGAAGAAAACTGCAAAAGGTCTGTTTTTACCTACTTTATCGAATACAGTTTTTTTAACGTTGGTAATCAGGTTACCATATTTATCGATGAAAATTATTGAACCACGGATGGTATCACCCGAAGTTATTGGTCGCAAGGATATGCGACTGATCAGATCTGATGGAGCCATTGAAGAGAAATTGAATTCTTCATGCGAAAACAATTTTTTGGCGCTCATTCCGATATAATTGAAAAACATTTTCTGATCTGAATAAATACCGAGATCGTATACTTCAATTGGAAACTGATCTTCAAAAAGCAATGGTAATATACCGTTGTTCGGAGCTATAAAATAATGCCCGTCAAATATTAGAAGTAATAATTTGGACCTTTGGGAATAGAAAGTATTAATGGCAATAATATGTAATGTGCCAACAGGAAAGTATGCATAGCTGTTACCAATCACATAAGCACCTTCAACTATGTTGAAATTGCCAATATCATTCGAAATGTCTACAATATGAGGTTGCGGATCACACATAGATAATATGGTGCCTTTGAGGGCGCCCAGATTGTAGTTGATATTTCCAAAGTCTGAAGTTATGGTCACAATGGACATAATGCAACGTATTATATGGATGCAAAGTAAGCTAAATATTTTAAATAATTATAATATATGCGAATCAAGGGTTGAAAAAAAGCTCCGAAAATCCTTTATTTGGCCTCA
>ERZ761602.6583-NODE-6583-length-12867-cov-4.475336_pt1 | contig 12867 bp, 11 predicted proteins | sample MGYA00512165_ERZ761602 | MGnify/ENA primary metagenome ERZ761602 (study PRJEB28899, sample SAMN02445085) | bioreactor sludge metagenome | biome: EBPR sludge; isolation source: Thorneside wastewater treatment plant | place: Australia: Brisbane, Thorneside...
CCCGCCGTGGCATCGCCCACGGCACGGCCATAGGCCGCGCCGTGGCCCTCGCCAAGGACCTCGGCAACCTGCCTCCGAACGTCTGCACGCCCCGTTACCTGGTGGAGCGGGCCCGGACCATCGCCCGCGGCAACGGCAAGCTGCGCCTGAAGGCGCTCGGCCTGCCCGAGATCCGCAAGCTGCGCATGGGGGCCTTCCTTGCCGTCACCCAGGGCTCCGCGGAGCCGCCGCGGTTCATCGTGCTGGAATACCGGGGCGGCCGCGCCGGCGCCGCGCCGGTGGTGCTGGTGGGCAAGGGCATCACCTTCGACACCGGCGGCATCTCCATCAAGCCCGCGGCGGCGATGGACGAGATGAAGTACGACATGTGCGGCGCCGCAACGGTGCTCGGCGTGCTCCAGGCGGTTGCCGAACTCAGGTTGCCGCTGAACGTGGTCGGCGTCGTCCCCACCTGCGAGAACCTGCCGAGCGGCACGGCAACCCGCCCCGGTGACATCGTCCGCACCATGTCCGGCCAGACGGTCGAGATCCTGAACACCGACGCGGAAGGCCGGCTCATACTCTGCGATGCCATCACCTACGCGCTCCGCTACAAGCCGGCCGCGCTCATCGACATCGCGACGCTGACGGGGGCCTGCCTCGTGGCCCTCGGCCGCGTGCGCTCCGGCCTGCTCGGCAACTCGGACAGCCTCGCCGAAGCCCTGCTCTCCGCCGGCCAGGCGGCCGACGACCGGGCCTGGCGGCTACCCCTGGACGACGACTACGGGGAACTCCTGAAGAGCCCCTTCGCCGACGTGGCCAACGTGGGCGGCCGGGATGCAGGCACCATCACGGCGGCCGCCTTCCTCGGCCGGTTCGTCGGCAAGACCGACTGGGCCCACCTCGACATCGCGGGGACGGCCTGGAACCAGGGCAGCAGCAAGGGCGGCACGGGCAGGCCCATCCCGCTGCTGATGGAGTACCTCCTCCACGGGAAGCAGCCCTCCGCACGGCGATGAGCGCGGCGCGGGTCTCCTTCTACGTGCTGCGCGACGCGGACCCCGGTACGCGGCTCGGCTACGCCTGCCGGCTGGTCGAGAAGGCCTACAAGCTGCGCCACCGGATCCATGCCCATGCCGCCGACGCGGGCATGGCGCGGCAGCTCGACGAGCTCCTGTGGACCTTCCGCCAGGGCAGCTTCATCCCCCACGAACTGCTGCCGTCCGACGGCAGCGCGTCGCGGGCTCCCGTGACCATCGGTTCACCGGGACCGCAGGGGCCCGACGCCCCGCCGCCGGCGGACCTGCTGGTGAACCTGGCGAGCGACGTGCCGCCATTCTTCGCGAGCTTCGCCCGGGTGGCAGAGATCATCGATGGCAGCCCGGAATGCCGCGCGGCGGGCCGGGCCCGCCTGCGCTTCTACCGCCAGCAGGGGCTCGAACCGGAAACCCACGAGGTGGCCTGAACATGGACAGGAGCCGCATCCCCGTACTCACCGACGCCATCGGCCGCCCGCGCCGCAGCGCCGCCGACGAAGTAGCGCGTCCCAGCCTCACGGAATCCGAGCTCGCGGAACTGCAGGTGCGCATCGCCACCGGCAGCTTCGTACTCGTGGAGAAGCTGCTCCACCAGGCCTACAAGGAGATGGAGGCCACGCTGTTCGACGAGGTCGTCGGGCGGCTGCGGCACGAGCTGCCAGACCTCATCGACCAGGTCCTGCGGGAGCACTTCGAGAAGGACATCAGGGGAGACTGAGTGACAGACGAAGCCGCGGGCAGCGCCGCCACCCCCCTCGACAAATCCTACCAGCCCTCCGGCATCGAGCAGCGCTGGTACGCGCGCTGGGAAGCCGCGGGCTACTTCGCCCCGTCGGGGCGGGGGGCACCCTACTGCATCATGATCCCCCCGCCCAACGTGACGGGGACCCTGCACATGGGCCATGCGTTCCAGCACACGCTGCAGGACGCGCTCACCCGCTACCACCGGATGCGGGGCGACAACACCCTCTGGCAGCCGGGCACGGACCACGCCGGCATCGCCACCCAGATGGTCGTGGAGCGGCAACTGAACGCCGAGGGCCGCAGCCGCCAGGACCTGGGACGGGAAGCCTTCGTCCGGCGGGTCTGGCAGTGGAAGCAGGAGTCCGGGGGCACCATCACCCGGCAGATGCGCCGCCTCGGCAATTCCGTGGACTGGTCCCGGGACCGGTTCACCATGGACGACGGCCTGTCCCGTGCCGTCACCGAGGTGTTCGTCCGCCTCCACGCGGAAGGCCTGATCTACCGCGGCAAGCGGCTGGTCAACTGGGACCCGGTGCTGCACACGGCCCTTTCGGACCTCGAGGTGCAGTCCGAGCCCGAGCAGGGCTCCCTCTGGCACTTCCGCTACCCGCTGGCGGACGGGAGCGGCCACCTGGTTGTCGCGACCACCCGTCCGGAGACGATGCTGGGTGACACGGCCGTCGCGGTCCATCCCGGGGACGACCGGTACCGCGCGCTCATCGGCAAGACGATCCGGCTGCCCCTGACGGGCAGGCTGATTCCCGTCGTGGCCGACGACTACGTGGACCGGGAGTTCGGCTCGGGCTGCGTCAAGATCACTCCCGGCCACGACTTCAACGACTACGAGCTCGGCAGGCGCCACGACCTGCCCCTCATCAACGTCCTCGACCGGGACGGCCGCATCATCAGCCGGCCGGACGCGGCCGGCTCCGGCTACGACCCGGCGCAGGCTTTCGCGGAGATACCCGAGGCCCTGCGCGGCCTCGACCGCAGCGAGGCCCGGCAGCGCGTGGTGGCGCTGCTCGAGGCCGAAGGCCTCCTGGACCGGGTTGACGCCCACACGCTGCAGGTGCCCCGGGGCGACCGCAGCGGTGCCATCCTCGAGCCCTGGCTGACGGACCAGTGGTACGTGAAGATCGCCCCGCTCGCCGCGCCCGCCATCGCGGCGGTCGAGGATGGCCGGATCCGCTTCGTGCCGGAGAACTGGGCGAAGACCTACTTCCAGTGGATGCACAACATCCAGGACTGGTGCATCAGCCGCCAGCTCTGGTGGGGCCACCGGATACCGGCCTGGTACGACGAGGCCGGGCGGGTGTACGTCGGGCGCGATGAAGCGGCCGCGCGCGCCGCCCACGGGCTCGGCGCCGACATCGCGCTGCGCCAGGACGAGGACGTGCTGGACACCTGGTTCTCGTCAGCACTCTGGCCCTTCTCGACGCTGGGCTGGCCCGACCGCACGAAGGCGCTGGAATCGTTCTATCCGTCGAGCGTACTCGTCACCGGCTTCGACATCATCTTCTTCTGGGTCGCCCGGATGATCATGTTCGGGCTCAAGTTCGCCGGCGACGTGCCCTTCCGCGAGGTCTACATCACCGGCCTCATCCGCGACGAGAACGGCGAGAAGATGTCCAAGTCGAAGGGCAACATCCTGGACCCCCTCGACCTCATCGACGGCATCGATCTGCCGAGCCTGCTCGCCAAGCGCACGACGGGCCTCATGCAGCCCCAGCTGAAGCCCCGCATCGAGAAGGCGACCCGCAAGCAGTTCCCCGACGGTATTCCCGACTACGGGACCGACGCCCTTCGCTTCACGTTCGCGGCACTCGCCAGCACCGGCCGTGACATCCGCTTCGACCTGAACCGGATCGAGGGCTACCGGAACTTCTGCAACAAGATCTGGAACGCGGCGCGCTTCGTGCTCATGAACGTGGAAGGCCGGGAGCTCGCGAGCGGCACGGCGGCCATGGCAGCCCCGGCGCTGCCGGACCGCTGGATCCTCTCCCGCTTCGGCAAGACCATCGATGCCGTCGATGCCCACTTCGGCACCTACCGCTTCGACCTCGCGGCCCGCGCGCTCTACGAGTTCATCTGGAACGAGTACTGCGACTGGTACCTCGAGCTGACCAAGCCCATCCTGCAGGGCCCCGACACGCCGGTGGCCGCCCAGGCCATCACGCGGCGCACGCTGGTCACGGTGCTCGAGGCCATGCTCCGCGCCACCCACCCGCTGATGCCCTTCATCACCGAGGAGATCTGGCAGCGGGTCGCCCCGCTGGCGGGAACCTGCGGCGATTCCATCATGATCCAGCCCTGGCCGGACCCGGCCTCGTTCCCGGTGGATGACGAGGCGGAGGCGGAGCTCGGCTGGATCCAGGGGCTGGTGCTCGCGGTCCGCCAGATCCGGGGCGAGATGGACATCGCGCCGGGCCGGCGCATCCCGGTGCTGCTCCAGGACGCGAGCGCCGACGACCAGCGCCTGCTCGGCATCCACGACCGTTACGTGCGCGAGCTCGCCCGCGTCTCGAGCCTTGACCTGCTGCCGGTCGACAGCCAGCCCCCGCCCTGCGCGACGGCGCTCGTGGGCGGCCTCAAGGTGCTGGTGCCCCTCGCCGGCCTGATTGACGTGGCGGCGGAACGGACCCGGCTCACGAAGAACCGCCAGAAGGCCGCCGCCGACCTCGAGCGGGTGGAGCAGAAGCTGGCGACGGAGAGCTTCACGAACCACGCGCCCGAGGCCATCGTGGCGAAGGAGCGGGAGCGCCAGCAGGCCCTGCGCCGGGACCTCGCCCGGCTCGACGACCAGCTGGCCCGGCTCGCCGCCCTCTGACCTAGCGCAGCGGCGGCAACGGCTCCCCGTCCGGGACGAACCTGAGCGCGAGGCCGTTGTTGCAGTAGCGCAGGCCGGTCGGCGCCGGGCCGTCCTTGAACACGTGGCCCTGGTGCCCCCCGCAACGGGCGCAGTGGTACTCGGTCCGGGGCACGACCAGGTGGAAATCGGTCTTGGTGGCGATGTTGGCCGGCACCAGCGGCTGGAAGAAGCTCGGCCAGCCCGTGCCACTGTCGAACTTGGCCGTCGCCGCGAACAGCGGCGAGTGGCAGGCCGCGCACACGAACGTGCCGGCGCGTTTCTCCTGGTTGAGCGGGCTCGTGAACGGCCGCTCGGTGTGCTCCTCGAACAGTACGCCGAAGGTATCGGGGGACAGGACGGCCCGGTACCGGCCGGCTGCATCGCCGGCCTTGTCGCTTGCCATGGATCCACTCCGTGATGGAATCGTTGCCTGCAGTATGGCCCAGGTGGGGCAATCTGTGCCCCAGTTCGCGCCCGGCCCCCCGGGGGTTCCGGCAAGATGGCGTGGTATCGTCGACGGGTAATTCCCCGGGTGGAACGCAGCATGGCGGCCAACGTCAGCCCCCTCGCCGGCAAGGACGACCTGCACCGGGCCCGGCAGCTGGCCGACCAGGTGGGGTCGGAGATCGGCCAGGTGATCCTGGGCAAGCAGGCGGAGATCCGCCTCGCCTTCACCTGCCTGCTCGCCGGTGGCCACCTGCTCATCGAGGACGTGCCCGGCGTCGGCAAGACGCTGCTCGCGCGCTCCCTGGCCGGCGTGCTGGGCCTGTCCTTCCGCCGCATCCAGTTCACGAGCGACATGCTGCCGGCGGACATCGTCGGCATGTCGATCCTCGACCAGTCCACGGCCACCTTCCGGTTCCATCCCGGCCCGGTCTTCTCGCACATCGTCCTGGCGGACGAGATCAACCGGGCAACCCCCAAGGCCCAAAGCGCGCTGCTCGAGGCCATGGAGGAGCACCAGGTGACCCTGGACGGCCACACCCATGCCCTGCCCGCGCCATTCTTCGTGATCGCGACCCAGAACCCCCTGCACCAGGCCGGCACGTTCCCGCTGCCGGAGTCCCAGCTCGACCGGTTCCTCATGTGCATCGGCCTCGGTTACCCGGGGGAAGCTCTTGAGCGCAAGCTCCTGCGGGGTGACGACCGGCGGGACCTGGTCGCGGACCTGCGACCGGTGGTCGACGTGCCGGGCCTCGCCGCGCTGCGCGCCGCCGCGCGGGATCTCTTCCTGTCCGACGCGCTGCTGGACTACGTGCAGGCACTCGTCCGGTTCACCCGCCAGTCCACCCAGTTCGAACTCGGCCTCTCGCCCCGTGGCGCACAGGACCTCGTCAACGCCGCACGCTGCTGGGCACTGATCCACGGGCATCCTGGCGTCCACCCGGAAGACGTGAAGGCCGTATTTGCGGCGGTGGCCGGGCACCGGCTGCGGCCCCGGCAGGGCGGCAGTGCCGCCCTCCGCGACCCGGCACATCTCGTGCTGGAGTCCGTGCCGGTGCCGTGACATGGCGCCTGCAGCGGGCAGGCCCCGCCGCCGCCTGCGAGAGTTCCTGAAGCGCCGGGTCCGGGGCTGGGCCCGCCGTCGCCAGGGTACCGATGGCGAACTGGTCGAGCTCGGCCAGCGCCGTGTCTACATCCTGCCCACCCGGAGCGGCCTCGTCTTCGGCCTCGTCTTCTTCACGATGCTGCTCGGCGCCCTGAACTACAGCAACAACCTCGGCTTCGCCCTCGCCTTCGTACTCACGGCGGTGGCGGTGGTCAGCATCCACCACTGCCAGCGGAACCTCGCCGGCCTGCGGGTCTCACTCGGTGGCTGCGCGCCGGTATTCGCCGGCGAGCCCCTCCGCTGCGAGGTGCACGTCAGCAACCCCGGGAGGACCATGCGCTGGCAGATCGCGGCCGGGCCGGCCAGCGAACGCACGCCGGCCGTGGACCTGCCCCCCGGCGGGTCGACCGCGCTCCGCCTCCGCCTCGCCACCGACCGGCGGGGAAGGCTGCCCTGCCCGGAGATCCGCCTGAGCACCCGCCACCCGCTGGGCCTGTTCGAATCCTGGGCCCTCATCCACCCCGACCGGGAACTCATGGTGTATCCGCGGCCGGCCGACACCACGGGCGTGACGCTGCCGCCTTCGGGTACGGACGTGGAGCATGCGGGCGAGACCGTCCGGGGCACCGACGAATTCGTCGGGTTGCGCCCGCCCGTCCCGGGGGAGTCGCCGGCGCGGATCGCCTGGAAGGCCCTTGCGCGCACCGGTGAACTCCTCGCCAAGGACTACCGCAGTGGCGCCGGCATCGCCTGGCTCGAATGGGACGCCGTGGTCGCGCCGGACGCGGAGCAACGCCTGGCCATCCTCACCCGGCTCGTCGTCGACGCCGAGAAGGCGGGGCGATCCTACGGCTTGCGCCTGCCCGGCAGCGAACTCCCCCCCGGCAGCGGCACCGAGCACTACCACCGCTGCCTGGCCGCGCTCGCCACCTGGACGGTGCCGTCTTGACGCCGGCGGAGTGGCAGGCCGAGCGCCCGGCAGCCACCGATGGCTCGGGTCACTCCTCCCCGGGGCAGCTGGGCTGGCTGGCCCTGCTGGTGGCGGTCGCCGTCGCGCCCCACGGTGCAGCGACGGAGGCCTGGGTAATCGCGGGCCTCGGCGTCGCCGTGTTTTGGCGACTGGGGGCCGCGCTGCGCGGCTGGGTGCTTCCGGGCCGGTTCGTCCGCGTGGCGCTCACCCTCGCGGGATCCTTCGCCGTGGTATTCACCTACCGGCGCATCTCCGGGCTCGATGCCGGCACCGCGCTGCTGATACTTATGCTGGCCCTGAAACTGCTCGAGACGCACACGACCCGCGACCGGAGCATCGTCATCCTGATTGCCCAGTTCGTGCTGTTCACTGCCTTCCTTCGCGAGCAATCGCTCGCGTCCATCCCGCAGCTGGCAGCCGGCGTGGTGATCGGAACCCTCGCGATGCTCCAGAGCGCGCGGCCATCGGGGCTGCTCGGTCTCCTCGCAGCACTCCGGTTGTCGGGACGGCTGCTGTTGCAGGCCCTGCCGCTCGCACTCGCACTGTTCCTGCTGTTCCCCCGGCTTCCGGGTCCCTTCTGGGCCCTGCCCGCCCCGGGCGGCGCCGGGCGCACGGGCCTCTCGGACCAGATCAATCCGGGCGACATCACGGCGCTCGCCCGGTCCGACGAGGTCGCCTTCCGCGTCCGCTTCAGGGGGGATGCGCCCCCACCAGCCGACCTGTACTGGCGGGGTCCCGTCCTCGAGCGGTTCGACGGTCGCCGCTGGCGCACGCAGGCCGACTCCTTGCGCGAGGGACAACGACCTCTCCTGAACTACGCCGCGGCGCCGGCCCCGCGCACCTACAGCTACGAGATCACCCTGGAGCCGCACCGGCAGCGATGGCTGCTGCCCCTGGAGACGCCGGTGGTCTGGGACGCGCCACTCAGCCGGCTCGCTGGCACGCTCGAGCTCCTGAACGAGACCCCGGTGAGCCACCGCATGGCCTGGAACGGGCGGTCGGTGGGCTCGGGAAGATTCCGGGACGACGACCCGGGCAGCATCAACCGCAACCTGCCGCCCAACACGAACCCGGAGGCCGTAGCCCTGGCACGGGAGATGCGCGCGGCCGCCGGCGACGATCGCGCCTTCCTCACCGCCATCCTCCGGCGGTTTCGATCCGAGGAGTTCTACTACACCCTCGACCCCCCCGCGCTCGGCGCCCAGCCGGTCGACGACTTCCTGTTCCGGACGCGGGCGGGGTTCTGCGAGCACTACGCCTCGGCATTCGCCGTGCTGGCCCGGGCCGCCGGAGTGCCGGCCCGGGTCGTCGCGGGCTACCAGGGCGGTGAACGCAATCCCGTTGCGGACTACTGGATCGTCCGCCAGTCCGATGCCCACGCCTGGACGGAAGTCTGGCTGGAGGGGCACTGGGTTCGTTACGACCCGACCGCCGCCGTCGCCCCCCAGCGTATCGAAGGCGGTCTCGAGGCGGCCCTGCCCGAGTTCACTTCCGAAGGCCTGCCCCTGCTTGGGCGAACCGCCTGGGCCGAGCGACTGGCGCTCAACTGGGATGCGATCAACGCGACCTGGGACCGCTGGGTGCTGGCCTTCGGCCCGGACCAGCAGTCGGCATTGCTGGAACGCCTCGGCTTCGAGTCGCCGTCGCTGCGCGACATCGCACTGGTATGCGCCCTGACCGTGAGCGCCATCCTCCTGGTGTTCACGCTGGCCGGCCTGCGCACGACCCGCGTCCGGCGCGACCGGCTGGAGGAAGCCTGGCAACGCCTCTGTCGCCAGCTTGCCCGCACGGGCCGGGCACGGCTGCCCCACGAGGGCCCGGCGGAGTACGTGGCCGCGATCGGGGTCCTGCGTCCCGAACTCGCCCCGGCCGCGGATGCCCTGGCGCGCCACTACCTCCGCCTGCGCTACGAGAAGTCGCCGACGGCCACCGAGGTGAAGAGATTCGCGACCCTCGTGCGCAACCTCAGGGTGCCGCGGGCACCCGTACCCTGGTCAGCAGGAGCAACCCGGCCCCGAACAGCACGATGATCGAGAGGATGCCGATGCGCTGGCTGCCGGAGAGCAGGGTCACCGTGCCGGCGAGGATGGGCCCGAGGACCGACGAGAACTTGCCGAGCATGTTGAAGAACCCGAAGTACTCCCCGCTCTGGTCCGGCGGGATCAGGCGCGCGTAGAGCGAGCGGCTGAGGGACTGCACGCCACCCTGGACCAGCCCGATGGCTGCAGCCAGCCCGTAGAATTCCGGTGCGGTCGTCAGGAAGACGGCCAGCAACGCGGCGACGATGTACACCGCGAGGCCAAGGTAGATGCCGCGCTTGGGTCCGATGCGACCCGCGAGCGCGCCGAACCCGATGGCCGCGGGGAAGCCGAGGAAGTTCGTCAGCAGGATCGCGCCCGTGACATCGGTGGCGGACAGGCCCTGGGACAACCCGTAGTCCACCGCCATCTTGATGATCGTGTAGACGCCATCGATGTACAGCCAGTAGGCCGCGAGGAACCAGACCAGGTTGCGGTCGCCACCGAGCTTGCGCACCGTCCCCGCGAGCTGGGCAAGCCCGGCGCGAAAGGCGCCGGACGCCGGCGCCGGGCCCGCCCGTCGCTCCGTCACCCAGAGCAGCAGCGGCACCGTGAACGCGGCCCACCAGATCGCGACCAGGATGAAGGCGAGGTCGATGGCCGCCGGGGGGCCCGACAGGCCCAGCCGGCCAGGGTCCGCCAGCACGAGGATGCTCACGGTGAAGAGCAGCGCTCCCCCGAGGTAGCCGAGTGCATAGCCGAGGGACGACACCCGGTCGAAGGCCTCGGGCGGGGCCACGTCAACCAGCATCGCATCGTAGAGGCTGTTGGCGGCGAAGAATCCCGTGGATGCGAGCACGAAGAGCAGCAGGGCGGCCTGCCAGCCACCGGGCCCCACGAGGGCCAGGGCCGCGGTGGCTAATATCCCGAGGCCGGTGAAGGCCGCGAGCCAGGGCTTTCGCCGGCGGGCCTGGTCGGTCATGGCACCGAGCAGCGGGGCGAGCAGCACGACGATGAAGCTCGCGGCGCCATTGGCGAGGCCCAGGCGGAATGTCGTCACCGTACTCGCCGCCCCGTCGTTCCAGGCACCCGCCAGCATGACGGGCACGAAGGCGGTGAGCACGACGAGGGCGTAGGCGGAATTGGCCCAGTCGTACAGTGCCCAGGCCAGCACCGGGCGGCTGCGCCAGGACCAGGCGCTCAAATGTTCAGCGCCGCTGGCGGAACCGGTGCACGAGGACGACGGCATCCTCGGTGCCACCCCGCGCCCGGTAGTACCCGCGCCGCCGGCCGAGCGGTTCGAATCCGGCCCGCTCGTAGAGGGCCAGCGCGCGGCTGTTCGATGGCCGGACCTCCAGGTACATGCCGTCCGCCCCTGCCAGCCGGGCGAGCTCCATGAGGTGCTCGAGCAGGCGGCGCGCGTTGCCCATCCGGCGGGCGGATTCGGAGAGGGCGAGGTTCAGGAGATGGGCCTCGCCGGCGGCCACGGACATGATCCCGTAGCCGATCACCTTGCCGCTGTGCTCGAGGACCAGGCTCGTGTAGCCGGCGAGCAGGCAGTCCCGGAAGATGCCGGGACTCCAGGGAAACTCGTAGGCTGCCTGCTCGATGGTGGCAACGGCGGTCACATCCGTCTGCCGCATCTCGCGGATGCGGGCCTGGACCACCCGGAGCTCAGCGCTCATGGCCGGTGGCCGCAGCCGGCGCGGCGTCGGGCAGGACCGTGCTGCGCGCGAGGCAGAGGTCCTCCCAGGCCTTGCGCTTCTGGCCCGGGCTGCGCAGCAGGAAGGCCGGATGGTAGGTCACCACGAGCGGAATGCCGCCGGGCCCGTAGCGATGGACCCGTCCCCGGAGCTGGCCGATCGGGGTCTCGACCTTCAGCAGCTTCTGGGCGGCGATGCGGCCAACCGCGAGCAGCAGGCGGGGCTGCACGAGGGCGATCTGTCGCTGGAGGTATCCCTCACAAAGGTCTGATTCCTCTGGCTTTGGGTCCCGGTTATCTGGCGGACGGCACTTCAGGATGTTGGCGATGTACACCTGCTCCCGGGGCGCGCCGGCGGCCCACAGCATCTCGTTCAGCAGCTGGCCGGCCCGGCCCACGAACGGCTCGCCCCGCAGGTCCTCGTCCGCCCCGGGAGCCTCGCCGACCACCAGCCAGGCCGCGCGCCGGTTGCCGACACCGAAGACGACCCGGTTGCGGGTCGCGTGCAGTGCGCACTTCGTGCAGGCAAGGGCCTCGCGTTCCAGTTCTTCCCAGCCGGGCGCGGGTGGCCTGGGCGCGGTTGCGACTGGCGCGACGGCCGGGGCCGTGCGGTCCCGCCGGATCCAGAGCGGAATATCGAGGGCATTCAGGGCCTCGCGCTGGCGGGCAGTGAAGGCGGGGATCGGCCGGTTCATGGCGGCGAGGCCGTGGCGTTCAGTCGTCGAGGCCGGGTGCGCCGGTGGCCCGACGATCCCGGCCGCTCTGGCGGCGTTGCCGGCGCCACACGGCGTTCAGGATGCCGGAGAGGGCATAGATCGACGCAATGGCGAAGCACACGGTGGGTGGATCAATCGCGATCAGGACGAAGACGAGCGGGATCACGAAGACGTAGGCGAACGAGATCCGGCCCCGGGGCCCGAGCTCCTTGAAGCTGTAGTAGGCGAGGCTCGAAACCATGAGCACGCCCGCCGTCACCGTGATGGCGGTGCTGACCGCCAGCGCGGGCAGGCCGCCAATCCCCTGCTGGGTCTGGAACCAGACCATGCTCGCCACCAGCCCCGCGGCCGAAGGACTTGGCAGTCCCTCGAAGAAACGCCGGTCCGCGGTCTTCGCCGCCACATTGAAGCGCGCGAGCCGGAGCGCGGCGGCGACCGCATACAGGAAGGCCGCGAGCCAGCCGAGCTTGCCCCAGGCCCAGCCGAATCCACCGAGTGACTTGAGTCCCCACTGGTAGACGATGATCGCGGGCGCCATGCCGAAGGCCACCATGTCGGCCAGGCTGTCGTACTGCTTGCCGAACTCGGACTCCGTATGGGTGAGCCGGGCAAGCCGCCCGTCCATGCCGTCGAGGAGTGCGGCGATGAAGATCGCGATGCAGGCAGGCTGGTAGTTGCCGTCGATGGACGCCACGATGCCATAGAAGCCGGCGAACAGCGTGCCGGTCGTCAGCAGGTTCGGCAGGAGATAGATCGCCCGCCGCCTGGGAATCGTCCCGGTGTCGTCCGGATCTGCCATGACTGGTTCCAAAACCCCTGCGGCAGGGCGCGCTGCCGCGGTTCATATTGCCACGGGCCGACTACCAGATACAGCGCGCGGGGCCAGCCGCGCGGGGACAACCCGGTTCCCGCGGGCTAGAATGCCGCGCCGGCCCGTACCGATCCGCCAGAGACCCGAGCCCCATGCGCCTCTCCCAGCTGCCACTCGCGACCCTCAAGGAAGTGCCCGCCGACGCCGAGATCGTCAGCCACCAGCTGATGCTGCGCGCAGGGCTCATCCGCCGGCTGTCCTCCGGCCTCTTCACCTGGATGCCCCTCGGCCTGCGGGTGCTGCGCAAGGTCGAGCGGATCGTGCGGGAGGAAATGGACCGGGCAGGCGCCCTCGAGCTGCTCATGCCGGCGGTCCAGCCGGCGGAGTTGTGGCAGGAAACCGGCCGCTTCCAGGCCTATGGGCCCGAGTTGCTGCGCATCAAGGACCGCCACGAACGCGACTTCATCGTCCAGCCCACCAGCGAAGAGGTCAT